>OFRL01000508.1_pt1 | contig 17540 bp, 16 predicted proteins | sample 1543121 | NCBI WGS metagenome assembly OFRL01 (sample SAMN07774228, study PRJEB24372) | wastewater metagenome | isolation source: Lake Maggiore Cannobio | place: Italy: Cannobio | collected 2016-01
CCCACGCACGACGGAATGCCGGCCAGCGGCCGGCACTACCCGTTACACGTCAGCCCTGGTGATAGACCTCGGCGCCGGCCGCGCGAAACTCTTCCGACTTCTCCTTCATGCCGGCCTCGGCGTAGTCGCGCACGTCCTGGGTGATCTTCATCGAGCAGAAGTGCGGGCCGCACATCGAGCAGAAGTGCGCCAGCTTGTGCGCATCCTTCGGCAGGGTCTCATCATGGAATTCCTTGGCCTTCTCCGGGTCCAGCCCGAGATGGAACTGGTCTTCCCAGCGGAACTCGAAGCGCGCCTTGCTCAGCGCGTTGTCGCGCACCTGCGCGCCGGGGTGTCCCTTGGCCAGGTCGGCCGCATGCGCGGCGATGCGGTAGGCCATGATGCCGTCGCGTACGTCCTGGCGGTTGGGCAGGCCGAGGTGCTCCTTCGGCGTCACGTAGCAGAGCATGGCCGTACCAAACCAGCCGATCATTGCCGCACCGATCGCGCTGGTGATGTGGTCGTAGCCCGGTGCGATGTCGGTGGTCAGGGGGCCCAGCGTATAGAACGGCGCTTCGCCACACTCGCGCAGCTGCTTGTCCATGTTCTCCTTGATCAGCTGCATCGGCACGTGGCCGGGGCCTTCGATCATGGTCTGCACGTCGTGCTTCCAGGCGATCTTCGTCAGTTCGCCCAGCGTCTCCAGCTCACCGAACTGCGCAGCGTCGTTGGCATCGGCGATGCAGCCCGGGCGCAGGCCATCGCCCAGCGAGAAGGTCACGTCGTAGGCCTTCATGATTTCGCAGATGTCTTCGAAATGCGTGTAGAGGAAGTTCTCCTTGTGGTGTGCCAGGCACCACTTGGCCATGATCGAGCCACCGCGGCTGACGATGCCGGTGACCCGCTTGGCGGTGAGCGGAACATAGCGCAGCAGCACGCCAGCGTGGATGGTGAAGTAGTCCACGCCCTGCTCGGCCTGTTCGATCAGCGTGTCACGGAAAATTTCCCAGGTGAGCGCCTCGGCGCGGCCGTCGACCTTCTCCAGCGCCTGGTAGATCGGCACGGTACCGATCGCCACCGGCGAGTTGCGGATGATCCACTCGCGGGTCTCATGGATGTGCTTGCCAGTGGACAGGTCCATCACCGTGTCACCGCCCCAGCGGATCGCCCACACCAGCTTCTCCACCTCCTCGGCAATGCCCGAGGAAACAGCGCTGTTGCCGATGTTTGCGTTGATCTTGGTCAGGAAATTGCGGCCGATGATCATCGGCTCGCTTTCCGGATGGTTGATGTTGTTGGGCAGCACCGCACGGCCGCGGGCGATTTCGTCGCGCACGAACTCCGGGGTGATGATCTTCTGGATCGAAGCGCCGAACGCCTCGCCCGGGTGCTGCTGCAGCAGCCCGGCATCGCGGATCGCGTCCAGCCGCTGGTTCTCGCGGATGGCGACGAATTCCATTTCCGGCGTGATGATGCCGCGGCGCGCGTAGTGCATCTGGGTGACGTTGGCACCTGCACGCGCACGGCGAGGCAGGCTGCGCGTGGGGAAGCGCACCGCATCGAGCTTCGGGTCATGCTCGCGATCGCGACCGAACGAAGAGCTCAGTCCTTCCAGCCGCTCGGTATCACCGCGTTCTTCCACCCAGCCGCGACGCAGTGCCGGCAAACCAGCGGACAGATCGATGCGCACCTCCGGATCGGTGTACGGGCCCGACGTGTCGTAAACGGTCACCGGTGCATTCTCTTCGCCGCCGAACAAGGTCGGCGTGCGGGTCAGCGCGATCTCGCGCATCGGCACCTGCAGATCCGGGCGTGAACCGGGCACGTGGATCTTGCGCGAGCCGGGAATGGGCCGGGTCACGGATTCGGAGAGTTGCTGGGCCTGTTGCTGCAGGGCGGAGAGCTGTGCGTTCATCGGGCATCGTCCAGGAAGGTCAGGGACGAAGCGGCGGCGCACTGCTGCCGCGCCCGGACGGTCCTTGGGCGGAGTCCGGGCATGGCTGCACTGCAAAGCTTCCCTACGCCGGTATGAGCCGGATCAGGTTCCAAGGGACTGTCTCAACCGTGGCCACATGGCCGCGGTACCCCCGCTTCTTGGTGTGCATTAGAGCATAGAACGCACTGCAGCTCCTGGCTGTTCCATCCACGCACGGCGTGGATCCGCTGTTTCTGCATTAACAGAACCGTGACATCGCATTCAGTAACGTGCACACGCATCGTGCCGCTGCGGCCGGTGTTTCCCCGCCGCCTTCGCGGCCCCTGCCCGGTCTGTGCTGCATGTCGCCGGCCCCTCGCAGCAAGCTCTGCTCGCTCCCCTCAATCCCTTGATCGGAGAAGCTCCTTCATGGTGTTTCGCGTTTCCATCGCACTGGTTCTGCTTCTGGTGCTGCTTGCCGGTGTTGCACCCGGCCCCTTCAATACCGTGGTGCAGTCGGTACTGGCCGATGTCATCCGCAGTGTCGGCTGGCTCTATCTTCTGGTCGTGTTCCTGGCACTGACGTTCCTGATGTATCTGGCATTCGGTCGCTTCGGCAACCTGCGCATCGGCGGTGAAGATGCCGAGCCGGAGTTCTCGCGCGCCAGCTGGATGTCGATGCTGTTCGCCGCCGGCATGGGCATCGGCCTGGTGTTCTGGGGCGCCGCCGAGCCGATTTCCCACTTCACCAAGCCTCCGGAAGGCCTCGCACCGCAGAGCATGGACGCGGCGCGGGCTTCGATGCGCTATGCATTCTTCCACTGGGGCCTGCACCCGTGGGCGATCTACGCGCTGATCGGCCTGGCCATGGCCTGGTTCCAGTTCAACCGCAATGGCCGTGGACTGGTCAGTGACATGCTGCAACCGATCATCGGCCGGCACCATCGCGGCTGGATCGGACGCGTGGTCAACATCGCCGCGGTTGTTGCCACTGCCATTGGCGTGGCCACCACGCTGGGCTTCGGCACCATCCAGATCGCTGCCGGCATGGAACGCGTGTTCGGCCTGCACGCGGGTGTGCCACTGCAGCTGACCATCATCGCCATCGCGTTCGTGCTGTACATGGCCTCCACCGCCAGCGGTGTCGAGCGCGGGGTGAAGTGGCTGTCCAACTTCAATCTTGCACTGGCCGCGCTTCTTGCGGCCACCGTACTGGTGCTGGGCCCGACCGGATTCATCTTCGATACGTTCACCACCACACTGGGGTCGTACCTCAACCAGTTGGTGACGATGAGCCTGCGCATGTCGCCGTTCTCGGGAAGCACATGGGTAGCGGACTGGACCATCTTCTACTGGGCGTGGTGGATTTCCTGGGCCCCGTTCGTCGGCTCGTTCATCGCGCGCATCTCGCGTGGGCGCAGCGTCCGCGAGTTCGTCATCGGCGTCGTGCTGGCACCCACGGTGCTGGGCTTCTTCTGGTTCGCGGTGTTTGGTGGTACTGCGCTGTGGGCGCAGATCTTCGGCCACGCCGACCTGGTGCAGGCGCTGGGCAATGGCTATGAAACGGTGCTGTTCACCCTGTTTGACAGCATGCCGCTGCCCTTGCTGCTTTCCTGCATCGCACTGGTGCTGCTGATGATCTTCTTCGTGACATCAGCCGATTCGGCGGTGCTGGTACTGGCCAGCATGTCCACTGACGAGGCAGGCGATCCGCCGTTGAAGCGCAAGCTGGCCTGGGGCATCGCGGTGGCGCTGATTGCAGCGGCGTTGCTGCTGGCCGGTGGCCTGGATGCACTGCAGGGCATGATCACGATTGCGGCGTTGCCATTCGCGCTGCTGATGGTGCTGGTGATGGTGTCGCTGTACCGGGTGCTGGACCAGGAGTACACGCGCGAGCGGCGGCAGGCGCAGCGCCAGCGGCACATGATCGATGCGTGGATCGCGCGCGAGATGGCGGCGCAGGAGGAGACCCAGGCGGAGGCGGCGCGCGCGCACGATCAGGATTGAGTGGGTTTTGCAGCCTGCGGCTGCACCGCTCTTTCAAGCAAGTGCAAATTCAAAAGCCAGGGCAGCTCTGGGTTTCTGCTGGTTGGGCGGGGCGGTGTGGGTAGGCAGGACACGCCGTAAACCCGTCCCTGGGGGCTCGATCGCGCCATCCATGGCGCTCACGGTCCCGGCGGATATGCCGGTCATCCGCCCCGCGCGGTCCACCCCCGGCGCTCGGTTATGCTCTTCACCAGTCCCCCCCGGATCCACCGATGAGCGACACCCCCCGCATCGCTTTCCTGGCCAGCACCACCGAGCCCGCGCAGATGGCCCGCGCGGCCATGGTCTCGCGTTATGGTGACCACGCGCCGGAGCAGGCCGACGTTCTGTGCCCACTGGGCGGCGACGGTTTCATGCTGCAGACCCTGCATCGGCACGGGCACCTGGGCAAGCCGGTGTTCGGCATGAAGCTGGGCACCGTCGGCTTCCTGATGAACCAGTACCGTGGCGACGATGACGTGCAGGCCCGCATCGCCCGTGCCGAACCGGCCAACCTGCGCCCGCTGGAAATGGTGGCGCTGACCGAGTCGGGCACCAGTACCGGTTCGCTGGCCTACAACGATGTGTCGCTGCTGCGCCAGACCCGGCAGGCGGCGCATATCGGCATCGACCTCAACGGCCAGGAACGTGTGGCCGAACTGATCGGAGACGGCGTGCTGGTGGCCACCCCGGCAGGCAGTACCGCCTACAACTATTCCGCGCACGGACCGGTGCTGCCGCTGGGCTCGCATACCATCGCGCTGACGCCGCTGGCCCCTTACCGGCCGCGACGCTGGCGCGGGGCGATCCTCAAGGCCGACACCGAGGTGCGTTTCCGCGTGCTTGATCCGTACAAGCGCCCGGTCAGCGTTACAGCGGATTCGCACGAGACCCGCGACGTGGTCGAGGTGACCATCCGCGAGTCGAAGGACCGCCGCGTGACCCTGCTGTTCGACCCGGAGCACAACCTGGAAGACCGGATCCTGAGCGAACAGTTCGTTTTTTGACGACAATAGGCGGCCGGCCCCGCCGACCGCTTGAAGGACCCCCACCGATGGGCGACAACTCCCCCCGTTTGCTGACCGTCGCGGTGACCTCGCGCGCCCTGTTCGACCTCGAGGAAAGCCATGCGCTGTTCGAGAGCGATGGCGTGGCGGCCTATGCCGAATTCCAGCGCCAGCACGAGGACGATATCCTCGGGCCCGGCGTGGCCTTCCCGGTGGTGCGCAAGTTGCTGGCGCTGAATCAGGGCGCCAGCCCGGAGAACCCGCGGGTCGAGGTGATCCTGCTGTCGCGCAATTCGGCCGATACCGGCCTGCGCATCTTCAATTCGATCCAGCACTACGGCCTGGGCATCATCCGCGCAACGTTCACCGCCGGCGAGCCGACCTGGCCGTACGTGAAGCCATTCGGCACCGACCTGTTCCTGTCGGCCAACCCCGAATCGGTGCGCAGCGCGCTGCGCCATGGCATCGCGGCGGCGACCATCCTGCCCAAGCCGCCGGGCGAGACCGCCGCTGCGGCGGCCGACCAGATCGATACCGGTCGCCCGGCCGGCCAGCTGCGCATCGCCTTTGACGGTGACGCCGTGATCTTCGGCGACGAGAGTGAGCGCATTTCGCGCGAGCAGGGCGTGGAAGCCTTTGGCCGCCACGAACGCGAGCGCGCCCGCGAGCCGCTCAGTGGCGGGCCGTTCCGTGGCTTCCTGTCGGCGCTGCACACGCTGCAGGAAGTGTTCCCGGCCGGTGACAGTGCACCGATCCGCACCGCACTGGTGACCGCGCGTTCGGCACCTGCGCACGAACGGGTGATCCGCACCCTGCGTGAGTGGGGTGTGCGCCTGGACGAAGCGCTGTTCCTCGGTGGCCGCCACAAGGGCCCGTTCCTGCAGGCGTTCGGCGCCGACATCTTCTTCGATGATTCGCAGCACAACATCGACAGCGCCCGAGAGCATGTAGCCGCCGGCCACGTGCCACATGGTGTCGCCAACGAGAGCTGAGGCCACGACGGGTGGGTGCCAGCCGTTGGTTGGCACTGCCATGCATCCGTGCCCACCAAGGTGGGCATCTACCAGAGCGCTGTACCCCGGTAGTCGCCAACCTTGGTTGGCATTGCCGTCAGGCCACGGGTCCCGTCAAGGGCTGCCGGACATCCCCAGCTGCAGGTCCACCACTTTCCAGCGCAGGCCCTGCGGTTCCAGCACCACCTTCATCGGCGGCTGGCCGGGGCCGCGATCGACATCGATCACGAAGCGGTCCAGCGCTTCGAAATGATGTTCGGCATGCTTCAGCGGCCGTGCGGGTTCGGTCGCGCCGAAGGCATCGCCGCCCTGCAGTTCATTGCGGCCGCGCTTCCACAGCACGTGACCCTGCAGCATCGCGCCGATCCCGGTCGGGGTCACCATGGTGTCCACCGCGGCACCACCAAGCTGGTCGCCCAGCCCGTACAGCAGGGCACCGAACGGGCTGGCCGCCACATCCGGGCCGGCTTGGCGCACCAGATAGTCATTGAGCTGCGCGCGCAGGCTGCTGCGCACGCGCGGGAAATCGACGTAACGCTCCAGGCGCGCGGTGTCGTGTTGCTCAATGGCCTTGGACAGGCCATTGACGGTCATGTACGGGCCGCCGAACCACCAGGCGGCCAAGGCCAGGACCAACAGCCCAACGAGTGCGGTGAGTTTCTTCATGCCGCCCAGACTGCCGCAACCGCAGCAGCATGGGGTGAAGACTCAATGACTGGGAGATCCGCGGCCATCACCGAAGGCGTCCACCAGCTGCTGGCGTTCGGCTGCGGTCAGTGCCTCAAGCCGCGTCCCCAGAACTTCGTCCAGGCTGCCGGTGCGGGTGGTACCCAGGATGCCACTGGCTACGCCGGGATGGCCGAGCGCGTAGGCAAACGCGGTCTGGGCGGGGCGCTGGCTGCGGATGGCGGCGAGTGCCTTCCGCATATTGCGTGCGCTGCGCATCAGTTGACGGCTGCTCGGCTTGAGCCAGGCCCTGGCCAGGTACCAGGCGTCGGCCGGGCGCGGCAGGCGGGCCCGTGACGGCAGCAGATGGCCCTGCGCCAGCACGGTGCCGGCCAGCACGCCGATGCCCACCGCGTGCAACTGGTCGATGAGGGGTTCACGGTCCTGCTGCAGGGCGTTGTAGTCCAGAAGCACCACGTCGAACAGCGTGGGATGGTCGATCATCCAGCGCAGGGTCGATGCCGTGTGCGTATTGATGCCGGTGTGCCGGATCAGCCCGCGTTCGCGCAGGCGTTGCAGCGCGGCCAGCAGGTCATCGTTGATGTCGTGCTGGCTGGCACCGTGCAGCTGGTAGATATCCAGGTAATCCAGGCCGAGGTTGCGCAGCGAGGCCTCGCAGCTGGCAGTGATGGCTGCCGGCGAGAAATTGCGTTGCTCGGCGCCGCTGACGCCGGCCTGGCCGGTCAGTGTGCCGCCCTTGCTGGAAATCACCAGCGACTCGCGCGGGTATCGCTTCAGCAACGGGCGCAGGATGCGGCCCAGCCGCGGCTCGGCGTGGAAACCGGAATAGTTGTGGCCGGTGTCCAACAGGTTCACGCCCTGTGCCAGTGCATGCTCGACCACGTGCGCGGCCGACTGTTCCGGGAAGCGGCGATGCCCCCAGAAGCCGGAGCAGCCCAGGCCCACCGGCGAAACCGCCAGGCCGGTGCGGCCCAGCGTGCGGCGTTGCTGTGCCAACGGCATCAGAATTCCAGGTCCAGCGCCGCGCACAGGTAGTCGACGAACGGGCCGAGCGCGGCCAGGTCCTTGCCTAGCGTGGACAGCAGGCGCGGGCCGGTCATGGTGGCGTCGTCCAGCGAGCGCCACATCACCCAGTTGCGGTGCTTGAGGTCGTCGATGAATTCGAAGTCGGCCGGGAAGCCGCGCGGCGGACGCACCAGCTTCTCGCTCTCTTCGAAGTCGAAGCGCTTGCGCAGGGCCGGTGCATGCGCTGCGGCCTTCCAGCTGCCCGGGTTGTCGAGGATGAAGTGGCGCACGCGGCGCTGGGTCTCCGGTTCCGGATGCCACAGGCCGGCACCGACGAAGCTCTCGCCCGGCTGCAGGTGCACGTAGAACGAGGGCGCGGCCACCTCGCGGCGGCGCTCATGGAACAGGCGTGCACCCTGCCAGGTCTTGTACGGGGATTTGTCGTTGGAGAAGCGCGCGTCGCGATGGATGCGGAACAGCGAGCCGCCGACGCCGCGGGTATCGGCGCGGAAGTGGTCGCTGACCTCGGCCAGCGCCGGCTGCAGGTCACCCAGCAGGCGCAGGAATGGCTGCCGCACGTGGTCTTCATACTGCTGGCGGTGGTCGTTGAACCACGCCTTGTCGTTATGCCGCGCCAGGCTGCGCAGGAACTTGAAGCTGGCGTCCGAGAAATAGGTACTCACAAGGTCTCCTGCAGGTGCTGGCCCCAGTCGCGCAGCGATTGCAGCAGGGCCTGGCGCCGCGCGTCGTCGGGCGCTTCAGCGGCCAGTGCATCGAGCTGCTGCTGGTACTGGGGCAGGTTGAGTTCGCCCAGCCCGCCATCTCCGAGCAGGCGCTGGCGGCGGTAATCCTGCCAGCGCTGGCGTTCAGCCGGCGCGAGGCTGTCGGGATGATTGCGCGCGCGGTAGCGGAACAGCAGCTCCGGCAGGCGCGGGTCGCGGAAACGGCCTTCCAGCGCGGCCAGCTGCTCCGGCGCGGTGGTGCGTGCCAGTGCAAGCAGCGGCTTGTCGCCATTGCCGAGGAAGCCGTCGTACAGCGAGCCATCGACGTCGGCCACGATGGCGGCGCGGGGCTGGTTGTAGACCTGCCGGGCCTTCTCGGCCAGCTGTGGGGCGAACGCGCGCAGCCGTTCCACCTTGGCCTCGATCGCAGCCACGTCCAGGCCGAGGCGCGCGTGGTCATCGGCACGCAGGTGGTTCCAGGCGATCAGCGCCGGCACCTTGTTCAGATGTACTTCCTTCAGCGGCACCCGCGCCACGCCTTCGGGCAGCTCGCTGGCGCGCATGTACAGGCGCTGCGCGATCACCTCGGCCGGCAGTTCCAGCAGGTCGTCGATCTCGCCTTCCAGGTCGAACACGATCACCCGGTTGTTGATGGTCGGGTGCGCGGCCAGCGGCAGCACCGGGGCTGCGCACAGGCGACTGGCCGGGTAGCGCATGGAAATGTGCAGTACCGGCTTCATCGCGGCCACGTCCAGCAGGCTGCCGACGAAGCGTTTGTCGCGCAGCTTCAGCGCGTACTCCCACAGCCGTGGCTGCGACTGCTTGAACAGGCGTGCCATGCCGATGGTGGCGCGTACGTCGGACAGCGCTTCGTGCGCATCGCCTTCGCGCACGTTGTTGGCCTCGGCCAGGTGCTCGAGCTTGAACGAGGTGGCGCCATCCTCGCGCAGCGGCCACCGGATGCCGTCCGGGCGCATCGCGCGCATCAGCCGCAGCATGTCCAGCAGGTCCCAGCGCGAATTGCCGTTGCGCCACTCGCGTTCGTACGGGTCGTGGAAGTTGCGGAACAGGCCGTAGCGGACGAACTCATCGTCGAAGCGCAGCGTGTTGTAGCCCAGCGCACAGGTGCCGGGGCGCGACAGCTGCTCGTTGATGCGATCGAAGGCCTCGGCCTCGCTGATGCCCTCGGCCAGTGCCTGCTGCGGGGTGATGCCGGTGACCAGCGTGGCCATCGGCGAGGGCAGCAGGTCATCGGCCGGGCGCACGAAGAAGCTGACCGGCGTGTCGATTTCGTTGAGATCGGCGTCGGTACGGATCGCGGCGTACTGCGAGATGCGCGTGCGCCGCGGGTCCTGGCCGAAGGTTTCCAGGTCGTAGAACAGGAAGCTGTCAGCCATCAGTGCGCGCCCTCCAGGACCGGCAGCTGGGCGTGGATCTGTGCTTCCAGTGCGGTCCAGTCGATGTTGTCCAGTGAATCGTGACCGGCGGTGGCGGCCACCAGCATGTCGCGCTGCAGTTCGGTGCGGCGCAGCGCCTCGGCGTACGGCGTGTGCAGGAAAGTGACCATCGTGTAGTGCGGTACGAAGCGGGTCGGCCAGCGCCGCTGCAGTTCCTGTTCCAGCTCGCGCTGCAGCAGGAAGGCGGGATCGGCCACGCGGTCGCGCATCTCCAGGTAGTTCTCCAGCGCCATCTGCTGGATTGCGCGCGCATTTGGCTTGCGCTCGGCTTCGAACGCGGCGAACGCGCCTTCCAGATCATCGGCCTCCATCAGGTGACGGGCCAGCGCAACGCAGTCCTCGAACGCGCAGTTCATACCCTGGCCATGGAACGGCACCATCGCATGCGCGGCGTCGCCGATCAGCACGGCGCGGCCCTGCTGGTGCCAGCGTTCCAGAGTGAGCGTGCCAAGCAGGCCCGGCGGATGCTGCTCCCAGTCCGCGCGCAGGTTCGGGATCAACGGCAGGGTGTCGGCGAACTCGCGCGCGAACAGCGCCTCGGCCTGTGCGCCGGTGTTGACCGTGGCGAAGCTGGGGTCGCCCTGGTTGGGCAGGAACAGAGTGACGGTGAAGGTGCCTTCATGGTTGGGCAGGGCGATGCACATGTAGTGGCCGCGCGGCCAGATGTGCAGTGCATTGCGCTCGATGCGGAAGCTGCCATCGGCAGCCGGCGGGATCTCCAGCTCCTTGTAGGAGTGGTCGAGGAAGGCGATGTCCTCACCCAGCGGCGCGCGCCGGTTCATCGCCGCACGCAGTGCCGAACCGGCACCGTCGGCACCGATCAGGGTGTCGAAACGGATGTCGTGCGGGCTGTCGTCACGGTCATCGATGAAGCGTGCGTAACCCGCATCGAAATCGACGGTGTGCAGGCGACGATGGAAGTGCACGGTGGCGCCGGCCTGTTCGGCCAGCTCCAGCAGCGTGGTGTTCAGGTCGCTGCGGTGGATCGACCAGATCACTTCGCTGTCGTCGCGGCCATAGCGCTGCAGCTGCGGTTCGCCCTCGCGCGGGTGCACCATGCGCCCGCGCATCATCACCGCGCGCGCCATCACCTCGTCTTCCACGCCCGCCTGACGCAGTGCGTTGCGCCCACGCTCGGCCAACGCCAGGTTGATCGAGCGGCCGCTCTCGTAGTCGGCCACGCGTGGATCGCCGCGGCGTTCGTACAAGGTGATGCGCCAGCCCTGGCGTGACAGCAGGATGGCCAGCAGGGACCCGGCAAGGCCGGCACCGATAATGCTCAACGAGCGGGAAGCGTGTGCGATCAACGAACTGTCCAGCAGTAGGGGAGGGGCCGGCTTAGAGGCCGGCCCAGGCTTCCACTTCCTCGACGAAGTGGTGCACGTCCAGGTAGCGGTTGTAGAGCGGCGTGGGCGAGATGCGGATCACGTCGGGTTCGCGCCAGTCGCCGAGCACGCCGATGCCGCGCAGATGCTCGAACAGCGCACGGCCGCGCTCGCGGCCACCGATCACGCGCAGCGACAACTGGCAGCCACGGCGCTGCGGCTCGGCCGGGGTGATGATGTCCAGCACGCCGGACAGGCGCGCACGGACCAGTGCTTCGAGCATGCCGGTCAGTGCCAGCGACTTGCTGCGCAACGCCTCCATGCCGGCGCGCTCGAACAGGTCCAGCGAGGCGCGCAGCGGCGCCAGGCCGAGGATTGGCGGATTGCTCAGCTGCCAGCCTTCGGCACCGATGGCCGGCGTGAACTGCGGTGCCATCTGGAAGCGGGTGGATTCCTCATGGCCCCACCAGCCGGCAAAGCGCGGCAGGCTGGTGTCGCGGTGATGGCGCTCGTGGACGAAGGCGCCGGCAACCGCGCCCGGGCCGCTGTTGAGGTACTTGTAGTGGCACCACACGGCGAAATCAGGGGCCACGTCATGCAGGCGCAGCGGCAGGTTGCCGACCGAGTGTGCCAGGTCGAAGCCGATACGCGCGCCCTGCAGGCGTGCGGCGCGGGTGATCGCATCGAGGTCGAAGGCCTGGCCGGTGCGGTACTGCACGCCGGGCCACAGCACCAGCGCCAGGCGTGAACCGTGCTCGGCGATGGCATGCTCGATCGCGGTCAGTGAAATCGTGCCGTTGGCCTCGTCCGGCTGCACTTCCACCAGGCACTCGGCCGGGTCGAAACCATGGAAGCGGATCTGTGCTTCCACCGCGTGGCGATCGGTCGGGAATGCGCCGGCTTCCATCAGGATCACCGGGCGCTCGGCCGTGGGCCGGTAGAAGCTGACCATCATCAGGTGCAGGTTCACGCTCAGCGTGTTCATTGCAACCACCTCGCTGGGCAGCGCACCGACCACGCGGGCCAGCTGCGCGCTCACCAGGCGGTGGTAGGACAGCCACTGCGTCGGGCCGGTGAAGTGGCCTTCCACCGCCAGCTCACCCCACTGCTTCATCACTTCCTGCACGGCCGCCTGCGCGCCACGCGGCTGCAGGCCCAGCGAGTTGCCGACGAAGTAGGTCTGCTCGCCGCCGCCATGGCGCGGAATCAGGAATTCATTGCGCAGCGGGCGCAGCGGATCGGCGGCATCCAGGGCAATGGCGTGGGTGCGGCTGAGCAGGTCGGACATGGTCGGGCAACAGGCTGCAACGGGACCGCCAGTGTAGCGCCTGGGGCATGGCCCGGTAGCTGCCAACCCAACGCCAGCGCCGCATGACCCGGTTGTCGCCAACCTTGGTTGGCGCACGTACAAGCAAGCGCCCACCAAGGTGGGCATCTACAAGGTGGGCATCTACCAGAGCGGGGGCGAGCATGCGCCCACCAGGGTGGGCGACTACCGTTCGAGGCTCAGCCGACCGCTGGCGCCGGCAGCGGGTCCACGTGCCCGCACTCGCTGCAGGTACGCAGTTCCAGGCTGGCGTGATAGCGCGCAAACACCTTGGGCAGGTCGGTTTCGATGTTCTGCAGCGGGAAATACTCTTCGTGCAGCTTGTGGTTGCAGCGCTCGCAGTGCCAGATCACGCCGTCCATCTCGTGCGGCAGGCGCTTGCGCTCGACCACCAGACCGATACCACCGGGCGGGCGCCGCGGCGAGTGCGGAACCTTTGCCGGCAGCAGGAAGATCTCGCCGGCGCGGATCGGAATGTCGCGCACTGCGCCGTCTTCCTGCACCTTCAGCACCATCTCGCCTTCGAGCTGGTAGAACCACTCGGGGCCTTCGTCGTAGTGGAAGTCGGTACGCGAGTTCGGCCCGCCCACCACCATCACGATGAAGTCGCCGTTGTCGATCATCTTGTTGCCCACCGGCGGCTTCAGCAGGTGGCGGTTTTCTTCGATCCAGGCGTGCAGGTTGATCGGCGAAGCGAGCATGGTGGTCATCCGTAAGGGATCAGTCGCGCTTGCCCTTGCGCGGGACGTAGGACAGGGCCTTTTCGTAGGCCGGCTGCAGTTCTTCCTGCGAACCGACGTCGATGCCCATCTCGCGCACGCGTCCGTCCTTCAGGCTGTAGACCCAGCCGTGCACCATCAGCTTCTGGCCGCGGGCCCAGGCGTCCTGCACGATGGTCGAGCGGCACAGGTTGGCCACCTGCTCGATCACGTTCAGTTCGCACAGGCGTGCGTGCTTGAGCTCGTCGGTCTCGATCGCATCGAGGATGCCGGTGTGCTTCTGCATCACGTCGCCAACGTGGCGCAGCCAGTTGTCGGCCAGGCCGACGCGGGTGTTGTGCAGGCAGGCATGCACGCCGCCGCAGCCGTAGTGGCCGACGATCAGGATGTGCTTCACCTTCAGCTGGTCTACCGCGTACTGCACCACGCTCAGGCAGTTCAGATCGGTGTGGGCGACCACGTTGGCGACGTTGCGGTGCACGAACACTTCACCCGGGGCCATGCCGATGATCTGGTTGGCCGGCACGCGCGAATCGGAACAGCCGATCCACAGGTATTCGGGGTGCTGCTGCTTGGCGAGCTGGTGGAAGAACTCGGGGTCTTCCTTCTCGATGCGGTCGGCCCAGTCGCGGTTGTTCTGCAGCAGTTTGTGGATGTCTTTCATGTATGGGTCCCTGGCGTCGGGTGGGGGCGCGCCGCAGCCGTCCGGCTGCGTCGTCGCGGGAATCTGGGGCGTTCAGTCGCTGCGGGCGGCCTGTTCGCGGTGCCAGCGCATCCACTGCGCCAACTCGGTGGAAGCGGGGGTGCCCAGCTGTTCCAGTTCGGTGATCACCGCGCGCTGGTTCGCATCGGGATGGTTCTGGCTCAGCTTGAGCTTCAGCTGCACCTGTTCGACCTGGAAACGGAAGCCGACGATGGCGCGCAGCTCCGGGCCATGTTCGGCACGCGTGGCATCGAACTGCCAGGCCTGGCCGACACTCGCTTCGAAGCGGTCGCTGATCGCGCCGACCAGTTCGGCCAGCGCCTCGGTATCGTCGAAGGTCTGCAGCTGGCCACGCAGCTCGGCAGCGGCGTAGTTCCAGGTGGGTACCCGCGCAGCGGGTTCCTTGTCCGGATACCAGCTGGCCGAGACGTAGCCATGCGGACCATCGATCAGTACCTTGGCCGCGCCGCGGTGGCGCGACTGCGGGTTGGCGCGCGCCCAGTGGCCGCGCAGTTCGATCTGGTCGCCGTCACGCCGGTACAGCACCGGCATCCGGGTCAGCTCCGGCAGGCCATCGCTGCCGGGCGTAAGCACGGTAACGAACGGGTCGCGCGCCAGCAGGCGGTCCAGCCAGAGCAGGTCGGTCTCGGCGAAGGCGCGCGGGGTGAACATGCAGGGGTCAGGCGCGCCCGCCCAGCGACTGGATCATGCGGCCGCGCAGGCCCTCATCGCTGTCGGCCTGCGGCGGCTGCACTTCGTGCAGACTGAAGCCGCGCACCAGCGCGTCTTCCTCGTCCAGGCCGTCGTACTCGACGAATTCGGCGTCGAACAGCTGCGAACGCGCGGTGTCTTCGCTGTCATAGCTCAGCGTGTTGCCATCGCTGTCGAGCACTTCGGCGGTGCCGGCCGGGCGCACGCGCAGGCGCGCCCAGATCAGGGTGTTGCCGAGGCTGGCCAGCCACCAGCTGTCGCGCGAGGCGGTGATGTCATTCATGGATGTGTTACCAGAGCGAGGCCAGCCAGAGCAGGGCGGCCATGCCCAGTCCGGCCAGCAGGGTCAGCAGCGATACCCAGGCCGGCGTCGCCAGCCCGGACAGCGAGCGGTCCGGCTGCTGGCGATAGTCACGGCGCAGCAGCCAGGCCAGGGCATCGGGCTTGAGGAAGGCACCGCTGCCGAAGCGCTCGGCGAGCGCCGGATGGCGATCGCGTACGTGCACCAGGGTCAGCGGCCAGAAGATCACGAAGGCACTGAACCCGGCCACTGCAACGCCGACGAAACAGAGGGCGAAGAACAGGGTCATGGGAGCGGTACCTCCGTGGTCGTGTGGGGCTTAGAAGTCCGCGCTGCCCGGGGCGCGCGGGTAGGGGATCGCATCGCGGATGTTGGACAGCCCGCAGACGTACACCACCAGGCGTTCGAAGCCCAGGCCGAAGCCGGCGTGCGGCACCGAACCATAGCGGCGGAAGTCGCGATACCAGCTGTAGTGCTCACGATCCAGGCCGAACTGGGCCATGCGCGCGTCCAGCACGTCCAGGCGCTCTTCGCGCTGGCTGCCGCCGATGATCTCGCCGATGCCCGGGGCCAGCACGTCCATCGCGGCAACGGTCTTGCCGTCGTCGTTCAGGCGCATGTAGAAGGCCTTGATGTGCTCCGGATAGTTGGTCACCACCACCGGGCGGCCGACGTGTTCTTCGGTCAGCCAGCGTTCGTGCTCGGTCTGCAGGTCCAGGCCCCATTCGACCGGGAAGTCGAACTTCTTGCCGGACTTCTGCAGCAGGCTGACCGCATCGGTGTAGTCGATGCGCTCGAACGGCGCATTGATGAAGTCTTCCAGCTTGGTGATCGCGTTCTTGTCCACGCGCTCGGCGATGAAGGCCAGGTCGTCGCCACGCTCGTTCAGCACCGCACGGAACAGGTACTTCAGGAACTCTTCGGCCAGGCGCGCGTCTTCGGCCAGGTCGGCGAAGGCGATTTCCGGCTCGATCATCCAGAACTCCGCCAGGTGGCGGGTGGTGTGGCTGTTCTCGGCGCGGAAGGTCGGGCCGAAGGTGTAGACCTTGCTCAGCGCCAGGCAGTAGGCCTCGACGTTCAGCTGGCCGGACACGGTCAGGAAGGTTTCCTTGCCGAAGAAGTCGCGGCTGAAATCGATCGCGCCCTTCTCGTCACGCGGCAGGTTCACCATGTCCAGGGTGGACACGCGGAACATCTGGCCGGCGCCCTCGGCGTCGGAGGTGGTGATGATCGGGGTGCTGATCCAGTTGAAGCCGTTCTCGTGGAAGAAACGGTGCACGGCCTGGGCCAGGCAGTTGCGGATGCGGGTGACCGCGCCGAACAGGTTGGTGCGCGGGCGCAGGTGCGCCACTTCGCGCAGGAACTCCGGCGACATCGGCTTGGGCTGGATCGGGTAGGTGAGCGGGTCTTCGACCCAGCCGACCACTTCCAGCGTGCTGGCCTGGATCTCGAACGACTGGCCCTTGCCCTGCGACTTCACCAGGGTGCCGGTGGCGATGACCGAGCAGCCGCTGGTCAGGCGCTTGATTTCGTCGAAGTTGGCCAGGCTGTCGCCGGCCACGACCTGGATCGGGGCGAAGCAGGAGCCGTCGCTCACATTCACGAAGGCCAGATTCGCTGAACCGCGCACCGTGCGCACCCATCCGCGTACCGTGACTTCGCCGCCTTCCGGGATCTTCCCGGCAAGCGCATGTTCAACGCTGACCACCGTCATGACTTGAATCCTCTGCTGATCGACTCGATCTGTGAACACGGGAGTTTACCGGTTGCAGCGTTCTGCTTGCGAGGCATTTTTCGTGGCAACGGCTCCTTATAATGTCCCCGTACCTATGGAGTAGCCCCATGGCCGTCAGCCTGACCCCCATTGCCTTCGAGCGCGTGCAGCGCTTTGTCGCCCAGACCCCCGGCGCGCTGGGCCTGCGTTTCGGCGTGACCAAGACCGGTTGCTCGGGCTGGGGTCACATCACCGACCTGGCCCGCGACGAGCGCGAGGGCGATACCGTGTTCGACCAGGACGGCGTGAAGATCTACGTCGACGCCAAGAGCCTGGCGCTGGTGGACGGCACCGTGATCGACTTCGGCAAGCACGGCCTGAGCGAAACGTTCACGTTCAGCAACCCGAACGCCACCGCCGAGTGTGGCTGCGGTGAAAGCTTCACCACCGACGCCGACAAGGCCTGAGGGCTGGTTCTGGCGTCCGCCGGGCATGGCCGGGCGCTGGTAGATGCCGACCTTGGTCGGCAGGGAAGGGATCCACGGGTGGAACGACCGCTTTTCATTTATCACCCCAACGCCTACGCCCTCTCCTTCGAAGAGGTCGACGGGGTCTGCGACTGCTGCGGTCAGCCGCGCACACTGCGGTACCGGGGGCCGTTCTACTCCGTTCTGAGCCCCGATTACCTGTGCCCCTGGTGTATCGCCGATGGCAGGGCAGCGGCCAGTTACGAGGGTGAATTCACCGGCTGGAGCGATATCGAGGGGGTATCCCCGGATCCGGCCGATCCGCCGCCGACCATCGCCCGCGAGCTGCTGCTGGAGATCTGCGAGCGCACCCCGGGCTACTCGTCCTGGCAGCAGTCGGTCTGGCTCAGCCATTGTGAGCGGCCCTGCGCCTTCCTCGGTTACGCCGGTAGCGAGGATCTCC
>OFRL01000509.1_pt1 | contig 17502 bp, 16 predicted proteins | sample 1543121 | NCBI WGS metagenome assembly OFRL01 (sample SAMN07774228, study PRJEB24372) | wastewater metagenome | isolation source: Lake Maggiore Cannobio | place: Italy: Cannobio | collected 2016-01
CCCCCACCGCCGCGGAGCAAGCTGATGCGGTCGCGCAGCCTCCGCGCTTCCTCGAAATCCAGCGCCGCCGCCGCTGCTTCCATCCGTGCCTGAAGATCGGCCAGTTCGTCCATCCGTGTTCAACGCAGTGCGCAGCGCCGGGGATCCATCACCCCTGCCCGCTGGCGGCCCAACGCCCTTTCAACAGCCGCGCCAACGCCGCCGGGACACCGGGCCGCACCAGCAGCCAATCGCGCAACGCCGGACCTTGCACGGCACCCAGCGTCTGTTTGTATCCGCTGTCGCCCGCGCCCCAATCGACCATTCGAATCCCCGCTCCCCGTGCATGCACGAGATTGCGATACGCGAGCAGCTTGCCCGGCGAATGTCTGGCGACAGCAGGGTCATAGCTGTTGGCGATGGCGTAGCGCGTCGGGCCGCAATCGAGATCGAAGGAGAAGGCGCTGGGCACACCCTTGATGGTCAGCAGCGCCGCCGACATCATTCCCGCCAGGATCGGATCGCGCGCTGCCGCGCGCCAGAACCGGCCATGGCCGGTGCGGGTGAACTTGGCATCGCGCCCGTCAGTCTTCGCCCCGATCCAACTCCGTCCCTCGACCTGCGCGAAGGCATCGAAGGCAAGTTCCCACTCTCCAGCGCCGACAAAGCGCCAGTCGAGCACACCATGTTCGGCCAAATGCTTTTCATGGAAGCGATTCTTGCGCAGCGTCGATCCGCGCGGCCAATCGTCCTGCGTCAAATCGAGCACGAAACTGTTGGCGACGAAGCGGTCGAGCGCCGCCCACCCTTTCGCCCGGGCCCGCGCGAGCAACGCCTCGATCGTCGGATCGCCGTCGCAGACCGGCCCGATCCGCAGCGCGTTGACCGAGCGCCCGAGCGTGTCAAGCAGCGCATCGACCGCGCGGGTGCCAACCCGCGCGTGCATGGGAAAGCCGCGGAACGGCCAATAACAGCCCGGCACCATCGCGACGCGCGCCAACGTCGGCCCGACACCGACAAACGGCAGAGCGATCACCGGTTCGTCGTCGTCTTCCACCACAATCGTGCGCGCCGCGCCGCCATAAGCCTCCAGCGCCGCCGCATACCATTGATAGCGCAGGAAACGTTGCGCGGCAGGGGCGGCTTCCGCCACTGCATCGATCGCGCCCGACAGGCCATCGAGCACGCTCGCCCGGGTCGGCGACGGCAGGCGCGTGAACTCCGCGAGCAGCATCGGCTTGGTCATGGCGCACGGCGTTAGCGCAACTGGGTTACCATTCGGTGCAGAGCACCGCTTGCGTCGCGCGGCGACACCCCCCAATGTCGAACGATGTTCTCGATCCCCGCTGTCAACACGATCGCGCAGACGATCCAGCTTTCGCTATCCCCGGTGTTCATGCTGGCCGGAATCGGTGCCTTGCTCAACGTGCTGGCCGGACGGCTTTCCCGGGTGGTCGATCGCGCCCGCGCGGTGGAGGACCTTCACCCCCGCTCGGTCGGGCCCGAACATGACCGCCACGTCTGGGAATTGCGGCTGCTCGACCGCCGCATGTCGGTAATCAACGCGGCATTGGTGATGGCTGTGTCGAGCGCGGTAATGACGTGCCTGGTCGTGGCCTTGCTGTTCGTCGCGGTGCTGATCAAGCTCCACATCGGTACCATCGTCGCGCTATCCTTCATCCTGGCGATGGGATTGCTGATCTCGGCGCTGGTGTCGTTCCTGATCGAAGTGCGCATGTCGCTGACCGCGATCCACATCCGCCCGGAATTGCTGGAACGCTAGGCGTTAACGCGCGCCATCAAGCCCCGGCCCGGCATCGTTGGTCGCGGCATAGGTGGGCGCAACCCGTGCTTTGGCCGCCTGTTCATAGACATAGCCCGCCTGCAGCACCGTCGAATCCCCCATCGCCGTCGCGATGAAGGACAGCCCGACCGGCACGCCGCGTACCAGGCCCATCGGCACCGTCAGGTGCGGATAGCCAGCGATCGCGGGCAGCTCGCTGGCACTTGGGCCGCTGAACTGATCGCCATAGACCGTATCGGACAGCCACGGCATACCGTAAGTCGGCTCCACCAGGATCGTCGCCTGCGCCTTGGCGAGCATCGCATCAATGCCCTCCTTGCCCGCCAGCCGCAGCGATTTCGCGCGCGCACCGAGATATTCGGGGTCGGCGAGGCCGCGCGTCTTCTCCGCCGCTTCAAAGGTTGCCTGCGCGAAGAACGGCATTTCGGTCGCAGCAGTGGCAGTATCGAAGGCGATCACATCGGCCAGCGTGCGCGTTTTTACCGCAGGCGGCGTCGTCTTCAGATAGGCGTTCAGATCTGCCTTCAATTCGGTGTGCAGCACCAGCGACTCGGCCTCGCCGACCCCGGATAGTTTCGGTGCTTCGACATCGACCAGCACCGCGCCCTGCGCCTTCAGCACGGCGAGCGCGGCCTCATATTTGGTCTTGAGAAGATCGGGCATCTCGGGATGGAGCACCGCCACCCGCACGCCCTTCAGCGAAGCGCGCGCCAGGTCGCCCGCATAACTGTGCGCGATCGCATAGGCGATATTGATACTCGCTGCATCGGCGGGATCGTAGCCGACCATCGCGTCGAACAGGATCGCCACGTCGCGTACGCTGCGCGCCATCGGCCCCGGCGTATCCTGGCTGTGGCTGATCGGCACGACGTAGGTGCGGCTGACCAGACCTAGCGTGGGTTTGAGGCCGACCAGCCCGTTCATCGAGGAGGGGCACACCACCGATCCGTCGGTTTCCGTTCCAACCGCCGCCGCCGCAAAGCTGGCCGCGACCGCCGCGCCCGATCCACTCGACGAGCCGCACGCGGTCCGGTCCAGCGCATAGGGGTTGCGCACCAACCCACCGACCGCACTCCACCCGCTGATCGAATTGCTCGAGCGGATATTGGCCCATTCGCTGAGATTGGTCTTGCCCAGGATCACCGCGCCCTGCCGCCGCAGCCCCGCCACCAGCGGCGCGTCGCGCAAGCCGACATTGTCCTTCAGCGCCAGGCTGCCCGCGGTGGTTGCGATCGGATCCTTGGTCTCGATATTGTCCTTGATCAGCACGGGCACGCCATCGAGCGGGCCCAGCACCTTGCCCGCCTTACGCCGCGCGTCGCTCGCGCGCGCCTGCGCCAGTGCATCGGGGTTGATCGCGATCACCGCGCGGAGTTTCGGTCCACTGCGATCCATCGCCGCAATCCGCGCCAGATACGCCTGCGTGATTGCGGCGCTGCCCGTCCCGTGCGCCATCATCGCCTGCAACTGCTCGATCGAAACCTCTTCGATCGTTGGCAACGCATCCTTCGAAACCTGGGCGGTCGCCGGTGCGACAGCAAACGCACACAGCACCAACGAAGCGATAGGGATCCGCATCAGTTTCTCCAGGGCCGCGATCCAACCGAACGCACCCTGGATCATGCCGTCGCTCAGGCGACGCGGCAAGCGCTCACTCTATAGATCACTCTTTGTCGGCCTCGGGTGGTTGGACCGTCAGGCGGCGCTGTCCGCCACGCCCGAACACGGCGTCCCACGCTTGTTGATAAGCGAGGTTGCGTTGCCTGCGCTTACCCCGCCTGACGGCAGCGCGACGCTGCTTCAGCAGCTGCAACACCTCCCAAACCGCGAACGCAATTACACAGGCAGCTATACCCGCAAAGATAGCCATATTTACGCCCCCAACGACTCACACGCAACACGTTGCAGCGCAGCATCTAGCGAAAATCATGGTTTCGGTCGCGTTAAGATATGCGATTTGGAGGGCCATTACGGGACACTCGCCCCTCGGCGTTACCCAAAATGAAAAGAGGCTGCCGGGGGCCTCACGGCACCCCGGCAACCTCCTGACATGGTCAGCGGCCGGAAGCTCCAGCTTGGGAGACCATGCGGACCGCATCAGCTTCGACGGGGATGGCGTTGTCTGGGGGAAAATACCCCCCGCCCCTACCGTCAACGGGTTACCCCGAAAAGCTTAGCGGTGCGTCCCCCGAACGAACTGAACCGACCCCATTGCTGAACCATGAGACATCGGATCACCTCCTTTCGCTAGTTAAAACAGCGTAACCAGGACTGGTCACGACTCGTGTTTGAATCATATAAATTTGCGAAACAAGTCTTGTAATGTTCCTCGATTTCGACGATTCTCTTTCGCCTGCCTGAAGCGCACCAAATGCGCGTCCAACGGCGATCGAAACCGCTGCTCAGCGGCGGCAATCCTCGACTACGCGGCCAATTTCAGCCCAAGCGGGCACCACCAACGTTGTCGCGCCGGCTTGCTCGACGAGGAAACGACCGCGGCTGAACGCCATCGCGTCGAGCAGCGGGTCGCGGGGTTCCAGCGCGACCGTCGCCTGAGCGGCATCGGCAGCGCGCGCGGTCAACGTCCGTGCGAGGCTGCTGGTCCGCACCAGCAGCGGTGCGGCGCTCGCGCCCGGGCGCGACAGCGACACGAGATTGGTCCCACGATCGCATCGCAGCGTCAGCAACGCACTCCCCCCGGATCGCCCAAAGGCCGCCACCGAACCGGTGGCATCGGTGCGATAGCTCCAATCGCCGGGCGTCACCGCCCAATCGCGCCAGTCGAGCGATTGCGGCACGGCCGGGGACGGCGGCAACGGCACCGGGCGCGGCACCACCACCGGCTGTGGCGGCGGCGACGCGGGCGGGCTGACGCAGCCACTCACCACCAGCGCGATAGCAAGAACAGCGGAGCGAACGAAAAATTTGCGCATGCCGCGCTGTATGCGCGAAGCAACCGCTGCGCTCAACCGCCGGTCTTGCACCCCGTCGTGATTTCGCCTCTGGTGCCCGGCAGGGAGAGACGCATGGCACTTGAAGCGAAGCGACTGCGCGCTATCATCGGCGGATCGGCCGGCAATCTGGTCGAATGGTATGACTGGTACGCCTATTCCGCGCTGTCGCTCTATTTCTCGGCCTCCTTCTTCCCCAAGGGTGACCCCACCGCACAATTGCTGAACACTTCGGCGGTGTTCGCGGTCGGCTTTTTCATGCGGCCGATCGGCGCCTATCTGATGGGCCGCTATGCCGATCGGCATGGGCGCAAGGCCGGGCTGGCGGTCTCGGTCGCGTTGATGTGCGCGGGCTCACTGATGATCGCGTTTGCGCCGACATACGCCACGATCGGGATCGCCGCGCCGATCCTGCTGCTGGTCGCGCGGCTGTTGCAGGGGCTGTCGGTGGGCGGCGAATATGGCGCGAGCGCGACCTATCTTTCCGAAATGGCGACGCGGCGGCACCGCGGTTTCTGGTCGAGCTTCCAATATGTCACGCTGATCGGCGGGATGCTGAGCGCGCTGGCGGTGACATTGCTGCTGCAGGCGGTCTTCACCAAGACGCAGATGGACAGTTTCGGCTGGCGCATCGCCTTTGCGCTGGGCGCGGCGTTGGCGCTGGGTGTCTATCTGTTGCGGCGGGGGTTGGCGGAGACCGCCTCGTTCCAGGCGCTGGCGGCAGATCGCCCAGCCTCGGGCATGGCGGCCTTGTGGCGTTCGCATCCGCGCGAATTCCTGCTGGTCGGCGCGATCACCGCCGGCGGCAGCTTGGCTTTCTATGCCTACACCACCTACATGCAGAAATTCCTCGCCAACACCGTCGGCTTTTCGGTGCAGACCGCGACCGCAATCATGACCGCCGCGTTGGTGGTGTTCATGCTGGTCCAGCCGCTGTTCGGCGCGCTGGCCGATCGCGTCGGGCGCAAGCCGATGTTGCTGCTGTTCGGCATTGGCGGGGCGATCGTATCGGTGCCGGTGTTCAGCGCCTTGGAAAGCGTGCGCACGCCGGCGGCGGCGTTTGCGATCGTGCTGGTGCCGCTTTTGCTGCTGGCCGCCTACACCTCGATCAGCGCGTTGGTGAAGGCCGAGCTGTTCCCGGCGCACATCCGCGCGCTCGGCGTCGCCTTTCCCTATGCGATCGGCAATGCGGCGTTTGGGGGCACGGCGGAATATGTCGCGCTGAGCCTGAAGGGCTGGCATATCGAGAGTGCCTTCTATTGGTATGTCAGCGCGATGCTGGCGCTGACCAGCGTGTGTTTCTGGCTGTTGCCGGAAACACGGGCGACCAGCTTGATCGTGGAGGATTGAGGGAACTCTCTGGCCCGTTGCGCCGTTTCGGTTGCGCATCAAAGGAACGAGCATGTCCCAGACCGAACCCACGCAATTGCTGCTGCAATCGAACAAAACCGACACGATGCAGGTGCGCAGCCGCGATGGCGACAAGATCGGCAGCGTCCATGCGATGATGGTCAACAAGCGCACCGGGCATACGCTCTATGCGGTGCTGACGATCGGCGGGTTTCTCGGCATGGGGCGCGCTTATTATCCGCTGCCTTTTTCGCTGCTGCAGTTCGACCCGGTCAACGACACCTATATCGTGACGATCGACCGCCGCGTCCTGGAAGGCGGCCCGAGCTGGGCGGCGAACCCGCCCGAATTCGACCAGGCCTATGCCGACCGGGTGTCGAAATATTATGATGTGGCGGGCGAGGATCTGTCGCTGGGTTAAGCGGCGCGCGGGACGATGCGGTCGAGCGCGCCGTTGAGCGCGCGCTTGGCCTCGACGATTTCGTAGCGATCCTGCAGACGCAAAAAAAAGCCTTCGGACATGCCGAAATAGCGCGCGAAGCGCAGGTCGAGTTCTGCATCGACCGGACGCGAGCCTTCAATAACCTCGGCAATCCGCTCCGGCGCCACCCCGATATCCCCGGCAAGCTGCTCAACGCTCAGCGCTTCGGGTTCGAGAAACTCGGTGACCAGCATTTGCCCGGCATGCTCGTTGTCGAGCCATTGGGGATTAGTGATAGTCTGCAATTTCGACGTCATATGCGTCTCCGTCCATCCAGACGAAGCATATACGCCATTGGTCATTAATTGAAATGCTATGCTGGCTCGCGCGACCCTCCTTCAGCGCATGCAGGCGGTTGCCGCGCAGATTTCCGAGCTCGTCGAGCGACAGGGCGGCATCCAGAAGCGTGAGCCTCCGCATCGCCCGCTGTTGGATATCGGGCGGCAGCTTGCGGCTCCGCTCGCGGTTCCAAACGTGCTCGGCTTCGGGATCGGCGAAGGAGCGGATCATCAGACCACCTTCGCCTTCCGAAGCGCAGCCCTTACCGACGGGGGGAGCCGGTAAAGATTGTAGCCGTTTTCGGGATCCCAGTATTGATCAAAAAAGCTGCGAGAACCGGCACCGGGAGTATTAGAGAGACGGCGGCCAAACGCTCCAAGCACGCCAGCAAACTCGCGTGTCGACAGATCAAGGGCGCGCTGCAACTCGGGAGCAGTCGTCCATTTATCATCTGCCTCGTCAAGTTTACGAAGCATTTTAACATGTGTCTCACCTAGCTCACGCCTTGTCAAAACCGCAAATGCCAGATCTTCAGAAACGAAAGGCGACGCTCCATCCACAAGGGCTACAGCCTTACGAACAGGAGCGACTTCACTCCGAGGGCTGCCAACACCACCAGACATCAAAGCCAGAAGTTTCGCCACCTCTTCCGCAGTCCCCTCGACCTCATGGCCGCCCACAGTGATCTTCATGCCCCGTCCCCTTCGAAGCTTAAGTACTATACTCCGAAGCATATGGCAAATGTATTTTGATCACCGCCCCCGCCGCGAACTCCCCGCCATTCCGGCGCGCATCTTCTGGCTCTTCCCGTAGCGCGTCTTGCGTGTGCCCGGCTTGCCCTCGTTCGAGCGGCCCATTACCGGCGCTTTCTGCTGGTCGACCGGCAGGCCCAGTTCTTCCTGCTCCAGCTGCCGGATCTCGTCGCGCAGGCGACCGGCGGTTTCGAACTCCAGGTCCGCAGCGGCCGCGCGCATCTTCTTTTCGAGGTCCTCGATATAGGCACGCAGATTATGGCCGACCATGTGCGGCCGATCCTCATCGATTTCGACAGTGACCTGATCGCGCTGTGACACGTCCTGGATGATGTCGCCGATATTGCGCTTGATCGTCGTCGGCGTGATGCCGTTCGCCTCGTTATAGGCGCGTTGCTTTTCGCGGCGGCGGTTGGTTTCGTTCATCGCGCGCTCCATCGAGCCCGTGATGCGGTCGGCATAGAGGATCACGCGGCCATCGACGTTTCGCGCCGCACGGCCGATCGTCTGGATCAGCGAGGTTTCCGAGCGGAGGAACCCTTCCTTGTCGGCATCGAGGATCGCGACCAGCCCGCATTCGGGAATATCCAATCCCTCGCGCAACAGGTTGATGCCGATCAGCACGTCATACACGCCAAGCCGCAAGTCGCGGATCAACTCAATACGCTCCAGCGTCTCGACGTCGCTGTGCATGTAGCGGACCTTGAGCCCCGCCTCGTGCATGAACTCGGTCAGATCCTCGGCCATGCGCTTGGTCAGCGTCGTCACCAGCGTGCGATAGCCAAGCTCGGCGGTCTTGCGCGCCTCGACGATCAGGTCCTGCACTTGCTCCTCGACCGGCTTGATTTCGATAGGCGGGTCGATCAGCCCGGTCGGGCGAATGACCTGCTCGGCGAACACGCCGCCGGTCTGCTCCATCTCCCACGCGCCCGGCGTCGCCGAGACATAGGTGGTCTGCGGGCGCATCGCGTCCCATTCGTTGAAACGAAGCGGCCGATTGTCGATCGCCGACGGCAACCGGAAGCCATATTCGGCAAGCGTCAGCTTGCGGCGGTGATCGCCGCGCGACATGCCGTTGATCTGGCCGATCGTCTGGTGGCTCTCATCGACGAACAAAAGCGCATTCTCGGGCAGATATTCGAACAAAGTGGGCGGCGGCTCGCCCGGCATGCGGCCGGTGAGGAAGCGCGAGTAATTCTCGATCCCCGCGCACGAACCGGTCGCCGCGATCATCTCCAGGTCGAAATTGGTGCGCTGCTCCAGCCGCTGCGCCTCTAACAATTTGCCCTCCGGCACCAGTTCCTTGAGCCGCTCCTGCAACTCGAACTTGATCGCCTCCATCGCTTGCTTCAGCGTCGGCCCCGGCGTCACATAATGCGAATTGGCGTAGATGCGGATCGTGTCGAGGCTCGCCACCTTCTTGCCGGTCAGCGGATCGAACTCGACGATATCCTCGATCTCATCGCCGAAGAACGACACGCGCCAGGCGGTGTCGTCATAATGCGACGGGAAGATTTCCAGCGCATCGCCGCGCACCCGGAAATTGCCGCGCTGGAAGGCGGCATCGTTGCGCTTATACTGCAGCGCGACGAGCTTGCGCACGATCTCGCGCTGGTCGACGGTCTGGCCCTTCTTCAGGTCGAAGATCATCGCCGAATAGGTTTCGACCGAACCGATACCGTACAGGCACGACACCGAGGCGACGATGATCACATCGTCGCGTTCGAGCAGCGAGCGGGTGGCGGCGTGGCGCATCCGGTCGATCGCCTCGTTGGTCGAGCTTTCCTTCTCGATGTACGTGTCCGAACGCGCGACATAAGCCTCGGGCTGATAGTAATCGTAATAACTGACGAAATATTCGACGGCGTTCTCCGGGAAGAACGACTTCATCTCGCCATAAAGCTGCGCCGCCAGGATCTTGTTGGGCGCGAGGATCAAAGCGGGGCGCTGCACCGCCTCGATCACCTTGGCCATAGTGAAGGTCTTGCCCGAGCCGGTGACGCCGAGCAGCACCTGGTCGCGCTCGCCCGCTTGCGTTTGCGCGACGAGTTCGGCGATCGCGGTCGGCTGGTCGCCCGCTGCCTGATATTCGGAGACGAGCTTGAACGGCTTGCCCCCTTCCGCCTTGGGCGGGCGCGCCGGGCGGTGCGGCACGAAGCTGACGCCGGTTTCAGGTTCGTCGAGCGTGGTGCGAATCTGGATTGCCATAGCTCGTCAATATGGGAAGGAATGCGCCACACACAATCACACACCGGCGCCCGCAGCGCACATCCCCGGGGGACTCTTTCCACATGACTTTCCGTATCATGGCGCTGCTCGCGCTGCCGCTCGCCGCGAGCGCCTGTTCCCCCGACGCGCCGGTCAAGCGCCAAGCGGGGAGCTGGTCGCAGAAGATCGAGATCGTGAAGTTCGAAGGCAAGGGCGCAACCCCCGAAACCAAGACGCAGATGCAGAAGATGTTCGATGCGATGAGCACGATGTCGGTGTGCCTCACCCCGGCCGCGGCCGCGAAAGAAGACATGGGCAAGGCGATGGAACAGATGTCCGCGCGCGGCCAGAATTGCACCTTCGCCAAGAAGGACGTGACCGGCGCCAGCATCGCGATCGACGCGACCTGCAAGCAGCCCAATGGCGGCACGGTCAAAATGATGATGACCGGCACCAATAGCGCGACCGCGCAGGACATGACGATGAAGACCGAAGGCTTCGCCGCCAATGGCACGCAGGAAGGCACGATGGAAATGCACGTCAAATCGACGCGCAACGGCGAGTGCAAGCCGACCGACGTCACCCCGCCCGAGGCCCCCGCGCCTGGCACCGCGCCGGTGGCACCGGCCAAGCGGTAAACGGAGGCGACGCACCGGACCCGCGCGCTGTGGGATCCGGTGCGTCTTCTCGCCCCTTAAAGCGGGTCGGTCGGATATGTGATCGGCTTGTCGCCGAATTTCGCCTTGACCATGCGGTTGCACCGGTCGGCCTCGTCCTCGGACTCGTCCCAACCTTCCGCATATTGGAAACGCGCATCGAATGTATTGCCCGACACCGTCATAATCAGGGCGTTCCATTTCTGGTCGGGCGGTGCCGCGTACCAGAGGTTCAGAATTTCATCCGATATCTCGGCGCAGAGAGTGTCTTCGTCCAACATTCGGTACGCGACGCTTTCCGCCAGATCCTTGAAAACGAACGGAGCAACCCACCCGTCATCAGCCTCGGCATATAGAAATGCATCCCCCGCCCCGGGCCCAGCAATTTTCGATACACGCGCAGCTATTTCCGAAAGAATGGGGCCAGCGCTTCCCGTCGCAAAATTCTTACCACGTAACATGTAGCGGCTTCGGCATCCACGATCCCGCGATCACGGAGAATTGCCAGGGAATCCGATCCAGGAGAATGTCAAACGATAGCTTCTGCACCGTCAGGTTCCATTTGCCGCCGTCCGGCGACAACGATCCGCCACGTTGCAGAAAGCTCTCTCGCAACACTGGCACGGAAGAGTGGCCGATGGACTGCCATTGCCCGAGCACAGCTTCCAAAAGCTGATCACACACATCGAGATCCGCCTGGGCCGGGGTCAGTGAGGGCCAGACCGGTGCATCTGGTGATAGTCCGCATAGCAGCTTGTTGAGCGGTAACGCCTCCGCCGGTGCATCGAGACGTGTGTCCACTAGATATTGCAGCAGATGGACAGCGCGGGACGCACCTTCGATCCCGACAAAATGAGCTGAGCCATCGCCATCATCTGTCAACATGTCGAGGCGATTGAACAGCGTGTAAAGAAACGGACCAAGCAGCACGAGCCCCGCATTTTGAACCGCAATCGGATAATCATTTCCCAGCAAGGCTGTTTCCTGACCTATAGGTTCTTGGCACCCGGATCGATCGCGTCTTGAAACTTCTCCGTTTCGTCGAGACTTCCTGTGCCGCGCCTACCCCAAATCGGCACAGAACTTTACAGCAATTTTGAGAACAAAAAGAAAAGTATAGTTACGCCACCCGCCTATACGCCACGCGCCACATCGTCCAGCCGATCAACGCGGCGACCAGGGCCAGGATCAGGCTCGTCGCGACCGCGCTGATCCAGCGGAACAGCAGCGTCTCGCTGTCGGTGACCGGCATTGCGAACACGCCAAAGCCATAGGTCTGCCCGCCGAGGAACAGCGCGAACCCGGCCAGCGCGCCGACCAGAATCGCCATCCACGGTCCGCGTTGGCCAAAGGCGTGGCATAGCAGCCAGACCGGGCCACCAATCGCCACCGCCGCCATCGCCGTAATCACCGCACCGACCAAGAATCCGGCCAACAGCTCAAGCGGTGCAGCACCGCTGCCGATCAACACCAGCACGGTCGCGAACACGCCGCCGACCAGGCCACCGGCGGTAAGCGCCAGCCCCGCCCGGTCCAGCGTCGCCTCGTAACGGTACAAACTCCCCTTCGACGCCACGTCCCGATTCTCCCCGGGGCGGGGTCTTAGCATCGCGCGGCAGACCTCCCAAGTCCGCCATTCGAGCGGCGTGCAGGGGCGGAACGCCGCGTCCTTGGTCTCATGGCAGCGCCAGGGCAGCCTTCGGCAACGCGCGTTCGATTGGCCCGCGCTCGATCGGCACGACCGGCAGCGCGGGGTGGAAGGGAGCGATTTCCGTAGGGTGGCCAAGCGCAACCGTGCCGAAACCGTGCAGCCCCGTAACCTGCGTCACCGCCGCCAACAGGCGCGGCGGCGTGTCATAGCCTTCGTAGGACAAACGGAACGTGCCCCAATGGATCCCGATCCCGCTCGATGCGCCCAGCCGACGATACGCCTCGGCGGCGTCGATCGGCCCGATATGGCTGCCCGCGACCATTTGCCCCGGCGCGAAGCGGAACGCGCCGATCGGCAGCAGCGCAAGCCGAACCGGGCCGTACGCCGCCGCCTGATTGGCCCAATTGAGGTCCCCCGGACCGGTATCGCCCGCAAAGAACAGATTGCCGCCGGGCAAGCGCACGACGAAGCTCGACCACAAAGCGCGGTTGCGATCGGAGAACCAGCGGCTGCCCCAATGGTGATTGCGCGTGACCACCACCTCGACGCCTGGCTTCACGGCGATCTTCCCGCCCCAGTCTAGCGCCTTGGAGGGCACGCCCACCTGGCCGATGACGCTGTCATTGCCGAGGCTGGTGACGATCAGCGGGCGGTCACGCTCCCACAGCCGTTTCAGCGTGGTCAGGTCCATATGATCGTAGTGATCGTGGCTGACGAGCACGAGGTCGATCCTGGGGAGTTTATCGAACGCGATCCCCGGCTCCGCGACGCGCGCGGGGCCGACGCCGAGCGGCCCGGCGGTGCGGCTCCACACCGGATCGGTCAGGATGTTAAGCCCCTGCGTCTGCACCAGCACCGTCGCATGGCCGACCCAGGTGGCGACCATCCGCGCACCCTCGACCCGCGCGGGCGGTGCAACCGGGTGGACGGCGACATGATCGGGCCATTCCGGCCGTCCGTCGCTATTGGTGAGATAGCGCCACAGGAAATTCCCGCGGCCACCGTTGGGCGGGGCGATGTCGTCCTCGGCCCCATCGGGATTGAAGAAGCGCTCGCCATTATAGTGCGCGGTCGGGAGACCCGCATAATAGCGCGCATCCAGAAAGCGCGGGATGATCGTGACCGCAAGGCACAGCACGATGACGATCCACAGGATCGCCTTACCCAGGAGACGGAAAAATCGCATCAGCGTTCCTTGTGGGATGACCCTGCGCGGCGCAAGCCTGCGCGCCTCACAGGCTGCCGACCAGCGCGAAGACGACGCCGATCGCCACCAATATGAGCCCTAAGATTTCGCTCCGGCTGGTCTTCTCGCCGAGATAAAAATGGGCAAACGCCATGGTGAAGGCAACTTCGATCTGGCCGACGATCCGCACCAGTGCCACCGGTGCCGACGCAAAGCCGGTGAACCAGCACGCCGACGCGACCGAAGACATCAACCCGACCTGCCCTGCCACGCGCCATTCCGAAAAGACGCGCGCGACCTGATCCCGTTCCCGCAGCAGGAGATACGCCCCCTGTGCCACCGTCTGCGCCGCAACGGTCGTGGCGAGCACGATCAGCGCGGCCCGGATATGGTCTGGCGTGGCCACCGCCTGCGTTGCCGCGCGAATACCGATCGTGGTCAATGCGAACATGAAGCCGGAGGCGATGCCATAGCGCGCCGCCGGTTGCCCGAGCGCACGGAGAAACGCTCCCGCTGCCATCCGCTTGCCGCCAGTTGAAAGGACCATCACCCCGGCGACGCCGAAGCCGATGCCGACCCAGGTCGGCAGGCTCAGATGATCGCCGAGCAGAAACACCGACAGCAGCGCGCTCTGCACCGCCTCGGTCTTGGAATAGGCCGTGCCGACGACGAAATTGCGCTCGCCAAACGCCATCAGCAACAAATTGGTGGCGATGATCTGCGCCAGTCCCCCGCCGAGGCAGAAGGGCACGAACCACACGCCCAACGCCGGAAACGGCGTGCGCGCAAACACCGCTTCATAGGCTATCACCAACAAAACCGCGACCGGCAGGCCGTAGAGATAGCGCACCAAGCCGGCGGCGTTGATCGAGAGCGTGCGCGACACACGCCGTTGCACCGCCGTTCGCCACGCCTGCAGCGCCCCGCCGATCAGCGCGGCGGGGAGCCAGATCGGAGCGATCAAACCCGATCGCCAATCACACCAGCAACCCCTCGCGCGCGATCTTTTCTTTCCACACCAAGGGCGCGAGTTGGTGGACGTTGGCGCCGGTCGAATCGACCGCCACCGTCACCGGGAAATCGACCACGTCGAATTCGTAGATCGCTTCCATGCCGAGATCGGCAAAGCCGACGACCTTCGAGCCCTTGATCGCGCGCGCGACGAGATAGGCTGCCCCGCCGACCGCCATCAGATAGGCGCTCTTGCCCTCGGCAATCGCCTTGGTCGCATCGGGGCCACGCTCGGCCTTGCCGACCATCGCCAGCAGGCCCTGGCCCAGCATCATGCGCGTGAACTTGTCCATCCGCGTCGCGGTGGTCGGGCCAGCCGGGCCGACCACTTCCTCGCCGACCGGATCAACCGGGCCGACATAATAGATCACGCGGCCCTTGAATTCGACCGGCAGCGGCTCGCCCGCGTCGAGCATGTCCTTGATGCGCTTGTGCGCGGCATCGCGGCCAGTGAGCATCTTTCCGTTGAGCAACAGCCGGTCGCCCTGCTTCCAGCCCTGCACCACCTCGGGCGTCAGCGTGTCGAGATCGACGCGGATCGCAGCGCTGTCGGGCTTCCAGTCCACCTTCGGCCATTCGTCGAGCTTGGGCGCTTCGAGGAAGGCCGGGCCCGAACCATCGAGCACGAAATGCGCGTGGCGCGTCGCGGCGCAATTGGGGATCATCGCGACCGGCTTGCCCGCGGCATGGCACGGCGCGTCGAGAATCTTGACGTCGAGAATGGTCGACAGGCCGCCCAGCCCCTGCGCGCCGATGCCGAGCGCGTTGACCTTGTCGAAAATCTCGATGCGCAAGGCCTCGATATCGGTCTTGGCCCCACGCGCCTTCAGCGGGCCCATATCGATCGGCTCCATCAGCGCTTGCTTGGCAAGCAGCACGCAATGCTCGGCGGTGCCGCCAATGCCGATGCCGAGCATCCCCGGCGGGCACCAGCCCGCGCCCATTTGCGGCAGCATCTCCAGCACCCAATCGACGATCGAGTCGGACGGGTTCATCATCTTGAACTTCGACTTGTTCTCGCTGCCGCCGCCCTTGGCCGCGACATCGACCGAGACGCGGCTACCCGGCACCATCTCGACGTGCAGCACGCACGGCGTATTGTCCTTGGTGTTGCGGCGGGTGAAAGCGGGGTCGGTCAGCACCGAGGCGCGCAATTTGTTGTCGGGGTTCAGATACGCCAGCCGCACGCCTTCATCGACGATCTCCTGCAGCGATCGGCTGGTGTCGTCGAGGCGGCAGTCCATGCCCCATTTGATGAAGACGTTGACGATGCCGGTATCCTGGCAGATCGGGCGGTGCCCCTCGGCGCACATCCGGCTGTTGGTCAATATCTGCGCGATCGCATCCTTGGCGGCGGGGCCTTGCTCGGCCTCATAGGCTTCGCCCAGCGCGCGGATATAATCCATCGGGTGATAGAAAGAGATGAACTGCAGCGCGTCGGCCACGCTCTCGATCAGATCGGCTTCACGGATGATGGTGGTCATGTTGGGCTCCTGTCTTGCGCCGCGCCTTAAGCCGATGTTGCGTTCCCGCCAAGCACGGGGTGGCCCCGATGATCCTGCTGCGGACCCTACTCATTTTGGATGGAATCGGCACCGTGCAAGGGTTTCGGAAAGGAAGCGCCCCCTAACCACAGGAACATGAACCTCGGGACTATCCTTACCCTGATTGCGTGTGCGTGCTTCATGTCGATCGGGCTCGCTGCAGCTGCTTATGCCTTTGTCCACCGTCAGCGTCGCGGCCTTCTCGCAGCTGTTCCGGATTCGGGAAATCAGCGGGCGCACCTGCTGGTCGAGGAGTTCGAAGCGCATACCAACGGGTGGTTCTGGCAAACCGACGCCGAGGGACAGGTGACCTATCTGTCGGACAAAGTGGCACGCGACCTTGACCGGCCGGACACGCCCGCGATCGGGCAAGTGCTGAACAAGCTGTTCCGCATGGATAGCGCGTCGCCCGAGACCGAACGGACGCTGGCCTTCCATCTCGCGTCCCGCACGGCCTTTTCCAATTACTCGGTCCGCCCGGCGAGCGAGGCCACAATCGACCGCTGGTGGTCGATTTCGGGGCGACCGGTCAGCGACGATAAGGGTCGTTTCCTCGGTTTTGTCGGTAGCGGCAGCGATTTGACCGAACGGCGCCGCATCGACGCGGAAATCACCCGCCTTGCCCTGTTCGACGGATTGACCGGCCTGGCCAACCGCCAGCGCTTGCGGCTCTCGCTGGAACAGACGCTAAATCAGCCAGGCTCGCTGCCGCGCCAGACCGCGCTGTTCCTGCTCGATCTCGACCGGTTCAAAAGCGTCAACGATACGCTGGGCCACCAGACCGGGGACGCGTTGCTCAAGAAAGTCGCCTTGCGGCTGCAACACACGATTGGCGAAACCGGCCTGGTCGGGCGGCTGGGCGGCGATGAATTCAAGGTCATCATCCCCTTCGCGCCCGAACGCGAGGCGTTGGCGGACCTCGCGCGGCGCGTGATCAGCGATCTCTCGCAACCCTATAGCATCAACGGGTCAGCGATCAGCATCGGCTGCTCGATCGGCGTGGCGATCGCCCCAAGTGACGGCAGCGATGCCGAAACACTCGTGCGCAACGCCGATCTCGCGCTCTATGCCGCCAAGGGCGAGGGGCGCGGCGTCCACCGTTTCTTCCGCAGCGAGTTGCTGATCGGCGCGCAAAGCCGCAAACAGCTTGAGGACGATCTGCGCGAAGCGCTCGCCGCCGACCAGTTCTTCGTCGCCTATCAACCCGTCGTCAGCACCAGGACGCAGCGCATTGTCGGCTTCGAGGCGCTGTTGCGCTGGCAGCATCCCACGCGCGGGCTGGTGAGCCCAAGCGATTTCATCCCGGTCGCCGAAGAGTGCGGGTTGATCGAAACGATCGGGGAATGGGTGTTGCGCACCGCCTGTATGGAAGCGGCGGAATGGCCGGACAGCATCCGCGTCGCGGTCAACGTTTCGCCGATCCAGTTCGCCAATCCGGCTTTATCCACCATCGTCACCTCGGCGCTCGCGAAATCGGGGATCAAGCCCGACCGGCTCGAACTCGAAATCACCGAAGGCGTGTTCGTCGATGAAAGCGCGGCGACCGAACAGATGTTCAAGGCGTTGAAGGGGTGCGGCGTGCGGCTGGCGCTTGACGATTTCGGCACCGGCTATTCGTCGCTTGGCTGTTTACGCAAGGCCCCGTTCGAC
>OFRL01000510.1_pt1 | contig 17492 bp, 17 predicted proteins | sample 1543121 | NCBI WGS metagenome assembly OFRL01 (sample SAMN07774228, study PRJEB24372) | wastewater metagenome | isolation source: Lake Maggiore Cannobio | place: Italy: Cannobio | collected 2016-01
GGTATGTTCGAACCACGCTTTTTTTCTAGCGTCAGCGTTGAAACCTTCTAAAGCCTTGCGCTGCAAGGGGTTTGGATATTGCAAGACACAAGAAGCCTAAAGGTGTTTAAGATGTGTTTAGTTTGGGTTTAGCAGTTGCTAGTTACGTTTTCAGAATTTGCAACGATTAAAGGTTGTAGTCGTGGTGCTGTAACACATGCGACTAAGGACCGTATTGCAGAAGCTGTTGTTGAAAAAGATGGTAAGCGATGGCTCGACCGTGATATGGCGCTTGAGTTATGGCGAAAGAATACATTGAAAACACATAATTCTAAGGTACCAGATGCTGACCCTATAGACCCGCAACAATTGAAGCAGGTTATTAAGTCATTACCTGATGATTCGATACCAGAGTTAAATGAAAGCAGGGCAAGGCGTGAGCATTACCAAGCGGAGCTAGCGAAGTTGCAGGTTTCATTGCAGCGTGGTGAGTTGGTTGCTGCTGATGAAGTAAAGAAGCAGGCGTATCAGGTAGGGCGGTCGATACGTGAGGCGCTGGCTAATTTAGCTGATAGGTTAAGCCATCAGTTAGCAGGTGAAACTGACGCGATGGTAATTCATAAGATGTTGAGCGAGGAGCATAGGGACGCGTTGCTGGCATTGATTGAGGCAGAGCGATGAGCGTATGGCGTGATGCGTTTATGGATGGGCTGCGGCCTGACTTGGCGTTAACGGTTAGTGAATGGGCTGATGCCAATAGAAGGCTTAGCAGTAAGGCAAGCGCGGAGCCAGGGCCATGGCGTACTAGCAGGACGCCATATTTGAAGGAGCCAATGGACTGCCTTAGCAGTAGCAGCAACGTGCAGCGTGTTGTGATGATGTTTGCAGCGCAGACGGGCAAGACGGAGGCTGGCAGCAACTGGCTGGGCTATGTAATCAATTCAGCGCCGGGGCCGATGCTGCTGGTGCAACCTACGGTGGAGATGGCAAAGCGATTATCAAAGCAAAGGTTGGAGTCGCTTATTAGTGAGACGCCATGTTTAGCGGATAAGATTGCACCGGCTAGAAGTAGGGATAGCGGTAACACGATGTTTGCTAAGGAGTTCCCAGGCGGGATGATGCTGCTTACTGGCGCCAATAGCGCAACTGGGTTGAGGTCTACACCATGCCGTTATATTTTTATGGATGAGGTTGATGCGTTTCCTGCTGATGTAGATGGCGAGGGTGACCCGGTTAGTTTGGCAGAGAAGCGTGCTACTACATTTGCTAGGCGTAAGATTTTACTTACTAGCACACCAACGGTAAAAGATTTTAGTCGCATTGAAGCTGAGTATTTACGTAGCGACCAACGGCGTTTTTATGTGCCGTGCCCTAAGTGCGGTGAAATGCAATGGCTGAAGTGGGCACAGCTTAAATGGGCTGATAATGACGCGAGCACAGTGCGATATGAATGCGAGAAATGCAAGGAGCAGTTTGCTGAGATACATAAACCGATGATGCTGCGGCAAGGTGAGTGGCGAGCTACGGCACCATGTGATGGCAAAACGGCTGGATTCCATTTGTCGGGCTTGTATTCACCATTGGGATGGCTTAGTTGGGTTGATATGGTTGATGATTTTTTGCGTGCAAAGGCTGATGCGCCAATGCTTAAGAGCTTTGTTAATACTAGATTGGCTGAAACATGGGAAGAAGATTATGCAAGCAAGGTAAGTGCTGATGGATTAATTGCAAAGCGATTGAATTATGCATCTGGTACATGCCCAGATGGCGTGTTGCTGCTGACGGCTGGCGTTGACGTGCAGGATAATAGGTTGGCGATTAGTGTATGGGGCTGGGGTGAAGCTGAAACAGGTTGGTTGATATGGCACCAAGAGATTATGGGTGACCCAACGCAGATTGAAGTATGGGGCCAACTTGACCAAGTATTAGCTACAGCATGGGCTACTGAAAGCGATAAGGAATTAAAGATTACACAAATGGCAATTGACTCTGGCGGCCACTGCACGCATGAAGTTTATAATTATGTACGGGACCGAATACGGCAAGGCGTTGTTGCGATTAAAGGTAGCAGTAAGCGCGGCAGTGTAGCAGTTAGCAAAGGCAATAAGGTGGATGTTAATACTAAAGGTCGCACGTTAAAACGTGGTGTTACATTGTTTAGTGTTGGCAGTGATACAATTAAAACTACATTATTTGGCAGGATGAAACATAACGATGAAGGACCGGGCGGGTTGCGGTTTGGCTTGGCTGCTGATGGAGAATATTTTGAGCAGTTGACGGCTGAAAAGCAGACGTTGCGTTACCTGCGCGGGTTTCCGATTAGGGAATGGGTAAAGAAACCAAGCGCACGCAATGAGGCGTTGGACTGCGCGGTTTACGCTTATGCAGCATTGCAATTGAGCTATCGCAAATTTAATAGGGCTACGATGTGGCAGCAATTACAAGAACAACTTGATAGTGGTGCTAAGTTGCCGCTAAGATCAAGGAAGCCAAAGCCGGTAGCTACCGGCACTGAGTTCGTTCGCAACTGGTAGCCGTGAAAATCCCAGCACAAATCAGAGCAGGCGATACGGTCAAATGGCGCGATGATGCGGCGGCGGATGGATTTGGCAATGCGATTACTAGCACCACATGGGTGCTGACTTATTACTTGCGCACTAATACAGCAAGTGAAGGCGCAACGGTTGTTGGCACAGCTTATGGTACCGGCTGGGAGTTTACGATTGCGACTGGTACTAGCGCTGCTTTTGATGCTGGGCAATGGTATTGGCAGGCGATTGCGACTTATAGCACCGAAAAGCTGACGCTAGGTGCTGGCCAGCTTGAGGTATTGCAAGCGCTGAGCTATACCGGCGCGCCAGGTGCTATTGATGGCCGCACGCAGTTACAAGAAGATTTGGATGCAGTAAAGGCTGCAATTAGAGCGATTGTATCTGGCGGTGCAGTACAGCAGTATAGTATTGCAGGGCGTAGCCTTAGTAAGTATTCGCTATCTGACTTGATGCAACTAGAAGCAAAATTAAAAGCTGAGGTTAAACGCGAGCAGGCGGCGGAGTTAATTGCTAATGGCCTTGGCAATCCCCATAACTTATTTGTGAGGTTTTAGATGGGCTTACGCACGCAGCTATTCAAGGCAATGGGATTTGCGCCAATAAAAGGGCGGCAACGTGCATATCAAGGCGCAAGGATAAATCGGTTGACGGCTGATTGGATAACAAGTGCCACCAGCGCCGATAGTGAGATTAAGTCTAGCTTTAAGGCATTACGTAACCGTGCGCGGCAGTTGTGCCGTGATAATGACTATGCACGGCAGGCATTGCGTGCTATCCAAAATAATGTGATTGGCCATGGCATCCGCCATCAAGGGCAGGTAAGGATGCAACGCGGCGGCAAATTAGATGAGGCGATTAATGGGCAAATCCATGAAGCATGGGAAAGATGGGGTAACAAAAGCCGTTGTGATGTAAGCGGCATTTTAGGTTTTCATGATATTGAACGGTTATTAGCGCGGAGTTTAGCTGAAAGCGGCGAAGTATTTGTGCGAATGATACGCAAACCATTTGGCGATAGCCGAGTGCCATTTGCATTGCAAGTGCTGGAAGCTGATTATTTGATTGATGATGATATACCGCAGGCGGCAACTGGTAATACAGTGCGGATGGGTATTGAGATTGATAGTTATTTAAGGCCACAAGCTTATCATTTTTATGCTAACCATCCCGGTGATACGTATGCCGGTAACCCACGCACTAACGGCAAGAAGTTACGTGTGCCAGCAAATGAGGTTATCCATTTGTTTTTACCAGAAAGGCCAGGCCAAACGCGTGGCGTTACATGGTTTGCATCGGCATTAATGCGGTTGCATATGTTGCAAGGGTATGAGGAGGCAGAGGTTGTACGGGCACGCGCTAGCAGCGCCCTAATGGGTTTCATTCAATCACCTGAAGGTGAGTTGATGGGTGATGAAATTTACGATAATGAACGCGTTAGTGAGTTTACCCCAGGTGTATTTAAATATTTAGCACCGGGCGAATCAGTAACGGTGCCAGACCTTAATTCACCTGATGGACAACTTGAGCCATTTACGCGTAGCATGTTGCGTGCTGTAGCGGCTGGCATCGGCGTTAGCTTTGAAAGCATCAGCAAGAATTTTTCCGAATCTAATTACAGCAGCAGCAGGCTTAGCCTGTTAGAGGAGCGCGATACATACCGTGTGCTGCAACGTTATATGATAGAAAATTTCCATCAGCAGGTATTTGATAACTGGCTTGAGATGGCAGTGCTAAGCGGTGAGTTAAAGCTGCCGGGCTATGAGTTAAATCCAGACCGTTACCGCGCTAGCAAATGGGTGCCACGTACATGGGAATGGGTGGACCCACAAAAAGAAGTTGATGCTTATAAGACAGCAGTGCGATGTGGGTTCAAGACGTTAGCGCAGGTGATTACAGAGCAAGGCGGTGACCTTGATGCAGTATTGCTAGGCCGTCAGGCTGAGCTAGCAATGCTAGATGAGATGAATATTGTCACTGACACCGACCCAAGTGAAGTAAATGCAGGCGGTGGTGCGCAGTCTGCAATGCAACCGTTTGAAGAAACGGAGCTGCCAGCGGTGGAGTTGGAAGATGAAAGCGATGATTAAAGCAGTTACAATGGAGGCATCATTGAATAAAAGCGTAATGGACCAAAAGCGCCCATACCCAAACGAACATGCAGCACGGTTGACAGACCCAGAGCAGTATGACGATTTTCGGCGTGAAGATGACGCAGGCGGGCCGGGCATTGATTTTATCTATGGCATTAAAGGTGATACAAGCGAACTGCAAGCAATACGGTTTGACCTAGAGCAATTTACCGCAGATGAAGCGCTTAACTGGTTAATTGAGCATGAGTATGACCCTATTGAATTTGAAGAAGCAACAGGCCGCAGCATGACAGGTAAGTTCCACCGCGCTGAGATGACAGCATTTAGTGAGGTAGAAGACCGCACTTATGAGTTTCCTTTTAGTTCTGAACATCCAGTTGCAAGATATTTTGGCAATGAAGTATTAAGCCATGATGCAAGTGCTGCTGACCTTAGCCGATTAAATGATGGCGCACCGTTGCTATTTAACCATGATGTAGACCGTGTTATTGGTGTAGTAGAAGCAGCAAGGATTGATGATAAAGCAAGGCGCGGTTATGCACGTGTTCGGTTTAGCAAGAATGAATTTGCGCAAGAGATTTTAGCTGATGTGAAGGATGGCATTCTTAGGAATGTATCCTTCGGCTATTCCATTGATAAGATGGAAGAGCGCGGCGGTGGTGACTATGTTGCCACTGCATGGAGCCCGTATGAAATCTCAATGGTTTCAATTCCGGCTGACAAAACCGTAGGGATTGGAAGATCCCTGCTGCTAACTGACACCGCTGCTTCGGCAGCACCTACCCCAGAACCCCTTCCTAACATGGAATCCGCCACTCCAGATCTGGCCGTGGTGCGGGCCGAAGCCGCTGAGGCTGAACGCTCACGCATCTCCAGTATCAATTCTCTATGCACTAAGCATGGGATGGCCGACCTTGGCCAACAGCTAGTCGAATCTGGTCGTTCAATCGACGAGGCACGTGCTGCTGTTCTAGACAAAATCAACACCTACCAGGAGCCTGTGACTATGAGCGTTGCCGACATCGGCATGAGCGAAAAGGAAAGCCGCAGCTTTTCATTTTTGCGTGCCATCAACTATTTAGCAAATCCAACCGACCGCGCTGCGCGTGAATCGGCTGCATTTGAGATTGAAGCATCTGATGCTGCGGCTGCCAAATTGGGCCGTCAATCACGTGGTATCACAATTCCTCAAGATGTGTTGCGCCGTGATTTATCTGTAGGCACTGCATCTGCTGGTGGTAACTTAGTTGCTACTGATTTGGATGCTGGCAGCTTTATTGACTTGCTGCGTAATGCATCTGCATTGGACCAAGCAGGCGCCACCGTGCTGACCGGTTTGGTTGGTAACGTTGCAATCCCCCGCCAATCTGGCGCTGCTACTGCTTATTGGGTAGCTGAGTCTGGCGCACCTACTGAAAGCCAGCAAACGGTTGACCAAGTTAGCCTGACACCACGCACAGTTGCAGCTTTCACTGATTACAGCCGCCGCCTGATGCTGCAATCCAGCATCGACGTTGAGAACATGGTACGTAATGATCTTGCCCGTGTATTGGCACTCAAGATTGACGTTGCTGGCCTTTATGGTACCGGCAATAGCAGCGAGCCACTAGGTCTCAAGCTAACAACTGGCGTTGGTACTGAGGATTTTGCTGCTGGTACGCCTACATTTGCTGAAGTGGTAGCACTAGAAAGCGATGTAGCAGGCGCTAATGCGTTGACCGGCAACCCTGTGTATTTGATGAATGCTGCTATGCGCGGTGCTCTGAAAACTAAGGCCAAAGATACCGGTTCAGGTTTGTTTGTGATGGAAGGCGATTTGGTTAATGGCTATCGCGGCATCCTATCTAACCAAGTTGCATCTGGTGATTTGTGGTTTGGCAACTTTGCCGACTTAATCATTGGCTACTTCTCTGGCTTAGATTTGATGGTTGACCCTTACACACATAGCACTTCTGGTACTGTGCGTGTTGTAGCGATGCAAGATTGTGACATTGCGGTGCGTCACCCTGAATCATTCAGCCGTGGCAACGACACCCTCTGATTATGTTTATTAAGGTCTTACGGCAAACAATGTTGGCAGGCCAGGTTGTTCGTGTTGGGGATGTTGTTGAAGCATCCCTAACCGACGCCAAACTCCTGATTGGCATTGGTAAAGCCATTTTATCTGACCCTATCTCGCCCATTTGCTCTATCCCATCCACTCCCAAACGGAAAGCTAAACCATGACTATCCACAACCTTGGCACCAAGACTACGATCTTGGGCCTCCTGCGCAACGATGTAGTAACTGCTACCGCCACTGGTTCTGCAATTGATTTGCTGGGCTATGAAGGCGATATGGCAGTATTGCTTGATGCTGAAGCTGGCGGCGCTAGCATTACCTACGCGGTAAAGTTAACCGAGTCAGATACATCTGGCGGCACCTACACTGATGTAACCGGTGGTGCATTTACTACCACTACCGCTAACACTGCTTCACTGCAAAAGATTACTGTTAATGTAACTAGCCTAAAGCGATTTGTTAAGGCAACCGCCACTGTTGCAGGTGGTACTGGTGCTGGTGCAGTTGCTGTTATTGGCTTAGCTTCCGCTAAGTACGGCTAATGGCATTAACGGAAGATCTAGGCATCTTCCTGGCAGACTTCGGCGTCAGTTGTACTGCTGGCGCCGTTACTGCTTTGGGTATTCTTGACATGCCAAGCCAAGTGCTTAGTGATGGCATGGTGCTTACTACTGACTACACGTTGACAGCTAAAACATCAGATTTTGGCACTTTAATACGCGGCGATTCTATTACTGTAGATGCCATTGGCTATACAGTAAGAGAAACAATGCTTATGACTGATGGTAAGTTTGTGCAAATTGCATTGCAAAAAACATGAGCAGTCATTTTAAGACTAATACACGCAATCAATGGTCATCGTTGAATCCAATACTGATGGCGGGAGAGCCAGCGGTTGAAGACCATGCAAGAAATGTAAAGGTAGGCGATGGCCTGACAAATTGGAATAAGCTCCCATATTTCGGCTGCCCAGGCTATTGGGCATCGTTTTGGGATTTAACATCACAAACCGCAGTAGCGAATACACCAACTACAATTTTATTGCGTAATGCTGATTTAGATAATAGCGGCATTAGTATTGCGTCAAATACAACGATTACATTTGCCTATGCTGGCGTGTATAGCATTACATTTTCAATACAATTTACAAATAGCGATACTTCAATACATGATATAAATGCATGGTTACGCAGAAATGGCACTAATGTAGTTGCATCTGATAGCAGATTTAGTATTACGTCTAGCCATGGCGGAGTTGATGGCAATGTGATCGGCACGGTTAATTTTGTATTAAAGCTTGCTGCCGCTGACTATCTTGAGTTGATTTGGGCCACTAGCAATGCTGCTACTTATATCCATGCTGAGGTAGCACAGACCAGCCCGTTTGTGCATCCAAGCATTCCCGGTGTTATCTGTACCATAGTGCAAGTTGCATCTGCATAATCATGACAACCAAACGCGAGACAATTATTGCTGCTGTACGTACAGCACTAACAGGCACCACAGGCGTTAGCACTAGGATTTATCGCAGTAGGGTGGAACCTATTACACGCGGTGAATCACCTGCAATTGTGGTTGAACCGCTTAGTGATACTGCGCAACAGAACACGGCATTGCCAACATTGGACTGGAGTTTAACTGTACGTGTGGCGGTAATTGTACGCGGCGCGATACCAGACCAAACAGCGGACCCAATTGTTGAAAGCTTGCACGCCAAGATAATGGCTGATTTAACGCTTGGCGGTTATGCTATAGACATTCAGCCAATTGCTGTCGATTTTGACATGCAAGAAGCTGACCAACCGGCTGGCGTTATTTCATGCGATTATCTAATTAGGTATCGCACAAGCGTTGCCGACTTATCCACTTAGCACTTGCTAGAATGATTGATGAATACCAAGGTGTAGGCGGTTCTTACGTCCTAGACCCCATCACCGGCACCCGCAAGCCCATCACCGAGGAACTGAACAATGGTCCTACTAACTCGCAAACGCCTGATTCTGGCGAAGACGGAAGCAACCTACGGGACGGACTCAAGCCCCGCCGGAACTGACGCCATTCTTGTGCGTGAGCTTGAAATCACGCCAATTGAGGCTGATGTTGTTAGCCGTGATTTGATTCGGCCTTATCTAGGAGCAAGCGACCAGTTGCTAGCTAACACTCGCGTTAGCATTACATTTCAAGTTGAGTTAGCAGGTTCTGGCACTGCTGCTACAGCACCACGTTTTAGCAGCTTGCTTAAGGCGTGCGGAATGGCTGAAACCACAACTGCTGCTGCTATTACCGGCACCGCGCAGGCGGGTTCTGCGGGCAGCATTACGCTTGCGGCTGCTGCTAGCGGAACAGATGATATTTATAACGGCATGATTATTACGATTACAGGTGGCACTGGTAGCGGTGGCGTTGGTGTAATTACTGATTATGTAGGTAGTACTAAAGTTGCAACGGTACAAAAATCAACCGCAACATTTACGCCAGGTGCTTCTAGCACTTATAGCATTGCAGCTAACGTAGGTTACAAGCCAGTTAGCGCAAGCTTTGATAGTGCATCAATTTACTTTAATAATGATGGCGTGTTGCACGTTATCACAGGCGCACGCGGTACATTTGTATTAAATGCTGAAGTAGGCGAAATACCAACCATTGAATTTACAATGACTGGCATCTACAATGCGCCTACTGATACAGCCGCACCAGCTACTACATACACCAACCAAGCAACGCCTTTAATCTTTAAAGCTGGTAGCACTACCGCGTTTTCAATTTTGGGTTACAGCGGTTGCTTGATGTCGCTTGAATTTGATATGGCAAATGAAATTATTTACCGGGAGCTGGTTGGTTGCGATAAATCAGTAATTATTACTAATCGTGCCGTTGAAGGCACTTGTATGATTGAAGCCCCGACAATTGCGCAAAAAGACTTCTTTACTATTGCCAACGATGATACCACCGGCATTTTAACCATGCTGCATGGTACGACTGCTGGCAACCGCGTTACGCTATTGGCGCCAAAGGTTGACATTGGCAACCCTTCATACGAAGATAGCGATGGCATCCAAATGCTAAGCTTGCCATTTGCCGCGATTCCTACTAGCGCAGGCAATGACGAAGTTTTACTAACCTTTGCTTAAACCACCCAATGGCATTTGTATTAAAGCAATCCAACACGTACACGTGGCCGGTAGCATTAGTGTTGCCGGTTGATGGTGGCCGCCGCGATAAGCACACCTTTGACGGTGAATTTAAGCGGTTGCCACAAACGCGGATTAATCAAATTGTAAGGTTAGCGCGTGCATCTGAACGTGGCCGCCTTAATGATGATGAAGAGCTGTTGGACCAAGATGCGGCTAAAGAGCTGCTTGCTGGGTGGTCTGGCGTAGTAGATGATGACGGCAAGGAGATTCCATTTAGCGATAGTGCATTAGCGCAATTGCTAGAAATCCCAACAGTTGCTGGTCAAATTGTACGTGCTTGGTTTGAAAGCATTGATACGGCAAAACGAAAAAACTAATAGGCGCCGTTGATCATTGGTTTAAAGGTGACGGCGCTATCAATGACGAAGTGCTAGAAGATGCGCAATTATATGGCATTGAAATGCCAAAACAAAATCTAGAACCTAAATTGTATGAAGTATGGCCTGAACATAAAGCTTCATTGCTTATGTTTTTGCGATGTCAAACGCAGTGGCGGATGGGACCATCTGGTGCAATCGGCCTAGACTATGGGGTAGTGTTAGAGCTGTTCAAGCTCTATAATGTAAAAGATCGGCAAGTGGTCATGGAAGAAATCCAAATCATGGAAGCCAGGGCGCTTGAGCTGCTTAACGAGCAGGCCGTTAAAGATAGCAAACAGCAGCAGAAGAGGAAAAAATAATGGCATTAAATTTGCAATCTGTTTTGCGTATTACGGCTGAAGTTGTAGGATTAGGAGACCTTGGCAAATTAGAAAAAGGAATCTTAGCCGCTGACAAAGCAGCCGGTTCACTAAAGGATGGATTAAAAGGTGTTATCAGTTCAGATTTATTTCAAGCTGCTGCTGTAGGCGCTGCGGCATTAGGTGCTGCAATGGTTATATCAGCTAAAGCTGCTATGGATTTTGATAGTGCTTTTGCTGATGTTCGCAAGGTTGTTGGCAATATTGATAGCAGTGGCTTAAAAGAAATGAGAAGCACAATATTGCAAATGAGTACAGAAATGCCAATTGCAGCAACAGAGTTAGCCAAGATATTTGCAGCGGCTGGATCGGCTGGTATCGCAACTAAAGAAATTGAACAATTTGCAACTGATGTTACTAAAATTTCTGTTGCATTTGATATGACAGCAGAAGAAGCTGGCACGGCAATGGCTAAATTGCGCACAGCGCTTGGCTTATCACAAACCGAATTGGTGAGTTTAGCTGACGCAATGAATTATTTAAGTAATAACACAGCATCAACAGCCAAGCAAGTAACTGAGTTTGTTTTACGCACAGGTACTGTTGGCCAATCGGCTGGGCTAACAGCAGAACAAACAGCAGCTTTTGGTGCAGCAATGATTAGTGCAGGCGCTGATACTGAAGTAGCGGCTACTAGCTTCAACAATATGATTAAAGCATTGGCACGTGGCGAAAGTATGACAGAACGGCAAATGTCAGCTTTAAAAAGATTGGGTTTAGTTACTGTAGATGTTGCGGAATACGAACAAGAATTAACTAGAGCTGTTGAGCAGGAAAGCCGTGAACGTCTTGCTATTGCAGAAGCTGAAACTAATGCGCTTAGGAAAGAGATTGATCGACGTTATAGGGACCAACTGCAAGGAGTGACAGATGCATTTGAAGATGAAACACAGGCATATCAAAAATCATTACGCGATAGAGATAAGCAACAAGTAAACGCATTGCAAAAACAACAAGATGCAGAAGTTAATGCTGCTAAGGCAAGAGCAGAAGCTGTTGGCGTATCTGGTGAAGCTGAAGTTGAAAGAATAAAAGAATTTTACGAAAGAAGAATTGATGCATTGCGTGACAATACAGATGCAGAATTAAAGCAAAGATCACGCGCCGACCGTGACAGGTTGCAAAGCATACAAGATAACATGAATGATGCAAAAGATGTTGAGTTAAATGGTTTGAATGAACGTTTTGAAGCAGCTAAACAGCTAGAAGCAAAAAGATTAGAACAAGCAAAGATAACAGCTAAAGCAGCGGCTGCTGAATTATCAAAAGAAGTAAGTCAAACATTAGCTAAAAATTTGCAAACAGACGCAATTGGAACAATAACAGATGTTTTTAATAAGATTAGAGCATTACCAAGAGAACAACAAATTCCAGTAATATCAGATTTGTTTGGTGATGAAGCAAAAGCATTAATGCCATTGATTCAAAATACAGAATTGCTAGCTAAAGCATTAGAATTGGTTGAAAATAAAACTGCATATACAAAATCGGCGCAAGAAGAATATTTAAACAGACTTAATACACAAGCCAACAGTTTAAAAATGGCTCAAAATCAATTAAATGTATTAGCTATTACTTTTGGCGAGACGTTTGCGCCAGCCTTAATAGCTACAATGAAAGCATTAGCGCCAATAATTAAAGGCTTTACTTGGATGATAGAAAAAGTGCCAGGTCTTGGGCCAATAATTGCTGGGCTAGGAACTGCTTTTATAGGCTTGGTTGCTATTGCGCCAGGTTTAGGATCGTTAGTATATTTAATGAAGACATTGGGAATTACTGTTGGGGCTATAAAAATTGGAGGAATTTTTACAGGCTTATTGCCAATAATAGGCCAAATTGGAACAGCTTTAGCTGTTGTCGGCAGAGTATTGTTAGGCATATTTACAGGCCCCGTAGGCTGGGCAGCATTGCTAATAACAGCAGGCGTTGCAATTTACGCATTCCGCGACAAGATTGGGCAAGCCTTTGGTGCAATTGGTCAATTAATAAGCCAAGCGTTTACAGGTTTAATGGAATTAATCAAAACAGTTTTTGTGCAGCCAATGATAGATTTATGGAACAATGTATTACGTGAACCGATAACTGGCTTTTTTGAATTTGTAAAAGGTGTTTTTGATTTTGGTTTTAAAGCAATTTATGCTATTGCATGGCAAATTTTTGTGCAACCATATATTAATTTATGGAATAATGTATTACGTGAACCAGTAACTGCAATGTTTAACTGGGCAACAACTACCTTTGATACAGCATTTAAAGGTTTAATAAGTTTGCTGAATACAGTATTTATTCAGCCATGGGTTAATTTATGGAATAATGTATTGCGGACGCCGGTAACCGCAGCAGTTACTTGGTTGCAAGGTATATGGACAGGCATTACTAAGTTTTTCAATGAAAAAGTTATTGCACCTATTCGCACTGCATGGATAGCACTTACTGAATTTTTACCTAAAGCAATGCAGAATTTAGCGCAAAATGTGCAAAACATATGGAATAATGTTGTTAATACAATTAAAAACGCCATTCGGGGAGTATTGCAATTTATTGCTAATGCATTAAATGGCATTGCCCGCAATGTAAATGCTCTTATTAGAACATTTAATAAATTGCCTGGGCCCAATATTCCACTTGTTCCAACTCTTAACGTGCCAAGATTTGCGGATGGCGGCGTGGTAAATAGGCCAACACTTGCAATGGTAGGTGAAGGCGGGCAACCTGAGTACATAGTGCCGCAATCTAAAGCTGCAAATTTTGCATCTAATTATCTTGGAGGAATGCGCGGCAATGCAGCGATACAAAGCCAAAGCAGCAACAGCTCAGCATCACCTACAATACAAATTCAAACTGGCCCCGTGCTACAGCAAAACAACCAACAATATGTAACAATTGCTGATATGGAAAGAGCACTTACAACGCTAACAGATTCTTTATTGCTTAATAACCGTACATTTGGCGGTCGTAGCTATCAAGGGGTAGGCGCATGAGCAATCGCGGCCAAAGCCAATACCTAAGGATTTATGACAATAGCCAAACTTATGTACGCTGGCAGGCGTATTACATTAATCAAACCATTACGTTGGATTCTGCATCTTGGGTTTATAATCCATTTAATGCAGATGGGATGATGGCCGGTAGCCCAGCAGGTTCAGATGTTACAATCACAGTGCCAGCTACTACTACAGCAATCAGCGTGTTTAAAGCGGCTTTGAATAACAATAGATTATGCGAAATCAAAATGTATGAATTTGATACGCGATTATCGCAAACAGCGCCAATAGCTAGTCAAGCATTGATTGCCACTTATGTTGGCGAAGTATCAAAAATTTCAGGTAATTTTACGCAATTATCAATTACTTTAAGTTCAGCCCTTAGCCCGGTAGGTGCGCAGGTGCCGCCGCGTAAATTTACTACGTTGCTTATTGGGGCACCGGTAAGGCTATGAGTATTCAAATTAGAGACCCATTAGCACTGTTGCCATATCAAAGCGGATTGGTTACCACGGTTGCCGAGGAAGGCGCAGCTAAAGGGCAATCACCACTAGACAGTAGGCAGAAGGCAGCAGTAATTGGCGAACCAATCCCAATTGTATTTTGCCGCCGCGTATCAGGTAATGGCGGCGTATTAGTAAGCCCAGCCGCTACTGAAGGCAGATATGAAAACAATTCAACAACCAACGTGTTGACGACCAAAATTCATCTAGTGCTTAGTGAAGGTGATATGGACCAATTGCCACTTAAAGATGTATTTCAACGTGCTTGCCGTGTTGGCACATGGGCGCAAACATACGACCGCCGCGCTGAAACCTGGGACCCTGGTAATTTTATTGTTGCTGTAGCAACTAAGAAATTTTGGAATTGCCCATTATATTGTGGCACTCAAGGCACATACGATAATATGACAACGCTTAGTTTTATTAATACGCATGATGATGGCAGCGAATTATGGGATAGGCAAGTGCATTGCTTTGTTCGTAATGGAATAAATGTAACAAGAATTTTAGATGATACTTTAGGGCCTAGCAATAATGTAATCGATTTAGCATTGTATTTAATAGCGCAAAGCAGCCGGTTTCCAAGCTCAATGGTTGACTTAGTAATGATGGAAGATGCAGCATTATTTTGCAATGTAAATGGATTTTTTTATAATGGAGAATTTAAGCAATCAACTAATCTTGAGGATTGGTTGCAATCTATTAGTTCAGATTTCTTATTGCGTGTAAGTGACAAAAACGGTAAAAAAGGTTTAAGGCCAAGATTGCAAACTAATGCTAATGGCACAATTAAAACAACAGCTATTGAGCCAGTATTTACCTTTACAGAAGATCACGTCATAATTGAAAGCTTTGAAATTGATTATATTTCGCTTGAAAATCGCAAAGCAATTACAGCCCTAGTCTTATGGCGGCAGCAACCGGATAGCGATATTGGTATTATCCGCTCGGCTGAAGTACGGATGACAGGATTAGCCGACAATGGACCATTAGAGCAATATGACCTAAGCCAGTTTTGTGCTACTGAAAACCATGCAGTTAAGGTGGGAACCTATCGCGTTGCTAGTCGTTATTATGTAACTCATACGCTTAGGATACGTGTTGCACCAAGTTCATTTAATGCCACGCTAATCGTGGGCGATGTAGTACGCGTTAGGCTAAGACGTGAAACTAGTGTAAACACTGTTAGTTACCATAACCATTTTTATGAAGTAGAGCGTATTACAAGAGCTATCAGTGGTGTTATCAGTTTGGATTTAATACATTTCCCAGTTGATAGTCAAAACCGTAGTTTAGTTGGGTTAGCAGTTGAGGCTGCGGTAGGTAATGGTTATATCGTACCAACAGGCCGCACAGATTTTACTTGTGACATTGCAGGTCGTGCTGTTGATAATACGCCTTTACCTGATGTTGGCGAAGACATAGAACCTGAAGATGACCCACCTGTTGAAACAGACCCTGAAGAACTTGGCAATGAGCCAGATGATGGGCCGACAGATCCAGTCGATAATCCAGAGGACCCATTAGATGAACCTGAACCCGAATATCCAAGCGGGCCAAATCCTGGCATCACAGGTGTTAGCGACCCACCAGTAGAAGGCGAAACTGCAAATGCAGTGCCACCATGCCCAGGCGGTAAAGTTTGCTGGTATCGAGTAAGGAAAGCATCAGTCGCAAATATAGACGAAGCAAAAACAACGCCAAATCGCGTAACAATACAATGCCAAACATTGGCCAGTAGTGGGTGGGAGGCAGGCGCTTCACTGGTGCTTACAAATGATGATATAGACCATTACTTAATTGCAGAAGCTACATGCCCAGATCCCAGCAGCCCAGATGGTTTTGGTGAGCCATCTATAATTGGCATTACAGATCCTGCGATACCAGACATTTACAGTTATCAATACGTAAGATGGCAAGGTTTTGTTATTGGCACTAGCGGTTTCCCGGTTGCAGGTACAACAAATTGGCAAGCAAATATTTCACCTGCAACAAAAAGCATTTATGGCCTTTGGGGATGTATTTCCAACACGCAAATTCCAGTGCCACCTGTGTATGATTATACACAAACAATAACTGTTCCAGAGCCTGGGCCTGTGCCTTGGAGAGCATCAGTATCAGCAACTGGTATATTTACTAACCCAACTGGTGCTTTTGCACTTGGCGGACTAGACGGCGTAAACCCGTGCTTAAGCAACATACAATCATCCCCGCCCAACCCGGGCATACCGTTTGGCGGCACTGTTGAAGGGCAAACTATGTATGTAAACGGAGTATGGCAATTCAGCAATAATCAATCTACAGTTTTAGCTGAATGGGGAGGCTTTGCATAATGGCCCTATTCCCTGCGCTAAATCCAAGCAGCCGCACCTATACGCCAGGTAGCACGGCCAATACATCGTTGCTTGTATTAAGTGGTGATGAGGTTAATGTGCGGCATGGTAATGGCAGGTCTGGTGACCAATTGCGGATGACGTTCAGACAAATGACCAGAGCAGAGCATTATGCATTGCTAAATCATTACGCTTTCCATGGACGATTTGAACCATTTGATTTAAATGCAACAACATTAGCTGCAACTAATTTAACATTTCCTGCTAACCACCAATGGATATATGCTGACAGCCCATCATTTGATGAAACATGCGACCAGATTGATGGCACTGTAACTTTAACTTTAATTCCACCCTACTTAATTTAATCATGGCTACTTTTCCTGATTTAGCACCAGATGAAATTGGTTATGACCTAGGCGATTTAAATATAAGCGAAGCGGCAACAGTAGCTAGCGGGCCTGTTAGATTCAGGCATTCATTACGCAATAATGGTCATATATTGCAGATGACATTTAATAACCGCATTGAATCCGATGCAGCTTTAATTCGTACACATTGGGACCAATCTAGCGGTGTGCATGGTTATTTTGAAGTGCCAACTTCTATATGGGGCGATGCAGACCAAGTAGTGCCAACTAACTCAATTTATAGATATGCATCTATACCACAAGAACAACAGAAAGGTGTATATTTTGATATAACAGTTTCATTACGTGTATTGCAAGGGTGGGTGCTTGATTTTTATTTAGATGGTGGGCCAGCAGCGGCACCTATTGTTGCAGCATTTGAAAATATAGCATTCAGTGGCAACTCACCGTTTGAACTGTTAGCATCAGATGCAACACCTCCTGACCCAGAAAAACTACTGCTAGCTGGCGGAGCCTGACCTTATGCCAACTGCTACTACTGTTCCGGTTAAGATGGCACAGCGGCGTGATACCGCTGCTAACTGGACCAGTGCAAACCCGACGCTGTTGGCAGGTGAGATTGGCATTGAGTCGGATACTTTAAAATGGAAGGTTGGTACTGGTAGCACAGCATGGACAAGTCTTGG
>OFRL01000515.1_pt1 | contig 17307 bp, 12 predicted proteins | sample 1543121 | NCBI WGS metagenome assembly OFRL01 (sample SAMN07774228, study PRJEB24372) | wastewater metagenome | isolation source: Lake Maggiore Cannobio | place: Italy: Cannobio | collected 2016-01
GATGTTGCCGTGCTTGACCTGATCAAGAAGAATGACGGCGGCGATGCGGGCGGTGAGAACTACATCGGCACGCTGGCGAACGCCGGTGTTGCTTTGGCCCCGTACCACGATTTTGACAGTAAGATCCCGGCTGAGATGAAGGCTGCGGTTGAGGCGCTAAAGGCCGACATCGCTGCCGGCACCGTAAAGGTGGCCGACTACCTAAAGTAACTGACGGCTTAGTTACAAGCAATCCGCCCTCATGCCGCGCTGCGGTTTGGGGGCGGAGTCATTTTATCCAAGGACTCTTTTCCGATGCGGCTGGAACTAAAAGAAATTACCAAGCGGTTTCCGGGCGTGCTTGCAAATGACCGCATCTCCATCTCGTTGGACCGCGGCGAGGTGTTGGGGCTGCTGGGGGAAAATGGCGCGGGCAAAACCACGCTGATGAACATTCTGTCCGGGATCTACCGGCCGGACTCGGGCGAGATTCTGATTGGCGGCACTGTGCGCACGTTCAATGATCCGCATGAGGCAATCGATGCTGGCATTGGCATGGTGCACCAGCACTTTCAGCTGGTGCCTGTTTTTGATGTTGTCGAGTCGGTGGCGCTTGGCGCGGAGACCGTCTCTGGGTGGCTGGGGACCTTTGGCCGGGCGGCTGCGCGGCGGCGGGTGGTGGAGCTCTCCGAGCTGCACGGCTTGGATGTGGACCCGGACGCAACGATTGAAGACTTGCCGGTGGGTGTGCGGCAGCGCGTGGAGATCCTGAAGGCGCTCTATCGCAAGAGCGACATTCTTGTGCTGGATGAACCATCTGCGGTTCTCACGCCGGCCGAAACGCAGGATTTGTTCAAGATCATCCGCGGCTTGGCAGCCAGCGGGACATCCGTCATATTTATTACGCACAAGCTGGGCGAGGTGCTGGAGGTTGCTGACCGGATTACCGTGCTGCGCCGCGGCACGGTTGCCGGCACTGTGAAGCCGGCGGATTCATCGCGCAAGGAGCTCGCAAACTTAATGGTGGGCCGTGATGTTGAGCTGCTGGTGTCCAAGGGGCCCGCCAAGCCGGGGGAGGTGGTGCTCAGCGTCAAGGATCTGCTGGTGATGGACGACCGGCTGCAAATGGCGGTCAAGGGCGTGTCGCTGGATGTGCGTGCCGGCGAGATTGTGGCCGTGGCCGGTGTGCATGGCAACGGCCAGACGGAGCTGGTGGAATCAATCGTTGGGCTGCGCACCATCGACTCCGGCCAGATTACCATCTCCGGCGAGTCGGTTGTGCATGCTTCGCCGCGGCGCGTTGCGGACCTTGGGGTTGCGCACATCCCCGAAGACCGCATGCGCGACGGGCTGATTGCCGGCATGACCGTTGAAGAAAACTATATTCTGGACACTTATCACCGGCCGCCGTATAGCTCGCACGGCTTGCTGCACGCGCGGAATGTGGCAGCGGCTGCGGAGCAGGGTGTGCGCGACTTTCACATCCTAACGCCGTCGATCGATACGGTGGCCAGCTCGCTGTCTGGTGGCAACCAGCAGAAGGTGGTGGTGGCGCGCGAGTTCTCCCGGCCGCTAAAGCTGGTGGTGGCAGCGCAGCCAACGCGCGGGCTGGACGTGGGCTCAATCGAGTACATTCACACGCGGCTGGTGGAGCAGCGCGATGCCGGCGCCGCGATCCTGATTGTGAGCACGGAACTGGACGAAGTGCTGGCTGTGGCCGACCGCATTGCGGTTATGTTCGACGGCCGCATTGCCGGAATTTTGGAGGGTGCCGGTGCAACGCGCGAAGCGGTGGGGATGCTGATGGGGGGTGGGGTGTGACAATGTGGCGGCGCACAATTCAGCCGGCGCTTGTGCCGGTGCTGGCTGTCTTCACCGCATTCCTCGTGGGGTCGGTGTTCCTGTTCATTACAGACATTGAAAATCTAAAACACTTTCCGGGTGACCCGCTTGGCACAGTCCTCGCCGGCCTGGCAAACATTGGCAAGGCATATTCCGCCCTGGTCATTGGCGCTTTTGGCGTGCCATCCAAGCTTGCTGCGGCATTCAGCAGCAGCAATCCGAAAGTGATTGCCGGCGCCATTCGGCCGATCACTGAGACGCTGGTGGCATCTGCGCCGCTCATTTTTACCGGGCTGGCAGTGGCAATCTCTTTTCGCAGCGGTGTCTTCAACATTGGAGTTGAAGGCCAGTTCATCATGGGTGCCATGGGAGCCACCGTGGCCGTGCTGGCTTTCCGCGACGTGCCCAAGCCGCTGCTGCTAATGCTGGCGGTTGCAATTGGCACGCTCACCGGCGCGCTGTGGGGCTTCATCCCTGGTTTTCTCAAGGCGCGCACAGGCGCGCATGAGGTGATCACCACCATCATGCTTAACTACGTGGCTGCGCAACTGGTGCTGTACGGGCTGCGCTCGGAGTTTCTGAAACCCGCCGGCAGTTCGACGCCAATCTCCAAGGTGTTGTCAACCATCGTGCGCGTGCCGTTGATTTTTCAGCTGCCTGCAATTCGGCTGCACTATGGCATTGTTGTGGCCTTGATCATGGCGGTGCTTGTGTCTTGGTTCATATTTAAGACAACCAAGGGGTTTGAGCTGCGCGCAGCTGGTTTCAACTTGATGGCGGCGCGCTATGCGGGCATCAGCGCGGGCGGTTCCATCATGCTGGCGATGGCCATGTCCGGTGCGCTGGCGGGCCTCGGTGGCACGCTGGAGGTGCTGGGTACCGTGGGGCAGATGTCAAATGATTTGAGCTCCGGGTTTGGCTTCAATGCGATTGCGCTGGCGCTGCTGGCGGGCAACCGGCCCGGCGGTGTGGTGGCTGCGGCGCTGCTGTTTGGCGCACTGCGCACGGGTGGCGGCTTGATGCAGGTGAAGACCGGCATCCCGCTTGATCTTTTATTTTTTGTGCAGGCGCTGGTGATTATGTTTGTGGCTGCGCCCACTCTCATCCGCTCCATTTACCGCATGAAGGTGCACAGCGCGGACGGAGTGACGCCGCAATGACAAGCGTGGCACTCGCGCCGCGCGCGCTGGAGATGGGCGAGGCGGAGCGGCGCGGCCAGCGCGCTGCGCGCCTGCGCGGGGCGGTGATTGCATTGCTGGGCGCTGGCGCACTGTGGGCCGCTAGCGGTGCGTTCAATGTTGCGGCAACTTTTTCGTTCTGGCTGCTGGAGCAGGGCGGCGCAGCGTGGACAATCACCACCACCGTTGGCATGTTGTGGCTCGTGGCCGGTTGTGTGGCCATCATAATCGGCGGCGTGCAAGCTGGCGCGGGTGCACGCTTTCCGTGGCGCCAGTCTTTGGTTGTGGTGCTGCCGCCGTTTGTGGCTGCCATCCTCGCCGCCCTGCTGGACGGCAAGGTGGCAAACATGACTGGCGTGTTTGCGGGCAGCCTCGAGCTTGCGGTCCCGATCACACTTGGCGCGCTGGCTGGAATATTGTCCGAGCGCAGCGGCATGCTAAACATTGCAATTGAAGGCAAGTTTTTGGTGGGCGCCTGCTCGGGCGCAATCGCAGCCAGCATTACCAATAGCGTTGTGGCCGGCGTGGTGGTTGCCATGCTGTTTGGCATGGCGGTTGGCTATGTGCTGGCTTGGCTGGGTATCCGCCATCAGGTGGACCAGATCATTGCCGGCGTTGTGGTCAACATCGGCGCGATCGGGATCACCAACTTTATTTTTCTGCGCGTGCTTGCCAAGAACACGTGGCTCAACACCCCGCCAACGATCGAGAAGATTAAGATTCCGGTGTTGTCCGGCATCCCGGTGGCCGGGCCGCTGTTTTTTTCGGGAACGCCGTATCTTTATGTCACGCTGGTGCTGGTTGTGTTTTTGTCTTACATGTTGTTTAGAACCAGATGGGGCCTGCGGCTGCGCGCATCAGGAGAGAAGCCTTCTGCAGCAGCAACCGTGGGCATCGATGTAATTAAAATCCGTTACCGTTCAATGCTGCTGGCGGGCGCGCTGGCCGGCCTTGCCGGCTCTTACTTGAGCCTGTCCAGCGCCGGAAGTTTCCAGATGCAGATGAGCGCGGGGCGCGGTTTCATTGCGCTGGCAGCGGTGATATTTGGCGCCTGGAATCCGGTGGGTGCGCTTGGTGCGGCGCTGATGTTCGGTTTCTCGGATGCCATCCAGTCGCTGATGTCCATTCTGGGCGTGGATGTGGCGCCGCAGCTGCTTAACAGCGTTCCATACATTGTGACGATTGTTGTGGTGGCGGGCCTGGTTGGGCGCGTGCGCGGCCCCGCAGCTGCGGGCCAACCGTACACGCAGGGCTGAGGCCGTGGCTGCGAGCCAGCAGGATGCCATGCCGCTGACGCATTCCGCGCCCACGGCGTTCCGCGTGGCCGCGGCGCCGCGGCGCGCACCTTTTGGCACGGTGGCGCAGCCGCTCCCCATAATTATTGACAGTGACCCCGGGCTCGATGATGCGCTGGCGATTGCGCTGGCCGTGGCGCGCCCGGAATTAAATGTGCTGGCCGTCACCACCGTTGGCGGCAATGCGGAAGTGCGCCACTGTACGCTCAACGCGCTGCGCTTGCTGCATGCCTACGGGCGCAGCGACATCCCGGTGGCGGAGGGTGCTGCGGGACCGGTGCTTGGCGCAATTGTGCGCGCCACTGAAGTGCATGGCGAAACCGGAATCGGGGACACGCGCCTCGCGCCTTCGCCGGTGGCGGTGCAGCGCGAAGGTGCCGTGGCGTTGATGGCGCGCCTGCTGCGTGAACATGCGCAGCCTGTGACAATTGTTCCGATTGGGCCGCTGACAAACATCGCGCTGCTGCTCAAGCTGCATCCGGAGCTGGCGGCGCGCATTGCGCACCTGTGCCTGATGGGCGGCTCCATCGGCGAAGGCAACGCAACGGTCTCGGCCGAATTCAACATCTACGCGGACCCCGAGGCGGCGGACATTGTCTTTCGTTCCGGCGTGCCGATCACAATGATTGGTCTGGACGTGACACATCAGGCGCTGCTCGATCGTGATTCAGTGGCGGCGCTGCATGCGCTTGGCCGCACCTCGGCGCGCATTGCTGCGGAGCTGACGCAGTACGCACTGGACCGTAACATGGAATGGAGTGGATCCGCAACCACCGCGATTCACGATGCAGTGGCGGTCGCGCACCTTGCCATTCCCGGGCTGGTTGCGGTAGCGCCTTACCATGTGGCAGTTGATACAACTGCGGGCCCGTGCCGCGGCCGCACCGTTTGTGATGGTTTGCCGCGGCGCTTGTTGCGCGCCGGCCACGCAGCCACCACAGACGTCGGCATTCATATTGACCGCACGCGTTTCGAGCGCCTGCTGCTCGACGCCTTCAGCACTCTGCCCTAGCCGCAGTTCCGTTCGCAGTCGTATGCGCTCCGCGTTGCAATTGCAGCGCAGTGGCGTGCAGACTGAACTATGCGTTATGGGAGTGCGCAGCAGTTTTGGTGTTAAATTTATTTGTGTTTTAGCGGCGCCGATTGCAGTGCGGTGGAAGCGACTCGCAAACCGTTCATATCTACAGCTTGCGCGCTGCTGCCAGTTTGCCGGCGTCTGCGCGGGCGCTTGCGCAGCGCCAGACGCCTACGCTGGAGCTGCCGTACGGCGCCTCTGCAAAGGCGATTACAGGTGGTGCGCCTACCCCAGCCGAGTGATGCGCTCGACGAGCAGTTCGAAAAATGCGCGTGTGTCGAGGTCAACGCCGACGTGCGCGTTGGGCGCGCGGTCTGTGCGGCGCCACAGGTCCACAACTGTCCGGCCGCGGCAAAGTTCAGACACAGTCTCAATCTCCACATTGCGCTCGCGGGTTTCCACCAGGCCACTGCGGATCACGTGTGCCATGGCCACGGCGTCATGGATTGGCGCGCCTTCCCAGCCATAAGTTTGCTTGTGGTAGAGGCTAAAGAATACATTTAGCTCGGCCACAAATGTGCCGACGCGGCCGGCGCTGCGCAACTGCGCTTCCACGGCCGGTCCCAGCAGCGCTTTGTGAGTGACGTCGAGCCCGATCATCGTGATGTCCAAGCCGCTCGCGAAGACTTGCGCAGCAGCTTCCGGATCGCACCAAATGTTGAACTCAGCAGCGGGCGTCATGTTGCCTTCGGCGATGGAGCCGCCCATCAGCACAACGCGCGCAATGCCGGCGCTGCCGTGCGCTGCAAGGTAGCGCGCCAGGTTGGTTAGTGGCCCCGTGGGCACAAGGGTTACAGGCTGCGTGGCGCTGCGGATCAAGGCTGCCATGAATGCAACGGCATCTTCTGACGCCGGGTGTGTTGTGAGGCGCGGCAGCGCGGGACCGTCCAGCCCGCTCTCGCCGTGCACATGCGCTGCCACTTCAAGTGCGCGCTGCAACGGCTGCGCGGCACCCACGGCCACGGGTATGTCTGTGCGCCCGGCAAACTGCAGCAGGCGCAGCGCGTTCACTGTGGTCTTGGCAAGCGTTTGGTTGCCGTACGACGTGATCACGCCCAGTAGGTGCAGCTCCGGGCTTGCAAGCGCGAGCAGCAGCGCAATCGCGTCGTCGTGCCCCGGGTCGCAGTCGAAAATTACTGGTATCGGCTGGTTTGCCATTGAGGTAGTTTATTTGGTGTTGGCCGCACAGGTGCGGATTGCTGAAGATCGTTTCTTAGCCAGCAGTGTTACTTAGTGCATACTATCACTGCGCGCCCGGCAGCGAGGTGTTGAAATTGAATCGGCGCGCGGGCGAACATCAATCGGTCGGCTTGGTTCGGGCAGCGGTTTTATTGGCAAAAGCTGCCAGCAATTCGCGGGCGGCGGGCTGCGTGTTGACTACGCCGGCGATAAATGCTTCTGCATATGATGCATGCATTGCCGGCATGTTGCGAATATGAGAAATTGCTGAACTGATGGCAAAGTTTGATAGTGGCGGATTTTGGGCAATGGTTTGCGCCAGAGCCAGCGCCTTGTCGAAGCTCCTCAGATCATCAACCAGATATTGGCACAGGCCGACAGCCATTGCCTCCTGGCCTTTGTAGATGCGGCCGGTGAGCATCATGTCAATCATGCGCGGCTTGCCAATCAGGTCAGCCACGCGGATGGTGGCGCCGCCGCCGGTGAAAACGCCGCGCTGGCCTTCCGGCAGCGCAAAATATGTGGATTGATCGGCAACTCGAATATGGGCAGCGGCCGCCAGCTCCAGCCCGCCGCCGACAACTGCGCCTTTGAGCGCGGCAATGACTGGCAGTCCGTTATATTCCATCTTGTTAAACGCCTCGTGCCACGCGAGGCAGACGCGCATGAATTCAGCTGCATCACGGTCCTTTTGGTAATGTTCCACAAGGTCTAGTCCGGCAGAAAAATGATCCCCATTGGCGGTCAGCACCACCGCGCGCGCGTTTGTTTTTGGCAGCCCACCAAACACCTGGTTGAGCAGTTCCACCATGTTTTCGTCCAGCGCATTGCGTTTTTCCGGGCGGTTGAGTGTGACGATTGCAATGTGATCCTGTATCGCAACTGTGAGCAGCTCTGAGCTCAGGTTATCGTAAATTGCCATGTATCGCTCCAGCGGTTGTTGGTATTGTCATCATAATATTGATTGTGATTATATAAACGGCAGCTCTGTCAAAGTGCCAGATTCTGAGTGTTGACCCTGAAGCACTGCCACCCTGTCACCTGCCGTGCATGTGGTGGAGATTAGTACAAATCCAATGTTCTGCTTCAGGCGGTATGACCAGGTGAGATTTGTAAGGTCGCCAACTTTCCTGTCGTTTACCAACACCGGCGCCCAGCGAAAGCCGATGGACATGGGGGCAACGCTGTCCATGACTATTCCGAGTGAGTGGCGCTTGGGTCCTTCAGCTTTGATGCGGCGCAGGGCTCGGATGCCAATTACATCATCCGGCAAATCGAGGTCAACATATTTTCCCATGCGCACTTCGAAGGGATTTGTTTCGGTGTCAGTATCTCCGCCATAAGAAATCAAGCCGCTTTCAACCCGCTCGCACCAGTTCGGGTTGCCGGGGCCAATACTAAACGGTCGTCCGGCTTCTTTCACGATGTTCCAAAGTTGGGTGCCCTTTGAGCCGTCGCGTAGATAGATTTCAAAGCCGCCCTGTTTGGACCAGCCAGACCGGGCAACGACGACCGGTATGCCGGCGATCTCCGTTTCCTTAAACCAGAAATATTTCAATTCCTTTACCCAGTTTCCGAATACCGCGCCAACCACTGTTTCTGCCTGCGGCCCTTGGACTGCCATGGGCGATACATCCGGTTCGCTGATGGTTACGTTCAAGCGTCGCTCTTCTGCGATGGCTCGCGCCCAAAACCAGATATTGCTGTCCGCGATGGAAAACCAGTACAGGTGATCGGAAAGCTTCAATAGGATTGGGTCATTAATCAGTGCGCCGGAATGATTGCAGAGCGGAGCATATTTGCCCTGCCCGACCTGGCAGGTTGAAAGGTTGCGCACGGTCAGAAGCTGTGCCAGCCGGCCGGCATCCGGTCCGTGCAGTTGTACCTGCCGTTCGACGGCGACATCCCATTGCGATACGCCATTGATGAGCCGCCAATATTCCGCTTCAGGATGGCCAAAACTGGTTGGCATCAGCATATGGTTGTAGGTGGTGAAGGCCGTTACGCCCTCAGACAGAGTCGCTTCAAAGTACGGCGACGGCCGCAAACGGGCGGAAGGGGTTATGCCAAACATAGTGAAGACCGTTTCATAATTTTGGTGCGGGTTAGTAATCTGCAGTTATATCCACAGGTATATAAATATAATTCTGGCAGAAAGAGCGGGGCTGACCAGACCGCGGGTTGGAAAAGTGTAACATGGGCTGCTTCGTGACGGTTCTCGTAGAGTTGCAAGGCGCAGTCGGTTTGCAAGGTAAACATTCGTTGATTGCTAAGATATTAGGTTTGCAAAAATGAAAATTGAAGTTGGGGAAATTACGATTGCGATGGAGCAGCGTGGTAGCGGGCGGCCGATAGTGGTTATCCACAGTTGGTCGGCAGATCAGCGCCACATGATTGCTGATTTAGAACCAATTTTTGAGAGGCACCCTGGCTGGCTGCGATTTTATTTTGACTTGCCCGGCCATGGAGGCACCCCGGCACCGCCTTGGCTCGGCAATCAACAGCAAATGCTTGAGATAGTTCAGTCCGTTGCCGAACAAGCCTGCGGTGCTGAACCATTTGCAGTTATCGGCAGCTCGTACGGGGGCTATCTTGCGCTGGGTATCGCCCGAACCATTCCGGAACGGCTATTGGGAGTGGCACTGCTGCTGCCGGATCTGCCAGATGACGCGGGGAATCGCGATGTGCCAAGGCGTACCACGATCCACGCTGATACGTCGCTCTTCACCGATTTAGCTGAGGATGAGCAATGGATTCCGGGTGCGCTTGTGGTGCATAGCACTGCAGCTCTCAGCAAGATTCGCAAAGATGACATGCCTGCGTACCGCTGTTGTGACCGTGAGTTTCTGAAGCGGCTCGATGCAAATTACCTGCTTCCCGCTGTCGTCAGAAAGGGGACGCGCCATTTTAATTTGCCAAGCCTGATTGCGCTTGGGCACCAAGACGCGACTGTGGGTTTCCGCAGGCAGATGAATTTGCTTGACGAGTTTCCGCGTGCAACTTTATGCGTGGCTGACTTGGTGGGCCATCACTTTGGTCGGATTGAACAGCCCGCATTATTCGATGCTTTAATTTTGGATTGGTTGGAGCGAATGGAGATGGGACTCGAATAACTCGTGGTGCGGGGAAGGGGCGAGATTGTGTAGACTAACTGGTGCAAACACATTCGGCCAGGCAAACTGTAGATTGGTTAGTGGACTGGTTACGGGGTTGTACCAGAGTTGGGCTGAGCTTACTGCGTAGGTAGCTGTGGCATCTCGCGGGACAATTCTCGGGGGCTGCAAGCAACTCGGTGATGCGGATGTATCCGCAGCGCGGCAGTTGGGGTGGTTCTGCAGACAAGGTAGAAATGCTGTGACTGTAAAGTTGCTTGACTATTTCCGGAAGTCTACAAAATGCTGGAAAATTCGTTTGGCGTGCGCTGCTCAGTTTAGAAATGCACTTTGGCATTTGTGCAGCGGTTAAAGAGTCTTCTGGACTTATTTGACTGGCGAAATACGTCCCACAACCATGTGGAGCCGACGGCAGCGAGTATTGCCAAGGCAAACGTGATGGAGGTGCGCATGCGCGTATCCATTCCGGAAGTTTGCGAGATCAGTGTTGCCAGCGTCACATAGCTTATTAGCAGGCCATTCACTGCCCAGGTCAGGCGCTGCTGTTTGCGCCAGGCGTGGTACGCACCAAGCACTGCCAAAGCATAGAGCCCCAGGTTGAAGACCAGCTCCGGCAAATATGGGCTGCCGTATGCAGCGGAGAATGCATACATGCGGTAGAGCCCAATCGGCAGGGTTGCGAAATACTCAATTGGATGAGCCCAATAAACCTGCAATGCCAGATTGCGCATGAGCCGTACCCGGCGGCTGTCTGCTGGCGCAAAGTTGTTCCAGTAGTAGCCCGAGTCAACTTCGTCCAATGTGAAGGTATTGCCAAGGCGATGTTCGATCTCAAGTGCAAATTCGCGGCGGATCAGGTCAGGGTTTTTCTTGGTGGCGAGGCGTTCCACACTTACCGCTCGATAAAAGAGCAGATTGAAGTCACTGGCTGTGCTGTAGGTGAACTCACCGAAGAAGTAGTAGTTGCGTGTGCACCAAGCCAGCAGCATAATTGTGGGCAGCACCGCCAATGCCAGAAACATGCGCGCCCATTTCTTAACCAGTAGAACCAACAGGGGCAGACATAGCAGGTAGAAAAATACAGTGGTGGGGCGGGCAAGGGCGGCCATGCCCAGCAGCAGCCCAGCGAGCGAAAACCCTCTCCAACGGTGAGACTGCAGCGCGGCTGCCAGCTGCCATGTGCCCAGCACCAGAAGGAAATTAGTTAAGGTTTCGGCCTGCAATGTCATGTTTTGCGATATTGAGGCTGGATCTATAGCGACTAAAATTCCTGTCACGAATGCGATGCGGGAGTCGTTCAATAATTGCCTGGCGTAGAAGAATGCTATGGTGGCGGTGGCTGCCCCAAGCAAACAGTTGATGATTGCAACCAGCAGCGGCGCTTCGCCTGTAGTTGCGTACACGGCAGCAATCAGGAGTGGCATTAGCGGCGGGCGAGCGACAAAATAGTTGGCTGACCAGCCGCCCGTATGCAACAGACCTTTTCCCAATAGAACATATTCGATGGCTTGTGAGGATGCCTGCAAGGGGGTGATCCCCAACGCGCTGAGGTAGTTGATTCGGCCCAGACGCAGGCCAAGGCCCAGTATGAATATCGCGATTGCGCTGGCAATGTTTTTGTTCATGGCGCACCTGACCGGAGTGGCAATTGTAGCCATAGTTGGGCGCGCGGCTGTAGGTGCTAAAAAATTCCGATCCAGCACGTCGACTGACCTTCACTTTGTATTTTGCGTGTGTCGGTCCGTACGGTAAACCGGTTTGCCTGCTCGCAAAAACGGTGGGCAGTGTGTAGTGCATGGCCAGCCTTGACATGCGCGGGGGCAGCGCATATTATTTGGACATGGTGCGCTCCCTAAAGGTTTTATCGGTTACGCCCGGTTTCGTTTCTCAGTTAATTACTACTGAAACATCAGCGGCCCCTGATCAAAAGCAAATATTGGCAGGGCGCAAGGTGGCGGGTTAATAGGTCGGAGCAGTGTTGCCCCTGCTTGGCAGGCAGTTGCGTGTCTCGCCGATCGGCGGCCCATGCACTGCTGAATGAACTCTTGCTGCCCGCCTTGCTCAGAACGTGCGGTTACTTGTCTCAGGCTCTAGGCAGTCCTAATATCATATGAAAAAGCGCAGCCCCGCCACGCCGCTAAGCACAAATAAGAATTTGCTGCGTTGGGTTGAAAAGATGGCGGAGCTCTGCAAGCCCGCCGCTATTCACTGGGTGGACGGTTCCCAGCATGAATATGACCAGCTATGCATACAGATGGTCGCTGCCGGCACCTTCATCAAGCTGAACCAAAAAAAGTGGCCGGGCTGTTTTCTTGCGCGATCTGATGCGAGCGATGTTGCGCGCGTCGAGGACCGCACCTTCATCTGTGCCCTCTCCAAAGAAGCTGCCGGCCCGACCAATAACTGGGTCAATCCCTTTGAAATGCGCAAGACGCTCAAGAGTTTGTTCAACGGCTGCATGAAGGGGCGCACAATGTACGTGCTGCCCTACAGCATGGGGCCGCTTGGGTCCCCTATGAGCCAGATTGGCGTGCAATTAACCGACTCGCCTTACGCTGTCGTCAACATGCGCATTATGGCGCGCATTGGCAAGAAAGTGTTTGAGCTGATTGATCAGGACTTTAAGCGGGTGGTGCCCTGTGTGCACTCTGTTGGTGCGCCGCTCGCCAAAGGCCAGAAGGACGTGTCGTGGCCGTCTAACAATGAGAAATACATTGTGCACTTCCCGGAGACGCGCGAGATCTGGAGCTACGGTTCCGGTTACGGCGGCAACGCACTGCTCGGTAAAAAATGTTTTGCGCTGCGTATCGCTTCTGCGATGGCGCACGATGAAGGCTGGATGGCTGAGCACATGCTGATCCTTGGTGTGGAGAACCCGCAGGGTAAGAAGACTTATGTGGCCGCCGCTTTCCCGAGTGCATGTGGCAAAACAAATTTTGCCATGCTGATCCCGCCGCCGCACTTCCAAAAGCAGGGCTGGAAAGTCTGGACCGTTGGCGATGACATTGCGTGGATAAAGCCGGATGCCAACGGGCGCCTGCGAGCTATCAATCCTGAGGCTGGCTTCTTTGGTGTTGCCCCGGGCACCAGCAATAAGACCAATCCCAACGCGATGAAAGCGCTTGCGAAGAATTCCATTTTCACCAACGTGGCGCTCACTGACGACGGCGGTGTGTGGTGGGAAGGCATGACGGACATGCCGCCATCGCATGCGATCGATTGGCAGGGTAACGAATGGACGCCGGCGCTCGCCAAAGAAAAAGGCGCCAAGGCCGCGCATCCAAATTCCCGCTTTACCGCGCCGGCCAAGCAGTGCCCGACAATGGATGCGGATTGGGAAAATCCTGCGGGCGTGCCGATCAGCGCGTTTATTTTTGGGGGCCGCCGGGCAACGACGATGCCGTTAGTTTATCAGGCGTTCAACTGGTCGAGTGGCGTTTACGTCGGCGCCACGATGGGTTCGGAGATGACCGCCGCCGCTGCGGGCACAATCGGCAAGGTGCGCCGCGATCCGATGGCGATGTTGCCTTTTTGCGGTTACAACATGGGTGATTACTTCCGCCACTGGATGAACATGCAGCGCAATCTCAGCGAGACCCCGCGTATTTTCCATGTGAACTGGTTTCGCAAAGACCAGGATGGAAAATTTATCTGGCCCGGTTTTTCCGAAAACATGCGCGTGTTGAAATGGATCTGCGACCGCGTGCGGGCGGGTGGCCGGGCCAAAGAAACGCCGATCGGCTGGGTGCCGCGTTACAAAGATATCGATTGGACGGGCCTCAATTTCTCCGAGGAGAAATTTGAGGAACTGCAGGCCTTTGACCGGGCCGCCTGGCGCGCCGAGGTATTGGGCCATGAAGAACTCTTTCTCGATCTGCATGCGCATCTGCCGAAGGAGATGGTTTACGAGCGCGAGCTGCTAATTTGCCGGATGTAGGCGGTTTGGGCAGCGGCGGCAGGGGCTGGCGGGCTGCGGGGCGTGTCTGATCCCGCGGTGCGAATGGCGAAACCGGAAGCTGCGCAAGCTTCCGGTACTGATGGTGTTTGGCGCAAGAACACCAGGCCGCCACAATTGACCCTTAGTTATCTGGCTTTGCTGGGGCAGGGCTTGTAGTGCCGATAGTTTTTTAGAAAGCCGTCATACGGTTCAGCTTTGCTTGCGTATTGTGCGCAGGCGGGCCGCTCATAAATCATTTAGATTCTGGCGTAAATATATGGCGCGTGCGGCAAGTTCCTTGCGCGCTTCCGCGCTCATCTTGCGCAATTGGGGATACACCATCCCGATCCGTGGATTTGTGGATAGCTGCCGTTCATTGCGAGAGAAAAAGTCCCAATATAAGGCATTGAAGGGACAGGCATTTTCACTGACGCGCTGCTTTTTATCATAGTGGCAGCCTTTGCAATAATCACTCATGCGATCGATATAAGCCGCGGCGGAGACATAGGGTTTGGTGGCAAGCACACCACCATCCGCATACTGGCTCATGCCAAGTGTATTTGGCAACTCCACCCATTCAAACGCATCGATGTACACGCCAAGATACCATTCATGCACGCGCTGTGGATGCAAACCGGCCAGTAGCGCAAAATTCCCGATTACCATCAATCGCTGAATATGATGGGCGTGTGCTTGTTCTAAGGATTGGCCGATGGCATGCGACAGGCAGCGCATTTTCGTTTTGCCTGTCCAAAACCAGGCGGGCAATTTTGACTGGTGGTCAAAGACATTTTCCTGTGCATAGTCGGGCATAAAGTGCCAGTACACTCCCCGCACATATTCACGCCACCCGAGAATTTGCCGGATATAGCCTTCTGCCGCTGCGATCGGGATGGCGCCGCGTGCCCATGCTGCTTCCACCGCACTCACCACTTCCTGCGGATTGATCATTTTTGTGTTCAGGGCGAACGACAGCAGGGAGTGAAACAAGCGCTGCGCCTTGCTGCTCATCGCATCTTCAAAATCGCCAAAATGCGGTAAAGCGTGGCGCACGAAAGCATGTAGCTGCAGCAGGGCCTCATCTCTATGCAAGGGCCAGGCAAAATGGGCGGCATTCGGATTTCCAAAACTCGCCACGCCCGCCTTCTGTATCGTTGCCCACAGTGCGCTGTGATCATGCCGTGGCCGAAAGTCTTCCGGCTCGCTGGGCAGTCCCGGCCAAGCCTTGCGATTTTCATGGTCGAAATTCCACGCGCCGCCAGCTGGTTCTTGGTCTGCCATCAAGACATTGTGTTTGGCACGCATTTGCCGGTAAAAATGTTCCATCAACCATTTCTTTCGCCCTTCGAAGAGCTTGCCCGCCTCAGCTCGCTGCGTATAAAAATGCTCACTGTCAAATATTTGACAACGCAATGGACTGTTCTGAACAAAAGTATGCAATTGCTGATCAAGGCGATATTCATCAGGCGCCTGATACTGAAATTCTTTGGCGCGATAGGCATCTGCCAGCATTTCAATATTTGCCGGGAGCGCATGTTGATTCTCGGCATCATCAATCGCCAGATAGTGAACGCGATGGCCGGCTGCCTGCAGCTGGCGGGCTAACTCACGCATTCCGGCGAAGATCGCGATGATTTTTTGCGCATGGTGCAGCACGTAATCGGTCTCTTGGCGCATTTCCAGGAGCACATACAGCACATCTTTGCTTTTATGTTGAAACCAGCTATGTTGGGGATTTAGCTGATCGCCTAAAATCAAGCGCAAAGTTTGCGCTGCTTGTGTTGCGTGTTTCATATGGAGTTCCAAAGCTGGCGATAACTGCCGTCAGCATCATGTTGTTGTGCCTGCTTTTTCGGATCGAACCATCGGCCACCCACCGGGCCGCGCGGATCAGTTCCTAATCCTGCCAAATACAAGTAATTGCCCTGATTGCTGTAGACGTCATAGTCGAGCAGTTGTGATTCAAACCAGGCCGCGGCGACGCGCCAATCTCCGGCAAGTTCATGCAGCCAGTAGCTGGCAACCTGCTGACGCAGGCGATTCGATAAATACCCGGTTGTTTTCAATTCGCGCATGGCGGCATCGATGAGTGGCTCGCCGGTTTCGGAGTGCGTCCAGCGCCGGAAAGTTTCCGCATCAAAGCGGGGCGGTACGATTGGCGTCTTAGACATACCGCGGGCACGATAAAGTATTGCGCCAAACTTGTGATGCAGGAAGCGGAAGTAGTCGCGCCAGAGCAGCTCAAACCAAATCCAATAACTGCTGTCACTTTTCCCTTTGTGTTTTTCGAAGGCGCGCAAGGCGTGCACAATCTGCGGTGCTGATAATGCGCCACTTGCCAGCCAGGGTGAGAATTTGGTTGAAAATGGGACTCCGTGTAGCTGGTTGCGCGTTTGCTTATAGTTGTGCGCCAGAGCGGTGGAAAAGTAGCGCTCTAGGTGCTGCATAGCTGCTTGGCTGCCGCCATTAAACTCGGTTTTCCAGTAGGGAAAGGACGAACGATGGTCCGGCACTAGCTGGTCATAGTCTAGCGCGATGTCAGATGTGTGCCGAGATGAAAACTGGAAAAGCGCGTGATCGGACAAGGCCAGCGAACTTGATAATCTGCACGGCGCAGGCGTGCGAATTGGATAATCGTGGCTTTCAATTTTGTGCCTGAAGGCAGTGAATTGGTCTGGCAGGCGCGCCAAGGGAAAATCAAAATCTGCAGGGTCGTACATCGATGATTGCCAAACAGAGTGAACCGGCAACCCCAATGCCTGCAATGACTGCACCTGTGAGATTTCCTCGGGGGCCACAATGTCTTCACAGACAATTGTTTCAAGTGCATAGTTCTGCGCAAGATGTGCGAGAAAATCAACCTGTTCGCTGAATTCTCCATCTAGCTCCAGCAAAGCGAGGTTGTACGAACCAAGTTGGCGGTGCAAGTCTGCCAGAGTTGCGTGCAAAAAATTTTGCCGGTGTTGCGACATGCGCACAAACCCCCAGCTTGTTTTACTGGAGCGCAAAGCGCCGTAACGTGAAGTGTGGCAAAACACCGGGAGCAAATATGCACCCAGGTCACCTGCCAAGGCACATGCATGGTTCAAAGCCGGATTGTCTTCGACACGCAGATCATTGCGGAACCAATAGACAACGATTGTCTTCATGATGAGAGCCCGGGATTTGGGGTGGAAGGGCGGGAACGCCGGCAGCGTTCAGAGCAATACTTGACGTCATCCCACACCTTTTCCCACTTCTTGCGCCAGCAAAATGGCAAGCCACAAATCACGCAGATCTTGCTGGGCAGATTGGACTGCTTGCGCATTTTCATCGGCGGTTAATTTTCATCAGTGGTGAAGAGGCTTGATTTGATCTGGTCGGAAAAATGCGTGCTCCCCTGGAGCTGGTATGCGGGCTGCAGCGTGGTGCACGTGGCCATGTAAGCGCGCGGCATACTAATTATGGTTTCCACACATTGCAGGCGTTAGCTGCGTTCCCGTGCACGCAGTGTTTCTGCCGCGATTGCAGGCAGGCGGGCAGCCGTTCCACTCCGGCAGGTAGGCTTAGCAGCGTTGAGTGCTGATTGTTGCGAGGTGTTACCCATAGTGTGTCAGAGGCATGTGCAGAGTTTTGAGGGTAGCGGTTCGAGTAATCTTGAGGTTTGCGGCAAAGAATCGAGACTGGCCCGGACTGTTGGAGCATATCGCGATTGTTCATGGGGCACCGA
>OFRL01000516.1_pt1 | contig 17271 bp, 17 predicted proteins | sample 1543121 | NCBI WGS metagenome assembly OFRL01 (sample SAMN07774228, study PRJEB24372) | wastewater metagenome | isolation source: Lake Maggiore Cannobio | place: Italy: Cannobio | collected 2016-01
GGTGACGAACAGCACCCACAGGCCGAACGCCGCCATGGTGGCGCCCTGGCTTGAACCGCCAGCTCCCGTCGCGGCTCCCAGCGAGCCTGCGCTGCCCGAGCGCCCGTTCCGCACTGAAGGCATTGCCATCGCGCCGGCCGAGCCGGCCCCGGCACGTGATGCCGTGCCGCAGGAAGGTGTCAGCGACCTGGCCAGCGCCGAGGATTGGCTGGATCTGGTCGCCAACAGTGGCCTGAGCGGCCCGTCGCGGCAGTTGGCCGCCAACGCCGCCTTCATCAGTTGCCAGCACGGGACCTTGAAACTGGGTCTTTCGCCCGGATTTGAATATCTGCGCTCGGAGCGCGCGCTGGCCGCCCTGGGCGAGATGCTGGAGAAGGCCATCGGCCAGGCGCCGAAGATCGTGGTCGAGACCGTGGAAACCGAACACGTTCCGGCCGAGACCCTGCACCAGCGTGCCGATCGCCAGCGTGGCGAGCGGCAGCAGGTGGCAGAGGCTGTTTTCATGGACGATCCGGAAGTGCAGGTGCTGATCCAACAGCACGGCGCCCGGGTTGTTTCCGATTCCATCCGTTCTTTTGACGAGTAGGACACTATGCGCGGCAACATCGCCCAACTGATGCAGCAGGCCCAGAAGATGCAGGAAAACCTGCAGAAGGCCCAGGAAGAAATCGCCAAGATCGAAGTGACCGGCAGCGCCGGTGGCGGCATGGTCAGCGTGACCCTGACCGGCGCCAAGGAATGCCGCAAGGTGCGCATCGACCCGTCGCTGGCCAGCGACCCGGAGATGCTGGAAGACCTGATCGCCGCCGCCTTCAACGATGCCTCGAACAAGATCGATGCCGAGTCGAAGTCGAAGATGGGTTCGGCCACCGCCGGCATGCAGCTGCCGCCGGGCATGAAGCTGCCGTTCTGATTTTCAGCGTGGCACCCGTGTAACCGGGTGCCACGGATCCCGTAGAGTCGAGCTTGCTCGACTGCTCCAACCTTCAGTCGAGCATGGCTCGACTCTACAAACAGCCGTCGAGCCTGCTCGACGCAATGAAAGCCTGCCGCCGTGTCCGCACCCCTGCTTGAACAATTGATCGACGCACTGCGGGTGCTGCCTGGCGTGGGCCAGAAGACGGCGCAGCGCATGGCCTACCACCTGCTCGAGCGCGAGCGCGAAGGTGGCCAGCGCCTGGCCGAAACCCTGGCGCTGGCGGTGGAGCGCATTGGCCACTGCGCGCAATGCCGCGATTTCAGCGAAACCGAGTTGTGCCCGACCTGTGCCAACAGCAGCCGCGAGCGCAGCCAGCTGTGCGTGGTCGAATCACCGGCCGACCGCTTGGCCATCGAGAACGCCACCGGCTTCCGCGGTGTCTACTTCGTGCTGCAGGGACGGCTGTCGCCGCTCGATGGCATCGGCCCGCGCGAGCTGGGCCTGGAGCAGCTGGAGCGGCGGCTGGCCGAAGGCGAGGTGCAGGAGCTGATCATCGCCACCAGCGCCACTGTGGAGGGGGAGGCCACCGCGCATTACCTGGCGCAGCTGGCGCGCGCGCGCAAGGTGCAGCCCAGCCGCCTGGCGCAGGGCCTGCCGCTGGGCGGCGAACTGGAATACGTTGATCGTGGCACGCTGTCGCACGCGTTCGGGACGCGCAGCGAATTCCGCGATTGAGCAACGGCCGGCATGGCCGGGCGCGGGCGGCCTACAATGCGGGAGACATCCCCGCCGAGGCCGACCATGAGCAACGAAACCCTCTTCAGCAAGATCATCCGTCGCGAGATCCCGGCCACCATCGTCTACGAGGATGACGAGGTGCTGGGCTTCAAGGACATCGCACCGCAGGCGCCGGTGCACGTGCTGTTCATTCCGAAGAACGAGATCATTCCGACCCTGGATGACCTGCAGCCGTCGCAGGCGCACCTGATCGGCAAGCTGGCGCTGGCTGCCGCCGAGTATGCGCGCCGCGAGGGCTTTGCTCAGGACGGCTACCGCATCGTGATGAACTGCCGCGAGGATGCCGGGCAGACCGTGTTCCATATCCACATGCACCTGCTGGCCGGTGCGCCGCTGGGGCACTTCGGTACCCCAGGGCGTTGAAGCCCCTATCCACGCATGGCGTGGATCTACCGTATCCCGGCGTGGATGGAAAAGGCCGCCCGAGGGCGGCCTTTTCCGTCATGCCTGTGCGGTGATGATCACCACCAGCCCCAGCGACCATAGCCGCCCCAGTACGGGCCATACGGGCTCGGGCCCCACGGGCCATAGGGATAGGGCACCACGTCGACCTGACGCTGTTCCGGCCACAGGTAGATCACATCGGCCGACAGCTTCGGCAGGCGGTAGTCGTATTCGCCGATGCGGGTGTTCTGGTAGCCGTCGATCTTGCCGATGAAGGTCACGTCACGACCGGCTTCGAACACCGCCGGGTCGTAGAAGCCGGCACGGCAGGCGATGAAACGACCGTCGCTGGCATCGGACGAAGTGGTGTTCGGGCGGCCACTGCCATTGAGCGGGCGCGAGATGATCTGGAAGCAGGTCTCGCCCTGGCCGGGCTTGGTTTCGATGATGCGACCGCCCCAACGGACCGGCGTGCCGACCTGCTGGGTAGCGACCGAATCGCGAGGGGAGACCAGGCTGAACTGTCCCTGCAGCGGCTTGGGGGCCGTGGCGCAGGCCGACAGGGCCAGCGTGGCCACAGCGGTGAGAAGGAACTTGGTGTTCATGGGGAGGCTCCGGAAGTCGGGCGATGCCTGCGCAGGTCCCGCAATAATGAAGCGAGGTCGGTGCAAGTTCCAGCGTAACGCGCATCAGCGAAACGCTGGCTGAGCGCGAGCAGGGCCGGGTCAGGACGCTGCCGGTGTACGCGCTGTGCCCAGTCCTGGGCGGTTTCGTGCGGTTCACGGGCCAGGCCGAGGCGGGCGTAGCGCCGTCCGAGCCGGTGCCAGGCGCGCAGCAGCGGGTCGCGTTCGCGCTCGCCACGGGCCAGCAGCCAGGCCATCCACGCCAGCGCCAGCAGTGCGGCCACCACGAAGCCAGCGACCAGCTGCCCAGGGCCCAGATCGTCCAGCCCGAACGGCTTGAGCAGCTGTTGCTGGCGGCGCGCATCGAACGACAGCACCAGGTCGTTCCAGCCGCGGCGCAGCCAGTCGCCCATCTGGCCCAGCTGCAGCCAACGCTGCTGCAGTGGCGTGTCCGTGCCGGCCTGCAGGCGGTCATCCAGTGTGTCCAGGATGCGTTCCGGTGCCACGGCTGCGGTCGGGTCGACCCGGACCCAGCCGCGCTGCGGCAGCCACACCTCGGCCCAGGCGTGGGCATCCATTCGCCGCACTACCCAGTAGTCGCCGATGCGGTTGCGGGTGCCGCCGGCGAAACCGGTCACCACCCGCGCCGGGACGCCGGCGTTGCGCATCAGCACCACGAAGGCCGAGCTGAAGTGTTCACAGAAGCCGGCCTTGTAGCCGAACAGGAACTCGTCGATCGGGTCGCGTCCCGCCGCAGGGGTGTCCAGCGTGTACGAGAAGTCGGTGGTGATCCACTGCAGCGCGCGGCGCACGATGGCCTCGTCATCGCTGCCAGCCTCCTGTCGCCATTGCTGCGCCAACGTGGCGGTGCGCGGGTTGAAGCCGGTCGGCAGCTGCAGCGTCGCGCGGCGCAGATAGGGCGACAGCGTGCTGTCGAAACGCAGTGGAGGGGCTGAATGCAACCGCCAGCGGCTGAGCGAGGCCAGCGGGCGTTCGCTGCTCAGGCTCATGTCCGCATCCAGCATGCTGCCTGCAGGCGCGCGGCTGGGCAGGTCCAGCGCCACCAGCTGGCGGCGGTCGGTCGGCTCGTAGTCGATCTGGTAATCCCAGCCCTGTGTACTTGCTTCAACCACCGCAGCAGGCCGCCGCGCGCTGGCGCGGTCGCGTGTCCAGCGCCGTCCATCGAAGGCGGTCAGTACAGGGCCGCGCCAGTAACGCTGCGCCGGCTCGGGTGGAGTGCCGAAGAACTGCACGCGCAGCGCCGGGCTGTCGTCGGCCATCAGGTCCAACCACTGGCCGGGCTCCATGCTGTCGGACAACCCCGGCGTACCCACGGCGCGCTCGGGAACACCCCACAGTGGCGTGGCCAGGCGCGGGAACAGCCAGAAACAGGCCAATGCCAGCGGCAGGCCGATCGCCAACAGGCGGCCGACACCATGCAGCTGCCCGCGCAGTGGCAGGCGGCCGGCATGACCTTCATCCTGGGCCAGGCGTTGCAGCGCGATCAGTGCGCTGCCCCCGGCCAGCGCGGCCAGCGCGGTTGTCAGCGGCCCCTGGTCGAGCAGGAATGCTGCAAAGGGCGAGAACAGCGCGAAGCCGAGCAGGCTGCGGGCATCACGCAGGCTGCGCAGCTCGCTGGACTTGATCGCCAGCATCGCGGCCAGCAGTGCGCAACCGGTATCGCGCCCGGGGCGCACCATGCCCATCTGCCAGACGATGGCGCCGAGCATGCCCAGCACCAGCAGCAGGCGTACCGGCATCGGCAACACTGTCCGCCACGACAGGGCGGCGGTGATGATCGCCGCCAGCGCGATCACACCAGCCAGCAGTGGCGGCAGCTGCAGCAGCAACGGCAACAAGGCCAGCGCCGCGCTGGCCAGGGTCCAGTTGCGGGCATTGCGATCGAGCAGGGCGGGGGTCTCAGTCATGCGGCATCAGCGCCAGCGCGCGCAGGCACAGGTGATGGTGGCTGGCGCCCTGACCGGGCCCGAACGGCGGGTGTGCAGGCAGCAGCAGGGTGTAGCGGCGGCCCTCGCGCTCGGCCACATCCACCCAGCGCGCCAATCGAGCGATGCGTGCTTCATGGCCCAACGGCGCCAATGCGCGCCAGTCGAGGATCACTTCGATGCCGACCGGCTTTTCGTACTCGCGCACCAGCAGGCTGTCGCGGCGAGCCGAGTGCTTCCAGGAAATGCTGCGCGGCGCATCGCCCGCCCGGTAGGGGCGCAGCTGATGCAGTTCCTCGCCGCTGGCATGGGCGCGGGTGTGCAGCGGATCGCTGCCGCTCTCCGGCAGTGCAGGCGCCACGGCTTCGGCCAGCGGGTAGACCAGCAGCGGCTGTTCCGGCCACACCCACGACCACGCCCGCACCAGGCCCAACGGCTGGGTGGTGGACAGTCGGATGCGCGGCAGTTCCAGCCAGCCACGGCGTTCGCTGGGAACGTCCAGTTCCACTTCGCCACGGCCGTGCGCAGGCAGCGAGGTCCAGGCGTTGCTGTCACCCAGCTGCAGATGCAGGCCGTGCCGCGCACGCGGGTCACGCAGTGAGAGGTCCACGCGCAGACGCAACGGTTGCCCGGCCGCTACCGGCTCGGCGGAGATCGCATCGATCTGCACGCCGGACAACTGGAGATGCGCGGCAATGGCACTGGCGATTGCTGCTGCCGCGAGCAGCAGGGCCAGCAACAGCGCCGGGTTGTTGTTGTAGTTCAGTGCGCCCAGCAGCATGGCCGTCAGCAGGGTGGCAACGAACAGGCCGAAGCGGGTGGGCAGCACATAGATGCGATGGCGGTCCAGCCGCCTCGGCAAGGCTTCGGGCCTGCGTGGCCGAGCCAGCAGCTGCATGCGTGCCCAGCGTGTGGCCACGCTCAGTCCACCTCGACGGTCTGCAGGATCGCGCGCGCCAGTGCCGGACCCGAACTGGATTCGGCTTCCGCCACCAGTCGGTGACCGGCCACCGCCACGAACAGGGTCTGCACGTCTTCGGGCACCACATGGCCGCGCCCCAGCAGCAGTGCATGTGCCTTGGCCGCGCGCAGCAGCGCCAGGCCCGCACGTGGCGACAGGCCCACGCGCACACCGGCATGCTGGCGGCTGCGGGTCAGCAGCGCCTGCACATAGTCGATCAGCGCGTCGCTGGCATGCACCTGGTTCACTGCGTCGCGCAGCGCGCGCACCTGGGTGTCATCCAGTTTCGGTACGGCACGCGCGATCAGGTCGCGGCGATCGGTGCCGCGCAGCAGCTCGCGCTCGGCCTGCGCGCTGGGGTAACCCATCGCCAGTCGCAGCAGGAAGCGGTCCAGCTGCGAATCCGGCAGCGGGAACGTGCCGGACAGATCCACCGGGTTCTGCGTAGCGATCACGAAGAAAGGATCGGGCAGGGCATGGGTCTGCCCATCCAGGGTGACCTGTTGCTCGGCCATCGCTTCCAGCAACGCGCTCTGCGTGCGCGGTGGTGCGCGGTTGATCTCGTCGGCCAGCAGTACGTGGGTGAACACCGGGCCGGGGTGGAACTGGAACTGCCGGCTGCCGGCTTCATACACCGAGACGCCCAGCACATCGGCGGGCAACAGATCGGAGGTGAACTGCACGCGCTGGAAGCTGAGGCCGAGGCTGCTGGCCAGCGCATGCGCCAGCGTGGTCTTGCCCAGGCCGGGCAGATCTTCAATCAGCAGGTGACCGCCGGACAGCAATGCGACGAACGCCAGCCTGACTTCCGGCACCTTGCCCAGTACCAGTGCGTTCACCTGATCCTGTGCCTCCCGCAGGGCCTGACGCAATTGATCGGTTAGCATGCTGGGGTTGGGGGACGAAGCTGGCATGATCGTCTCAGATCTGGAATCCACTCGATTATCCATAGAGCAATGCAAGGCGAACAGCGCGCACGGACGATATTTCTCTGGTTATGGACGCTGGTCACAGCGGCCAAGCTGATCGTTGCCGCGCGCTTGCCGCTGTTCGTCGACGAAGCGTTCTATTGGCAGGAAGGCCAGCATCTGGCCGCGGCCTATTCGGATCTGCCCGGGTTGACCGCCTGGCTGGCCCGCCTGGGCGTGGAGCTCGGCGGTCATCACGTGCTTGCGCTGCGCCTGCCGTTCCTGGCCATCGGTGCGCTGTTGCCGCTGCTGGTGGTGCGCACGGCCACGCGCTGGTTCGGCAATGTGGCGGGTTGGCAGGCGGGCAGCCTCACGCTGTTGATGCCGTTGTCGGCGACGCTGGGCCTGCTGGCGGTACCCGACGTGCCGATGGCGCTGGCGGCGGTGATCTGCCTGCACGCCGGTGCGCGCCTGCTGCACAACGTGGATGCCTCCTCGGCGATGAAGCTGGCGCTGGGCCTGCTGATCGGTGCGCTCAGCCACTACCGTTTCATCGGTGTCATCGGCGTCGGTTTCATCGCGCTGCTGGCATTGCCGCAGGGGCGGCGCATGCTGGCCGATCCGCGCGTGTGGGTCGCACTGGCGGTGGGCGTGCTGGCATGGCTGCCACTGCTGGCGTGGAATGCGGACAACCACGATGCCGGTCTGAAATTCCAGGTGGTCGAGCGTCATCCCTGGGCCTTTGAATGGGGCGGGCTGTGGTTCCTGGTGATCCAGCCGATGCTGGTGACGCCGATCCTGTGCATGGCGATGTGGAAGGTGGCGCTGGCAGGAACCCGGAGCGGTGGCGGTGCGCGCGTGCAGTGGCGCTATTTCGGCCTGGTGGGCGGCGTATCCACGTTGGGCATTTTCGTGCTTGGCTTCTTCACTGACGTCGAGCGGATCAGTTTCCATTGGCCGCTGCCGGGCTACCTCGCACTGCTGGTGGCGGTGCCGGTAGTGCTCAACGGCTGGCCGCGCTGGCTGCGCCGCACCGGCTGGTGGCTGGCAGGCGCGGGCATGGTGCTGGCGTTCGGCTACTACCTGATGGCATCCACGCCGGCACTGCGCGAGCAGATGGCCGGCAGCAAGTACTACCCGCGCAATTTCGCTGGCTGGCAACCACTGGCCGTAGCGGTCCATGAAGAGCTTCGGCAGATGCCGGAAGGGACGCGCGTGCTGGCCGGCAACTTCAAGGTCGGCGCCGAACTGGGCTTCCAGCTGGGCAATGGCAACATCGAGGTGCTGCCGCATCCGCTCAATGACAAGCATGGCCGCACCGCGCAGCTGGCACAGTGGGGCCTGCTGCATGAGGGCGAGCGCACGGCGCCGATGCTGCTGGTGCTGTCACCCAGTGACCAGCGCTATCGCGAACTGCTGGAGCGCTATCACGCCATCTGCGATCAGGTGGGGCCGATGCCGGCGCCGCGCGTGGTCAGCAGTGATCACGGGTTCCAGCGCTTCCTGTTGTTCCGCCTGCCGGTGCAGCGCGCGGAAGGGCCGTGCGTGACGCCGGCGATGGCGTGGCTGGATGCACCGTCCAATGGCGAGAAGGTGTCCGGCACGTTCGCGATCAAGGGCTGGGCGTTCAAGGATGGCGTCGGCCTGGCACGTGTCGAAGTGCTGGTCGATGGCCGTTCCATCGGTGACGCCCGCTATGGGCGTGTGTTCGACGTGCGCCCCGTGTGGCCGGACAGCACCGATCCGCAGCACCCGGCGGTGGGCTTCGACGCATCGCTGGATACCACCACGCTGGCGCCGGGCAGGCATTGGCTGGGCCTGCGCCTGCATGGCAACGATGGCAGCGTGGAAGAGTGGCAGGAGCAGCCGTTCGAAGTTCGTTGAGTCCTGCTTTTGTAGAGTCGAGCCATGCTCGACTGCTTCTCCAAAGACAGTCGAGCATGGCTCGACTCTACAAAAAGGGCAGCCGAGCATGGGCTCGGCTCTACAGGTTGGCGGAAGCCCTCAGGGCACCGCGTATCCCGCCCTGCGCAGCAATCCGCATACCGCAATCAGCGGCAGGCCGACCAGCGCGGTCGGGTCGCGGTTGTCGATGGCGTCGAACAGGCTGATGCCCAGGCCCTCGCATTTGAAGCTGCCGGCGCAGTCCAGTGGCTGCTCGGTGGTCACGTAGCGGGCGATCTCGTCCGGTTCCAGTGCGCGGAAGCAGACTTCGGTCAGATCGACGGCCGTGAATGATTCTCCATCACGGCTGAGACAGACGGCGGTGTGGAAGCGCACGGTCTGCCCGGACATCGCTGCCAGCTGCGCACAGGCGGCCTCGACCGTACCGGGTTTGCCCAGCGGCTGGCCGTTCAGGTCCGCGACCTGGTCCGAGCCGATTACCCAGGCGCCCGGATGGCGGGCAGCCACCTCGGCGGCCTTGGCCGCAGCCAGGCGCGTGGCCAGAGCCCGCGGCGCTTCGCCATTCAACGGGGTTTCATCCACCTCCGGGCGCGCGCAGTCGAAGGCAAGGCCCAATCGCTGCAGCAGCTCGCGGCGGTAGCGGGAGGTGGAGGCCAGGACCAGTGACATGCGAGAATACCGGGGCAGGGCGCGGCAGTCTGGCGTGTCCGCAGCGCCAGCGGCAAGTCCTGTATGGCGGGCATTTGACAGCCGCCGCCCCGATCCTTAGTATTCAGCGGCTTATGTCCGCGAACGTGCCCGAAACGCTGGATGCCTGGCGGATGGTTGTAGCGCGAAGGCGCTTCGACGGTCAGGTGTCCCTGGCTGAATTGACCCGCCTGCAGGGGTTGGTCGCAGATACCGACGGTGAGTGCAATTACTCGCTTGAATTCGGTCGCGACGACGTCTTGCGGGTATCCTATGTGGAATTGACCATCGACACCGCGTTGCCGCTGACCTGTCAGCGCAGCATGCAGCGATTCCTGTTGCCGGTGAAGATGACCCAGAGGCTTGGCCTGATCCGCGACGAGGACGAGGAATCGTCCCTGCCGGAGGAATACGAGGCGTTGCTGGTGCCGGAAGACGGCCAGCTGCGTCCGCTGGACCTGGTCGAGGACGAGCTGGTGCTGGCGGTGCCTGTGGTGCCGCTGTCGCCCGACGGTGAAGCAGTCGACAAGGACTGGGCGCCGAGCGAAGAAGAAACAAAGCAGGCCAACCCGTTCGCGGCGTTGGCGGCACTGAAGAAACAATAGCAGCCGGATTGTCGTCGGCGGCTGCGGCGAAAGCGAAAGTGTGCTGGGCGCTGGCGTCCTGCGCGACGATACGACGAAGCAAAACGAACCGAGTTTGGAGCAATCCCATGGCTGTGCAGAAATCCCGTGTCACCCCGTCCCGCCGCGGCATGCGTCGTGCGCATGACGCCCTGAGCGCCAAGCAGCTGTCGACCGACCCGACCACCGGCGAAGTGCACCTGCGTCACCACATCACTGCCGATGGTTTCTACCGCGGCAAGAAGGTCATCCAGACCAAGACCTCGGCCGTCGAAGAAGATTGATGTGCCGGGAAGGCCGCTGCCCCCGGGCAGCGGCCTTTGCCTTCTTTCCCGGGTGTGCCGGTGATCGGCGGCCCGCGCAACAGGAAACATGATGAGCAAGCGGATCTACTCGAGGATCGCGGGCACCGGTAGCTATTTGCCGGAAAAAGTCCTGACCAACGCCGACCTGGAAAAAATGGTCGAAACCTCGGATGAGTGGATCCAGTCGCGCACCGGCATTCGTGAGCGGCACATCGCGGCCGAAGGCGAAACCACCAGCGACCTTGGTTACAACGCCGCCCTGCGCGCGCTTGAAGCCGCAGGCATCGACGCCTCGCAGCTCGACATGATCGTGGTCGGCACGACCACCCCTGATCTCATTTTCCCGTCCACCGCGTGCCTGATCCAGGCAAAGCTCGGTGTGGCCGGGTGCCCCGCCTTCGACGTCAACGCCGCCTGCTCGGGCTTCGTGTTCGCGTTGGGCGTGGCCGACAAGTTCATCCGCTCCGGCGACTGCAGGCACGTGCTGGTGATCGGCACCGAAACGCTGACCCGCATGGTCGACTGGAACGATCGCACCACCTGCGTGCTGTTCGGCGATGGCGCCGGCGCCGTCGTGCTCAAGGCCGACGAAGACACCGGCATCCTCAGCACCCACCTGCATGCCGATGGCAGCAAGAAGGAGCTGCTGTGGAACCCGGTTGGCGTTTCGACCGGCTTCAAGGACGGCGCCAATGGCGGCGGCACCATCAACATGAAGGGCAACGACGTGTTCAAGTACGCCGTCAAGGCGCTGGACTCGGTCGTGGACGAGACTCTGGCTGCCAACGGCCTGGACAAGTCCGACCTGGATTGGCTGATTCCGCACCAGGCCAACCTGCGCATCATCGAAGCCACCGCCAAGCGCCTGGACATGTCGATGGACCAGGTCGTGGTCACCGTCGACAAGCACGGCAATACCTCGTCCGGCTCGGTGCCGCTGGCGCTGGACGCCGCCGTGCGCTCGGGCAAGGTCGAACGTGGCCAGCTGCTGCTGCTGGAAGCCTTCGGCGGCGGCTTCACGTGGGGTTCGGCTCTGCTGCGCTATTGATAGTGCAAGTTACGACAACGTGAAGCTTTGTCGTTGCGGCCCCTCTGGGGCCGTAACGCGTTTAAGGAGGACCTGTCATGGTTGAGCCCATCGTCATCGAAGGGCAACGTGCCTGGCTGAAGCAGTACGGCAAGGGAAGCCGCGCGCTGGCCCTTGGCCTGCTCAATTTTGTTGCCCGTCGTTTTCATCTGGATGCCCTGCGCCCGCCGCCGCACCGTGGTGGTGACGCCGCGCGCGAAACCGAAGCCCGTCGCCTTGCAGAACTGCAGGCGCAGGGCGTGAACGTGCCCGATGTGCTGGGCACCGGCCATGCTGCGCTGGTGATCGGCGACAACGGCAGTTCGTTCAATACCTGCCTGCGCGAAGCCGACGAGGCCGGTCGCGACCGCCTGGTGATGGCGGCCATGCTGGCCATTGCCGCAGCGCATGCGCGCGGCGCCTATTTCGGCCAGCCGTTGCCGCGCAATCTCACCTGGGATGGCGAGAGGGTCGGTTTCATCGACTTCGAGGAAGATCCGCTGGAAGTGATGGATCTGTCCGAAGCGCAGGCCCGCGACTGGCTGATGTTCGGCTATGGCGTGGCCAAGTACTACGCCGACCGCCCCGAGCACCTGCAGGCGATGATGGCCGAGGCGATGGGCGATGCGCAGGCGCCGGTGCGCGAGCACGTGCACGCGGTCACTGGCCGCCTGCGCAGCCTGGCCCGGGTCTGCATGAAGCTGGGCCGCTCGGCGCGCGCGCTGGCCCACTCCATCTTCATCGCCCATGGCGCCAGCACCGCTGGCGTGCTGATGCTGGTGGGCCTGTGCGTGGATTTCCTCGCCGACGGCGATCTGGACGTCCTGCAGCTGTTCTGCTGACTGTGCGTCCGTCGGGCCATGCCCGGCGGCGTTCCGCGGCTGGCCCACCATACGCGTGCATACGCGCACGTACAGACGACACGGCATGTTCCCCCTTATCATGGCCCGCTTCGATTGCAACAAGCGGATGACCGCGTGACCGTATCCACCCTCGCTTTTGTCTTCCCCGGCCAGGGCTCGCAGTCTGTGGGCATGGTGGCCGAGCTGGCTGAACTGCACCCGCAGGTGCGTGAAGCCTTCACCGAGGCATCCGATGGTGCCGGCGTGGACCTGTGGGCGCTGTCCCAGGGTGGCCCGGAGGAAATGCTCAACCGCACCGAATACACCCAGCCGGCCCTGCTGGCCGCAAGCATCGGCGTGTGGCGCGCCTGGAACGCCGTGGGCGGTCCGCGCCCGTCGGTGCTGGCCGGTCACAGCCTGGGCGAGTACACCGCCCTGGTCGCCGCTGGCGCGCTGAGCCTGCATGACGGTGCGCACCTGGTGCGCCTGCGCGGCCAGCTGATGCAGGAAGCCGCACCGGCCGGCGTCGGTGCCATGGCCGCCGTGCTCGGCGCCGAAGACCAGCTGGTGCTGGACGTCTGCGCCGAAGCCGCAGGCAGCCAGGTGGTGGTGCCGGCCAACTTCAATTCGCCGGGCCAGATCGTGATCGGTGGCGACGCCGACGCGGTCGACCGTGCGCTGGCGCTGCTGGCCGAGAAGGGCGTGCGCAAGGCGGTCAAGCTGGCCGTGAGCGTGCCCTCGCACACCCCGTTGATGCGCGAAGCCGCCAACCGCCTGGCCGAAGTGATGGCCGGCCTGGCCTGGCAGGCGCCGCAGCTGCCGGTGGTGCAGAACGTCGACGCCAAGGTGCATGACGGCATTGACGCGATCCGTACCGCGCTGGTCCAGCAGCTGTACCAGCCGGTGCAGTGGACCGGGTGCGTGCAGGCGCTGGCTGGCCGTGGCGTCACCCGGATCGCCGAGTGCGGCCCGGGCAAGGTGCTGACCGGTCTGGTCAAGCGCATCGACAAGGCCATCGACGGCCGTTCGCTGGCCACGCCAGGCGACTTCGAAGCCGCCCGCGAGGCATGGTCGGCCTGATCCCCCTTGTTCCTGCCGACCGTACCGGTGGCCGCTGCAAGCGGTACGGGTACGGCGGCCGTCCCAGCCTGAGGAAAACATCATGAGCAAGCCCCTGCAGGGTGAAATCGCACTGGTCACCGGCGCCAGCCGTGGCATTGGTGCCGCCATCGCCGATCTGCTGGCCGCCCAGGGCGCCACCGTCATCGGCACCGCCACCACTGAATCCGGCGCCGCCGCGATCGGTGAGCGCCTGGCCGCCCACGGTGGCCACGGCCGCGCGCTGAACGTCACCGACGCAGCTGCGCTGGACAGTGTGCTCGATGGCATCGCCAAGGAATTCGGCCCGATCTCGATCCTGGTGAACAATGCCGGCATCACCCGCGACAACCTGCTGATGCGCATGAAGGACGAGGACTGGGCGTCGATCATCGACACCAACCTGACCAGCGTGTTCCGCACCAGCAAGGCGGTGATGCGCGGCATGATGAAGGCGCGCAAGGGCCGCATCATCAACATCGCATCGGTGGTGGGCGTGACCGGCAATGCCGGCCAGGCCAACTACGCTGCCGCCAAGGCCGGCATCATCGGCTTCAGCAAGTCGCTGGCCAAGGAAATCGGTTCGCGCGGTGTCACCGTCAATGTTGTCGCACCCGGCTTCATCGACACCGACATGACCAAGGCGTTGCCGGAAGAAGCGCGTACCGCGCTGATCAACGACATCGCCCTCGAACGCCTGGGTTCGCCGGAAGACATCGCCCATGCGGTGGCCTTCCTGGCCGGCCCGGCTGCCGGTTACATCACCGGCGAAACCCTCCATGTGAACGGTGGCATGTACATGCCGTAAGCAAGGGGCGCAGGGATTGCGCCGCAAGTGGTTGATCTGCGGAGGTTTTTGCTGCGATGCAAGGCCGCGCCGGTTTCCACTACACTATCCCACGGCCATCGCCTTTGATGGCGACCACTTTTGAACCACAACTCCATCTGGAGCGAGATCCCATGAGCACCATCGAAGAACGCGTCAAGAAAATCGTCGTCGAACAGCTTGGCGTCAAGGAAGAAGAAGTCACCAACAGCGCATCGTTCGTCGATGACCTGGGCGCTGACTCGCTGGACACCGTCGAGCTGGTGATGGCCCTGGAAGAAGAATTCGAGTGCGAGATCCCGGACGAAGAAGCCGAGAAGATCAGCACCGTGCAGGCCGCCATCGACTACATCAAGGCCCACGTCAAGGCCTGATGTCAGACGGCAGTGCGCGCGCGGGCTCACGCTCGCCGCGCACCGCACCCCATGGGGCCGCTGTTGCGGCCCCGTGTGTTTGAGCATCACACCGAAGCAAACCGAGTTGCCCGTTGAAATCATCCGGGCCAGGAGAATCAGCAATGAAGCGTCGCGTCGTCGTAACCGGCCTGGGTATCGTCTCGCCGTTGGGCAATGATCTGGCCAGCAGCTGGGAAGGCATCACCCAGGGTCGTTCGGGCATCGGTCCGCTGACCAACGTTTCTGATGCCTATCTGGATCGGTTCACCACCAAGATTGCAGGTGAGGTCAAGGGATTCGACATCACCGCCGACAATGAACTGTTCGGCAAGTTCCGGGTCAGCGGCAAGGATGCCAAGAAGATGGACCCGTTCATCCATTACGGCCTCGGTGCCTCGTTCATGGCCCTGCACGACTCGGGCCTTGAGATCACCGACGCCAATGCCGAGCGCATCGGCGCCATCGTCGGCGCCGGCATCGGCGGCCTGCTCGGCATCGAAGAGCAGACCATCGAGTTCCATGAGGGCAAGAAGATCTCGCCCTTCTACGTGCCCAAGACCATCATCAACATGCTGCCGGGCCAGCTGAGCATCATCACCGGCCTGAAGGGCCCGTCGTTCTCGGCGGTGTCTGCGTGCGCGACCTCGAACCATTCGATCGGCACCGCCATGCGCATGATCCAGTACGGCGATGCCGACGTGATGGTGGTCGGTGGTGCCGAGCGTGGCTCGTCGCCGACCGCACTGGGCGGCTTCTGCGCGATGAAGGCCATGAGCACCCGCAACGACGCCCCGGAACAGGCCTCGCGCCCGTGGGACAAGGACCGTGACGGCTTCGTGCTGGGCGACGGCGCCGGCATCCTGATCCTGGAAGAGTACGAGCACGCCAAGGCACGTGGCGCGAAGATCTACTGCGAACTGGCCGGCTTCGGCGCCAGCTCCGACGCGTACCACATGACCGCACCGAGCGAGAACGGCGAAGGCGCCGCGCGCTGCATGGTCATGGCCATGAAGGACGCCGGCGTGACCCCGGAACAGGTGGGCTACCTCAACGCGCACGGCACCTCCACGCCGCTGGGCGACCTGGGCGAGACCATGGCGATGAAGACCGCCTTCGGCGACCACGCCTACAAGATGATGGTCAGCTCCACCAAGTCGATGACCGGCCACCTGCTCGGCGCTGCCGGTGGCGTGGAAGCGATCTTCTCGGTGATGGCGCTGCAGGACAACGTCATCCCGCCGACCATCAACCTGCAGCAGCCGGGCGAAGGCTGCGACCTGGACTACGTGCCCAATGAAGCACGCCAGGCCAAGGTCGACGTGGTGATGTCCAATGGCTTTGGCTTCGGCGGCACCAACGGCACGCTGATCTTCAAGCGCGTCTGACCGACGTTGTAGAGTCGAGCTTGCTCGACTCCGCCCTTGTGTAGAGTCGAGCCATGCTCGACTGAACGTGCAACACAGTCGAGCAAGCTCGACTCTACGCACGAGGAGGCCGCCGCAAGGCGGCTTCCGTGCATCTGAATCCCCGAACTGGCTGCCATGACCCACGCACCGCTGATCCACCCGCTGCCGCACCCGATCGATCTGCTGGCCCTGCAGCAGCACGACCCGTCGCGCTTCCCGCTGCTGATGGAATCCACCGCCTCGGGCACTGCCCAGGGCCGCTGGAGCCTGCTGCTGGCGGCGCAGGGCGATAGCCTGCGGCTGGATGCCGATGGCCAGGTGCGCGACCAGCACGACGCGGTGCAGGCCGGCAGCTTCCTGCAGGTGCTGGACCGCGCCTGGCAGCAGGAACGCCTGCCGCATGACGGCAGCCACAGCCTGCCGTTCCGCGGCGGTTGGGCGTTGATGCTGGACTACGAAGTGGCCAGCCAGATAGAACCGGTGCTGCCGGCGCGCGCACGCGAGGACGGCCGCCCGACCGCGCTGGCGCTGCGCTGCCCGGCCGCGGTGCTGCACGACCACCACAACGAGGCCAGCTTCGTCATCGCCGAAGCCGGTGAGCAGGCGTTGCTGGATGCGCTGGTGGCACTGGCCTCGGCCGTGCTGCCCGAAGCCGGGCAGGGCTGGCAGCCGCCGCAGTCGGTGGGCGAGGATGCGCCGCAGCGCTTCACCGACGGTGTGCGCCGGGTGATCGAGTACCTGCGTGCCGGCGATGTGTTCCAGGTGAACCTGTCGCGGCGCTGGAGCGCGCAGTTCGCCGCGCCGGTCAGTCCGCAGGCGCTGTACGCGCAGCTGCGCCGTGCCAACCCGGCACCGTTCGCCGGCCTGTTCAGCGCGCACGGCCGCCATGTGGTCAGTTCCTCGCCGGAACGGCTGGTGTCGGTGCATGCCGGCCACGCGCAGACCCGCCCGATTGCCGGCACGCGTCCGCGCTTCGAGGGGGATGATGATGCCGCGCGCATCCAGGAGCTGGTCGGTCACCCCAAGGAGCGTGCCGAGCACGTGATGCTGATCGACCTGGAACGCAACGACCTGGGCCGCATCTGCCTGCCCGGCACCGTGGTGGTCGATGAGCTGATGACCGTGGAGAGCTACGCGCACGTGCATCACATCGTCAGCAACGTCAGCGGCCATCTGCGCCCGGAGGTCACCCCCGGCGAGGTGATCGCCGCCACCTTCCCCGGCGGCACCATCACCGGCTGCCCGAAGGTGCGCTGCATGCAGATCATCAGCGAGCTGGAGCAGGTGCCGCGTGGTGCCTACACCGGCGCGTTCGGCTGGCTGAACCGCGATGGCGACCTGGACCTGAACATCCTGATCCGCACCGCCGAAGTGGATGGCCACGAGATGAGCTTCCGCACCGGCGCCGGCATCGTGGTCGACTCGGACCCGGACAAGGAACTGGACGAGACCCGCGCCAAGGCCCGCGGCCTGCTGCGCGCGCTCGGCCAGCAGGGGTAGGCGCATTCCGGTAGTGCCGGCCGCTGGCCGGCAACCTCATGCACCCATGATCCGCGCGATTGCCGGCCAGCGGCCGGCA
>OFRL01000520.1_pt1 | contig 17169 bp, 14 predicted proteins | sample 1543121 | NCBI WGS metagenome assembly OFRL01 (sample SAMN07774228, study PRJEB24372) | wastewater metagenome | isolation source: Lake Maggiore Cannobio | place: Italy: Cannobio | collected 2016-01
ACTTCCAGCGCCTGCAGGCAGCTTTGTATAACTTCAAAGGCACCTTCGAGACCCGCCGGGCTAATAACCGAAAGATCATCGAGTGAGGTGTGGTACTCGGGATAGGCACCATATTTTGTGCGCATGATTAAAACCACTGGAAGATCAATCAGGGCACTACAATATTGCCGCACGTCGGATCCGCGATTCAGGAAACTGTAGCGGACATAATTTACCCCGCGTTGCTTTAGTGTCTGTTTCGCAACTCTATCTGCAAGTGTGCCGCCTTTGCGTGAAGGCAGAAAAGAATATGCGCGGTCGTCGCCCACACAAGAAACCTCAAATCCAGCAACGGTCTTCTGCATCATGTACGCGCTATTTTTACTCAAATAAACAATCGCACCAATCGTCTCCGGGACAAATACGATGCGGTATGTGTAGCGCCGGTTCTCGAGGCTCTGCAGCCATTGCGCTAGCGCCGCCGTAACTACCGGTCCGGACAACTCATTGTTTGCCATAGACGGATGGCAAATATAGGTAGAGAGGAGGATTTCTTTTTCTTCCTGCCCGGGAATTATGAGTTCTCCGTAATTGAGGACGCCGGGCTGAAGGTCGCTGTCAATTACTGCGTGGTATTGCCCATCGGGAAGTGCCGCGCGCTGGTGATGAGTCAGGCAAAAACCCCAGCGGCGTTCGTAATAACTGGTGATGTACGGAATTGCATCAGGCTGTTCTGGTAAGGAATACAAATGCGCATCTAATTCGGTGCGACTGAGCCAAGCGTCCACCGCCTCGGAGTAACCAAGCACGTGTAGATTGTGATTGTTGAAATCTACTACTTTGTTGCCAGCCTCGTCGGCAATGTAAGCGTCCCGAAGGGTCCATTCGTCCGGGATAACCCAGTCGAATGCTTGGGTGCCCGTTGGCACTGCGTAGACAGTCAGTCCTGGGAGAAGGTTGCCTAGGTAGGCAAGCGTGTCGCGTACGCCAGGGCCAGTAATGCTGCGGTTGATTGGGAAGAGGTCAGATGCCCATAAATGCATCTGCTGTCCAATACTGATGGTTTGGGTTACCGTATTTTTCATGTGGGCCACTAATCAGGCAAGGTTGAGCTTTCGAAATCACGTATCAAAAATCTGCGACCGAGCGTTGCAAGCATCGGTTCCACCCAAGCGCGGCTTTCGTGGTCAAGTAGAGAAAGGGGGTCAGCTATTAATTCGGTCGTAAATAGTTCAGACAGGTGCCGCGCAGACGCGGCAAGTAAACCAGGAAATTCTGGTAGATGGACGCAGACACCAGCCGCAACCGCAGTGTCTTGAAGACGTGTCCAATTATAGTCTAGATTTTTGCCAAGTGGCCGCACGTGGCAATACAGTGAACCACCCACACTTTCCCCATCAGGATATACGACCCGGCCGCCAAAAAGTTTCTTGTAGCGGTAAATCCCCCCATCCACCAGACTTTCTGCAAAATGAATGATCGTACTGCAGTTAAAAGTATCTCCATAGTAAAGCACAACGCCATCAGCAGCTATCAAATGCGCGAACAGTGAATTCTTACCAAACGGATCAATGTTGTCACCCCATGGAATTAATGGCTCCACACCTGTTCCCGATGCCGAAAAAATTGGGGTAGATGTTCGCCAATTGGCATTTTTAGTTCGGAAATTCTCTGGGAGCGGACCTAGTTGAACAGGATCGGATGCCAGATTAAATATGTGCGTTCGCGGAAAATCATAATTGAATGCAGGCATCCAGAGTCCGCGATCCTTTGCTATCTCAAGAAGTAAATTCGTATGGGCGTTGAGAAATTCAGACCTGTTGCGGGTCTGGTTTACGAGGGGTGCAGTGCGGAATAGATCTGAATGCACAAACAAGGGCCCGCTCCCGAGCCTGTCAATTAGTACAGTTGCGTGTGGCGCAATCGTCACTTTTGCTTAAATCGATGACTTATAGCAACCTCACCAATAATAATCCGATGCGGACACAGTTGCTTTTGGAGATGCATTTTGAAATGAGTAGTGAGCGTTTGTTTATTTAGCGTTGCGCTGGGGCGAGGCTGGCAAATAATTTCGATGTATTGTCCAGAGATCGGATTAGTGACGCCGGACGCTTTTGCGCGTAACACATCTGGATGGAGGAGCGCCACCCGCTCAATTTCTGTCGGTAAAATCTTGAGTCCACCAATATTAAGGATTTCCTTGGCTCGTCCGATAACCTGGATGAAGTCTCCTTCGGTTTCAACGATATCTCCAGTTTCGTACCATCCGTCAACGAATGGTGAAGCCGAGTTAAGGTATCCGACCATAGCATTTTCGGAGCGGATATATAAGACATTATCTTCGACGCGGGTTTCAATACCTTGTCCACCAATTCGCATCCAGAGGCTATCCCGTGATTTGGATTTTACCTGAAACACCCCAAGTTCGGACAGGCCATAGGTCTGGCGGAAGTCGACAAGTGGCAGTCTCGAGCACAGACGATCAAGTGTCGACTGGTCCATGCGTTCAGTTCCGTACGTTATTGTTCGAAGTGCCGGAAAATTCATGGTTTCGAAAATTCCCTCAAGCATCATCATTCGCAGGAATGTGGGTGTTGCTGGTAGAAGTTCGATGGCATGCTTTTGCAAATCGTTCCCAACCGAAGTTGGTGTTCTGTCTGAGGGAACAACTGCCACGCCGCCATTGAAAAGGATATGCAGCAAAGTGTTGATGCCACCGGCATGGTCGAAAAGTAGGAAAATTAATGCGCGTAGTGGTGGGCGCGGTACATGGTACTTTGCGATGAATTTATAAAAATCATGAAGAATTGCTTTGGGCCTGCCTGTAGTACCGGAAGAGAAGAAAATAATGCCGGAGCGCTGGAGCCTTTGCAACTCGTCAAGAAGCGGGCTCCTAGTGCTGGAAGATCGTGGTCGTGTGGTGAATACTCCACCCTTCATGACCCAGTCCGCGTAACCTGCCTCAAAGAAATATTCGTGATCTGCGTGTGTACCATCCGTAAGTGGCATCACTACTACATTTTGATCAAGCAGGTGCAGCATGGCTGAAATCGTTGGACCATCGAAGTCTCCAATTATCGCAACGACCTCACCGGCGCGGATATCTTTTGCGGCGTTTTCTTGACTAGCTATTGCCTCAGAAATATCCGAAAAGAATAGCGATCTGTAGCCATTTACGAGAATTGGTTCCTGTCTCCCAGCATTTCGTTTAATTAGCTCATCGAGAATTTTCACTTACACGCCGCCCACATGAATAGTTTCGCCGCTGATCATGGAACTTTCTTTGGAAAGCAACAGCGAGATGATGTTCCAAATGTCTTCGGGCTGCCCCTGTTTCTGAATAATTTGCTGATTTACAACAGCAGTAACCTTGTCTCGCGGAACATTTGAAATCAATGCTGTTTCAATAGGGCCTGGTGCGACCGTATTGACAGTCACTCCGTGGGGTGCCATCTCGCGCGCGAATGCTCTTGAAAACCCTTCCACGCCCGCTTTCGACGCTATATAGATGGCTTCACCCTTGATGGCGAGCGGTACTCCAAGCGTGGAGAAGTTGATGATTCTTCCGTTGCCCCGCAACATTAGGGCTGGGGCTACTTGCTGGCAACAGTAGATAGTGCCGAGGAGATTAGTTTCTATAATCCGCCGGACAGTTTGTTCGGGTGTTGTGATAACGAGGTTCATTGAAGCGATACCAGCCGCATTTACTAGAGCGTAAACGCTCCTGTCGCGGCGGAGATCGCTGAGTGCCGCTGTGATTGATGCCGGGTCACTTACATCCGCCACGCGTGTCTCGAAGGGTGCGTTGGCTGCTAGTTTCCGCCCTAAGCCGATTACCCGGTATTGACGCAGGTGAAGTTGTTCGGCGCAGTACCTACCCAGCCCGCGGGAGGCACCAGTTACAATTATTGTGTCCATTCACAATACTCTATACCGTCTGTAAGTCGGAAAGATGGTGTGCCAGAGTTCCTATGTTCCGCATTGTACTCCTAGCCTCCGACATTGCGCTGTCGCTCTTCCAGTCAAAGACGACCCCGAGTTGATCACTTGCGAACTCCTCGGCGGAGAGCAGTAGCATCACTAGATCAGCCGAGTCGACAACTCGGTCTGCCCCGACAAGCACAGTATTCGAGTTGATGCTAACTAGTGAGGCCGAGGTTAGTGTAGCGACTTCTTCCCGGAGAAAAATCTCAATTGTTTCATAGGATACTTTCATGGTTTTGACCTTGATTGGAATTTGGATCGAACGCTTCGTGATTCTTTATTGGTGAAGCTCTGTGGCTGACGCAGAATGTGTGCCAGAGTTATGTTAAAAACAACATAAATGATTATACATTACTGAGGTCAACTAGGAAAACTGCTCAAATACTTGGCTCTCACAGAACCAATCAACCATCGTAGATCTATTGGTTTTCATTTCGCATCAAAATGAGCTTCTTGGGAGTACGCGAAACATCTATTGCACCCACCGAGTAAATATTGCAGTGGGCATAAGGCGCTGCCCCGGAGTATTTACAGAGTGTCATTGACGGTTGGTTACTCGAGTAGCGCCGCAGTAAACCAGTGCGCTGCGCGTACCAGGCGGCTGGTTCACTAACCGCAGGCTACCCAAAAGAATTTCGGTCAAAACTGCTTGTTTATTTCTAATCCGGCACCCGCCATCACGCCGCCACCAGCTCTGCCAGCGAGCGTGCTCCGCGCTGTGCGAGCAATTGTGCCAAGCCGCTGTTGATTGCCTGCAGCAAGCCCAGGCCTTGGTACACCAGACCGGTGTACAACTGCAGCAGGTTGGCGTCGGCACGCAATGCCTCCAGCGCCGCTGCGGCGTAATTGTGCACTGATGCGACCGACCCTTTTTTATGGGGGTGGCAAATCGGAGTTTGCTGCTTTCGCGGAAAAACTCAATCCAGAAACTTAGCAAGATACTGCGCAACAACAGCGTGAATTATTGCGCCGGGGTGCCATAAATCAATAGCGTTCGTCGGGTAATCAACCTGATTTGCTTTATAAATCGGTAGCAGGTCGATGGGCTCAAAGCCGGTATTCTGAGCCAGGTTAATCAAGATCGTATTGGTTTCCTCCAAGGCATAATCCTCAAACGGCAAAATATACGGAAAAATAATTATGATCGGCGGTTTTTGGGAATGTTTTCTTGCCAAAGAACTCAGCCGCAAAAGCGGCTGCCGTAAAGTATCTACTCTCGACGAAAATGTTGGTGACTTAGCCTCTATGTTACGAAGGTCTTGTAGTTTCACATTCGCAAATTTTGACTCGTTGTTGAAATAGGGTGTCAGAAGAGTGCTTAGCTTGGCAAGACTTAGGCCGCCGTACCCAAGCGTGTGGACAAAATCGTTGATTTTGACGTAAAGTTTGTTTGGTGGAAGAATATTGTTTACGGGGTCTGGTGGTATCAGCGCGTATCTGAATTGTAAAATGATCCGATCAAACTTCACGGAATCGGGGAGAAGATTTAGCAATGCGATGTGTTGCGGAATCATTGCGCTCCCGATTGTCATAGCGTGAACTGTTCGGGTAGGAGTGAACTTGGTATCTTCGAGTCGCCTCAAGATTTTTGGGAACGCTGTTGCGCAGTTTGGCACACCTTGGGTAATCGAATCCCCTATAATTAGAATGTCACCGGTGGCAAAGGGGTATAGCGCGAGATACTCGTCATTCAAGGTGAGAAAGTTGTTCGAGAAACCCTCTGAGCATTCCGGATCTGGGATTGCAACCTGTGAAAGAAAATTTTCTGTGCTCGGCTCATACGCGATTATATCGGCCGCAGAAAAGCCAACCAATAAACTTGCAACTACAAATATGACGAATGTGGTGCGATACTTCTGCAATTGGAAGAGACTAAAACAGATTGTGAGCAGTGAAAGTCCGGCAGCGAGCCGGGTCAGGGACCAGGCCACCACCATGTACGGCGAAAGCACCATTTGGAGATTGTTGATAGCAAGAACTGTCATTAGACACAACGCGCCAAGAACTGTGGACTTTCCAGATAGAGACGCTTTCTTGTGGAACCAAAGAAACGCGGGATAGAGCGTGAGGTTCAGGAGGCTAAAAGTAAACCAAGAGATGGAATACTTCCCCAGAATATCGTGATCTATCGAGTCCAATAAAAACCCGGCAATTATTGGGTGTAGGTAAACAATAAAAGGTAGCCACTGGACTCTCTGGAGCAATTTCATGTTTGTATTCACTAGTGCACTATTCTGTTCGTCTATTTAGTGGGCATTAATACTGGTGCTTACCAGTGTTTGCGCGTAGCCACTAAACGCCACCACAAATCTGTGTCGTGTTGCAGCTTACGGCCACTGCAATGCAATTTATTATAGTACGCATCGACGGTCTCCAGTTCTTCATCACGCCGCCACCAGCTCTGCCAGCGAGCGTGCTCCGCGCTGTGCGAGCAATTGCGCCAAGCCGCTGTGGATTGCATGCAGCAAGCCCGGGCCTTGGTACACGAGACCGGTGTACAACTGCAGCAGGTTGGCGCCGGCACGCAATGCCTCCAGCGCCGCTGCGGCGCTGTCAATGCCGCCGACGCCAATGATGGCAAGCTTGTTGCCGGACTGTTTACGAATGTGACGGATGACCGCGTTCGCTGCGGCTTGGAGGGGCACGCCACTGAGCCCGCCTTCCGCACTGGCATTGGGACTGCGCAAAGCCGGGCGTGCGGTGGTGGTGTTTGTGGCAATTACCCCCGCGATATCTGCAGCGAGCACAGCGTCCAGCAGTTCGTCCAATTGTGCGGGGCTGAGGTCTGGCGCAACTTTTACAAACAGCGGCAGGCGCGGACAGTGCTGTTGGCGCAGCTGCTGCAGTGCGCCCAGCAATGGCGCCAGCGCAGAACCGCCCTGCAGTGCGCGCAAGCCCGGCGTGTTGGGCGAGCTGATGTTGATGGCGATGTAATCTGCAAACGGATGTAGCTGCTGCAAAAGCGTGCTGTAATCTGCGAGCGCATTATCCAGTGATGTGTTGCGCCCTTTGCCAATGTTGATGCCCAGCGGCACAGGCCGGCCGCGTGCGCGCAGCGCAGCAAGGCGCGGCAGCGCCGCCGCCACTCCGGCATTGGGAAACCCCAGGCGGTTGATGAGTGCGGCGTCTTGTGCCAGCCGAAACACACGCGGACGCGCATTCCCGCTTTGCGCCAGCGGCGTCAGCGTGCCAACCTCCACATGCCCGGCGCCCAGCGCGGCCAGCCCCGGCACACACACGGCGTTCTTGTCGTAGCCGGCGGCGATGCCCACCGGATTGCGAAAGTGCAGCCCGCAGACTTCGCTATGCAGGCGCGCATCCTCAAACGCAAACAGGCGCGTCAGCAGGCGCAGCAGCGCCGGCGTGTGCTGCACCGCGCGCAACGCCTGCAGTGTGATCGCATGCGCCGTCTCTGCATCCAGCTGGAAGAGCAGCGGGCGCAGCGCTGGATAGAAGCTGGTCACCCGGCCGGCGCAGCTGCAATGTAGCGCAGCACCTTGGCGTGCTGGCTGCTGTCCACTGCGCCGGCGCGCAGCCACTCGTCCAGCAGCTGCCGGATTGTGGCTGCTGCCTGCAGGCGGCAGCCGGTGCCGGCAAGTGCCGCTGCGGAATCATTGCTGCGGTCTATCAGCACCACAATATCCTTCACCACGAGTCCCGCGCTTTGCAGCTGCGCAATAGTTTCCAGTTTGCTCAAGCCGGATGTGATCAAGTCGTCCAGCACGACGGCGGTTTCGCCGGGCTGCCATTCGCCCTCGATGTTTGCGCGCGTGCCGTAGGCTTTGGCTTCGCGCCGCGGATAGATGAGCGAGAAGCTGCCGGCGAGGGCGACGGCGGTGCCGATGGGCAGCGCGGCGTACGGGATGGCGGCGATGCGCTGAAAGGACAGCGTGCGCAGCAGTGGCAGCAGCGCGAGCGCCACGGTTTGCAGCGCGGCGGGAAATGACGCCAGGCGGCGCAGGTCAATGTAGATGGGCGATTGCTGGCCGGACTTAAGTGTGAACTCGCCAAACTTGACGCAGCCCGAGGCATGCAGCGCAGCGGCCAAGGCTTGCAAGCCCGCGGCCGGTGGCGTTGCGCGCCCGGCATTTGTCTTGCGCAGCGCGTTGATTTCATTTTGCAGGCGCGCTGCCTCGGCTGCGGGATCATTGGCTTCGGCGATGCTGCGCGACACTGTGAGCAGCACGCCCAGCCCGTCAGCACGCAGGCCGGCATGCAGCGCCGCGGCAAGTTCGCCGCCTTGCGCGCCAACGCCCGGCACCAAAAACCAAAGTTGGGGCGCGGCGGCGCGCACCTGCGCCAGCGCCGGCACGTCGGTGGCGCCCATCACCAACCCAATGTTGTCGTGTTGCGACCATGCCGGCGCGCGGCGCGCCACTTGCATGTAGAGCGGCTCGCCAGCGGCGGGCAGCAGCTGCAAGTCGCCGGCGCCGGGGTTGGATGTTTTGCAAAGCACAAACACGCCGCGCTCGGCGCGCGCAGTGAACGGCGCAATTGAGTCAGCGCCCAGGTATGGGCTGGCAGTGATGGCATGCGCGCCCAGCGTGTCAAACGCGGCGCGCGCATAGGCTGCCGCTGTGCTGGCGATGTCGCCGCGCTTGGCGTCCAGCACCACCGGAATGCCGGCAGGGACGGCGGCAATCACCTGCGCCAGCGCCTGCATGCCAGCTGCGCCATGCACTTCAAAGAATGCGCTGTTGGGTTTGAAGGCGCAAGCGTAAGGGGCGCAGGCTGTGATCAGCCGCAGGCAGTGATCGCGGGCGGCAGCGGCGGTTGATTCGGGCAGCTGGTCCGGGTGCGGATCCAGCCCGACGCACAGCAGCGAGTTGCAGGCACGCGCGCGCTGCGCCAGCGCCGCAAAAAATGGCGGCGCAGCTGTCACGCTTTGCCCAGCACCAGTGCCAGCAGCGCCATGCGCACAAACATGCCGTACTCCATCTGGCGGAAATATGCTGCGCGCGGGTCGTTGTCAACCTCCATGTCGATCTCGCCCACGCGCGGCAGCGGGTGCATCACAATCATGCGTTCGCGCGCGCTGCGCAGCAGGGCGGCGTTGATTACATAGCTGCCCTGAGTGCGCTCGTATTCCGCCATGTCTGTAAAGCGCTCCTTTTGTACGCGCGTTACGTAAAGCACATCAGTTTCAGGCAGCACAGCTGCCAGGTTCGGCTGCTCGTGCTGGTCTACGCCGGCAGCTGCCAGCTGTGCGTGCAGCGCGGCGGGCAGGCGCAGGCTTTCCGGGGACACATAGTTCAGGCGCACCTTGTGCAGCGCCAGCAGCTGCACCAGCGAGTGCACCGTGCGCCCGTGCTTCAGGTCTCCCAGCAGCGTAACTGTGAGGCCATCCAGCTGCCCCAGCTCCTCGCGAATGGTAAAGGTGTCCAGCAGTGCCTGGGTGGGATGTTCGCCTGGCCCGTCGCCGGCGTTGATGATGGGCTTGCGCGCGTAGTGGGCCGCCGTGTCGGCTGAGCCGCGCTCGGGATGGCGCAGCACAATTGCATCCGAATAAGCCTCGAGCGTGCGAATAGTGTCAGGCAGCGATTCGCCTTTGGAGACGGACGAGAACTGCACATTGTTGATTTGAATGACCGAACCGCCGAGGCGCTGCATGGCGGCTGCAAACGACGACGAGGTGCGCGTGGACGGCTCGTAGAAAAGATTGGTGAGCACCTTGCCCTTGAGCAAGTCAAACGAGCCGACGCGCTGCACCATGGCGCGCATCTCCTGCGCCACTTCAAAAATTGTGGCCAGATCAGTTTTGTCAAATTGCGCCACCGTCAGGATGTGCTGGCCGTAGAAGCGGCTGTCGCGCTTTTCACCAAATGGCAGATGGCGACTGATGGGGCTGCTGCGCAAGCTGCTGTTATCTTCCATGCTGATCTCCTGCTAGGCCCGGCAAAAATTATACGGGCGGCAGCGCGGCCAGCCGGCCGCTGCCGGGTTTTGCCAGCAGCTGCCCGTCTGCGAATGCCAGCTGCCCGCGCAGACAAACACTGTGCACACGGCCCGTGAGCTGCCAGCCTTCAAAGGGCGACCATTTGGAGCGCGAATGAAAATCTGCGCCGCGCACCTCCCATTTTTGCTGCGCGTCTACTTCAACCCAAGTGTCCGGCTGCGGTGGCAGGCCAAAGATGCGCGCCGGGTTGGTGTGCAGCAGCGCAACCAATTGCGCTTGTGAGAGGCGCAGCGGCGCCGGCGCGCTGAGCAAGAGCGCCAGCGCTGTTTCGAGTCCCGGAAAGCCGGGTGGTGGCTGCGGCCCGTCTTTTTCGGCCGGCAGGTGCGGCGCATGATCGGTGGCAATGCAGTCCACCACGCCGTCCTGCACGGCTTGCCACAAAGCAGCCTGGTCGGCGGCATTGTTGAGTGCCGGGCGCACTTCGCTGCGGCCGCTGGGGAGCGCCGCGGCGTCTGCCTGCGTCAGCAGCAAATGGTGCGGTGTAACCTCGCAGGTGACAGCCAGCCCGCGGGCTTTGGCAGCGCGGATGACGGCGATCTCCGCTGCGCGACTGACATGGCAGATGTGCACGCTGCGTTGGGCAAGCATGGCCAGCAGGATGGCGGCAGGCACATTGAGGCCCTCGGCGTGGCAAAGCAGCGGGCGCGTGGCGGGCCAGGCTTGCATGTGCGCCTGCAGCACAGCCAAGTCATCAATGCGCAGCTGGCCGTACGTTTCGTTCAGGTACAGCTTCAGGCCGGTAGTGTGCGGTGCCAGCGCTGCCACAGCAGCCGCGTTAAGTGTTGTGCCGCCGGCGTAGATGCCGTAGTCGCAGCGCGCCTTGGCGGCGGCTGCGGCCAGCGCAGCTTGCAGGCTAGCGTTATCCGTCAGTGGTGGCTGAGTGTTGGGCATAGCCAGCACGCAGGTAAAGCCGCCGGCAAGCGCAGCCGCAGTGCCGCTGTCCCAGTCTTCCTTGTGCGTGGCGCCGGGCTCGCGCAGGTGCACATGCGCATCAATCAGGCCGGGAAAGCGCAGCCGGCTCATTGGGCTGCGGCGCAAAAAAAGAGAGCCGCTTGGCTCTCAATCTGCTGGGTTGTGGCGGGCGCCGTTGTTGTCACAGGCACGGAGTTGATTCTATTTGAAATGTGGACGGCGTCAAGCCGGCGGCATGCTTGCGCCTAATCTTCCGGCGCATCATCAGCGTCGACCAGCTCACAGTCCAGCAGCAGGCCGTACTCCAGCAGGGCGCTCCGCAATTTTTCCCAGCTTCGTTCGGGCACCATCACCGTCAGCGGCCCCAAGCGCTCGCCCAAAAAGCGGCCCACCTGCGGGTGTTGCTGCAGCTGCAGCAGCAGTGCCTCACTGCTTGCGCGCAGCACAACCGTGGGCTGCAGGCGCGCCTCGCTGCCGTGCTGCGCAAAGCGCTGCAGTGCGCGCTGCACGGCCGGCGGCAGTGGTGCTCCGCTGGCGCGCTGCAGGAATGCCTGCGCCTGCCTAAGGTCAATTCCCTGCAGTTGCGCGCGCCGCAAGCTGGCCGGCGTGAGCTGGTAAGCATAACTATCCGGCTCTGTGGGCTGCAACCAGTCTGACAGGCGCGCAGCTTGGTAGCGGTCCGCGCGCGGGGCATTGATTGGTACTGTGATGGTAGCGGTCGCATGCAGTGCAAGGCGCTGCGGATTTTCTGGCACCAAAAATTCTGAGTCACTAATCAATGAAACGAATAATGGCGTAAGGCGAAACTCGCTTGCCGGTGCGTTGGCTTCAGCGCCCGCCAAGTCCGCCAGGCCAAGCCAGTGCAGCGGGCCGGTCACCAGAAAGCGCACGAGCGCGCCGTCAATCTGCTCCCAGTGCGCGGCGCCGCGCAGTGCCGCTCCGGTTTGCGCATCGCGTACGTACCATGCATCGTAGTCGCCGGGCGCGCGCTGAAAGTCTGGTGCTGCGCTGCGCACAAGCGCCACATAGTCATTGAGGCTGAACCAGCTGCCCGGCGCACGCGGCAGCATGCCAAGCAGCAGCTGGCGCGTTTGCAAGGCATCCGTTTGCGGTGGTGCTGCGGTGTCAAAGTGCAGGCTGGGCACTTGCAGCAGGTCGTTCCAAGTTTGTGATTTGAGCCATGCCTGCGCCAACTGGCGCAGCTGCGCTGCGCGCGTTGCCAGCAGAAAGCTGCGCAGCTCCGGGCTGCGCGCCGGATCATCGCCCGGCAGGCCCAGTTCGCGCAGCAATTCGAGCACTAGCGGCAATGCCTGCGGTTTGCGCAAGAAGCTGCGCAGGTGCCGCGCATCCGCGGCGCTGAGCGCGCCGCGCGCCAGCTGGCTGGCGCCAAAGCTGCGCGCGTATGCCAGCACGGTGACGGCGTCATCCACCAAGGCCGGGTCTGCACTGCGCACATCCACTCCGGGCTCAGTGGGCAGAACTTCGGGCGAGGAGCTGGCGGTTGTGGGCAGCAGCGTGCGCAGCTCGTGCGGCACAAAAAAGAAATCCTGCAGGCGACCGGCTTGTTCATGCTGCGTCCGCCCCATCAAGCCTGAGTACCACAGGGCCTCGCTGGCATTGGCGGGTGCCAGGTGCGGCCGCTCGCGCTCGCGCGCACCCGCACCCAATGGACGCAGCGCGCCAAACTGGCGGGCAAACGCCGCCGCCGGCCGGCCGTTTGGCGCGCCCACCAGCAAATTTTGCAAAGCTGCCTGCGCATCACTGGGCAACGCGGCGGCCACCTGTAGCGCAAAATCGCCAGCCAACATTTGGCTGGCAAGCGCGGCGGCGGCATGGCGCGCGGTGGCGCCGGGCAGTTCAATCGCCAGCGCTTCCGCAATTGCGCGCAGCATGGGCAGGTCGTGCTCGGCGTACGCTTGTTGCAGGGTGGGCATTAGGGGTTAGACCAACACAGCTAGTGGCATGCTAATTGCAGTTACACCGGAGGCGCCGCCAGACATGCGGTGAAATTGGAAAGTGAAAAAAGGAAGGCGGACCGCAGGTGATGGCAAGGCATTTGATAAAGGCAGATTATTATGGTAATATTTACGCGCTTCCCCGGCGGTGGTCTCATAATGGAGACACTGCTTATGTTACCTATTAACCGGCTGATTCAATTTTATATCTTAGGCAACAGTTAACCACAAACCAAGGGGAGTATATTTACCATGGAAGATCCTGAAGAAACCAATAATCGCACGTTTATGATTGCGTCCATCGCGCTGGGCGGCATTTTTGTGGCCGGACTTGTGGCGCTGGGCATATATATGTTCCGCATCCGGCCGGCGCAAATGGCAGCTTCGGTTGCCCGCACCGCCGAAATCAACCTGCAGAACACGCAGGTGGCGGTCGATGCGCAGGCAACTGCGGACGGGATGGCAGTGGCGGCGGCAATCGTCACGCCTGTGCCAGTGCAGAATGTGGCTGCCGTTCCGACTGTGGCTCCCACTGCAGTAGTTGCGCCCACGGCCACAATGGCAGCCGTGTCGGCTGCGGTGATTGCGCCCACGGCTGCACCTGCCAGCAGCAAAACCCTGCCGGACACCGGCTTTGCCGATGACATCGGCCTGCCGACGCTATTGATGTCCGTGGCCGGCTTGTTGGGCGTGATTGTGGTCACGCGCTCCATTCGGCGCTTCGCAAACTAGCACGCCGGCTGCCGGCCCGGCGGCAATTGCCGTGGGGCCGGCAGCTGCTCGCCGTCAGGCGCGCTGCGCCACCAGCTTGCCATAATCCAGCAGGGCCGCCAGGTCCTGCTCTGTGCGCGCCTCTGCATAAACGCGCAGCACCGGCTCGGTGCCTGAGGCGCGTATCAGCAGCCACGAGTCGTCCTCCATCACATACTTCACGCCATCCAGCGTTTGCACTTCGCGCATGCGCAGTGCACCAATTTGCTGCGGTGCCTGTTCGCACAATTCGCGCGTCAGCGCAGCGCGGCTCACCGGCCGCGCCAGGCGCAGGTCCGCGCGCTCGTACAGCGCCGGCCCAAAGTCTGCCAGCAGCTGCTCCACCAGCTCGTGCAGCGGCGCGCCGTACGCCGCCATCATCTCCAGCAGCAGCAAGCCCATCATGATGCCATCACCCTCCGGAATGTGGCCGTGGATGCTGATGCCGCCTGACTCTTCGCCGCCAATCAGCACCTTCTCCGAGAGCATGCGATCCGCAATGTGATTGAACCCAACTGGCGTCTCATGCAACGCCAGCTGGTACTGCTGCGCCTGCCGATTCAGCATGCGCGTGGTTGAAACAGTCTTTACAACTGCACCGCTGCGCTGCTTGCGCTCCACCAGGTAGCGCAGGCACAGCGCCATAATTTTGTGCGGGTCCACAAACTGGCCGCGGCCGTCCATCGCGCCGATGCGGTCGGCGTCGCCGTCGGTTATCAGGCCCACATCTCCGTGCCCGCTGGCAATTGCGCTTGCAGTGGGCCCCAGATACTTTAGGATCGGCTCCGGATGCACGCCGCCGAATCCGGGGTTCATCTCGCCGCGTATCTCCAGCACCTCCACGCCGCTGCCGCCCAGCAAAGATTTAATGTAGCCGCGCCCGGATCCGTACATCGCATCCGCCACCACGTGCAGGCGCCCGGGGTGCGCAGCAATCTGGTCAAAGTCCAGCAGGCTGCGCAACGCCTCCGCGTACGGCTGCATCGGATTGAAGCGCACGATGCGCCCTGCCGCAACCGCCTGGTCATAGTCCATCAAGTTTGGCCCGCGCGCGCGGTTCTCGTTGTCGTTCAGGCACACCTCTACTGCGCGGCACTGGTCCGGCAGCGCGCTGCCACCGTAGGCGGCCTTGAGCTTGATGCCGTTGTAGCGCGGCGCATTGTGCGAGGCGGTCACCATTACGCCGGCCGCAGCGCGTTGTTGCAGTACGGCATGCGACAGCACCGGCGTTGGCACATCCGTGTGCGTCAGCAGCACCTGCAGCCCATTTGCCGCCAGCACACGCGCCACCTCCACCGCATAGCGGTCGGACAGGAAGCGCGTATCGAAGCCCACCAGCACCTTGCGCGCATCGTGGCCTTGATGCGGCGCAGCCAGCCAGTCAGATGAATTGACCGCATCCGCCACCGCCTGCGAAACCAGGCGCAAATTATTAAATGTGAAGGTGTCGGAAATTACGGCGCGCCAGCCGTCTGTGCCAAATTGAATTGTCATTTTGTCAGTAAATGCTGTGAGGTGCGATGCCGGTGCTCGGGTTTGGTGTGGGCGCTTGTGAAGGCTGGCTGCCAGCCCCGCAGCTGGCTCCAGCGTGAGTTGGCCCGCAGGCAACACATTGCAAGTTTGACAGCTGCGCTGTGGCAGTATAACACCGGCGCAGTTTTAGTTGACTTTGGCCCACGCATGCTTTAGCATTGCCTTTGCGCGTAATCTTTAATCATTAACATGAGTGCGCAGTTCCCGCTCTTTGCAGCCGAACCCATCTGGTCGGTGGCTGCGCTCACGCATTTTGTGCGCGAGCTGTTTGATTCAAATCCGCAGTTGCAGGATGTCTCGGTTGAGGGCGAGGTCTCAAATCTCACGCGTTCCGCCGCCGGGCATTTGTACTTTACCTTGCGCGATGCGCAGGCTGCGCTGAGCTGCGTTGTCTGGCGCGCGGATGCGACGGTGCTGGCGCGCCAGCCTGTAAACGGCGATCAGGTGGTGGCTTTCGGCTCGGTGAGCGTTTACGAGCAGTCGGGCCGCTACCAGTTGTATGCCAGCAGCGTGCAGCTGGCCGGCTTGGGCGAGCGCCTGCGCCAGCTGGAGGAGCTTAAGCGCCGGCTGGCGGCAGAAGGCTTGTTCGACGCTGCGCGCAAGCGCGCGCTGCCTGCCATGCCGCGCCATATTGCGCTTGTCACGTCGCCGCGCGGCGCGGCCGTAAGCGACATGCGCCGGGTGCTGGCGCGCCGCTGGCCGCTGGCGCTGGTTTCACTGCTGCCCACCGTGGTGCAGGGCGAGCGCGCACCGGAAGAAATTGTGGCTGCGTTGCAAGCGGCAAACCGCAAGCATCCGGATGTCATTCTGCTTGCGCGCGGCGGTGGCGCAATCGAGGATTTGTGGGCCTTCAATGACGAGCGCGTGGTGCGCGCGATTGTGGCATCGGCATCGCCGGTGGTCACTGGCGTTGGACATGAAACCGATGTGACCCTCGCAGATTTTGCGGCCGATGTGCGCGCCGCTACGCCGTCAGTGGCGGCAGAGCTGGCCACACCCAACCAAAATGACGTGCGCCAGCGGCTGGACCGCAGCAGTGCCCGCCTCGATGCACTGATGCGCACTGCGCTTACGCAGCGCACTGCGGCGCTGCTGGATGCGCTGCGCATATTGCAGGCGCTTTCACCGCGCGCGCAGCTGCGCGCAACTGCCGCGCGCCTGCAGGGTTTGCAACTGCGCCTGCAACGCGGCCTGCAAAGCCGCCTGCTGCTGCAGCGTGCGCATTTGCACCGGATGCAGCAACTGCTGCTGACGCTGGGGCCGGGCCCCACGCTGGCGCGCGGTTACGCTATAGTGACCCATGCGGCAAGCGGCATAGTAGTGCGGCAGGCGCAAGCCGTGCAGCCGCTGGCGCAGGTGCGCGTCCGGCTGGCGCAGGGTTCCTTCACTGCCGAAGTGCGCGAAGTGGCAGCCAAGAACGGTTAGTTGGCCAACATTATGAAAGCAGTTTCCAAACTTACATTTGAGGAAGCGGCCGCAGAGCTGGACAGCGTTGTGGCGCAGATGGAGAGCGGCGACCTGGCGCTTGAGGCAGCGCTCAAAGCATACGAGCGCGGCCAGGCGCTGGCGCAGCATTGCCAGACGCTGCTTACCGCAGCCGAAAAGAAGGTGCGCAAGCTGCAGCCGGACGGCGCGGAAGATGATGGCGCGGATGAAGACGCGGACGACGCCTGAGGGCCGGCACCGCCCCCTAAAAATACCTGTGGCCGCAAGCTAACACATGCAAGTGAACCAACCGTTGCTCGCGGCGCTAGTTGCATGGCTGCTTGCGCAGATGCTCAAGCTGCCCCTCGAATATTGGCAGACGGGCGAATGGCATTTCGAAATATTGTTTTCCAGTGGCGGCATGCCCAGCTCGCATTCGGCGCTCGTGGCTGGCCTGGCTTGGGGCTTTGGCCTGCACAGCGGTTTTGTAACGAATGAGTTTGCGGTGGCAGTTGTACTGGCAATGATTGTGATCTATGACGCCACCGGCATCCGGCGCGCAGCCGGCGAGCAGGCGCGTGTCATCAACCGCCTGCTGCGTGAGCTGGCAGCCGGCCACCCGCCCAAAGAGGAAGAGCTGCGCGAGCTGCTGGGCCATACGCCGCTGCAAGTTGC
>OFRL01000522.1_pt1 | contig 17160 bp, 17 predicted proteins | sample 1543121 | NCBI WGS metagenome assembly OFRL01 (sample SAMN07774228, study PRJEB24372) | wastewater metagenome | isolation source: Lake Maggiore Cannobio | place: Italy: Cannobio | collected 2016-01
CGCCGCGATGGGGCAATCGAAATCACTGCAATGCGGATCGCGTCGTTTTGGTCCAAGCGAAAGCGGCGAATCAATTCATCGGTCAATGAAGATTTGCCCGCGCCGCCGGTGCCGGTAATACCCAGCGTAGGTACTTTGCACAATGCAGCTGCATCATGCAGAGATTTTTTTAATTCAGCAGAGACTTTGTCGTTTTCTAAAGCGGTGATGAGTTGCGCTAGCGCGACGTTACTGGCGCCTTCTGTGCTGTTAAGCGAGAACGTTATTAAGGGGCTACTGCCTCAGCTCAGTGATGGGGAACTGCTGCGAGTCATACGGTTGGTGGTGGTGGCTTTTGCTGCCCTCGTCCTCATCATCGCCTTGAGTTCCAGCGCCAGCATCTATCAACTCGTGGTGAACACTTACGACGTCACACTCGTGACGGCTTTCGTGCCTCTCTGCGCCGGGCTCTTTTGGCCGCGTGCGACGACGCAGGGAGCTCTGTGGGCCTTCGTGGCTGGCCTGATAGCCTGGCTCGGGCTGGAACTATTCGGTCCGTCTGATTCGATCTGGCCTCCGCAACTGGTTGGGCTTCTTGTTGCTGCGGCTGGGATGGTGGCCGGTTCGCTGCTCCCTCAGAAGATCGGAGTGCATGGCTGAAAAAATCTATGCGATGGGTGGTCTCTATGAGTTTGTCCTTGAGCGGTCTCGTCGCCTCATTGTGTTTTGCCCTGTTGTCGTAGAGGGGCCTCTCTCACACCCTTTCTTGAGTTCCCTAAGAGCGATGCTCATCCGCCGCTGCGCCTGTAGAGGGGGACTATGGGAGGGGCTTCGGTATACTTTCGGATTCTCCTAGGCCTCGCTCAGCCGAATGGTGTAAGATCGGGGATAATGATTCAGGTACAAAAGAGGAGTGGCGTATGAAGAAGAGGGATTTTTCGGGCGATGACAACATCACCCTGCTGGCCAAAGGGGTCATCTTAAAAGGCGAGATCCATGTCGAGGGGACGGTGCGGATCGATGGCCGTCTCGACGGCGATATTGAGACGAGTGGACAGGTTATTGTCGGCGAGGATGGGTTGGTCCAGGGTACGATTAGGGCTGGCACGCTGATCTGCAGCGGGCGCATCAAGGCGAAGGTGATGGTGACAGAGTCCGTGCAGTTGATGAAGACGGCGACGTTGATTGGGGAAGTCCATACGCCGGTGCTCATGATGGAAATTGGCGCTAAGCTCCAAGGCATGACGGACATGGGGATGACCTCCTGGTCTGAGGAGTTGCCGAAGCTGCCGGGTGGCGTCCGTGATCTGTCCGCGCATAGGGCCAAGCAGGTTGTGGTGCTGGACAATAAAGACTTCCGCGGCGAAGGGTACCAATAGGCCTGTTGACTTTCTGCCGTTTCCGCCGAACCCATGACAAAGCCGCAGATTGTTACCGCCGTATTTTTCACTCTTCTTCTGCTACTCCTCCTATCAGATCTTTCGTCCGTGGCTCATCGGTCAGCGTAGCCAAATGTCTGCGATCTTTCTCGTATTCAGTATTTTTGGCGGACTGGTCCTCTATCGTCTGGTTGGTCTCTCCGTAGAGCCGATCTTCCAGTTCTGACGCCTCGAATTGCGTTTCCGCCTAAGGCTAGGGTATTGTCATCAGATTGAGATTGGAGAGGTTATGATTACGCCAGATGTTCTGACAGCGTATGTGCGCCAGATGATGCCGGATGCCGCAGTCACGGTATCAGACCGGACTGGTACGATGGATCACCTCAAAGTCGTGGTGGTCTCGACAGCCTTCGCGGGAAAGAATCTGCTGGATCGACACCGCATGATCTATCAGGCCTTAGATGTTCCGATGAAAGATGGGCGGATTCATGCCCTTGAACTAACAGCCCAAACACCACCTGAAGACTAGGAGGCCGACCCATGGCAGACCCCATTCAAGAAGAAATTAACAAAGAAGTCGCCGCGCACAAGATTTTGATCTACGGCAAGGGCACCAAGCAAATGCCGATGTGCGGATTCACGAGAGAGACGATACAGTTCTTCGACAAGTACGGGTATCCGTTTGAACTCATCGACGTCTTATCTCAACCGGCCAAGCGGGACGCACTCGCAAAAATGACCAATTGGCCGACGCTTCCCAAGGTATTCATCGACGGACAATTTTACGGTGATACGGATATTCTGGATCCGATGGCAGCCAAAGGCGAGATGGAGCCGCTGCTGAAAAAAGCATTCGGAAAATAGAATAGTTGAAAAGAAGATGGAGAAGGGTGCGTACCACATTCTCCTGCTCGCACAACGCGTGAGCCTCCAAGCCCCTCGTTGGACATATGCAGTGAGAGCATAATCGCCGCCCGCCTTATTTCATGAAGTAGCAGGCGAGAGAGAGAAGAATGCAGGCCTAGCTCGCGGCCCTCACCGTTTGCTCTCTGCCGGTGGCCAGTCCAGTTCGGTTTGGCGTCCGCAGTAGAAGCAGCAGAGCCGGTAGCGGGCGCGGCGTCGTGGGTTGGGGAGGGAGATGAAAACGACGGGAGTATCGTCAAAGGGGCAGGCCGGTTGCTGATGCATGAGGTGTTCGTCTGCCATCAGTTCGAGTGAAGCGTTATCCCATGGTGGCATGACCTGTTCGTTCCCGGCAATTCGTTCCTTCACGCTGCATCGTGTGCATTCTGCTTCGTAGATCTTGATCCTGTCTGTCTGTTGAGACAGATCCCTGCTGTGCATCGCTCCACCACATCCGGGATTCAGGCAGGTGAGATGTTCATGCTGGAGGACCTGCACGAATCGACTGTGTACTATCGATGTTTGCTCTACTTTCATAGCGTTTCCCTTGCCTCCTACTCCTGTCAGCGGGTGATCCGCTGTGCCCCTTGACGGCGCGCATCGAACGAGCACTTGTTGAATGGGCACGTTCGATGAGTACAAATGGCGCTCAGACTCCCCGTCATATTCCCCATCCACCGCTGATTTGAAGGTTGGCGCCATTAACGTACCGGGCTTCGTCGCTGAGGAGGTAGCGGACTGCTGCAACTGTATCGTCCACCGCTCCGATGTAACCGGCTGGGATGCGCTTAGTCATGGCGGCAAGCTCTTCCGGCAGCGCGCTACCGGAATCAATAAAGCCGGGGGAGATGGCATTGACGGTAATGTTGTGCGGCGCTAGGAGCTTGGCTAATGTACGAGTCAGAATTAAGACGCCGGCCTTGGCGATGTAATGGGCCGTGACGTCGGGCTGGGAAATCATTTGGTCGGCGTTGGCCATGCTGAAGTTGATGATGCGGCCGGATTTGCGGGCCTTCATGTTGGGCGCGACGGCTTGCGCCAGATAGAAAATGGGATGGAGGTTGCCGTCGAACATCTCGTTCCAGCCTTCGACCGTTTCATCGAGCAGATTCACGCGATGATAGGGGCCTGCACCGTTGATTAGCGCGTCAATCCGTCCCCACTCTTGTTCGACCTGTGCCACGAGGCTTTTGGCCGCGCGGGGGTCTGACACGTCGCAGCAAATCGAGAGGGCGCGCCCGCCGAGCTTGGTAATGGCCTCGGCTGTCGCGGTAGCCTCTGTTTTGCTCGTGCGGTAGCAAAGGGCGACCGACCAGTGTTGTGCTGCTAGGTCGAGTGCGATCCCCCGCCCGATGCCTTTCGCCCCGCCTGTGATGAGCGCCACTCGCTCCGCCATCTTCGGTCTCCTTATTCACGTTGAGTGCAGCATGAGGAACGATGAACTGAAGAGTATGCTTGATCAGCGTTCATCGTTTCACTGTCACTATCTCGATTTCAGTCTGGTTGCGAGCAGCTGCAAGGTGCCAGTTGTTCTCATCGAAAAGACTCGGTTTTGCTTGGGCTTCTTGTCGTCCTCTTGACCTTCGGTGATGAGCGCCTGCAAGTCCGCGATGGTATCGACGTCACGCCAGGGGGTGGTGAGTCCAATAGACAACCCTAAGGCCTTGGCGTGCTGTTGTGTGACGGAAAGGACTTGATCGGTGGACCAAGGGACTCCGGCAAAGAGTTTCTCGGCTGGTTGTTTGAGGCCGATGAGGTAGTAGCCACCATCCAGGGCCGGTCCCAAGACCAGATCCGCGCGGCCCAGCAACGTGAGAGCGTCTTGGTAGACCGACAGGGGCAAGGTGGGCACGTCGGTTCCCACGATGATCACCTGTTTGTAGCCCTTGGCGAAGAGGTGAGCAAAGGTGTGGTGCAACCGTTGGCCAAGGTCTTCGCCTACTTGATCCAAGAGGCGGACGCCCTGCCGTTCTTCCATGATTTTAAAGAAGACTAGTTCTGATGAGGGGGTGCAGGCCAGGTACCGGTGGAAGGGCAGCTGTAGTTTCGCGACGGCAAGTTTGGACCGTTCCAGCATGTCGAGGACGAAGCTGCCATGTAGGGTGGCCGCCTCATCCGGTGTGAGTGGCGGGCAGAGCCTCGTCTTCACCTCGCTGGGGATCGGAGCCTTGGCGAAGATGACTAGGGCGGCGTGAGCATTGTCAGATGATTGAGCGATAGGCGGATTCATGATTTATCGTACCCATCTATACCATCGATGCAGGGTATGAGTGCTGACGCCCATCCAGTACAGGAGTCGGAGCCCCCACATCAAGAGAATTGTCTGTAAAGGGCCCTGCTGCTCCCAGCGCCGAAAGGACGTGGTGACGGGCGAGGTCAGGGCCGCTGTTGGGCCCATTCGTTTAAGCCTGCTGGAGAAGTCGATATCTTCCATCAGAGGGAGGTCGGTAAACCCTCCCATTTGTTCGAAGATGGGACGGCGCACGAACAGGGCCTGATCGCCGGTGGCGATGCGGGTCAGCCTCGATCGCCAGTTCATCATGTGACTAATGATGCTGCCCCAGATTGATGTCTGATCGAATCGGACATCGAACCGTCCTCCTACTATCCGTGGGTTGGCCAGCGTTGACTCGATGGAGGCCTTTGCATCCTGTGGGAGTTGCGTATCAGCATGGAGAAAAAGAAGGACGTCACCGCGCCCGGCCTTCGCGCCTTCGTTCATCTGGCTGGCCCGTCCGCGGGGAGCAGTCACCAGTCGAATCGGACTGAGGGCTGAGCCTTGAATGCTGAGCCGGTATGATTCGACTAGTGTGGACGTCTCGTCGCTGCTGCCTCCATCGACGACGATGAGCTCATCGAAGCCGAGGGTTGCGGTCTGTGCCATGGTGGCCATGATCGTCCGCGCTTCGTTCAGCGTAGGGATGATGACGGAAATCGTCATCGCCATGGTTACTAGGCAGGCTCTTTTGGTTCGTTAAACATAAGATACATGACCACAACGATCGTGACCCAAAACACCACTTGCTTGTGCCAGAAGAGGACTTCCCCATAGTGGAAGAAGATGGCGGCAAGCAGGAGGGAGATCCCGATCATACTATAGCGGAGCGTCATATTTTCGACGACAGCATTGGCCCAGACGGCGATCCCGCCGAAGTAAATCAAGAGGGGGATGACGTCGATTTCGAATCCCCCGCTGATCGAGAGAAACACGTCCAGGAAACCGAGGAAAATAAGGGCGGTCCCCACGATCATCCCGGCGACACGCATCTGGTTGTCGTTGTCGGAGTCGTCCTCTGAGCTTGGGCGTACCGGCTTGTTGGTTGGTTCTGGCGGCATAGTTAGCTAATTCCTAATTGAGGCGTCGCCGAGTGAGTTGTTTCGATACACGTGACCCCTAGGGCTCAAACAGTCTCCTTGTCGCTCCTGAAACGAACGACGTTTGAGGCGATACGTTTCACGGGTATAGTGGCATCCGGCTATACCTTGAAATGTTTGCTCAGGGTCAGACCTTGGCGCTGATAAGAGGACCCGAGTGCTGCGCCATAGAGCTGGCTGGGCCGCGCGAGCATTCTGTCGTATACAACCTTGAAGAAGGTTTGTCCATCGTGGATCAGGAATGGCACGTCGTGGGGGCGGACTTCCAGGACCACCTGGGTGCCGTGCAACTCGCCGCCGCCATATCCGAATCCTGGGTCGAAAAATCCTGCGTAATGGGTTCGCAACTCGCCACAGGCCGCTTCGAAGGCGACCATTTCTGCTGCGTAGCCGGCCGGCACGCGAATCCGTTCTTTCGACGCGAGGATGTAAAACTCTTCCGGCTCCAGGAGAAGGCTGTCCTGGCGGTGGCGGTCGAGGGGCTCCCAGAAGTCGAGCGCCGCGTAGTGACCGATTTTCGAGAGATCGATGACGTGGCTGTTCTTCTTTGCCCGGTATCCGATAATCGGCGAGGCGCTGCGGTCGTCTCCCTTCAGATCGATGCGGAGAAAGAGGCCGCGATCCGTTCGGAAGTCACAGGGGGGCAGCGCCTGTTTCGTGGGGAGGTTGTGATAGAGCAGGGGCTCCCGCTTGTGGAGGGTCTGAAGCGACCGGTCCGGTACCGTGGCGTCGCCACGTATGAAGCGGATTTGATTAAGTGCGTAGCCGGTCTTCACCTTGATCGTGAACGAGCGGGGCACGATTTCCAGATAGAGGGGGCCGGAATAGCCAGCGCGGATTTCGTCGAACCCGGTGTTGAGATCCGTCACGACTCGGGTAAAGACGTCCAGCCGTCCGGTTGTACTCTTGGGATTGGTCCGCGCTCGGATGGTTCTAGGTAAGGTCACCCGTTCCAGCAGGGGCACTAAGTAGACGTGGCCCTTTTCGAGAATAGCCCCCTCGGTCAGGTCCATCTCGTACATCACGAGATCGGATTGGTAGAAATCCAAGATGTTCAGCCGGCTCGTGATTTCTGACAGCTCCGGCAGGAAGCTGCTGATCAACCGGTAGGCCTTACGCCCGAGACGCAGATCGAGACTGGCCGGCTGGATTTGCCGCTCTTCGATCGGCACGTGGGCCTGGATGGCGCCACTCGCGATCAGCTGTTTAATCTGCTGGTAGGGCAAAATGCCCTGCGTGGATCGGGTGCTCACAGGTCGTCGTGTTCTCCATTACTACAAGCGTTCAGTGAAGGCCCGGCGCTGACCATCGGCAGCTCGCGCGTCGCTCCCAGTTTCGGTTGGGGGTAATGGAAGGCCTTGCCCTCATAGTTTTTCAACAGGACTCCATCGGCATCCATGTGCACCATATAGTCGCCGGGGAGCAAGGGGATCTTGCCACCGCCGCCCGGTGCGTCGATTACGAAGTGGGGGATCGCCATACCGCTCGTGTGGCCCTGTAGTGACTTGATGATGTTTAGCCCCGTTTCGACGGTGGTGCGGAAGTGGTTCGTACCCTTGGTCAGGTCCGCTTGGTAGAGATAGTAGGGTTTGATACGCGCGAGCAGGAGCTGATGCATCAATCGTTTCATGATTTCCGGATCGTCGTTGACCCCTTTGAGTAGCACGGTTTGTGCGCCAAGCGGAACACCCGCATCAGCCAGCATTCCACAGGCTTTTTTGACGGCCGGTGTTAGTTCGTCCGGATGATTGAAATGCAGGTTCATGTAGATCGGATGGTATTTCTTGACGATGGCGCAGAGCTCCGGGGTAATCCGCTCCGGTAGGGTGCCGGGTACCCGCGAGCCGAGGCGAACCAATTCCAGATGCGGGATCGTCCGCAGAGCCTTGAGAATCCGTTCCAGCAGATGATCTGGCAGGAGCAGGGGGTCGCCACCGGAGAGGATGACGTCGCGCACTTCGGTATGTGCGCGCAAGTAGGCGATGGCCTGGTCGAGTTCGCCTTTTTTGAGGAAGCCCGGTTTTCCGACCAGCCGTTTTCTCGTGCAGAAGCGGCAATAGATCGGGCACTGGTTCGTCACCATTAGCAGCACGCGATCTGGATAGCGATGGACGAGATGCGGGACGGGGCTCATGAGATCTTCTTCGAGCGGATCGTCTTCCGCGTCGAAGTCGTCCATCTCGGCGATGTCTGGGACCACCTGCTTCCAGATGGCGTCCCCTGTTTCTTTAATCGTCCCTAGTACCGTGGGGGTGATGCGCATCGGATAGTCGCCCACGATGGCTTCGATTTCTTTTACGTCGACGCCGAGTCGCTCCGCCAGGTCTTTCGGTTTCACGATACTGTTGGCGAGTATGCGTCTCCATGCTTCCATGCCGGTCTCCTTTGCTGCCGAATGGATCAGTAGGCTTGCCGGGGCACTTAGCTACCGGCGATCCGTTCCTGGCCGTAGGTCTTGCCCAGATAATCGAGGATGTCCTCGGGCTCCGTCAACACGAGATCCCCATCCTTGAGGACGGGAACATAGTATTGACCGGAGACCTCGTGGACGACTTTTCGCATTGAACGAACGTCAGGCACAATGATCTGCTCGTATTCGAGCTGGAGGTCTGCCAGTTTCCGGCGGACGACGTCACAGTCGGGGCACCAAGATACATGATAGAGAGTTACAGACATATTGTTAACGCTGAACGATCAACGATGCATGCTGAGCAGAAAAGTTCTGGGCGTTCATCGCTCAGTGTTCGGCCTTCATCATGGTCGCGCAGGGCGCCATCACCGCATCTTTCATTCCGTGGATCACTTTCTTGTCCGCCGGGCAGATGGTTGCGAGGATACCAGCCAGTTCCACCGTTTCGCCAGTCACGAAATAATAGGGGGACAGTCTGGCGCGACCGGATAGGTGCTTCATCTCCCCGCTGACCGGATCAAAATAGTCGACTTCGTAGAGGCGGCCCTTGTGAAACTCCTGCAAGATATACGGGGTTTGAGGAAATGAGGTCAGGGCCTTGTCAAGAGCGCCGGCCCATTCGTGTTGTGGCATGTCGTGCCCGACCGATACGCCGCGGCTGCCCCAAGCGAGTTCGGAGAAGCCAGAGGGCTTGATGACGAGATGCCGTTCTTTCTGGGTGGCCGTGGCCAGATCGCGCCAGTTCGTCACGGCCCGTCCACCGATCGTTAATCCGGGAATTGTGGCGGAGGGAGGGACTGGCGCAGGGTCGAGCACCCAGGTGCGGGGCATAATGGTGGTCAGGTGCAGAAAGACCTCTCGGCCCAAGGCCTGTTCCCAGAAGGGGCGCAAAATCGGGTGGTGGAGAAGGGCGAAGGCCAGTTTCTCTTCCAGCGCCGGCTTGTACGGCGGCGTGACGGCAACCCGGTCCTTCTTGGCCGCATATTGGACGAGTTCTGATTTGGGAATGTTCAGGAGGTCGAATAACTCATAGAAACGATAGATTAATGCGATCGGCTGGTCCATACCCTCGCTGATGAGCTGGAGCCCTTCTTCGGTAAATCGAATATGACGGGGTTCCACGCAGTAGGCGTCGAGACCGATGGCTTGCAGCTTGGTGGTGAGCCAGGTCATTTCCGGTCGATAGTCTCTAGCTTCCTCCGATAGCAGAATCGCGATACAGCCGGTCCGTTGGCCACGCTGGGCTTTCAGCATGGCGGCAAATCCATGCACCATCCCCTCGGGGCCTCCCACGAGCGAAAGGCCTGCCGCCTCGCTCGCGGCGTAGAGGCCTGAGAGGCAGGCGGTTATACCGATACCGCCCGGGACCGAGTCGAGCTCGGTGATGGCCATACCGTCCTGGGTGGGGATGATGTCCGGTCGAATGACCGCGGGCACATGGTCGCGAAACCGTTTCATACGGCTGTAGGTGAGGAGCCATTCCGGTTTGCCTTGGTCGAGGTATTCCGCGACCCAGGATGGTTGGACCCCGCGCAGGCTGTCGGCATAAAGACGGTTCAGCGCTCGATAAAAGGAGAACAGCTGCGGCCCTAACTGCTGAAAGAAATCCAATTGGTCGTGCGTGAGGAGGAGCGGTGTGGTCGCAATGCGCCAGGTGGTCGTCGGAGACGCCGTTCCGGCAGTGACATCCTGACCGGGCAGAGCAGGAAAGAGCCCAGCCTGGCTGAGCTGGTCACGGATGATCGTGCAGCGGTGGAGGAGGTCGGCGGTAGACAAGTCAGGCAGAGGCAGTATCCGTGTCAATAAAAGCTCTTCATATGGGGCACTAAACTCTAACATGGGAGTTAGGCTGGTACAAGAGGCGAGGGGCTAGTGAGAAGGGACCCCTTGGGCGCATCGGTGAACGATGCTAAGATGGCCCCCGGTTAAGTAGAATTCTACTCCATTTCTATAGGCCAATGGGCGTCTGGATCTTTTTGTGACGGTATCGATTACCCTCCCACAACTTGTGCCGAGCGGGACCTGTCTCCAGTGCGATGTCTGTTGCCGATTTCCGGACCCAGACAGCGCCCTTCGCCCGTACTTCACTGAGCAAGAAATTACCAGGGCGTTGGCCGGGGGCGTTGAGGAGACGGCCTTCCCTAATCTGCGAGGGTCGCAGGTGGTTCTGGTGCCCGATCTGGGTGGAGAAGGGTATCGTTGCCCAGCCTTCGACGTAGCAACCTCACAGTGCGGCATCTATGAGCATCGCCCGTTAGATTGTCAGCTCTATCCTTTGGCGCTGATGTGGGACGCCACGCACAGCCATATATTATTAGGGTGGGATACGAAATGCCCCTTCATGCGAGAGGCGCTTCCTGATGAGATCCAGCGTCATGCCAACCGGGTGATAGCTTTACTTGATCAGCCGAGTGTCCGTGAACAGGTCGTCGCACATCCTCGTCTGATTGGGCGGTTTCAAGAGGACGTGATCGTGCTGGCGTGCCTTTCCAGCCTCACTGAGGCCTTCGCAACTCAGTGGGGGCCGTCGCCACTGCATCGGCTCATGCTAGAGGATATTCCGTATGTGACGATGATGCTGGATCGTTCAGGCCTTTGCGGGCCGTACTCGCTTGCGGCCTACTCGCCGGTCTACCATTATATCTGGACGGGGGTCCTATCCTATTGGTGGGTGGAGCTTCACGGCGCCGTGTGCCTCTTTGCGCAATCGCCGGACGGCTGGTTCCTGTCCCTTCCGCCGATCGGACCCGGCTCAATCGAGGGGCCTCTGTCTGATGCGATGGAGCTGTTGCATCGTTGGAACGGCAACGTGCCAGTCAGTCGAGTGGAGAACGTGTCATCCCCGTTGGCGCCAGAGTTGGCGCGGCTGAGGTACCGCCTCACGCCCAAGGAGCCAGACTATCTCTATCGTGCGGCAGATCTTGCGGCCTTGGCGGGCGATCGATATAAGTCTCAACGGGCGCTATGCAATCGATTCGAGCGGGAGCAGTCGTGGGTGGTGGCTTCCTATCAGGCTGGTGACCGACAGGGCTGCCGCGTATTGTTGAGAGAATGGTCATACCAGAAGCAGGCGGAAGGACTGGACCCGTTCGGGGTGATGTTGTTGGCTGATGCGGAGTCGGCGCATGAAATTCTATGGTCGCAGGTGTCGGTTCTGCCCGTTAGGGGGACGGTGGTCAGAATTCATGGCCGGGTCTGCGCGTATACATTCGGCTATTGGTTGACGAGTAAAACATTCTGTGTCCTCGTAGAAATTGCGGACCGGACGTTCCCTGGCTTGGCTCAATATTTATTTCGGGAGATCTGCAGGACTGCCATGGCGGAAGGCGCGGATTATATTAATACAATGGATGACGCCGGTCTTCCAGGATTGCGCGCCTCCAAGCAAGCCTATCATCCTGCCATGCTGATTCCCAACGTCATTGCCTCCCGCGTGTGCGAATCATGAAGACTGTATTGCTTGATCTTCATCCTCGGTTCCGTTTATCGTGCGTACCATAGTGCACGATCGTGTCAACCAACAAGGGCAGAAACCATGAGTCAGCAGTCACGCGAAGTTGACGTTGAGCAATATCGGATCGAGCGGGAGCCCTTCTACGTGGAGGTCCAGAGTGAAATCGGTCTGTTTACGATTGCGGCGAACAGCAAGATGCCCGTGATGCTTAAGGGACCGACTGGCTGCGGCAAGACCCGCTTTGTCCAGCATATGGCCTACCGGCTTGGACGGCCCTTGATTACGGTGGCCTGTCATGAGGACCTCACGGCGTCAGATCTCGTGGGGCGCTATCTGCTTAAGGGCCAGGAGACGGTTTGGGTCGATGGGCCCCTGACGCTTGGCGTGAAGCATGGTGCGATCGTCTATTTGGACGAAATCGTTGAGGCGCGGAAGGATACGACGGTTATTATCCATCCCTTGAGCGACGATCGCCGCTTGCTACCGATCGAGAAGAAAGGGCAGGTGATTGAAGCAGCCGACGATTTCCTGCTCGTGATTTCTTACAATCCTGGCTACCAAAGCGTGCTTAAGGATTTGAAGCAAAGCACGAAGCAGCGTTTCATGGCGATTCAGTTCGATTATCCGGCACCCGACATTGAAACCACTGTGGTGGAGCGGGAAGCGGGGGTCAATCGCGACCTGGCGGCTCGGTTGGTCAAGCTTGCGGGGAAGGTGCGGAACCTTAAGAACCATGGGTTAGAAGAAGGGGTTAGCACCAGATTGCTGATCTATGCTGGGACCCTCATCCGGCAGGGCGTGGCTACAGACCGAGCCTGTGATGTCGCGATTGCCCGTCCGATCACTGACGATCCTGATATGCAACGGAGTATTCTCGAGTTGGTCAAGGCCATTTTCTAGGGCTATGGCTGCCAGTCCCCCGTCGCGAACACCTGCGTCGATTGTGCAGGACAGCATCGCCGGGGCGGTCCTTTCCATTTATATCCAGCCGAAAGCCTTCCGTACAGAAGGTGTGGGCTTCCACGGCGACGCGTGACAAGTGCGCGATGGTTTATTGCGCGTCTGTGTTGGAGGGAACAGGAGAGGTCGGCGCGGCCTTGTGTCTCAGGGCCCGGCCTTTGTCGGGGGTTGGGTCTGTCACGAGGCCGTAGATTTCCCGTCCTTCGTGGCCTTCGGGGAGATATTCCGTAATCGGCATGCCATCTTCTTTCACGAATAGCAGGCAGTGGCAATATTTGTAGATCTGCATTTCGTCGCAGGCGCACATCCAACGGCGGAGTTTGGCTTCTGCCTGTTTATCTTTGTAGAAGTTGCAGGGGCAGAGGGGTTTGCCTAGCTCGTCGATATGCATCGCGAGGCCTTTGACGACGGCTTCAGTGACGGCGGGAGTGGGGTGCATAGCGGTCCCACTTTTCTCCGCGAATCCCTTTACGAACCGCCATATCTTCTCGATACTCTCTTGCTTGGGCTCGGCCATTCCGAAATCCTTTCGAGAGGCTAGAGGCGAAGGGCTAGGGGCGAGAGGTAAACACGATTCCCATCCTCGAGCCTCGAGACTTTTATCCCATGTTTGCGTGCACGTGCGTAGTTTACAAGCGTCAGGGCGTTCTTTACAATCGACCACTTGCTGTAAATTTATCTGAATGGACCAAGAGCTGAGATGTCGGATATTCATGAACAATTGATCGCGAAGCTGGCTGAGGAGCTGGGGGCGGCTCCGGCTCAGCAGCTGGTCGCGGGTCTCGTTGAGGCTGCCACGAAACCCAATCACGTGGAAGGTGTCTTGCTGCTGCTCGGCGAGCTGGCGGAAATTTCCTCGAAAGTTACTCGTGCCGCGATTGAATCGTTTCCCGATTTGCAACGCCGGGACCGGCTGAGCGATGCGGTGGCCTGGCTGGATCTGGGGATTCCGCTGGCCGAATCTTCCGGTGCGATCGGATTGAAATATTTCAAAGAGAGCCCACTGGTTCTGAGCCTGATCGAGCTGCCAGCTACACGGGCGTTGGTGCTGAAAACCGCGCTGGAGCTGGCCGAACAGGATGCGAATATCGCGCTAGAATTCCTTCGCATCTCGCCGGAAGTCGTCACGGTCATTGCGCCCGATCAACTCGGGGCCTGGCTAGAGGTTGGGTTCGAATTGGCGCCGGTCGATTTTGTCGTCGCGCTGGAGTACATCCGTCAAATTTCTTCAGTCGCCCGCGTGTTGCCTCTTCAGGAGGCCAGGGCCTGGGCGACGTTCGGGCTGAAACTGATTTCCCAAAATAGTTTCGGTAAGACAGACTATTTTGGAACTATTGAATTTCTCCGTTCCAGTCCGCTCATCCTCGGCGATCTCGAAGATCCCTCGGTGCGGGCCAAGGTCGTTACGGTCGGATCGTTGCTTGCGGAGAGCGATCCTGCGTCTGGCATTGCCTGGCTGTCGGAGTCGCCCCGCCTATTGCGTGTCGTGCCGACTGAGGCCTGGCGGCTCAAGGTCTTGCAGTACGGGGCCTTACTGGCAGAGCGCGATGCAGAGGCGGCGCTAGCCTATTTGCGGCGCGGGTCTGAATTGGTAAGCGTGATCGGCGAATCGGCCGAGGCGAAGGCCCGTTTCGAGGCCTGGTTCACAGCTGGGATGGAAGTTCTCGCCTACAGTGTCGAAGGCGCTAGGGCCTATTTTGCCTTGGAGTCGCAAAAGGCTCTGACCTCGGTGGAGGCGGCTTTGAGCGGTGTGCCGCTCAGGCACGTGGCCAGGACGGTGAAGCTGTTCGTACAAGGGCTCTGTGGCACGGATATGACGATTCAGGCGCTTCCCGACTCGCTGACCCAGGAGACGACGGCGCGGGCGACGGTGAGCCAGGACGGGCGTACCATTTCGCTACCGTCGCTTCTCCGCCGCTATCCTACGGCTGAAGAAAATACGCGCCTGTATCTGGTCATGGCAGCTCATGAAGCAGGACATGTAGAGTTCGGGACGTATCGGCTGACCCTTGAGCCATTCGCTGATTTGATTGTGACTCTTCGGCAGAAGTACGGCCGTACAAAACAGGCCGAGCCGGATAGTTTGGGATCGGTATTTCATTTTTATCCCCATCCCGGCTTGATCCAGGATTTATGGACGCTCGTAGAGGATGCACGGGTAGAGTTTTTGTTGCAGCGGGAATATCCAGGATTGCAACGTGATCTCCAGCAATTTGCGCGGGAATCGATCGAGACCAGGTCGCTGACCCATGGGCTGACCGTCAAGGAACTCGTTGTCGATCAATTGCTCCAATTGTCGACCGCTGCTTCGCAGCCTGTTGCGATTCACGCAGCCATCAAGGACGAGATCGCCATTCTCTGGCCCCTGTGCCAGGCGATTCTGGTCCCCACGGCAACGGCGGAAGAATCGGTGCGTCTGGCCCATGCGCTGTACGTGCGGTTAGAAGAGCTCTTGGCGCCGAAGGGTGCCATGATCCAAGGAGCGCAGGCCGATGAGGAATCGGCAGAGCTAGGCGTGGGGCCTTCTGCCTCCGACCAGAGCGGTGAGAATTATCGCCCTGTTACCAATTGGGTCTATCGTGGAGCGATGAATCCTGAGTTCATCAAGCAGAATGCACAGGATGGACGGACGCAGGAGGACCAACCTCAGTCGGACGAGATTCAGCGTATGGCGAGCGCAGCCGGCGGGTCGCAGGAGGCCTCGTCTCAGGGTCAGCAGAATCAAGGGGGTCCGCGCACAGAAACCGAGGGGGATCGGCTTATGGGGGGACGGCAGTTGCCCTCCCAGGTGGAAGAGCTTCTGGACGTGAAGGTCGAGCAGCGGGTGCCGGGTGACCATGCGGGGGCAGGCGAGTGCGCGGTACGTTATCCGGAATGGGATCAGAGAATTGGCGACTATCGCCTCAACTGGTGCCGCGTCGTCGCGCGCGTGGCGGAAGAGGGGAGCGGGGACATTGTGCGCGCCACCTTGAGTGAGCATCGGAGCGAGGTCTCGGCTTTGCGACGGTTCTTCGAAGGGTTGCGTCCGCCGGGGTTGCGGCGCGTGCCTGGCCAAGCGGATGGCGACGAGCTGGATGTGGATGCGGCGGTACGCATGTGCGCGGAGCGGGTGGCGGGCGCAGACCTGTCCGACCGGATCTACGTCAGACGTGACCGCAAAGAGCGGGATGTCGCGGCTGCGTTTCTGGTGGATGTAAGTGGGTCGACCAGCCGCCAATTGGAGAGTGGACGTCGTGTAATTGATCTGGAGAAAGAGGGGCTGGTGCTTTTGTGTGAAGCGCTGGAATCGGTCGGAGATCAATATGCGCTCTATGGCTATTCCGGCCAGGGCCGCGGGCAAGTAGACTTTCTCGTGATCAAGGATTTCGACGATCAGTTGAGCGGGAAGGCGGCGCAGCGGCTGGGCGGATTGGTTCCTATGCAGCAGAACCGCGACGGGGCGGCCATTCGCCATACTACGGCCAAATTATTGGAACGGGAGGCGCGAACGAGACTGCTGGTTCTCATTAGCGACGGGCGTCCACTCGATGACGGCTACAAGGACGAGTATTCACTGGAAGACACGAAGGCGGCTTTGCGCGAGGCACGCCAGCGAGGGGTACATCCGTTTTGTATCACGATCGATCGGGAGGCCGATGGATATGTCCGGCGAATGTACGGAGACGTACAGTTCGCGGTGATCGATCACATCGAAGCCTTGCCGAAGCGCTTGCCGAAGATTTATCAACGGCTCACGACCTAGCAGGATGAAGGGGCAAAAAGCGATATGGGTAACGAATCTGAACGCCCAGTAGTACCGCCCTGGCTGCACAAGCTGTTTACGGGGCATCAATATCCCTATGTCCGCCGGCTGGCGAAATTTGCGCAGCCGACCAAGCCCGGGGAGGATCGCCTGGAGCCGACGAAGGACATGATCGAAGCTAAGTTCTGGGAGGTCTATCCCCGGTGCTGGGCTAAGCTGCTGCAAGAAGTTAAAGTCGGGATGATCGTGGTGTTCCATGACCTCGGCGAATACCCAGCAGGCGGGTATCAGGAGTTGGTGGACGATCCGGATGGCTTTCTGGCCAAGAATTATGGCAAGAAGAAGATCAAGGTCAATTTCTACGATGGTGAAAATTTCGTCTGCACCATCAATTTCAAAGTCGCAGGCTGGACGGAACACGAACATCCGTGAGAGGTGAGAAGCAAGACGTCAGGAGATCCTGCGTCTCACATTTTACGTTTCACGTTTGACGAGGAGTAGATGATGGGAAGACCCAAGATCACAGTGGTAGGCGCGGGGAACGTCGGCGGCACGACAGCGCAGCGGCTGGCGGAGAAGGACGCCTACGATGTCGTGCTCGTCGATATCGCCGAGGGGGTTCCGCAAGGCAAGGCGCTTGATATTACGCAGGCCGGGCCGGTTTGCGGCTATGGTACCCGCGTTGTCGGCACCAACGGCTACGATGAAACGGCCGGCTCGGCGGTGGCGGTGATTACGTCGGGCATTCCTCGCAAGCCAGGGATGAGCCGCGACGAGCTGTTGGCTACGAACGCGAAGATCGTGAAGTCGGTTGTTTCGGAGCTCGTCACCCGCTCGCCAAACGTTATTCTGATTCTCGTGACCAACCCCCTAGATGCGATGGTCCATGTGGCGCGTAGGATCAGTGGGTTGCCGAAAGCGCAGGTCTTGGGGATGGCGGGGGTGTTGGATTCCGCCC
>OFRL01000526.1_pt1 | contig 17085 bp, 19 predicted proteins | sample 1543121 | NCBI WGS metagenome assembly OFRL01 (sample SAMN07774228, study PRJEB24372) | wastewater metagenome | isolation source: Lake Maggiore Cannobio | place: Italy: Cannobio | collected 2016-01
TCAAGAGACTCGAGTAATTGCATGTGTGGATCCCGCATCAACAGCGCGCGAACAACAAACTGTCGACTTGGTTCTCGAACCCAATCGTCTGCATTTCTTTGATCCTGACACCGAACTGGCTATCGCATGAGTTCGCACGCGGGAAGAATTCTCACGACTCATGTCGGAAGTTTGCCTCGTCCACTTGACGTGACGACGACGATTTTCAAAGTTGAGCGTGGCGAATTAGTTGACGATGACTTGATGGTTTCGCTTGTGCAAGGTCGCATCGGGCAAGAAGATGCGCGAATGGCCGGATATGTACTTGATGGATTTCCGCGCACGATTGGTCAAGCAGCAGCGTTTGACTCTTTGACTGAGGCACGACCAGTCGGCTTTGTGATTGACCTTGATGTCGCACGTGAAATTGTTTTAGGTCGATTATCTGGTCGTCGGGTTTGTGAATCATGTTCGACTAACTACACCGCGCCAGAGAACGAGCCAAAACCATGGACTTGTGAAAAGTGTGGTGGAACCGTTGTCCAGCGCACTGATGACACTCAGCAGGCGATAAATCATCGTCTCGATGTCTATGAAGCTCAAACCGCGCCGCTAATTAGCTTCTATCACGGGCGTGGGTCGCTACATGTAGTAGATGGGGTAGGGTCGCCCGACCAAGTCTTTAATCGGCTCAGGTCGGTGGTTGATTCAGGGCAATAAGCACAGGGTTCGGTTATTTGAAATTCCTTTTAAATCGTTAGATCTCAGGGGTTTGAGAGCACCAACTGAGGGCGATAGCGTGACAAGTCGCCCTAAACGATCATCTGATTGTCGGGCGATGAAAGTAACAAACCAAGAAATTGTTCGGAGAAACTTTGCCCAAAAATAAGGAAGACGCAATCGTGCTGGAAGGCAAGATTACTGAATCCCTACCCAACGCAATGTTTCGAGTTGAGCTAGAAAACGGACACACAGTCTTGGCTCACATTTCAGGAAAGATGCGAATGAATTACATTCGAATCCTTCCTGGCGACAAAGTGCAAGTAGAACTAACACCGTATGACCTCACAAGGGGTCGTATTACTTACCGATTTAAATAAGAAGGCGTGCAGTGAAAGTAAGAACCAGTGTTAAAAAAATATGCGAGAAGTGCAAAGTTATTCGTCGGCACGGTCGCGTTATGGTGATTTGCGAAAACCCACGTCATAAGCAACGTCAAGGCTGAGCGAGAGAGACAAGATGGCACGTATTTCAGGAGTCGACATTCCGCGCGAGAAGCGCCTCGAGATTGGGCTTACCTACATCTTTGGTATTGGTCGTGTGACCGCGAAAAAACTTTGCAGCGAAACTGGCATTAGCCCAGACACTCGGGTGCGCGATCTAACTGATTCTGAAGTCAACAAGATTCGTATGTTTATTGAGAACAACCTCAGCGTCGAAGGTGATCGTCGTCGAAATGTTCAGCAAGACATCAAACGCAAAATTGAAATTGGTTCATACCAAGGCACTCGTCATCGCAAGGGTCTTCCAGTTCGTGGTCAGCGCACACACACAAATGCGCGCACACGAAAGGGTCCGAAGAAGACGGTCGCTAACAAGAAGATGGCAGTGAGGAAGTAACCATGGCCGATCCAAAACCAAAAACTCGCAAGCGTAAGCGCGAGCGACGCAATGTCTCAACAGGCATTGTGCACATCAAGAGTTCGTTTAATAACACGATTGTTTCAATTACTGATACAGAGGGCAACGTAATTGCGTGGGCATCTTCTGGTGGTGTTGGCTTTAGTGGTTCACGCAAGTCGACTCCGTTTGCTGCACAAATGGCAGCAGAAAAAGCCGGTCGTGCTGCAATGGAGCTTGGTCTTCGTCGCGCAGAAGTTCATGTAAAAGGTCCAGGCTCTGGTCGCGACACAGCGTTGCGTCAAATCCAAAACCTTGGCATTGAAGTTTCTGGAATCAAAGATGTTTCTCCGGTTCCACATAACGGCTGTCTTGCGCCAAAGAGAAAGAGGCCGTAACTCATGGCTCGTTACACCGGTCCAAAAGTTCGTATCTCGCGTCGTCTTGGTATCAACGTTTTTGAAAACACAAAGGGCTCAAAGGCTCTTGAGCGTCGTCCTTTTCCACCAGGTCACCACGGGCGTTCGCGTCGTAAGGGCGCTGGCAGTGAATACCTTGCTCAGTTACAAGAGAAGCAAAAAGCAAAATACATCTATGGCTTGCTTGAGCGTCAATTTCGTAACCTCTACGAGAAGTCAGTGCGTTTGACAGGCCCAACAGGCGAAAACTTGTTGCGTCTTCTTGAATTGCGTCTCGACAATGTTGTTTACCGTGCCGGTTGGGCTGCATCTCGCCCTCAGGCTCGTCAGTTCGTTAGTCATGGACTTGTCAAAGTTGATGGCAAGCGAGTTGACATTGCGTCATACACATTGCAAAAAGGTGAGGTCGTTACTCTTTCCGAAAAGGCGAGCAACATGATCATCATCCAACACAACATCGACACGCTCGGCCGCAAAATGGTTGGCTGGCTCGACCTCGAAGATGCAGGCAAGCAAGTTACCGTTCGCGAATTGCCAGTGCGAGAGCAAATTGATGTACCAGTACGTGAACAATTAATAGTTGAGCTTTATTCAAAGTAATCCCCAATAAGAATGGTCTGAGGAGAAATCATGCTTGTTATCCAGCGCCCAACAGTCGAACCAATCGGCTCGCCAGCAAACAACCGTCAAAAGTTTTCGGTTGGTCCACTAGAGCCAGGTCTTGGCCACACAATCGGCAACTCGTTGCGCAGAATGTTGTTGTCATCTATTCCTGGTGCAGCAATCACATCTGTGAAGTTCGAATCGGCTTTGCACGAGTTCGACACAATTGAGGGTGTCTCACAAGATGTCACCGAAATCATTCTTAACTTAAAAGACATCGTTCTTATGTCTACATCAGATGACCCGATTGTTCTTTCAGTAGACGTAAGAGGCCCAATGGATCTCACAGCAGGCGACATTCAATGTCCGCCAGATGTTGAAATTCTTAACAAGTCACAGAAAATTGCCACACTCTCAGCAAAAGGCAAGCTCGTGTTTGACCTCACAGTCGAGCGCGGCAAGGGTTATATGTCATCTGACCGTGACGGTGCACGCAAGACAATCGGAATCATTCCGATTGATGCGATTTTCTCACCAGTGCGTCGCGTAACTTTTGAAGTTGAGCCAACTCGTGTTGAGCAATCAACTAACTATGACAACCTTGTTATCGACATCGAGACAGACGGTTCAATCACTCCGATTGACTCGCTTGCATCGGCTGGCGCAACATTGCGTTCACTCGTAGACCTCGTTGCCAACCTCACTGCAGAGCCAATGGCTCTTGAACTTGGTGAAGTTGTTGGTTATTCAAGTGGTTCGGGCGATCTTGACATGCCAATCGAAGACCTTGATCTTTCAGAGCGTCCTCGCAACTGCTTGAAGCGCGGTCAGGTCAACACGATCGGCGAGTTGCTTACTCGTTCAGAAGAAGACTTGATGAACATCACAAACTTCGGTCAGAAGAGCCTGGATGAAATCAAACAAAAACTCGATGAGCGAGGACTCTCGTTGCGCATCTGAGCGCACGAGATTTTTAGCTGAGCGATCAACAGAACTTTATTAATTAAGGAGACGATTCAATATGCCAGGAAGACCACGCCGCGGACCTAGTTTTGGTGGTAGCTCGTCGCACGAAAGATTAATGATGGCAAACCTTGCTTCATCGTTGTTCGCTGCTGAAGGCATCGTAACGACAGAGACAAAAGCAAAAGCTCTTCGTCCAATCGCCGAAAAATTAATCACGAAAGCAAAGAAAGCTCAAGGCACGAGCCCAATGCGCGTTCATCGCATTCGTCAGATTCAGAGTTACCTGCGCGATAAAGAAATGACAAACAAACTTGTCAATGTCGTTGCGCCTCGTTACACAGAGCGCAATGGTGGCTACCTTCGAATTTTGAAGCTCGGCCCACGCCACGGTGACAATGCCCCAATGGCGCGCATCGAACTTATTTAGTTCGAACTAACCTGCATCACTGACGATGCGTCGCGCACGATTAGTCGTTGCATATAACGGCGAGTCGTTTCATGGCTTTGCGATTAATCCTGGTGTTGCGACAATTGCTGGCGCACTCGGTGGAGCATTGCAACAGATCTTTCAAGAACCTGTGCCAGTTGTTTCGGCAGGTCGCACCGACACAGGAGTACATGCCAAAGGTCAAGTAGTTAGTTGTGATTTGCATGATCATGTTGATCTCGTGGTGTTGCAAAAGCAACTCAATGCTTTATGTGGGCCCGAAATTGTTGTTCGAGAAGCAACATGGGCCAAGGATGATTTTCACGCTCGGTTCTCAGCAATTTGGCGTCATTATCAATACACGGTCTACAACGCCGAGTATCCGGATCCATTTTTGGTGGCGACGGCTTGGCATGTCATTGCGCCGATCAATTTGCGTGCAATGCAGTTGGCTTGCGATCCGATAATTGGCACGCGAGATTTCTCTGCTTTTTGTCGTCGACCAAAGCCCGATCTTGAACCAGATCTAGAAGACCCAGAAACATCAGCGTCAGGAGCGCGTGAAATTTCGTTGAAACGTTGTGTGATGCAAGCAACTTGGCGAAATCAGGGTGACGGAATCTTTACATTTGATATTCGGGCCAATGCTTTTTGTCATCAGATGGTCAGGTCGCTAGTTGGCACATTCATCGAAATTGGCACTCACAAGCGTCCGAGCAGCGACATGATGACGCTGATCAGATCGGGCGATCGGGCCGAGGCTTCGCAATTAGCCCCACCACAAGGGTTGTGTTTAATCGAAGTGGGTTACCCAAATATCGAGCCCGTGGTTAGCCAGAAAACTGCCTAAACACCATATTCTCGTTGGGCCGATTGTGATTCGGCTGGTTTCGGCCCTATCATTACGAGGCCGTTAAAACGAGTGCGAAGCGCTCTCTGGCGGTTGCTAATTCTAGATCTCAAGGAACTTTTCATGCGTACATATTCTGCAAAACCAAGTGACGTTCAGCGCGCTTGGCATTTAATCGATGCCGAAGGACTCGTGCTCGGCCGTCTTTGCACAGAGACTGCAACTTTGCTTCGTGGCAAACACAAACCGATGTACACACCAAGCATGGACACTGGCGATCACGTTGTAATTATCAACGCATCAAAAATCGTTCTTACTTCAGGCAAAGCCGATCGCGAAATGGTCTATGACTACTCTGGTTACCCAGGTGGTTTGAAATCAGAAACCTATGGACATCTTTTAGATCGCAAACCTGGTGATGCAATTCGTCGTTCGATTCGCGGAATGTTGCCAAAAGGAACACTCGGTCGCGAGATGTTGAAAAAGTTACAGGTTTATCCAGGTGCAGAACATCCGCACGCAGCGCAATCACCAAAAGTGCTTGAGCTTCCGCACGCCAAGGCTCGCTGAGCCGAGCATTAGAGAACAAAGGACAAACTCGTGGGAACAAAGCCACTAACTCAAACAACAGGTCGTCGTAAGCATGCAATTTGTCGCGCACGTTTGCGACCAGGAACCGGCATCGTAAAAATCAATGATCGTGTTTTTGAAGAATATTTTCCGTCTGAAGTACAACGCAACTCTTCAACAGAAGCATTGCGTGTAACCAACATGGTTGGCATCTACGACATCGACGCCGACATTATCGGCGGCGGAATCGCCGGACAATCTGGTGCGTTGCGCATGGCGATTGCCCGTGCACTTGTAGAACTTGATCCAGAACAACGACTTGCATTGAAGAAGGCCGGACTACTCACACGCGACTCACGTCGTAAAGAGAGCAAGAAGTACGGTCTCAAAAAGGCGCGCAAGGCGCCGCAGTACACCAAGCGTTAATTCACTTTTCAAACAGCATGGTTTATGCCGTGCTAGCGAACCGAGTTTTAGTTTTGCGTGCTAGAAACAGCGGGTAATCAAATGTTGAAATTTGGAACCGACGGAGTTCGTGGCGAATTTGGCACTGAACTTACAACTAGTTATGTCGCCGCACTTGCGCGCGCAGCAGCCAAAGTATTGCAATGCCAACTCGTTGTTATCGGTCGAGATACTCGCGAGTCGGGACTTGCGCTAGAAGTTGCAATTGCCGAGTCGTTGACTCAACTCGGCGTTGAAGTGCATTTAATGGGAGTCGCACCAACGCCTGCAATTGCCCACGCTGCAGCAACAGGTGACCTTGTTGCATTTGCGATTACTGCTTCACATAACAGATATTCAGATAACGGTGTAAAGATTTTTGGCAACGGCGGACGCAAACTTTCTGATGACGAAGAATCTCGAATTGAAGCCGAACTTGCCAACGAACTAGCCAAAGAAACAGCCGGTTCAGCGGTTGCAAGTCAGGGTACGTCACATCCTGAATACCTCGAAAAGTATTGCGCTTCGTTAATTGCAACTGTTCCAAAAAATGCCTTAGCGAAACTTCATATTGCTTTAGATTGTGCCAATGGGGCATTAAGCAATGTCGCCCCAGATGTGTTTGGTGCACTTGGTGCAACGGTGTCAACAATTCATGCGGCTCCGAACGGGCAAAATATTAATCACGAGTGTGGCGCTACAAATCCAGCGACGCTGAGCGAAGTCGTCAAAAACGTAAAAGCACATGTCGGCATCGCTTTTGACGGTGATGGCGATCGATTAATCGCAATTGACAACACCGGATCAATAGTTGATGGTGATCACCTGTTGGCAATCAGTGCGCGAGAAATGAAACGCAACGGCACACTGCGCAACAACAAAGTTGCCGTAACCGTGATGACGAATATTGGGTTTCACCGAGCGATGACACAGGCAGCGATCGAAGTGATCACAACTCCTGTCGGAGACCGATCGATACTCGCAGCGATTAAAGACAACGATCTTTCGTTAGGTGGCGAACAAAGCGGACACATTATTTATCACGACCTCGCAACGACAGGTGACGGCTTGCTTGCTGCGATACGACTAGCTGTATTGGCCGCAAATTCGGCACAGACTTTTAGTCAGATAGCTAGTGACGCGATGACGAGCTTTCCGCAAGTATTGATCAACGTGCGTGTCGCTAAGCGCGCCGAAAATATTGAACAGATTTTTGCTGAAGAAATTTTACAGGCAGAAAAAACTTTGGCTGATAATGGAAGGGTGCTTGTGCGCCCGAGTGGCACCGAACCAGTAGTGCGCGTGATGGTTGAAGCATCGCAACACGAAATCGCAGAGTCTGTTGCAACCACGCTTGCCAATGCCATTACTGCCCGTCTGAGTTAATCGCGAAAGTAGACTAGAACCCATGTGCGGAATTATCTGCGTGCTCAGTCGGCCAACGCGACGAGCGACCCCGACTTCAAAAGAGATTCTGGATCTATTAGACCGTGCAATAGTTGCAGGTTCAAAGAACAAGATTGACGAACTTTCGAAATTGGTGACCAGGGCCGACGCTCTTTTGCGTGGTGATGCTGGCCAGTTTTGTTTAGCCGACAATCATCAGTTGATCGCTGCGATGACTTCGCGCCTCGACCAATTAGACGCAGTCATTGTTGGTTATGAAGACACTATTGAGCACTCAGCAGAAGTTCAGACATCGCTGTCAGAACTTGCGTTGCAAGAAATTATCAGTGCTAAAGATGCTCTTTGGGAGTTACGCAATGATCGCATCCGCACGGCTCGACTTGTCGACGCGTTGGCTGGACAAGGCGCTTCAAATACTGCTCGCAGTGGATATTTTTCGATTCAGCAAGCGTTCTCTGGTTTAGATCGGCTCGAGGTTCGCGGTCGAGATTCGGCAGGTGTGCATGTTTTGGTTTGGGGTCACGGATTAAAAGCCGCAGACAAAAATGTCAAGACATTGTTAGCGAACCGAAGCGAAGATTCGTTGTTTATGTCTGGCGCAGTTCGAATAACAGATAATGCTTGGTCATTCGTTTATAAAGCGGCTGCAGAAATCGGCGAACTTGGCGACAATACTCGAGTAATGCGCAATGCAGTATTGGCAGACGACTTGTTGCGCCTATGTATTTCTCAACCAAATTCGCAAGTTGCAGTGCTTGCCCACACCAGGTGGGCGAGTGTCGGCATTATCTCTGAGCCAAACGCCCATCCAGTCAATAGCGAAGAACTTGAGCGCAAACATACTGATGCTTATTTGGTGGCTGCACTAAATGGCGATGTCGATAATCATGCCGATCTTCGTGCCCAAAATAATTTGCGAGTCGCTGGTCCAATTACAACTGATGCAAAGGTTATTCCAGCCTTGATTTCACGTCGGTTAGAAACAACCGCTTCGCTCAGCGATGCATTTCGCGAAACCGTTTTACGATTTGAAGGATCAGTAGCAATTGCTGCCGCAAGCGCCAACGAACCAGAAAAACTTTTGCTTGCATTGCATGGCAGCGGACAAGGACTCAGCATCGGTCTTGCCGAAGATCGATACCTAGTAGCCAGTGAACCTTATGGAGTTGTTGAAGAGACACTCAACTATGTGCGAATGGATGGCGAGGCGCTCGGCGACCCGAATAATCCGTCAAGCCGTGGACAAGTTGCAACTTTGTCTGTTGCTGATGCGGGCGAACTTGACGGAATTATCTTGCAGTCATATGACGGCAGCAAGATCGCGCTCAGCGCAAGTGATGTTTTGACAGCCGAAATTACGACTCGCGATATAAACCGCGGCGAACACAAGCATTTTTTGTCGAAAGAGATTGCTGAAGCCCCACAAAGTTTCAGCAAAACACTGCGCGGTCGAATTGTCGAGAAAAATGGTTTACTAGTTGCTGAACTTGGAGAATCAGTTCTGCCAAAATCTGTGCGTGATCGTCTTGCATCTGGATCGATCACTAAAGTTCGCGTAATCGGACAAGGAACAGCCGCTATTGCGGGCCAGGCGTTGGCGCGACTTCTTAAAAAACTCGTGGACATTCATTTGAATATTGAAGCTCTACCGGCAAGTGAACTTTCTGGTTTTGAGTTATCGCTTGATATGAGTGACACTTTGATTGTTGCAATCAGTCAGAGTGGCACAACAACAGACACGAATCGCACCGTAGATCTTGCTCGTGCGCGTGGCGCAAGTGTTTTGGCAATTGTCAATCGTCGTGGCACAGAACTTTCAATAAAAGCCGATGGCGTGATGTACACATCAGATGGCCGCGATGTTGAGATGAGTGTCGCGAGTACCAAGGCGTTTTATGCGCAGGTCGCCGCTGGGGCGTTGTATGCGTGTGCGTTGTCGAGTGCCCTGAGCAAATCGACTGACAAATCAGCCGATAAAGCTCGGCATGAGTTGCTTGCTGGGTTACGCACGATTCCTGATGCGTTAGTTGAAGTTCTTGCAACGCGGCCAGCAATTGCCGCTGCCGCTAAGCAGTTTGCATCTGCGCGCCGATACTGGACAGTTGTTGGTAACGGAATGAACACAATTGCTGCCCAAGAAGTGCGAATCAAATTATCTGAACTTTGCTATAAATCTATTTCAAGCGATACAACCGAAGACAAAAAACATATTGATCTTTCGTGTGAACCGTTAATTTTTGTTTGTGCGTCCGGCTTGCTTGAAGGCACAGCATCGGATGTGGCTAAAGAGATCGCAATTTACCGAGCACATAAAGCATTGCCGATTGTTGTGGCTACGGCCGGTCAGCATCGATTTGATGCAGCGGCAGCCGTGTTGCTGGTGCCCCATGTTGAGTCGAGCCTTGCTTTTATTTTGAGCGTGATGGTCGGACATTTGTTCGGCTACGAAGCGGCACTGGCAATCGATGCGCTCGCGCGTCCGTTGCGTGAAGCGCGCGAAGTAATCGAGCATGCTGTCGAGCGGGGCGGCGATGCAAATGCATTGCTGACCAAAATTCGTGCCGAACTGGGCGTGCCAGCAACAAGGTTCACTGATGCGTTAGCGACCAGCAATTATGACGGCAATCTTGAAGCCAGCACTGCAGTGCGTATCGTGACAATGTTGCGCGACACACTTTCAAGCGATCCAGTGCAGGCATATCAGCGCACATCTGGAAAGATCGCATCGCCAGAGTTGCTGCTCGATGATTTGACTAGCGCGCTAACTCGTGGAGTAGACGAATTAACTCGTCCCGTTGACGCAATTAAGCATCAAGCCAAAACTGTGACAGTTGGTATTTCGCGAAGTGACGAAGGACTATTTGATCGACCATTGGTTAAGGCTTTGCTTGAGGCTGGGGTCGCACGTGACCGCTTGTCATATCGCGTGCTTAAGATAGTTGCCGATCTTGATGCTGCAGTAAGTTCTGTTACCGGTTTTACTCGTTATCAAATCGAAGGCGACATCGCCGGCAATACAGCAACGATCACGATTGTTGATCGTGGTGGAATGTCAAAAAATCTTGCTTCACGAGTTGACCGCAATTCACATCTTGTTGGCACAAAGCGTCGTGTTGCAAGTGATCAAGAAGTTCTCGTGGCTCGAGGACGCAGCGATAATCGCACTGTGATCATGGTTCCAGAAACAAAAAGTGGAGAAACAACCGGCATCACACTTTTGCATGTGATGTTTCATGATCGACTTGCCGCAACTGCGATGCGTGCAGTTTTGCAGGGGTATGACCGCCGTTATGACCGCCTCGTTGACTGGGTGACAGAAACTGAAGGATCATTTCGAGAAGATCGACTCGCCGAAGTTGCTGTTGCTGATTTGTTGATTCTGCCAATCAGTGAGATGGCCGACCACTGGCGCTCGCGCTAGAAAGTTGTAACCAAATGATCGGCATCGGTATAGACGCAGTAAGTATCTCGCGTTTTCGTGCTGCATTAGAGCGCACACCAACTTTGCGCACTCGAGTTTTTACACCAGAAGAACTTGATTCACTCGCGAGTCGCCAAGATTCGGTACCAAGTTTGGCCGCACGATTTGCAGTTCGCGAAGCAACGATGAAAGCACTCGGTGTCGGTCTTGGCGCATTTGACTTGCAAGATGTTTCGATTCGTAGTCGGGCGACTGGCGCTCCGCAATTAGTAGTCACTGGTCGTGCTGCCGAACTCGCGCGCCAACAAGGTGTGAATTCTTGGCATGTTTCGCTTTCACATACTCACGACATGGCCGTGGCTGTCGTCGCGAGTCACTGAGCACACTGAGTCGTTGTGACGAACACCAGCGATCGTTGGGCTTGGGCTGAAATTGATTTAGACGTATTGCGCAACAACGTTGCAGTACTCGTTAAGCAGGCGGGACAGGCAGAACTTTGGGCGACGGTTAAAGCAAATGGATATGGGCACGGCGCAGTTGAAGTCGCACGAACCGCCTTGGCATCTGGCGCTCGCGGATTATGCGTTGCGCTTGCCGATGAAGCCCATGAGTTGCGCGTAGCAAAAATTGATAGCCCGATATTGGTCGTAAGTGAGCAACCAGCATCACAACACGAGCAGATGTTACGCGACGATGTTACGGCAACTCTTTATAACGAATCGACGATTGCAAGTTATGGCGCAACTGCTGCTCGTCTAAATCTTGTCGGCCGTGTGCATCTAAAAATTGATACTGGCATGCATCGTGTTGGCGTACCTGTCGAAAGTGCGTTGGCACGTGCACAACAAATCAGCAACCTGCCTTCACTAAAACTCGATGGGGTGTATACACATTTTGCTGCTGCTGATTTGCCAGAACATGCTCAAACAGACATTCAAATTAAAAAATTCAGAGAACTAATAAAATTGCTTGACGAAAACTCTTTGCGACCAAAATTTGTGCACACTGCTAATTCGTCGGGGGCACTGCGTGGTCTAGACACCACGACCGACATTGTGCGCGTCGGTATTGCAATTTATGGCATAGCCCCAAGCAACGAACTTGAATCGCTCTCAACAAAAATTAAACCAGTGATGTCACTGCACGCTCGCGTCTCGCATGTGCAACGTCTTGCGGCTGGCGAAGGCGTCTCGTATGGCTTGCGCCACAAACTTGAACAGGCTGCAACGATTGCAACCCTGCCACTTGGATATGCCGACGGTGTGCCGCGACGGCTTTGGTCGGTAGGTGGTGACGTTTTGCTCAATGGTAGGCGTTGCAAAATTATTGGCGTAGTGACGATGGATCAACTGATGGTTAATTGCGGTGACTCGCAAGTCAAAATTGGTGACGAGGCTGTTTTGCTAGGCACACAGGGCAACGAATCGATCACGGCCAATGAAATTGCAACAAAACTCGACACAATCGGATACGAAATCGTTTGTGGAATTAATTCTCGAGTACCACGTCGCTATATCGACTCAAGAAAATAACCGTAGTGAAATTATTTCTCGCATCATTAGAAGACACTGCACGACTTGCTCAAGTAATCGCGGCACACTCACGTCCACGCGACATGATCGTGCTTGCTGGCGAAATGGGTACCGGTAAAACAACATTTACACAGAGTTTTGGTCGTGCAATTGGTGTGACAGACCCGATAACTTCACCAACTTTCAATTTATTGCACAACTATGGCCAAGGCCGAATGGCGTTGCATCACGCAGATTTATATCGCCTTGAACGCACAGGAGAACTCGCTGATCTTGGTTTGGACGAATTACAAGATAGTGGTGGAGTGATCATTGTCGAATGGGGTGACATCGTCGGAAACGATTTGGGTGATGCACTGATAATTCGATTTGCACATTCAACTGACGTTGACCAGACCCAAGTAAGAACCGTAGAAGTTGATCTGCGCGGTCAGCAGTGGTCGAGCAGATGGCCAAAGGTGTGCGCTGACCTTGATGCAAAATTCACTAAATCGGTGCGAGGCTAAACCCGATGATTGTTTTAGCGATTGATACCTCGACTGATGCTGTAAGCGTGGCGATTAGCAATTCAAAACAATTGTTGGCCAGCGCTCATGTCGCAAGCGATCGTCGTCATGCTGAGTTGCTTGTGCCGATGATAAAAAATATATGTGAGCAGGCAGATATTTCAATGCGTGAAATAGATGTTGTCGGGGTTGACGTCGGCCCGGGATTATTTACTGGAATGCGCGTGGGTATTGCTACTGCCAAGACGATTTCGCAGGCTTTAGATGTTCCAATAATTGGTGTTTCAAGTTTGGATATTTTGGCGCGATCTGTTGCCACAACCGATCGCGTTGTGTTGGCGACAATTGATGCTCGACGCGGTGAACTTTATTGGGCGATGTATCGAAACGATGTTGGTCCGAGTATCGAAGTCAAACCGGCAACAGTTGGTTTAGTAAGTGACTGCATTGTTGATCTGGTAGATCGCGGTCAATCAACGCTGATTGTGGGCAACGGCGCGCAGCGTTATCGAACTTCAATGAGCGAATCTCTAGAAGCAACCGGGCTATCAATTGAGTGGGCGAGTGAGCAATTATCTCAACCAAGTGCAACAGTGTTAGCAATTATCACGGCTGAACTTGCGTTACACGAGCAGTGGCAAACAGCCACCGAACTGCAGGCAGTTTATTTGCGTGCACCCGATGCCGAAATCAATTGGCAATCACGCAACCAACCAACACAGGCGACCCTATGAGTATTTTGGATCGATTCATTCGCACAAAAAACGTGCCTGACGATCAAAGTGTTAGCGACCAACCACCCGCGCTATCAATTGTGCCGATGCGTCGAGCGCACATTCGCAACATCATGCCGATCGAACAGCAGGTTTATCCGCGGCCGTGGACAGCGCAAGTTTTTATTGAAGAACTTGAACAAGTTCGTGCCGGAAAGCGCCATTATTTAGTTGGCACAATCGACGACGAACTAGTTGGCTATGGCGGAATACTTTATGTTGAGCAAGATGCCCATATAACCAACGTTGCTGTTCATCCGATATGGCGTGGTCGTGGAATCGCCACAGAGTTATTGCTAGATCTCTCATGGGAAGCACATCGTCGCGGGTGTGTAGCAATGACTCTTGAAGTTAGACATACAAATGTCTCGGCGCAACATTTGTATCAGCGATTTGGTTTCGTGCCAGCCGGCGTGCGCAAAAAATATTACGAGAATCGCGATGATGCGATTGTCATGTGGTGTGCCGGAGTGCAAGAAGATGAGTTCGTAGCGCGATTACGCAAAATTGAACTGAGTCGGATGTGAGTTTGATCGATGTGAATAGTTCGACGGTTGTTTTAGGTATTGAAACAAGTTGTGACGAAACGGCTGCTGCAATAGTGATGGGTGGCAATGATGTTTTGTCTTCGGTTGTGGCATCGCAATTAGAGATTCACGCTCGGTTTGGTGGCGTTGTGCCAGAGATTGCTAGTCGTGCGCATCTTGAAGCACTCACACCGGTGATTAGTCAAGCAATACAGAAATCTGGTCTGAGTTTTGATCGTGTCGATGCAGTCGCTGCAACAGTTGGACCTGGTTTAATTGGCGCACTTTTGGTTGGTGTGTCTGCCGCCAAATCGCTGGCGCTTGTTTTAGATGTGCCATTTGTTGGCGTGAATCATCTTGAAGCTCATCTCTATGCAGCAATGTTGGATGACCCAAATGTTGAGTTTCCGTTACTCGTCTTGCTTGTTTCTGGTGGTAACACTTTGTTGGTTGAAGTTCGTGAACATGGCAGTTACCAAATAGTTGGTCAAACTCGTGACGATGCTGCTGGCGAAGCATTTGACAAAGTCGCAAGATTTCTTGATCTCGGTTACCCGGGTGGCCCGGCAATTGATGCGCAGGCGAAACTTGGCGATGCTGAAGCGATTAATTTTCCTCGCGCAATGCTTAATGACGGTTTAGATGTTTCTTTCAGCGGTTTAAAAACAGCAGTAATAAATTATGTCCGCAAATTTCCGATGACACCAACGGCAGATATTGCGGCATCGTTTCAAAGCGCAGTTGTAGATGTCTTAGTTGCCAAGACTTTGCGTGCCGCCGAGAATCTTGGCGCTCGAACAGTTGCAATTGGTGGCGGAGTTGCCGCAAATTCGCAGTTGCGTGATGAAATTTCTGTAGCATGTGCGCGCAAAGATTTTCATGTGGTGTTACCGTCATTGGCAATGTGTACAGACAATGCTGCGATGATTGCGTCTGCCGGTTGGCACCGTTTGCGCCTGACTGGGGCTACAAATCTTGATGCCGGGGCATATCCAAATCTTGGGTTAACAGTGGCGCAAGTATGAAGCAACTCGTAACTGCCAAACCGCTTCAACTCGGCGACCAAACTATTTGGCCGCCAGTTGTGCTTGCACCGATGGCTGGCGTAACTAATCAACCATTTCGCACACTGTGTCGCGAATTTGGACCGGGTCTCGTATACGTCAACGAAATGATCATGGCTGCAGCGTTGGTTTACAAAAATCCAAAGACCGAGGCGATGATTGCGTTTGGCCCAGACGAGTCGTTTCGAAGTTTGCAACTTTATGGCAGTGACCCGACGATCATGGCAAATGCGATCACGCAACTTGGTCGACGCAATGCAGTTGATCACATCGATTTAAATTTTGGTTGCCCTGCACCAAAAGTGACTCGTCGCGGCGGTGGAGCGGCAGTGCCGCTGAAGAAAAATTTACTGCGCGAAATTGTCACGACGGCAGTAAAGACGGCTAATGCATTTGGTATTCCGGTGACTTGCAAATTTCGTATGGGCCTCAATGACGATTTGATGACGTTTATTCATACCGGCCTGATCTGTCAAGATGCTGGCGTGGCGGCGATTGCGTTGCATGCACGAACGGCACAGCAACATTACGCACCGTTTGCCAGATGGGAAGCGATTACAGAATTGAAAAATGCTGTGACTGATATTCCAGTATTAGGCAACGGCGATATTTGGGAAGCCAACGACGCACAAGAGATGATGCGCATCACTGGATGTGACGGCGTTGTAATTGGTCGTGGCTGTCTGGGCAAGCCATGGTTGTTTCGTGACATGGTGGCGATGTTTAACGGCGAACCGATACCTGCGACGCCAAAACTTGGGTGGGTGCTTGATGTGATGTTGCGTCACGCAGTTGCACTTGAAGCTCACTTTCCGCCAGGTCGCGGTATTCGAGAGTTTCGCAAACATGCAGGCTGGTATCTGACTGGATATCCAGTCGGTGGCGAATTGCGAAAGCGGTTTAGTGAGGCTTCGAGTATCGCCGAGTTGCGAGAACTCAGCGCGTTGTGTGATGAGAACGCAGATATTGTCGAAGGCGGCGAGCGTTTTGTGCGAGGTCATAGCAATGGCCCAGTGAACATTGTCTTGCCACAAGGGTTTTTAGAAAACTTAGATGATCTTGTCGCGCCTGATGACGCAACTCTGACTCACATGAGTGGCGGCTGACTAGTTTTTACTGACTAGTTTTGGCGTACTAGTTATTGACGACTGGCTTTTTGTGAAACCTAAAATAGTTTTGGCATCGCGGTCACCGCGTCGAAAAGATATTTTAGAAAAACTTAATTTGAGTTTTATTATTGATCCGCCAGATATTGATGAGTCGCCATTAAAAAACGAATCACCAATCGATTATGTGCAGCGCATTGCAGCCGCTAAGGCTGACCTAGTCGCCAAGCGCCATGATCGGCAAACCATCGTGATTGCTGCAGACACGACAGTTGCATTAGAAAACGAAATCTTTGGTCAACCACGAGATTTAAACGAGGCGCGGTTGATGATCCAAAAATTATCTGGAAAGACTCACAGTGTTTTGACTGCAATTAGTGTGCGATTCGATGGAAAAATCGCAAACGCCGTCGACACAGCGAGCGTGAGAATGCGAGAAGTTACGAATGAATTGCTCGAGTGGTATCTCGCCACGGGCGAGTCGTTGGGCAAGGCAGGCGGATATGCCGTGCAAGGGCATGGGGCTGCTTTGGTTGAAGATTTGACCGGAGAAATTGAGACTGTGATCGGTCTTTCTGTGGTGCTTTTAAGCAGGTTGTTAGGCGATCTGGCGATAGATCTTGGGATAGATCTGGCGATAGATCTGGAACCTCTTTAATTAAGCCCCACCGTGTTGCTGGTTGGAAAAATAGCCCTTTGTCAATAGCATTGGCACTCGCACCGTTCGAGTGCTAACCAGAAAAACCTAGAGAGAATAAGGAACCGATATGAACTTAAAGCCACTTGATGACCGGATTGTGGTCAAGCCAAACGAAGCCGAGAAGACAACTGCATCGGGTCTCGTAATTCCAGACACTGCCAAAGAAAAGCC
>OFRL01000528.1_pt1 | contig 17051 bp, 15 predicted proteins | sample 1543121 | NCBI WGS metagenome assembly OFRL01 (sample SAMN07774228, study PRJEB24372) | wastewater metagenome | isolation source: Lake Maggiore Cannobio | place: Italy: Cannobio | collected 2016-01
TCAGTGTCGTCATCTGGCGTCGCTGCACATCACTTACCCGATTATTTGGATAAAGCATCACGATGTCGACATTTCGACACGAAGCCACTCCGTCAAATGCTGCCCCACCGGTATCGCCACTCGTGGCCCCGACGATCATCACGCGTTCGTTGCGCTGTGCCAAAACGTGATCAAACAACTTGCCGACCAACTGCAACGCCACATCTTTAAACGCCAAAGTCGGCCCATGAAACAGTTCAAGCAAATATTCGTTCTGGCTGATCTCAACAAGTGGTGCTACTTCGGTGTTCCGAAAAGTTGAATAAGCCTCGACACATAAACGTTCAAATACTTGCTGGTCGATTTCACCGCCGACAAAAGGCGCCATGATGCTTGCCGCTCGTTTGGCATACGTCGTGGCGACATCTCCGCTGCGAACCTCTTCTAACTTTGGCCAACTTTGTGGCACATAGAGACCGCCGTCGCGCGCCAAACCGGCGAGCAACACATCACAAAATCCAATTTGTGGAGCAGTGCCGCGCGTTGAAACGTATTGCATCGTTACGAGTTAGCGACAACGCGCAACAAAGCACCGACATGCTTTACGGCATCAAGCGACTTAAGTTCGCTCAAACAACTTTGCACCGCTTTTTCATTTGCATCGTGCGTCAAGAAAACCAATCTCGCGTCAGCACCAATTCCGTCTTGTTCTGCCGCACGAATACTCACTCCGTTGCGCGCGAACACACCCGTCACGGCGTGTAACACGCCAGGTTTGTCGGCAACCTCAAGACCGATCATGTATTCGCAATTCACTGAGTCCATCGACATCAACTTTGTCGCAGTGAACGCACCGAGCAGTGCGTGCGTGCCCTTGCGCAAATTGATCGCCGCATCAATCACGTCGCCAAGAACGGCCGACGCAGTCGGCTCGCCACCTGCACCGCGTCCGTAAAACATCAGCGAGCCCGATGCTTTGCCGTCAACCAAAACTGCATTGAAACTCTCACGCACCGCAGCAAGTGGATTATTCAAGGCAACTAGAGATGGGTGCACGCGAACCGAGACCATTGATGTTGATGCATCAAGTTCGGCAACACCCAAAAGCTTGACTGCGTAACCAAATTTTCGAGCGATCGCAATATCGGCTGCAGAAATTTTGCTGATGCCTTCAACAAACACGTCTTCGGCGCGCACGGTCGTGCCAAATGCGATGCTGGCAATAATTGCAATTTTTGCTGCGGCGTCATGCCCTTCAACATCGGCAGTCGGGTCGGCTTCGGCGAACCCAAGTTTTTGCGCTTCAGCGAGTGCATCTGCGTAATCTGCGCCAACTTCACTCATTTTTGTGAGAATAAAATTCGTCGTGCCGTTGACAATGCCCATGACGCGCGAGATCGGCTCGCCCCGCAAACTCTCGCGTAGAGGTCGAATCAGCGGAATGCCGCCACAAACGGCTGCTTCAAACAACAAATCTGTCGAGGCTGCGTCGGCAGCGGCGAAAAGTTCAGGTCCACGACTTGCCAACAGCGCTTTGTTTGCTGTCACTACGGGCTTGTGTTTACCGAGTGATTCGAAAATCAGTTGAGACGCCGGCTCGATTCCGCCCATCAATTCAACAACAAGATCAACGTCTGCCGACTGCACCAGCGCATGTGGGTCGCTGACAAGAGTCGCACCTTTGGGCAGCGAGTGTTTCTTTTTCGTGTCACGAATACAAACTTTTGTTACCTCAAGTCGCACACCACTGCGAGCCAAAATCTGATCTGACTGCTGGGTTACCAACTCAACAAAAGCCGATCCAACAACACCGTGTCCGAGCACACCGAGGCGAACTAGTTGAGCGCTCGGGTTTGACGGCATATTTACACGCTATCTGCGACGTCAAGATTCACGAGATCACTGAATGTTTCACGGCGCACAACAAGTCGTGCAACTCCGTCACGTGCAAATACGACTGGTGGTCGCGTCACTTTGTTGTAGTTAGATCCCATGCTGTGGCCGTATGCACCAGTAACAGGTGTCGCCAAAATATCGCCGACTTTGTAACCGCTCGGCAACATCGCCTCGTTGATCAACACGTCGCCGCTCTCACAATGCTTGCCGACTAGTCGCGCATTTTCGGTGCGGTCGTCGTCTGCGCGTGCTGGCAAAAATGCTTCGTAGCCCGAGTCATACAAAACTGGTCGCGGATTGTCACTCATGCCACCATCAACCGCGACATATGTTCTGATGTTCGGCAATTGTTTAATCGATCCGATGCGATACAACGTCACAGCGGCGCTTGCAACAATTGCTCGACCTGGTTCAACGAAAACTTTGGTTGGCTTGCGCAACTTTGCCGTCGCAATGGCGAGCGACTTACCCCACTGCGTAATTGAAGGTGCAACTTCGCTCTCGATATACGCCACACCAAGCCCACCGCCCAAAGTGAGTTCGCTCACTTCAAGTTCGTTGGCAAAGTCAACCATGATTTGTGCAGCCTGCGCGAAATTTTCGGCAGCGAAAACATTCGAGCCAATGTGACAATGAATGCCCACGAATTCGACGCTCGGCGACGACTTCGCGCGAGCAACGGCTTTTTGTGCGTCACCGTTACGCAAATTGAAGCCAAATTTCGAATCATCTTGACCAGTCGAGACAAACTCGTGAGTGTGAACCGCCACACCAGGAGTAATACGCAACTGAATTCGGGCTCGCGGTGCGCCAGCCTTATGCAACTCATCAATTCGATCTAGTTCGTTGAAATTATCCACCACGATGTGGTGGACACCTGCGTCAAGGGCCATCTTCAACTCTTCGCTGCTCTTGTTATTGCCATGCAACACGCAAGCCGAACCAGGCACACCAGCATTCAAAGCAACAAACAACTCGCCACCTGTCGCGACATCCAACAGCAAGCCTTCTTCGTAAGCCAGCCTCGCCATTGCTCCGCACAAAAATGCTTTTGTTGCATAAACAACGTGATGCTTACCAAAAACTTTCACCGCTTCTTGACAGCGCGCACGCAGATGTGCTTCGTCATAAACGAATGTTGGCGTTCCAAAACGTTCGGCTATGTCAATCAGGTCGCAGCCGCCTATCTCAAGACGTCCAGACTTGTTCGTCTTTGCCGAATCTGGCAATAAGTGTTTAGCGATTCGACTCACATTTGCTCCGGAGATTCAATACCTAATACTTCAAGACCTGCCTGCATCACACGTGCGGTCAAGTCACACAACATCAACCGACTATTTTTCTCGTTTTCGTTTTCGGCTTTCAACACTGGGCACTGCTCATAAAACGACGAAAAACTCGTCGCCAAATCATATAAATAAGTGCACAACCGATGCGGGCTGTACTTATCAAGCGTGTCCCAAAGCGCCGAATCAAATTGCAGCACCTTCATCGCCAGTTCACGTTCAGCAACATGCGAAATCGTCGGTTCAAAATTACGCACGCTTGCTCGTTCGAGATTGGCGCGCCGAAAAATGCTGCAAATTCGTGCGTGGGCATATTGCAAATACGGCGAAGTGTTGCCGTCAAATGAAAGCATTCGATCCCAATCAAATGTGTAGTCCTTAATGCGATCAGTTGAAAGGTCGGCATATTTCACCGCGCCAATGCCGACGATTCGTGCGATCTCTGCTTGCGCCTCAGCCGTTAAATCAGGATTCTTCTCTGCAACCGCCTTGGCTGCTCGCTCAACAGCCTCGGTCAAGAGTGCATCAAGTTTCACTGTGTCACCGCTTCGTGTCTTCAACATTTTTTTATCTGCACCAAGAACGTTGCCAAATGAAACGTGAACCATCTCGCGCGGCGCCTTCAACCATCCGGCTTGAGTCGCTACTGCTGCAATCATCTGCAAGTGCTGGGCTTGCGGAGCACCAACGACATACAGCAACAACTCGGCGTCAATTCTCTCGACGCGATCAATCACGCACGCTAAATCACTCGTCGCATAGTTGTATCCACCATCTGTTTTACGAATAATCAGCGGCAGCGGTTGATTCTCGCGATTCGTGAATCCTTCGGGAAACACAACATCGGCGCCGTCACTGTTTGTTAACAACCCCAAATCAGATAGTCGTTGTGCAACTTGTGGCAATAGCGAGTTGTATGCACTTTCGCCCATCACATCTGTATCTTGCAACAGCACACCAAGAGTTTCATAAATTGTTTGAAAATATCTAGTGCTCTCGGCAACTAATAGTTTCCAAAGTCTTAGGGTTTCGGCGTCGCCACTCTGCAATGCAACTACACGTGTGCGTGCGCGAATTTGAAACTCTTCTGAGCCGTCAAACTTTTTTCGTGCTCCGCGATAAAACGAATCTAAGTCTCCGACCGAAAGTTCTTCGGCAGCGTTCGTTTCTCCGAGATCAACTAGGTGCTCAATCAACATGCCAAATGGTGTACCCCAGTCACCTACATGGTTTTCGCGCACAACCGTATTGCCAACGAACATCAACATTCGCACGAGCGCATCGCCGATCACCGTCGAGCGCAAGTGTCCAACATGCATTTCTTTTGCCACGTTTGGCGCCGAATAATCGATCACGACGCGACGTGGAGACGTAACTTTGCGCACGCCAAGTTTTTCACTGGTGCTCGCAACAACCAGTTCGCGTGCTAAAAAATCATTGGCAAAAGTTAAATTAATAAACCCTGGCCCAGCAACTTCTGCAGAACTGCAAATATCTTTCAACTCTGCAACTTCAAGAATTTTTGTCGCGATATCGCGTGGTGTTGCACCCATCGCCTTGGCTAGGGCCAACGAACCATTGACTTGTGCGTCGGCGCGATCACTTTGGCGCACCGCTGTGTCGATGCCGTCGGCTAGCGATCCACCAACTTTGGCGAAAGCAACGGCCATGCGTTGTGCAACATAAATGATCGGATCTGCCACCCTTTCATTGTTGCCGAGATCGCCCAGCAAAACGTGCCGTATTTGACCCGACCCCTAATTAACTGCGCTTACCGTTGTGGGCAGGCACGAATGGCGTCAACGATGATCGCAAAGGCTGCATCAGCATCAATGGTTTCTAGAACTCTCGTGTTGACCTTTGTGCGCGACAAAACATGGCGGTCATCGATAACTGTCATACCGCGAGTAAGTGTGCCGTCAATCTCGACTGCCACATGTTTTTCGCTCGCCGTGAATAATTCTGGGTGGGTCAGAGCCAACACCGCACAAACATCGTGAAGTGGCGCACCCGCAAAATCATCGTGCAGAGATTTATACATCTTGCTGAAAAATTCAAGCAATCCAGCCAACATTGGACCAACAGTTTCGTGTGCGCCACGAACCATTTCAATGCGTTTTGGTGTTGCCATAATTTGATGAGTTAAGTGCAAACCGCTCATAATAATTTTTGCACCAGAATCAAAAACCGTCGCTGCGGCCTCTGGATCGCACCAAATATTAAATTCAGCCGTCGCAGTGCGATTGCCAAATCTTCCACCACCCATGATTGAGATTCCGGCAATTTGGTCGACCAAATCGGGCGCTGTACGCAATGCCAGAGCGATATTCGTTAGCGGGCCAGTCGGCACCAACCACAAACCCTTATTCGACCGAACTGTGTCGATAATAAAATGAACAGCATCAGTGCCATCAGCAGGGCGCGACGGTTCTGGCAACTTTGCCCCATCCATCCCACTTTCGCCGTGCACATATGCCGCATGTATTGGCTCAGCAACTAATGGCCGACCAGCACCAGAGTGCAACGGCGCACTCGAACCGCAAAGATCAAGAACTATCCGCGCATTTTTGGTTGTAAGCGACAACGGTGCATTACCGGCCACTGTTGTAACACCGAGTACATCAGCAAATTTCGACGCAACGATTAACGCAAAAGCATCGTCATGGCCCGGATCACAATCCATCAAAACATTTATTTTGGGCGCCATAGATTAATCCGCCAAAATAATAGTTACGGCTACAACAAACATCCCTTAAATGATGACACATTTACGGCCATGACAAACAAAACCTCAGCACTCGTAATAACTGATATCTGGGCACGACCACAAGCACGAACAAACGTCTTCGCGAGAAACGCAACGCTCGTTGTTATTTTCGCTCTGCTAACCGCAATCTGGCGATTAATCACTGATTAAATCAAGAGGGTGGCGATGCATATGCACCGCCACCCTCTATTGATTAACTACTAATTCGTCTTACTTTGTCGACCAAACACCTGTCCAGTCAATACCGAAGTTTGTAACCAAGCGGCGTGGACCACCCGCTGCAAGACCTAATTCTCCAACACCGCCAAGCTTGTTATAGCTCAGCGCATACTGCGTGAAATTGATGTTTGTCATGCGAACTTCATTTTGCAGTTGTTCAGTTGCTTGCGCATAAAGCTTCTTGGCCTTTACCTTGTTCGGCTCGGCGCGCGCTGCAAACAACAGATTCTCACTCACTTCATCTTTAAATGATGAGATGTTCAAGATGCCGTAATAAATTTGCAGTGCGGCAAGAGCTGGTGAAAGCTTGGCTGCACCACGCAAGAAGTGCGTTGGGTTGCCACCCGATGTATCGCTGACAACAAACGGGACTATGAATGACGTGCCTGTACCTTCCATCAACGTAAGTGGCAAAAGTTGTAGCTGATTCGGGAAGGCTTTTTGAATTAGTTCTGCTGTTGTAATAGACAACAGATTGCCTTTCATACCTGCTGCCTCAACCATCGCCTTAAACAGCTGCGCATCTGCAGCTGAGTCGGACGATGTGCTGTCGTAAGGAATACTGAATTCGAGTGCCTTGCCGGTCTCTTTCGTGTAGGCGGCGGTGAACTCTTTGGCCTTCTTCAGGTCAAAACCCGCATAGCCCTTCTTGTTGAACATGATGTTGTTTGGTCCAACAATTGATTCTGGAACAGCGCCCAAACCTTTCTGACGTACCTTCAACCACTTCGCACGATCAAGTGAGTGCGAGAAAGCAAGCCGCGCGTTTTTACTGTTAAACGGAGCGATCTTGTGGTTAAGCCAGAGAGATGGATAGTAATCAAGAGGAGAAATAATTGAAGTTAACTTCTTATCTTTTTGTAACGCAAGAATTTGCAGGGCTTCTCCGTTTGAAGAAAACATTGTCGCTGCAAGCGCACCACTCTTCACGCCACTAACGCGTGATGCCGCTTCGTTAACGTAAGTAAACGTGATGCCGTCAAGATATGGCAATGCGCCACCCTTTGCGTCTTTGCGCCAATAGTTTTCGTTCTTTGCAACTACAAGATCAGTCAATTTGTGCGACACATATTTAAATGCGCCAGTACCGACTGGAACTGTTGAACATGTAGAACCTGTGAGTTGAGAAACTGACCGAGCCATAAATCGGCCTGACCCAAAAAGGGTTTCGGGAAAGTTCACTTCTGCGTTATAGAGCTTGACGGTTACCGACATTGCGCCAGTTTGAATAACATCGGTGAGATTTGCAAGCGCCCCAGCACCTGTGCCCGAAGATGGCGACTTCGGAGTCCTACCGATCAATCCGTTCAGGTAGAGCGCACCTCTAAAGGCTTGCAAGTTAATCAACAGAGCGGTGCCATCAAGAGGTGAGCCGTCATGAAACTTGATTCCATCACGAACGACAAGATTCCAAGTTTTATAGTCAGGGCTACTTTCAAAAGACTTGAGCAGGTAAGGCACGATTTTTCCGTCACTACGTTGCTCAACCCAAGTTTCATAAATTGAGCGAGCGCCCATCAATGCTGAGTTCGCCAAATTGTCTCCTGTACAGAAACCTGGGAACGTGTCAAAAATACCAACTTTTATGCTTCCGCCGCGCTTGGGCGTGTCGGCACTTGAAGCACCGCTGGTTGTGACCTGACTGAGTGAAGCAACAAGTGCGATTGCCATTACGGCAGCAAACTTGCGACGACCGCCTGTGAATAACTTTTTCATTAATTATTTTCCTTTATTTAGGGGGTTGATTTATCTCACCTTAAATTATTGGATGATGGCAAGCGACAAATTGTCCTGGCGAAACTTCGCGCAACTGTGGCTCTTGCTGTGTGCAAAGCACCGATGCTGCTGCACAACGAGTTCTGAAACGACAACCAGTGGGTGGGTTCATCGGTGACGGTGGTTCACCTTGCAATAACTCGGTTCTTGTCTGTCTCGTCGGGTCGGGAATAGGCACCGAGTTAAGCAGCGCTCGTGTGTAGTGGTGCGCTGGTTTTGCATAAAGAATCTCTGGTGGTGCAACTTCGCAGATCTTGCCAAGGTACATAACCATCACACGATTACTGATTGCCTTAACAACCGCCAAGTCGTGTGAAATAAAAATTATTGACAAGCCATAGCGGTCGTGCATGTCTTGTAGCAAGTTGATTATCTGCGCTTGAATGCTCACGTCAAGTGCAGAAACAGGTTCGTCACAGATCAACATTCTCGGGTCAAGTGCTAACGCACGCGCAATGCTGATTCGCTGGCATTGACCACCAGAAAATTCATACGCATGTCGATCAAGAACAAGCTCTGAATCAAGACCTACGTTGTTAAGAAGTTCGTTGATTCTGACCGAGCGCTCTTGCTCGTCACCGCGTTGCCAAATCTCAAGTGGCTCATCAATAAGTTGTTTGACGGTCATTCGAGGATCAAGTGAAGATATCGGATCTTGAAAAATCATCTGGATTGCAGTTCGTGCAGACCTTAGGTTCTCTTTTGGCAACTGTGTTAAATCTGTGCCTTCGAAAATAACTTCACCAGAATTTGGTGGTGGTAACTGCAAGATTGCTCTACCAAGTGTCGTCTTTCCACAACCTGACTCACCAACTATTGCGAGTACTTCTCCTTTGATAACGTCAAAACTCAAACCCGAAACAGCCTTGACAACTCGTTCTTTGCTCAAACGAAATTCGACAACTAAATCACGAACAGTCAATAAGACGTCAGTGCTATTGCGCATGTGTGCGATACCTGACCCAGCCATTAAAGCGATTCTCCAATCGGAAAGAAACAACGGTACAAATGGCCATCTGGGTCTGTTTTCAAGGTTGGACTCTCTTCAAGGCACTTGTTCTGAAAGTACTTGCAACGCGGAGCAAATGAACAACCAGAGCCACGATCAGTTGGGTCGGGCAGTCGACCAGCGATCGCCAAAAGCCTTTTACCCACAGGGTGGTCAATTTTAGGAATTGATTCAAGCAGTGCTTCGGTATAGGGCATGCGCATATCAGCAAACAATTTCGTAGTTGGTGCAAATTCAACCACTTGACCTGCATACATCACCGCAACATAATCTGTATTGCCTGCCACGACACCCAAGTCGTGGGTCACCAAAACCATTGCCATCCCCAGATCTTCGCGAAGTTCACGTAACAACTGCAAGATCTGTGCTTGCACTGTCACATCAAGTGCAGTTGTCGGTTCATCGGCAAATAAAAGTTTTGGATTACATGAAATTGCAATTGCAATCATCACACGCTGGCGCATGCCGCCCGAAAGTTGGTACGGAAACTTACGCAACACCGATTTGGCATCTGGTATTCGAACAAGTTGAAGTAGTTCAAAACTGCGTTTCAACGCATCTTTCTTACTCATTCCAAGCCGAAAGATCAAACTCTCTGAAATTTGTGCGCCAATACGACGAACCGGGTTTAGCGCCGTCATTGGGTCTTGAAAGATCATCGCCATGCCAGTGCCAAAATGACTGCGCACATCTGGGCGAGTCATCGCGGTCAATTCATGACCATCGAAAACCACTGTGCCAGTTCGGTGCACATTGCTACCTTGCAATAGTCCCATTGCCGCTCGCGACAGAACTGTTTTGCCTGAGCCAGATTCGCCAACAATGCCGACGCTCATTCCGGCTGCAATCTCGATATCGACATTGCGTACGGCCTCAAGCATTCCGCGTGGTGTATCGAAACTTACATTGAGATCTTTGATACTTAGTAGCGAGTTCATATTTATTTCAGACCTTTGACTCACGACTATCAAGGCTTGAACGAATTACATCGCCAAGATGATTCGTTGAGATCACGGTGATTGCAAGAACAATTACCGGAACATAAAGCACGTGCGGTGAGTACTCAAGATCATTGCGGCCACGAGCGATCATGCCACCCCAACTTGCACCATCAGGAATGCCAACGCCAAGAATCGACAAGGACGCCTCGGCAATAATGACCACCCCGACAGCAAGAAACGCAACTGCGATCAGGGCTGGCAAAACATTTGGCACAATATGCTTCATAATTATTTGGCGATCACGCATCCCCATACTGCGGGCCGCTGTTACAAAATCGCGACCCGACCATGAAAGCGTCGCTCCTCGCGCAATGCGACCCAAAATTGGAATCAGCACAATCGTCAGCGAAATAATCAGAACCATGACTCTGCGCCAGGTCGGCACCGATTGATTTATGTCAACATTTGTTGCCAAAACCGAGACAAGAGCCAAAGCAAGCACCAAGTTCGGAACTGCGAGGCCAACATTAAACAAGGTCGACATCACGATGTCAACCTTTCCTCGCACAAACGCTGCAGTAATTCCAAGTGCGCTACCAATTAATCCGCCCAAACTAACCGCTGTTACCGCAATAAATACCGACATGCGAGTGCCAGCGATAAGTGACGACAGCAGGTCATAGCCATTATTATCAGTGCCGAAAATATGGCCTGGCGAAAAAGGGACTACGCCAAGATCGTCCTCATAGACAAACTTCCAAGATTTAAACGGCAACAGCGAACCAAAGACGGCCAGAAAAAGCATCAGCCCAAGCCACGAAATAGAAAGCCAAGTTGGTTTAGTGAATTTAGAAATATTAAACATTTGCTCTCCGGTCACGAGTGCGAGGATCTACAAAACCTGAGCCAATATCAACAACCAAGTTAAAGAAAACATAAAATAAAGAGATCACTGCAACGCATGACTGTAACGCAATATATTGTCGACCAGCAATCGCCACGAAAATCTCAAAGCCGACACCATAAGTCGCAAAGATGCTTTCAACAACAATTGCCCCACCGATTAGACCACCCATGCTTAATGCGGCAGAAGTGAACAGAGTGATACTTGATGGCCGAAATACATGTTTCCATAGAATTCTTCGGTCACTTAAACCTTTTGACATCGCCATCGTCACATAGTCTTCACGAAGTGAAGCGATCATGTCGGCACGCAACAATCGCGTGTATTGAGCAATTAATCCGAAACTTAAACTCAACACTGGCATCAGCATGTGTTTGAAATGCTCCCAAATACCCTCAGAATAAGTTGCATAACCAAGAGTTGGTAGCCAGGCTAATTTTACCCCGACGACAATAATCAGAATCAATGCGATAGCAAACCCAGGTATTGAAGACATGATGAATAAAATATTGCTGATAATTCGATCAGTGCGACGACCAGCGCGATAAGCCGAAATTACACCAAGAGGTATCGCAACAGAAAGAGCAAAGACCTGCGTGTAAGCCATTAAAAGTAACGACCGAGGCATCGCTTTTGCTAGGTGCCCCGAAACAGTTTCAGTTCCACCTGAGAAATAAATTTTCCCTAAGTCACCTTGCACGAAGTTGCCAAGCCACTGGAAGTAATAACCAATAGGTCCTTTGTTGAGACCGATTTCATTTCGCAGAATTTCGCGTTCGCTTTCGCTTCCGTTTGGGATCAAAATAGTTGCGAGGTCAACCGGAATTAAACGAAGCAAAAGTGAAGCTCCAAAAGTTACGAGTAGAAGCACAATAATCACCTGCGCTAAACGCTGCAACCAGAATTTAAACTTTGACACAGATCCCCTAACCACAACCAACTATTAAATTTTCGCTAAAACTCTATCTGCGATTAGGTAAGCCTAGATGATTGATGTTACAAACAGCGAGGCGACGGTGTTAAAACACCGTCGCCTCGCGTATTAGTGAATTACTTTATGAATTATTTAGTTGACCAAACACCTGTCCAGTCAATGCCGAAGTTCGTCATCAATCGACGTTGTCCACCTGCGGCAAGTGGCAATTGGCCCACTCCACCTAAGTTGCTGTAAGTCAATGAATAGGCGAGCATCGAGATGTTCGTCATGTGAACTTCTTCTTGAAGTTGTTGTGTTGCCTGCTGGTAAAGCTTCTTCTTCTTTGCCATATTTGGTTCGGCACGGGCTGCGAACAACAAGTTCTCGCTGACTGTGTCCTTGAACGATGAAATGTTCAAGATTCCGAAGTAAATAGGTAGTCCCTTAAGTGCAGGAACTGCCGCAGCAATTTGTGTGATGAAATGTTTTGGGTTTCCACCTGACATATCGCTCACTACGAACGGAACAATGAAACCAGTACTTGTACCTTCCATCAACAGAAGCGGCAAGAGTTGGAATTGCATTGGGAATGCTTTTTGAATCGCCTCTGCTGTCGTTACCGACAAGAGATTCACTTTCATTCCGGCTGCTTGCCACATCTGCTGCAAGAGAACAGCGTTTGCAGTTGAGTCAGCAGACGCACTTACGTACGGCAAACTAAACTCAAGAGCTTTACCTGTTTCTGTCGCGTAGGCAGCCACAGCAGCTTTCGCTTTTGCGAGGTCAAATCCTGCGTAGCCCTTCTTGTTAAACATAATGTTGTTTGGTCCAACGATCGATTCTGGAACCATGCCCAAACCCTTTTGGCGAACCTTCAACCACTTAGCACGATCCATCGCATGAGAAACGGCGAGACGCGCGTTCTTGCTGCTGAATGGAGCGATCTTGTGGTTCAACCAAATTGTTGGATAGTAATCTGTCGGCGAAATAATCGACGTCAGTTTCTTATTTTTTTGCAAGTCAAGGATCTGCTTGGCTTCTGAAGCCGACGAGAACATCGTTGCTGCGAGCACACCACTCTTCACACCGCTAACGCGTGGTTGTGCATCTGGCAAGAATGTAAAGGTGATTCCGTCAAGGTATGGCAACTTGCCACCCTTGGCATCTTTGCGCCAATAATCAGGATTGGCTTCAACAACAAGTTTTGTCAACTCTGTTGAAACCAACCTGAACGCACCAGTACCAACTGGTTTTGTCGAACATGTTGTTCCAAGAATTTGACTTGGCGCACGGGCAAAGAAACGACCCGATGCGTAAAGCGATTCTGGATAATCAGACTCTGCTTGATACAAAGTTACTTGCACCGACATCGCACCAACTGCAACGACATCTTGAATGTTTGCAGTGAAACCTACTGCAGTACCAAGTTTGCCTGAGCTCGCTGGTGATTTGCCAAGCAAGCCGTTGATGTAGAGCGCTCCGCGCAAAGCCTGAATGTTTAGCAACAATGCTGTTGCATTTACAGGAGTGCCGTCATGGAACGTGATGCCATCTCGTATTGTCAGCAACCAAGTTTTGTAGTCTGCGCTGTGCTCAAATGACTTAAGCAAGTACGGGACAATTTTGCCATCGACTCGTTGCTCAACCCATGTCTCATAAATAGTACGACCGGCCATTAGCGAAGAGTTCGCCAAGTTGTCTGCCATGCAATATCCCGGGAACGAGTCAAAAATACCAACTGTGATATTTCCACCACGCTTTGGTGTGTCTGCACCCGATGCACCGCTGGTTGTAACTTGGGTGAGAGAAGCCACAAGCGCAATTGCCATCACGGCAACAACTTTGCGACGACCACCTGTGAATAATTTCTTCATATTTCATTTCCCCCTTCGGAAAACGGCACTGTGCCTAACTTCACTGTATATACAAAGACTGGTCTCTGTCAAAGAATGTTGCGCAAATGCCCTAGAACTCAGATGGCTATGTCAGTCGGGACTTAACTAAATTGGCGATTTTTGCCCCATCGGCGCCTGCGCCTGCCCGATTGCGTACGGCTTTAACTACCCCACCCATTGCCTTTGGCCCTGTTAACCCCGAACTGGCAGCCGCCGCCACCTCTTGGTCCACAATCTGTTCAAGATCGGCATCGCTCATTGCGGCCGGCAAATAACGCTCGAGAATTGCTAATTCTGAGCGTTCGGCGGTCTCGGCCTCAGTGCGACCTGCGTCCTTATATATGTCTGCAGATTCAGCGCGTTTTTTAGCCTCAGCTCGCACGACTTCTTGAACCTGCTCGTTCGTTAGTTCTTTTGCTTCATCACCCGCTACTTCGGCGTTCATAATCGCTGCAAGCGTCATTCGCAGGGTTGAAGTTTCAACTTCGGTGCGTGCCTTCATTGAGGCTGTCAAATCTGCTTTGAGTTGGTCTTTTAAATTCGTCATTTAAGGTCGCTCCGGTTCAATAATCAAGTTCATTCGTGAATCACTCTCTGGCAATTAGCGTAGTACGCACGATGAACAACGAAGTGTTCGAACTTTTCTTTTCGATGCTCAGTCTCGGCACGCTCGGTCTGGGTCTCGTTGTGATTTTTGCTCGGCTCACCAAGGCAAATAATTTCTTGCTTGAAGTCAAAAAAATTGCACTACCTCTCGCAGCGTTGATCACCACAACTTCGATGCTCGGCAGTCTTTACTTCTCAGAGATCGTTAACTACAAGCCGTGTCGCCTCTGCTGGTATCAACGAGCAGCAATGTATCCGTTGGCGATTTTTCTCATCGTTGCTATCTTCAAAAAATTTAAATTCACTAAAATTGTTGTAGCTGTTCTCGCTCTTGTAGGTGGATCAATTTCGACGTATCACTGGTTTCTAGAAAGATTTCCAAACTTGGATGCTGGCGTGTGCGATGCCAAACTTCCGTGCGAGTTTGTTTGGTTTGAGAGTTTTGGTTTTGTCACACTCTCATTCATGGCCTTCACGGCATTTTTTACCACAATCGTTTTAGTTACAATCCCTGAAATGGAGAAGAAATAAATATGAATAGCAAAAATAAGTCATCTAACAAATCTGTCTGGCTAATTGGCAGTATCGCCGCAGCGATTGCAATCGCGGCAATTGTCGCAGTTGCAACCCAATCAAGCAGTGACGATGTTGTCACTGGCGTCGAAGAATTTAATTCTGTCGAAGTTACTGGCAATCCATTGCCGCAGTATTCAGATTCGGCATCCGACACAGCAATCGGCATGACAGCCCCGACACTCACCGGCAAGGGCTTCACGGGTAACACGATCGTCACGGGTCCGGGTGCACCGACACTGCTTGTTTTTCTTGCACACTGGTGCCCGCATTGCCAGCGTGAAGTTCCATTGCTAGTGCAATGGAACCGCGATGGTCTGGTGCCAAGTGGTGTTGATGTCATCGGTATTGCCACATCTAGCGACCCTGCGTCACCAAACTTTCCACCGTCTGAGTGGTTGGCTCGCGAAGAGTTTCCAGCACTCTGGCCAGTCATGACTGATAGCGGCGAAAAAACTGCGGCGACCGCAATGGGTGTTTCTGGGTTTCCGTTTTTCGTATTGCTTGACTCAAATGGCAAAGTCGCGCTGCGCGTTAGCGGTGAGATCGAAATGCAAGTCCTGACTGAGGCAATTAATAAGGCTCTCGGCGTCTAGTCACTGCAAAAGCTACAACTGCAATATCTGACGCCTCAATCGCCAGAACTTTGAATAACGAATAAAACTTTTCGTCAACAATCTTGCTTTCAGCATAATGGGAATGGTTCTCATTACTGCTACACTTAAAATGTGAATGAAATTTTTATCGCACCATTCGTTGATCACGAGTACATGCGTTTGGCATTGTTCGCCAGCATCCTTGTGGCAATCACTTGCGCTATCGCCGGCACATTCGTCGTTCTCCGTGGCCTAGCTTTTGTCGGAGATGCATTAAGCCATGGAGTTTTACCTGGCATAGCGACTGCATTAATTTTTGGTGTTTCTGGAATCATTGGTGCAGCAGTTGGCGCAGTCGTAATGATGAGCGGTGTCAATTTGATCACTCGCAGATACAAGCTCTCTGGAGACACAGCGATCGGACTTTTATTCGTTGGGATGCTGGCACTAGGCGTGATGATCACATCTCGATCATCTAATTTTGAAGAAGACCTAGACCACATTTTGTTTGGCGAAACATTATCGGTTAAGCCCAATGACCTTCTTTGGCAAAGTCTTGCGCTAGTGATCGTTCTTCTTACCGGAATTTTTGCAAGGCGACCATTCTTGCTGATGTCGGTTGATGAAGGGCTTGCCCGTACATCTGGGTTTAATGTGACACTTTTTCAAAATCTAATGCTGGCAATTGTTGGGTTAACAGTGATCGCTAGTTTTCAAACTGTTGGCACATTGCTGGTGCTCGGAATGCTCATCGCCCCAGCCGCTACTGGCGTGTTATTTGCTAGACGCATTTCGTCGATGATGATAATTGCAAGCATCATTGGCTGCATTGCCAGTTATGCAGGGCTTTTAATTAGCTTCCATTTCGAACTTACCGCCAGTGCAAGCATCGTGCTTGTTGCTGTATCAATTTTTGCAATCGGTGCTATCGCCACCGAAATAAAACGTAATCGCAATTCATTGCAAGACGAAATGCCCCACCAGCACGAGCACAACCATGCTCACTAAAACAATCTCGGCGTCTCATCTTTCGATTGGGTTCGGGCGACATACAGTTGTTGCAGAAATCGAACTCACAACTTTGCCAGGTGCATTGGTCGTTTTAATCGGCACAAACGGTTCTGGCAAGTCAACTTTTTTAAAAACCTTGGCAGGAATGCTCGCACCTATCTCTGGTCAAGTCACCATTCTTGGTGATGAACCTGGCAAGTCTCCGCGTCGAGTTGCATATTTGCCGCAACATCCAATTTCTTCTCACACGCTTCCACTTCGTGCTCGTGATGTCGTAGCGATGGGAAGATTTGCTCATCTTGGATTATTCGGTCGTGAATCAACTGAAGACCGAAAGATTTTGCAATCATCTCTTGAACTAACTGGCGCCATTGAATTTGCGGATAAACCACTGCGAGATCTGTCAAGCGGTCAGCAACAGCGAACTCATTTGGCACAAGTTTTAACTCGCCAAGCAGAGATTTTGCTGCTCGACGAACCGACGGCAGGTCTTGATATCAACGGCCGCAAACTCGTTGCCGACCTAATCGCAAGCGAACGGGCTCGCGGCGTAACCGTCGTGATGGCAACTCACGAATTGCAAGACGCAGAAAACGCAAACACTGTGATGCTGCTAGCCCAACGAGTTGTTTCTATTGGCCCACCAGATGTTGCGTTGCGAGACGAATATCTACGCG
>OFRL01000532.1_pt1 | contig 16974 bp, 27 predicted proteins | sample 1543121 | NCBI WGS metagenome assembly OFRL01 (sample SAMN07774228, study PRJEB24372) | wastewater metagenome | isolation source: Lake Maggiore Cannobio | place: Italy: Cannobio | collected 2016-01
TGGTTACTGTTCATTCACTCCGTCAGGCTGGTCACAAGGTTCGGGTCAACCACCAGCGACGTTACTTCGATCCAGTCAACAAGCGTTGGTCGTTTCTAACCGAATACGATCGGACCATGTCCGCTCTTCCTAACTACGTTTCGGTTGATGCAGCAGGCGGCGTAACCCTTGTTCAGGTTACTCCAAAGGGTAGCGTTGTTACCTTTGATGCGGTTGCTGAGTGTTCCAAGAAGGATGCTTACAATCGCAAACGAGGTGTGGCAATCGCACTCGGACGGATTAAGACACAGACCGATACTCAGGGGATTACCCTTTAAGTGGGGAATGATTTGAATGTGTAGGGATAAACATTCAAATGGTGGAGGCAGGTTTTCACGTTCTCCCATAAAAACGTGATGGTAGACGCTAAAGCTAAACCAAAGAGACTTCAATCAGTAACATGGTTGAAGTCTTTTCTTTATTATATAGAAATTGATATGGAGATATTTGCACGAAAAGAAACCAACCACACTATAATATATCAACCATCTTTATATCACAACATTATTGATTGATATCAAACAAATGGTGGATTTGCGGGGATTTGAACCCCGAATGATGGGTTCGAAGCCCAGCGTGATATCCAGTTTCACCACAAATCCTTGAAGAAGGTGATAGGTTGTAGTTTTTGTTCGCGACTCTGTTCTACACTTAACGGGACCACAAACGATGCGCTCATTCGAATCCGTCAAAGGGAGCATTTGTACAATCCATTCAGATGCAAATAATCATTTCCCAAACTCTCTGAATTTTGTTGGCGTTAATACCCCACCAACGGGGCAATCATCTATGGTAGTCATGCTCGGACTTGAACCGAGACTCGGCACCAATCTAGTGCTCCTAGTTTATAAAACTAGCGATGCTAACATTACATCACATGACCATTCTTACAACCGACTATATAAATCTTAACCCATCCTCACCGAAAAGTCAATCATCTTTTGAATCATCTTTTGAAATAAACGGCCAGAATGCAATCAAAACTGCAAAAAACATCAAAACAAATGGAACAAATTCATAGAAAAATAAACGTTCAATATTCACAAAACACCTCCACTATACCTCATGTTGATTCTTTGTCAACTCATCCCAATCATCTTCCAATTCAGGATTGGAATCCAAATCAATTATATCAATTGTTACATCCTTACTATCTGACATTACCGATTGAATGCAGCCTTGATACACCAATATGTTAATCTTATTCTTCATAATTACTTCAGTGCGTCTTTAAGTGCGGCATCACCGTCAATCAAGCCTTCCAATGTGTCCATCGAAACAACAGCAGACTCAATCTCGTCTAGGAATTCCTCCCTAGCGTCTTCCGTTGCGAAGTCTTTTGAAACTTCAGAGAAAGAATCTAAGTCACGAATGATTTGCTGAATTTTTATTCTTGCTAGTTCTTTTGTCATATTAAATTATTACATTAGCCTTCTTCAATGTTCTTTTCAAGAGAGTGTTATCCGAAAGAACATTCCAGCTGTCATTAACTCCTAAAATCTTACGAATTGCCATCATAGAATCATAGTTAATAAGACTCTTACCATTCTTACTGTTAGACATTCCATCCACAACAGTAATCAAAGATTTGATATTCTCAAGTCTCTCAATCCCTTCAATAATTTCCGTCTGACTCATTCTCTGTAAGTTAATCATGTATCTACTATATCAACTTTTTATAAAATGTCAACCACAAACTAATTCTGGTGGTTGGAGCCTGAGGGGATCGAACCCTCGACCTACAGCTTGCAAAGCTGTCGCTCTACCAACTGAGCTAAGACCCCATTAAATATGATGCTGAGCCAATGGAGGGGATTGAACCCCCGACAGATGCTTTACAAAAGCATTACTCTACCACTGAGTTACATTGGCATCTAACTAAATTGGTGGGAGTAGAAGGACTCGAACCTTCGAAGGCGTGAGCCGGGAGATTTACAGTCTCCTGCAATAGCCGCTATGCGATACTCCCAATAAAATGGTGCCAATGGTCGGACTCGAACCGACACGACATTTTACTGTCCCAAGATTTTAAGTCTCGTGCGGCTGCCATTACGCCACATTGGCTTTCAAATAACTTGTTCTACTTTTATTGAACTTTTAAGTTTGTAGAACACTATGTATTCCTGTTATGGGAAGACATAAAAAATATACCACCGAAAACGAAAAATGTCAAGCGAGACGTGAACGCCAAATGAGACATTACTGGAAACATCACGAACGACTTAAAAAAGAAAATCTTGAACGGTATTATCAAAATAAAGATTCTAAATGAAATATCTTTACTTAATGATAAAAACCCATAATCTCACAGGTAAGAAGTATCTGTGTAAGAAGCTGACCGCCACAGATAAAAAAGCAATAAAATACAGCGGTTCAGGTCTAATTTGGAAACCACATCTAAAAGAACACGGATTCAATTTCACCACCGAAATTCTTTATAAATGTCCAGAATCCGAAACCATCACGTTCAGTAAAATCGCATTGGATTACAGCATCAAATTTAACATCGTTCAAAGCGATGACTGGATGAACATGATTGAAGAAATTGGTCAAGGTGGTTCTACGTCACAAACCAACGGAACTAAAGGTAAGAGGTGGATTTTTAAAAACGAAATCAGAACCGTAGTTCCTCCTGAATTAGTTGATAGATATGTCAAAGATGGGTGGTCAGTAGGTTATCCAGAACACTTCAGACGACTAATGAGTAAGAAATTAAAAGGAATAGTTCCTTACAATAAAGGGAAACGTCTAAAACTTCCACATGAATACGTTTCTCGTTTTTCTAAACGAAAATATAAACTTAATTCCGTATTGAATTATACATCCGAACGAAGACGTGAAACTTCATTGAAGTGTTTAAATCGTCCGGAAGTTAAACTTAAATTTCAGAAACCGAGAAAACCTCCTATTACCGCGTTCAATGTTCTCACCGAGGAACAAAAAACTCTTAGTAGAAAAGAATGGTGGGATTTCGATAAAGTCAGTTACAGACGGCTTTTGAAAGGATTAGTTTCAAAAGGATGGAAAATGTTGGCCCGACCGGCACTCGTCCCGGCTCTCTTTCGCTTATGAGGCGAGTGCTTATACAAAGATTTAAGCTTCGGGCCAGTATAACTAAACCGATTCGATTTCACTGATTACTTCGTTCATCATAGGAGACAATCTTACACTACTTCATTTAGATTACAACTGAATTCTTCTTCAACTTACGTTTGAAGAATGTTTTGTCGGAGATAGTGGTCCAGTCGTTTCGGGGACGTTCAAGAAGATGTCGAATAGCGTGCAGTGCATCGTAGTTCGCGAGACTGTTGCCTTTTGTATTACACTCATCCAACACATTTAGAATTGCGTGGATTTTTTCTACTATCTTAGTGGGATGTTCTTTCATGTAGGATAAGTCTATCACTTTTTATATAAATGTCAACTACTAACTGAAATGGTTGTCTATGAAGATGATAAAAAGTCAATCGTTACCGCGACTCTTTAAAGTTGGCTCCAGAACTAGGATTTGAACCTAGAACATCGAAATTAACAGTTTCGCGCTCTACCGTTGAGCTATTCTGGAATTTTGACTAACACTAACTAGATTAAAGTGGTGCGTTCGGAGGTAGTTGCAACCTCACCAAGTTCGGTTAAAAGCCGAGTGCTGGTCTACTGTAGCTTCGAACGCATGGTGGTAGCGGGTAGCCGAATTTCACGACTTCCTTCACGTTATGAGCGTGATGTGCTAATTTTACACTCACCCGCAGTCCTTCAAAAAGTGGAGCGAAACCAAGGATTTACACCTCGCCCTTCAACCTGGTCGGTTAATATGCTCGTCTTGAACACCAGTTTCGCATTAACTAAAATTGTGATGAAACTTGCACTTTTTAATTCACAGTCTCATTCCTTCACCTCGCCGAATGTTTCAGAACAGTGTCGTCTGTCACTACTCAGATAACTATACACTATCTTTTCATACCGTCAACTAAAATGTGGAGCGAGATATGGGAATCGAACCCATGCGCCAAGTTTGGAAAACTCGAAGGCTACCATTACATCAATCTCGCATCTGGTACTGCCGGTTGGGGTCGAACCAACCTAATAGAGTTTAGAAAACTCTTGCCTAGTCCAATCGAGCCACGGCAGCATTCAAAGAACAACACCAATATATAGTAACATTCAACCAAAGTCAATCACCTTTCAATCTCACCCATTAAATTTCCGATTGCATACCGTAACATGCATGCCCCAATACTTAGGACCATCGTCAACTCCTAACTCCTTCTTAATTCCATCAGCAAACGCACACTTAACCGGAATCCATACGTTCACCGCACTAACATACGCATCCTCTGGGAACACGTCAAACTCCACAACCCTACCAATATACTTCCTAGCCTTAGACCAGTTCACCTTATGAAGCTTAGGATTGATTACAGTCACATGCGCACCATGCGTAGGTAATTGAAACTTCTGACAATTATAGAAATGTTCAGTAACCAACCAATGATAGTATCGAATCAGGTCCAAATCAGTGATGATCCGGACTCCGTCGATGACCTGAATGGTTCCCGAACACTTGAACATGTCCCAATTTACCACCGTTTTATAAGAAGTCAACCTCCATCTACCACATTTTACCCTTTCCTCACCCAGTTCTAACCCCTTTACCACGTTACGGACAGGGCCAGGGATGGCCAGGAACCGCTTAAAGACCCATCTCCGACCTCAGACCTGGTCGGAACACCCTAAGTCAACCCTGACCAATCCTATTTTAATTGAAATAACTGGTTGACTTTCTATAAAAGTGGAGTATACTAGAAGAGTGACTGGGGATGCGCAAATCACGTTAACGATACAGAAAGTAAAGTAAAGGAAACCGCACTTTGGGTGCGGTTGAAGAGATCAGAGTTCAATCCAGTCTGGTTCATCCGACGACTCGATTGGTTCTACATCGATGATAAGCCAGTTCATCTTGTCCATCATGGGGACATTGTTCTTAACCAGCTTGGTAACGGGAACGTGATTAGGTTTGAATGTATAGACGATCTTAATCATATGTTTTATTTTTTATGGTTTAACCGACGGAAAGTTTCACGAGGTTCATCATAGGATGATACGTGATATCTCGCTTACAATAACTACTATCCCCATCCCTCTCAACGATGTAAATCTTCGAGTCAAATGTCACAAGTAGATAATCAAACATCGTCTTACCATTCTTAAATAACAACTCGATAATGGTATCCTTAATCTTCGCACCATCCGTCAATTCAATAACCGGACTCACAGTCTTCAAGTCATTCGTCCTAACCCAATCAAAGTAATTGTTATACTTGATTGGAAGAATCTTTGCAACAATAGCCATAGGTTTCATTTTTATACCACGTTCTCTTACCGATACAAGTTAATTCCACTCTTCAAATCGTTATCATTCAAACTAGACAAGTTATCCAACCGACACTGCACCCTCTCACAAGCACGTTCCTCAATTGTTCCGCTACTGAACACAATCTTTTGAAGACATTTGGTTTTTCCACCCTGACGGGCAATACGTCCCAAAGCCTGTAAGAGATTGATTGCGCTAAACGACGGCACCAACATCGAATGACGAGGATACTTACCATTCAAGTCGTGGAGATTTACACCGGAACTTCCAGCCGCCAGATTCACTAACATGATACGTTTAACATCAGAGTTGAAATCATCAATATCAGCCTGACGGGCCTTATCAGATTGACCACCGACAATCTTAGCAATCGTATTACCCAACTTCTTATTCGACTTCAACCTCTTCTCCAGCGATTCAATACTGTCAGTGAAGTTAAGAAAGATAACCGGCGAAATACCTTCCTCGTAAAGATCCTCAACCGCCTCCACAAACGTAGGAATTTTAAGCAGTTCAGTCTTCCGCCGAGCTTCCATCATAATAGCGAAAACGTGAGCACTATAGTTTGCCGACCGTTCCTCAAGCCTATTCAACTCTTCCTGCATCATCTCATAGACCTTGTTAATCTTAGCCGTGTTGGCTCCCATATCAAACGTCTCAGCAACAATATGATTCTCGGGAAAGATACCATCGAACATTGAAACCGTCATTCGACTAGCAGACTTTTGAAGATTAAACAAATGTTGGTGAACACTCTGCATTCCCTGTTGAGCCTTAGTGGTCGACATATCAATCACCATGCCACCGAACCGATTGAATTCCGCCCCTTTCATAGAACAAAACTTGGTGAAGTTGTAACCAGTGTGAAGGTTAGCGGTATAACCGAACGCCTTCATCTCAAGCGGATTCGTAGCCGCAGTCGCACTCATCATCAAAATCTTGTAACCCTTGTTCTTACACGCAACAAGAAAATCACTGTTGATAGAACTGTATCCCTTACACTTGTGGACCTCATCAAGAATAATAAGACTGTTCTTAGGAAAATGAAGATTGATACCGTCCGACTCCCAATTCTTTTTGTTATTAAACTTCTTCTTATTGTATGTCAACCACTCCGTATTGCCTCTGCACAACCTTTCGTAGTTAATAACCAACGCACCTTTAATACCAAAAGATTCCAAGACTCGCTTCCACGCCGGAATAACCACCTTCGGACAAACCACGACGACTGGCACGTTCAGTTCTTTTGCAACAGCACACGCCGAAAAAGTTTTACCTGTTCCGGTATCCGAAAGGTCAACCGCGTAACCATTTAAATAAATGGAATTAAGGAGTTTCGTTGCATGTGCTTTTTGAGGTTCAAGGAGTTGAGCTGTGTTAGTCATGTCTAAAGATAATACCGTAGTTTTATTAAAATGTCAATAACCGTTCGCTTAATCGCCGATTTAATCGTAGAGAGAATAGGAAGGAACCCGTTTTACACGTTTTCGTTTGGTGGCACCATTCTTCACGAGCCACTTATGGAATTCTCCAACAGTCAGCTTCAGTCGGGACTCTATCTCCTCATTACACACATCGACGTATGAACCTCCAAAATGTTGATACTTGTCTTGAATAATGTTACCGAGCTTTCGCACGGAACAAATCTCCACATACTTCACCTCAGATAGTTTGACCCCACACGCGAAACAATCACTAAGGAGTTCGATGTTCTTCTTATCTTGCATTTTCATCATGAAATAATAATACCGCAGTTTTATAGAAAGTCAACCTCTAAATTTAGTTAGTAACCACACCGTCTTCCGTCACATCGTCTTCCGGATAATACGTTCCTAGTTCCTCTCGAATTGCGATGCCTTCATCACTATCCCATTCCACATCAACAGTATAAACAATGTCACCATTCTCGATACTCTCAGTTCCTACAAAACTGCCACCCTCATCGGAAAACTTGTGTTCAAACGTCAGTGAGGGGAAGAGCTTACTTGCATTAAGGAAGAACTCTGTGGCAGGCGACCAAGCAGTATTATAGGAAATTGTAGCGGTCAGCACTCCAGTGGTTTCATCAACTTCAAGGTTCCACTCGCCAGAATCATATGCGCCCCACTTCGTTCCCCAGTTAAGGCGGGCCCAACTATACCAATTATTAGCACCATACAGAGTGTTCAATCGGTCAGATGTACATTGTGTAATTCCGACGGATGTAATCCCCAGCTTCTTCTCTTCGTCAAGTACAGACTGTGATACAATTTTAGCGGGGGAAGTATAAGAATGAAGTATACTAGGTAAAGGAACGACACCATCAAAGTTTAGATGATTGCCGTCCGTTCCCGTGTCAACCGCTGCGATGAACCGTTTAACCTCAGATTGATTGCCGGTAATGGTGAGGATGGTAGATGTATGATTAGGCATATTTTATTGAATCGTTACGTTTAATATATTAAACCAATTTTATAAAAAGTCAATCATTAATAATACGAAACGAGTAACCACGAAGTTTTGGATTCACCTTAACATCGTTCTCGCACGGAGTGAAATCCCAACCACAAACTTCGTTGTTCTCATAGTCGGCGAGTTCCTGAAAAAGAGTGACAAGGATTGTCGTGTTGGTGTTTGGATTGCAAACCATAAAACCTACGTCTGCAGCATCATCGTAAATCCGTTGAAAAATGTTGAAGTTACCCAAGTCAGATGCATCCGCCACAAAAGACCGAGTTTCCTTATTGTGGGTGAACTTGTCGAGCGATACGGGAGAGTTAAGTCGAATTTTCATGTAGGACAATCCTATCAGACTTTTTATCGAAGTCAACCAGTTTTTCTAAAATAAGACTCCTTGGAACAGTGTTATCCATCCCAAGGAGGTTTCCCATGCTCCCGGACGTATCTCAGGCCGTGACCTGAGTAAGTTTCTTAAAAGCTGAAATATCCATTCGCTTGATAGTCAAACGATATTGTGCAAGCCCCGCCATATACTTCTTACCAACGCCATGTTTAGCAGCCGTATACGTCTCATCAATTGGAATGAAAACGACCGTGCGTTCACCCTTGGTTTCCTTGCTAGGACGACCTCGTCCGACAATATTACCGTCAAGCAGAACTACCCGCTTCAGTGTAATCTTCGTCTTAGGACGACCAACTCTCCGCTTCACAAGTGTGGCAGTGGTTACAGTGGCGTTGCTAGGGTTTTCAGTGATTGTATCCATTTTATTTCTTTTTGTTTGTTTGTTTACCGTTTTTACTTTTTAAATCTGTCGCGAGAACCTTACCATTATCCGTAAGTGAATACATCGGGTCACCGGCGGCGTCATAATCAGACACTTCAATCAATCCCTCTTCAAGCAGATTACCAATGGCCCGACTGACTTCCTCCAGTTTAATCTCAGTGAGAATAGCCTCAGCAGTCTCATGATCAAGTTGGCCCTCAGCCATAATCATATTAATGGCATCCTTGTCATTAAGTAATACATCTTCCGATTGATCGACTACAATCTTCTCCACGTCATCGGGATTCATCTTATCAACGTGATTCAATAGATCATCAATACTACCGTGAAAAGGTTTGAACATATCTTTCTTATTCACACTTCACCTCCACGACAAACGTATCATCCTGTTTATCAGTCTGCAAAGGAAATACACTACACTTTCCACAATATGACTTGTTGTTCACAAAATCCCATCCATCAAACCATGCCTTCTTATGGTCCTCAAAAACAGATTCGTCACCACACTTAACACATTTACATTTAATCACAATAGTATCCTTTAATTTTAATTTTACTTAACACTTCTATCCGTTCATGTCATCACAAGAATCGGCTGACCGTTTTCACGGTGATTTTAGAATCGCCCCCAACAACCTTGTCAATTCGATATTTCTTGAACTTGGCACTATCATCCAAATCATATCCAATCACATATTCAGCATTCTTCTCAACCAATCCAACCAGCCTCCAATGCGGTTCTCCATTAGCATCCGGATATACAAACTCTGCAATTTCTTCATAATCTGGTTCCTTATCAACTTCGTTACCCAACAGTATGGCGTGTTCGCCGTTGTCATTACGACCTTCTAACACCAATTGATCATTAACACCAATATAAATGTCATAATTATACTCCTCTTCCTGATAGATGTCAGCAATATAAATACCACCAATGCCATTCTTAAAATGTGCCACCAACTGAGCGGCCAAACAACTCATGCCATTAGCCGCCTTCTTTGGATTCTTCCCAAGATTGATGCCGTTCACCACACTCATGTCAGTAAGAAACGTCGTGAGATCAGCACCCATTCCCTTGAAATATCCATCCATCTGACGATATAAAGCCAGAATAACTTTTGAATCCTTACCTGCATCGTGGACCCGTGTAATAGACCTAGTACCCATATTTTATTTTTAGTTTTGTTGACTATCCGATTCTTTTCTCCAATCAGACTTTTTACCGTCCGACTGTTCACTGTTATTACTATACTTCGACTTCTTCTTACTGTCAAACTTTTTATACTTGTCGTGCTTACTATCAGACCGATACGATTTACCCATATTCTATTTAAAATTAAATCAGACGGGGAGGTTTAATCCCTCCCCGTCTTAGTCAGTTCACAGACCGTTATTACGGTCAATTACTCCCTGTGCAAACCCAAGACGATAGTTCTCGGAATAAGAAACATCTTCGTAATCACACATTCCGTCCGCGTCATATATAGCCTCACTATGTCCGTCACCGTAACCATCATCATAACCACGGTCAGCATTATCATCATCACCATCATATTCATCCGCCTCGTAATCCGTAGTATAGGTGTCGGTGAGCGGTTGGCGATCCGTCTGTTCACCCACAACCTCATACTTGGAAGTGCGGAGCTTCTGACAATTACTGTCAAGCGGAACACTCACCACGTCAGCCGGGTCAATCTTCACAATCATCAACTTACCATCCGACCCAGCCCAATCATTAGCATAGGAAAGACTGCCAGCGTGGAAACCGTTGGAACAACCAACATTAGCGTCATCACACACGTTGCGACGTGTCATCTCCAGAACGGCACCAACAGCGTTGCTAAACTTACCAGTGTGTTTATCCATGTAATCCGCCCGCACTCCCTTGTAAGCAAGGAAACAACCATCAGGCGTCAACGGCATATTCTTGTGTTCAAGAAACTTGTAGAGCTCCTCGGTGGCACGACGAGACGGATTGGCCAAGAGACGGTCCAAGAAGTTCACGATTGGTTCAACCGGCAACGACTCACCCATAAATTGAACAATCTTGTCGGTGACATAATTGTTAATATGCTCACCCTTATACTTCACAGAACCATGACTAACCTCAACCTTGCCATCAGCATAAAGCTGAACAGAAAGGCCAATGTCGAACAATCCAACGAGAGCGTCAGTGTCGAAGGAATCACTCGCCAGAGTTTCCTTAATCTTCTGAAAGTTGACGTGGTCCGAAGCGGCGGTGAGAGACTGACCATTCACGATGGCGGTCACACTTGTATTACTGATAATATATGGGAGGTTCATACTGTTTTGTTTGTTTCTGATTTGTTTTATTTGTTATCTAACTCTCTTAATCTTACACCAAATTTTAATTCTGTCAACGATTTATTTTAACATCGGAGAGAGAAGATTGCTTTCCCTCTCCGACACACACTTACACGTTATCCGACTTCCTATGAGCATCCACGAAATTTACATATTCAAACAGTGTATTCTGAATTTTAGGGTCATTACAACGATTCACCACACGGTATTCATCCATAGTCGTAATCATCGGATATGTATTGACAAATTTATTACCTTCTACAATCAACGAACCAATGACGGAATCTACCATCTTGGTAATGTTAAGAGTAGTGTAGTTCTTAATAAACGAAACACATGAATCATCGTTCGTGGACCTATTGGAAATTTTAGACATGGATTTCAGATTGGTGAGAAACAAATACGCAACATTCGTCTTGTTAGAAATTAGGTTAATCTTCTTAACCATTAAATCCAAAAGAGAACGGCCGATCTGATGTCCGTCACCGACTTTGATACTGTAATTATTCGCCAAGACAGAGACGTTCGCGTTCACAACTGACTGAACCATGACCGGATTGGCGAGAATCACATCGGTAATAAAAGAACTAAATGGAACGAATTTCTTCTTATCCAACTTATTAACCTCCGACGGACGAACCGCAACCACCGTCGGCAACGTAAAATTCAACATCTTCATCATCAAGTTACATTCGGAAACAAACGAGTGTCCCGAAGTGGAACCTGAACCTGTGCCCGTAGAAACCCGATAACGGTCAATCACAATGTAAGGAATCTTGACACCACCATCCGTAGGATATACCAACGGTTCAATCTTGAAACAATCCGAATCCAAAGCGTAACGATTGAGATTAGTTCCGACGGTGAAATCCACCGTCAGAATCTTCTTGCCGTTCTTAACATTTCCAACATAAGAAGTCTTAGCACGTGCCGTCGAAGGATACAGTTCGTTAGTCTTAACAATCGGCAAACTGGCGAACTGAATCAACGGAATGTCGAATTGGTTAGCCGTCACCCATTTGTTAAACAACGACTTGTTCGTAACTTCAATGGTATAAACCGACGAGAACTTCTTACCAAACGTATTATTATCACGTTCCATCAAAACCGAAATACGATTCAACGGACGCAAATCAGCCGAGTCCAACTGAATGTATTGGAAGTTACTCCGGCAACTGATCTGATATTCGTTATGAGTGCTGCCACGAACCTTACGGTTGCCACGACGAGATTTGGCAAAAGAACGAACCTTGAAACCATGTTTGGTTTCGGATTGGTCAGTGTTGAAAGACGAAGTAAAATTCTTAAACTGACCAGTGCTCAAGATATAATTAAGATGATACATCGGTGAATCATAATCATTATACTGAGCAATTAGACACTTCTTCTCAAACATCGTCTTACACTTATTAAACCGTTCAAGCACCATATCCGTAATCTCTTTAAGCGTATTACGCGATGCCTCAATTATCGCCTTAATCGTCTTGTCAGTGTATTGTAGCGTCTCACGACTAGCCGCCACATCAACGGACCCAATAGGAACTACAAAGGAAGCACCAGTGTTGAACAACCGAACAAGGTTATACTCCTCATCATTATTCACACCATTCTGACTAAACTTAATACTATATCGGTCCAGAACGTAAGCAATGTTACCCATGATAACCACAGAACTGCCACCCTTGGTAGGAACAAACCAACCCTCACCCTGACACACCTTCTCAACCGGAGTCATGTCAATCGTGCCACCCTCAAAAATCGGCATAACATCCCAATGTTTGAAGAACTTCTCCGCTCGAGTAAGAAACTCCTTAATGTCATCCTTACGAACAGGAATCTGAACTTCAATGCCATCCTCCTCCGTAGTGTGACCAACTCCCATCTTCACAATGTCGCCTTCCTTACTACCGGCCACATGGAGAGCATAGGTAGTCTTGAATCCACCCTGAAAACTAATCACAAGGAAACTATCACCGTAAGCAAACGCACTCTTGGAACCAATCCCAAGCATACCAACCTGCTCGTTAGTATTCCGCTTCGTGGATTCACCGTAGTTAGCGAAAATATCCCAAACCTTATCCTCACTCATACCAAAACCGAAATCCCGAACGCAAAACGTAGGCGACAACGAATTAGGAAGCTTAACCACAATCGGACGATTCTTAATCCCCTTCTCAACGTGAGCATCCATCGCGTTCGTGCTATACTCACGAATAGGAGCCAAAATCTTGTCGGAATAAAGTTGGTCACGCAGAATAGATGCAATGTGACTCCAACCAGATGCCTTAATCCCCAACCGACGAGTAGTGAACTCTTGACTATTAACCAACCCAGTCGTATCTTTTTCAGTGATAATCATAACGTGTTTCTTGTGTGTGTGTTCTTAACTAACTATAAATAGTATAGACTAACTTTATAAAAAGTCCAGCCTTAATTCAAACAAACCGCGTTTATCGGGCATAGCTCATCGAACTCAACTGTTCCATCATCGGCAATAAAGGTGTCGCCACCGAAATTCCCCAAAGTCGGAGTGAAATTAACCTCAGCAAAGGAATTCCCCTCATCATCAACCGCAAACACAACCGTCGAGTTTGGATGTTTATCAGCGACCTTCTGAAGCTTAACGATGTAATCTTTCAATTTCATTATGTTAAAAGTATAGACTAACTTTATAAAAAGTCAAGCCTTAACAATCCGACAGTCAATCACCGCGGGATAATACGAAGCAGTACTCCCATCCCCAAACATAACATACACCCGTCCAGTAGAACCTTCATGTTCAGGAACCTTAAACCCCGTAACCTTACAGAATTCACCACGATGCGTACTACGCATCGATCCTGAAAGAATTTCTTGGTGATCTGTCAAACTAATCAATTTATAACCATCAGTCATATAATCTAACTATACCACCATTCTATAAAATGTCAACCCTTCTTCTTGAAATCTAACAGAAACATCGCCAGTATAAAAAAAGATACCACAATGCTATATACCCACTCAATTAACCTTAGCTCTTCCATATATCATATATATTACCACGTTCCACCATATACAGTCAATCTCATAAAAAAACTAATTGACAATACAATAAACACCAGTTAATATCATCATCGTTATGGAAAAGAACAAAAATAAGACTAAGCCTACAGTCAATAAGAAGGCACAACCGAAGAAGACCACCAAGCCCGTTAAGGCCAAGACTCCGGCAAGTCCTAAAAAGACTTCCACCAGCGTCGCTCCTTGCTTCAGTCGTTAAACTTAATACAAATTCCTCTGACCTAAACCACCAGAGGAATCCTTTACTTTCCCTCCCCAAATGAAATTAGGCAGATACGGCAACGGTAATACAAAATTTAATAAACTTTCAGTCGGCAAACTCCCCCTTCATTGGTTCAATACCACCGACTACCAAAAAGCCGGTTGTGGAGCCTGCGCCCTATCCGCTCTAACCGGCGTCAATCCCCATTCAATTAAATACAAAAAGGACGGCCATTACTCAGATAGGTTTATGACTTCCTTCCTACGAAACTACAACATCTCAGTCTATGAAATAAACCAGTCTAACCTATCCAATAATAAAAGCTGGGTCTATAACATAACCGACCAACACGTAATCCTCTCCTCTAACCTAATCCAACCAAACGAAGCAACCTGGGGAATCCATTGGAATAATACCTATATCCATAACTTCACCATCCAGAAAGCGGACTCCTTCCATACCATCAACTTTCCCATCGTTACCGCCTATATCCTCTTTAGTAAAACTTGGATTCCAACCCAACACATCTACGCAACGTAAGCGCACACCGTGCGCATAATACCAATCTTAATAAATAAGCGTTTATTTACGCATTTTTAGTTGACTTCCTCTAAACCTATGTTAAACTGTACAAGTAAATGAGACAGGCCGACCGAAAGGCGCCGAGGATAGGGGACCGGAGCCTGCGCTCATCACGTTATCGTTATCTATCCACACGGTATTTCTTGACTTTTTATAAACGAAGTGGTATCCTCTTAATACCATATGAACTACTACGATGACAACTTCGGTAACTGGTCTGATACCAACGACACAGACACTATCGACTTCTACCGTGAAGTACAGAAGAATAGTGTCACCAAAGTCTGCCGAAACTGTGAACGCATAGTCCACATCCTCCCTCAATACGCCATCTGCAACTCCTGCGCTGATGCCGCTGAAAAAGGCATGGAATACTAACCTAACCAATCCCCTCCTAAATACCTAACCACCAACTACTTAAATTTATAAAAAGTCGTTGACTTTGACCCTGCCCCATGTTATTCTGTACCTGTAGTCAAGAACAGGCCGACCGAAAGGCGCCGAGGATAGGGGACCGGAGCCTGCGCTCATCACGTTATCGTTAATCGTCCACCACAACTCCCTATCAACCAAGGACTTACACCAATAACTATTCCAATAAATCGTGAAATAAGGCTTGTATTATTATAAAATACCTGTTATTCTGTACCTGTAATAAGAGTGGCGGCGATACTAAGAGCCAGACAGCCGGTAAATCGGCGAGGATAGGGGACCGGAGCCTGCGCTCATCACGTTATCGTTAATATAGTCAAACCTAACTCTCTTCAACGCCCCTCAGACTCTCTGTCAAGCTTTTTCGGCGAACCCAGTCATCAATTTTCCGAATACTACCCATTTACCCTTCTAATATAGGCTAGCCTAACATCCCCCGAACTTTAACGATAATATAGGCTCTCCTAACATTTTCAACGAAACCTAACTTTCTGCGGCGCAGAACGGCGCAACCAATCAAATTGTCGAAAATTACCCTCGGCAAGCGCAAGCGCACACCGTGCGCACACGGTCAAGTCCGATTAATACCCCAGAATCACCCACGGTCAAGCCCGCTTAATACCCAATAATCCATACGGACCAACCATCAAATATATTATATCCAATTACCACATTAGTCTGCCTTCTATATAACAAGGCCGGTTAACCAGATAATGATCCCGACCAATAGAAGACTACCACACCCAACAAAAAATAACCAAGCACGCAAAAAATAACCATAACCCACCACGCCCATCCCACGCTCACCCCAGAAAATTATTCCCAGAAAAAAATGAATACGCTTATAAAAAAGGCTGTATTATTGGGTATATTATACATTTCATGCATCTTAATTTGCATTGGGATATAATGATGGTGACAATTTTATTTTTATAGTATTGGCTGTATATGTTATCGGTAGCGTGAGGTAGTGTAGTAAAGTGGGGATAAGTGTAGGGTAGTGGTGTGAGAGTGGTAGTGATGAGTGTAATAAAAGGGTCTGGGGGTACCCCCTGGCTGGGGGGTTAAAAGAGAAAGAAAGTGTATTGAGTTAAAATTAAAGGATAAAGAAAGGGGAGGGCTGATATAGTATGGAGAGTGTTTATATAGTGAGTATGGGGGCAGCTATAGAGAAGGAGTGAGGGTATAGGGGAGGATTTGTGAGAGAGTGGTGAGGAGATTGATTTGTGGGGTTAGTGGGCTTAGTTATGATTGACTGTATATCTTAACGGGGTATCTTAATGAGTGGTATGGTGGCAGCAGGAGATGTTGTATATATGGATATACTGGGGGATTCTTTAGCTGGTGATAGGGAATTGGGAATGGGAGTATTAGCAGATATATAAATAGAGACAGTTGAACCGGCGGAGTTTTTGCGGTCTGGGGGTACCTCCCGAGATTGAGTTAATAAGAGAAAAGGATGGTTAAAAGAAGTTGATGGAGAGATATTGAGGAGGTAGGATAGGCGGGGTGGAAATCAGGACTATCATTGAATGGATTGGGGTGGGGATGAATATTATGACGGTGGTATTGTGCGTGAGGAAGAACCGTTGGTGTTGGTGGTTTGGGTTAGTGAGCAGTGGGATATGGATGTGGCATGGTTATGAGTATAGGGATATGCCGGTGATATTCAATCAGGTATTTATGATTGGGTTAAACGTATGGGGTATAGTTAGGTGGCATAAGGATTCTGGTAAGCA
>OFRL01000535.1_pt1 | contig 16822 bp, 14 predicted proteins | sample 1543121 | NCBI WGS metagenome assembly OFRL01 (sample SAMN07774228, study PRJEB24372) | wastewater metagenome | isolation source: Lake Maggiore Cannobio | place: Italy: Cannobio | collected 2016-01
ACTAGGTCATCATGGAGTGCAATATCTTCGAAATCTACGGCTAACTCCCCCGCAATTGCAATTGCTTGCTCCTCTGTATGTTCAATAACTAATACTCCTGCTGTTTTCAACAATCTGGCCGCGGCCTGGATGAAAATACGTGGAAGTTCCATGCCAGTTGGCCCACCAAAGAGGGCGATGTGGGGCTCAAAGCCTGCAACATCTCGTGGCAACGCTTGTGCATCTGGAATATATGGTGGGTTTGCAATTACTACATCGCATTTAACTCCTGGTAAAACATCTGCCACATCGCCTTCAACAACTCGCACGTTTTGCGCTATGACTGAGACATTTTTCTTCAACCACACCAGCGCCTCTGGTGATTTCTCCACTGCAATCACTCGTGCGCTGGGTGCTTCTGTTGCAATGGCAAGAGAAAGAGCACCAGAGCCTGCACCTAAATCAATAACACTGGCTGGGGCTGGCAAATTAGCAATATGTTGTAAAACTGCTTCCACAAGTAGTTCAGATTCTGGACGAGGAACTAAAACCCCTGGACCTACTTCAATTTCTAAGTAACGAAAGGGTGCAACACCGGTTAAGTACTGCAGGGGTTCATGGTTGAGCCGGCGATCTAACATATTAAAGAACTGTTCTTCAATCACATCAATGTCGCTAATGGTTGCAAGAGTAGATTCAATCAAAACTGAGTTATGTAGATCCATGCGCGATAAACCCATGACATGCGCTAATAAGTGTTCAGCATCTACCTCACTGATGCCAGATTCTGCTAACTGTGCTTTAGCAACACGAAGCAGAGTTTTAATCTCCATGTGCTTAGTTCGTGCTCGCCAAACGTGCAGCTTTATCTGCATCCAGTAGGGCTTGAATCATGTCATCGAGATCGCCATTCATCACTGCATCTAAGTTATTAGCTTTGTAGTTCACGCGGTGATCACTAATGCGATTTTCTGGATAGTTATATGTGCGAATGCGCTCTGAGCGATCCACGGTACGAACTTGGCTCTTTCGCTCAGCAGATGCTGCAGCTTCAGCCTTTTCTTGGGCATCGGCTAAAAGACGAGCACGCAAGATACGCAGCGCTGATTCTTTATTTTGTAGTTGGCTCTTTTCATTCTGACAAGAGACCACAATGCCCGTTGGAACGTGAGTTAATCGCACGGCAGAGTCAGTTGTATTAACTGACTGTCCACCAGGACCTGATGAGCGATAAACATCTACGCGCACATCGTTCATATTGAGCTCAACATCTACTTCTTCAGCTTCAGGCAAAATCAATACACCGGCAGCAGATGTGTGAATACGTCCAGCACTCTCAGTCTCTGGCACGCGCTGCACGCGATGAACTCCACCTTCAAATTTCAAACGTGCATAAGGAGATTCACCAGGAGCTGCCGTTCCCTTGGCTTTAACTGCAACAGAAATATCTTTATAGCCACCCATTTCACTTTCAGTGGCATCAATGATTTCAACTTTCCAATTATGTTTTTCGGCATAACGCATATACATGCGCAAAAGATCGCCAGCAAAGATCGCTGATTCATCCCCGCCAGCACCTGCTTTAACTTCCAAAATAACATCACGATCATCATTGGGATCACGTGGCAATAAGAGCTCTTCAAGCTTTTCAGCAGCTTGGGCACATGTTGCCTCTAACCCTGGAATCTCAGATGTAAAGTCAGCATCAACTGCCGCTAACTCTCTACCTGCGACTAAATCATCTTCAGCAGATTTCCAAGCTTTAAAGCCAGCAACAACTGGACCTAGTTGGGCATAGCGGCGTCCTAATTTGCGGGCATTGTTTTGATCTTCGTGGATAGAGGGATCAGCCATCTTGGCTTCAAGTTCGGCGTATTCGCGCACCATTTCATGGGCGGATGCGAAACGATCACTTGTCATTGGCTTCTCCTTTCAAATAAAGAATATGGTTTTGTTTTCAAGTGAAAAATAAAAAAACCGCGACCGCAACCGTTAAGGGCTGCGATGCGGTTTCTTTAGAAAGCTACTTGGCTTCTTTTTTACCGAAGCGCTCTTCGAACTTAGCTACGCGACCACCAGTATCAAGGATGCGCTGCTTGCCGGTGTAGAACGGGTGGCATACAGAACACACTTCAACATAGATTGAACCGCTTGCAACAGTTGAGCGGGTAACAAACTTCTCACCACAACCACACGTTACTTGGGTCTCTTTGTACTCTGGGTGGATCTCTGGCTTCATGGTTATTCCTTCTTTAATGTTTGGGTCCCTTCCCGGGTGAACCAAACGGCTTAGTAGGGTTAAAGCGTAGGTGATTGCCCGCGATTTACGAAATTTACGCTTACTTTGAGTCGTCAGGTCCAGAGGTTGTCTTCTGGATCTGCATCAAGAACTCGACGTTGGACTTAGTGCCCTTCATCTTCTCAAGAAGTAGTTCAAGTGCTGCTTGTGGCTCAAGTGCATGCAATACACGACGCAGCTTCCAAACAATATTGAGTTCCTCTGATCCCATAAGGATTTCTTCCTTACGTGTTCCAGATGCAACAACGTTTACCGCAGGGAAGATGCGCTTATCAGCCATCCTGCGATCAAGGATGAGCTCCATATTTCCAGTTCCTTTGAACTCTTCAAAGATAACTTCATCCATACGAGAACCTGTGTCAACAAGTGCTGTTGCAAGAATAGTTAGTGATCCGCCATCTTCAATATTACGAGCTGCACCAAAGAACTTCTTAGGTGGATAGAGAGCAGCTGAATCAACACCACCAGAGAGAATTCGACCTGATGCTGGAGCTGCGATGTTGTATGCGCGGCCCAGACGTGTGATTGAGTCAAGAAGAACAACTACATCGTGGCCAAGTTCAACAAGACGCTTTGCGCGCTCGATTGCAAGCTCTGCAATTGTTGTGTGGTCATCAGCCGGGCGGTCGAAAGTAGAAGCAATAACTTCACCCTTAACCGAGCGCTGCATATCTGTAACTTCTTCTGGACGTTCATCAACTAGAACAACCATTAAGTGACACTCTGGGTTATTTGTTGTGATTGCATTAGCAATTGACTGCAAAACCATTGTCTTACCAGCCTTAGGTGGCGAGACAATAAGTCCGCGCTGGCCCTTACCAATTGGTGCAATCAGATCGATAACACGTGAGGTTAATACGTTTGGCTCAGTTTCAAGGCGCAAGCGCTCTTGAGGATAAAGTGGAGTCAACTTGCCGAATTCAACACGGTTACGTGCCTCTTCAGGAGTCATTCCATTGACTGTTTCAAGAGTGATTAATGCGTTGAACTTCTGCTTAGTTTCACCTTCACGTGGCTGGCGGACCTGGCCTGTTACAACATCGCCTTTACGTAGTCCGTTTTTGCGCACTTGCTGCAGTGAAACATAGACATCGTTAGGTCCTGGAAGGTATCCAGCTGTGCGAATAAATGCATAGCTATCAAGAATATCGAGAAGGCCACCAACTGGCACCAAGACATCGTCTTCACCAATTACTGGTTCGCGCTCTTCGCGAGGTCCACGATCACGGTTGCGATCACGGTTGCGATCGCGTCCACGTGCATGGCGATCCGAGCGATCATGGCGGTTACCGCGATCGGTGTTGCTTTGTGGTGATGATGGTGAATCATCACCATCATCATTTAAATCTTCATTTGAAGCAGAGTTATTTGAGCTCTTAGCTTCCTTCTTGTTCTTATTGCGGGCTTCACGGCGGGCTTCGCGTTCAGCTTTAGCAGCTTCGCGGTTACTTGCCTGTAAATCAGCGATCGCCTCTACAAGAGCGTCCTTCTTCATCTTTGCTGCGCCATCGACACCAAGTTGTGTTGCTACTGTCTTTAACTTAGGCAGGGTCATTGCAGAAAGCTCAGGACTATTAGAACGTACAGGTTCAATTTCTGTTGTCATCTGTTTCTTTTCTATATAGGTCAACAGGTTTTAGATATATCCCGTTAAGCCGTGGATGTTTTTTAGATTTATCTGATGTGTTGCTGGCCGCTAGATAAGGGCCCTTCAGATAGGAAAATGGTAGCACCTTATGGCGTTAATAGGCAAAATCGGCACAATTAAGCGGAAATAACGTTGGCTCCTTGGCGAGCGATACCAAGTTCGGTTGCAATGAATTTATCTCCAGCAGCTCTGCGCAGTTCCTCGGCCTCAGATGGGCCACCGGTGTGAAGTGCTAAAACTGTTGGACCAGCACCTGAAATAAAGGCTGCAACGCCAGCATTGCGAAGCTTTGTTAATAGCGCAAAGGATTGTGGCATTGCCTCTTTGCGGTATGACTGATGTAAAAAGTCAGCCGTTGCGCTGTGGAGAAGATCTGGACGATGCTCTAGTGCATGCACTAATAGCGCTGCATTTGAAGTATTTCTCACAGCATCGGCATGGGGCAAAGTTTCAGGCAGCATCTTTCTAGCCTTTGAAGTTGCAACGGCAGTTGCTGGAATAAATGCAAGTGCACCAATACGTGCATCAACATCAATATGAACTGATTGCGCCACCATGCGTCCGCGTTGTGAATCTTGCCAAGCAATATTTGCACCACCAAAAATCGCAGCTGCGACGTTATCTGGGTGGCCCTCCATTTCATTAGCAATCACCAACATATCTTCTAGTGACATGCGTTCATTGCCACCAAGAACAAGGGCGCGAGCAAGTGATAGGCCACCAACGATTGCGCTGGCTGATGAACCAAGACCGCGACCATGTGGAATGACATTTAACTGGCGAAGTGCGATACCACGTGGTTTTCCACCAAGGAATTCAAAACCTTTATACATCGCCTTAATAACCAAGTTCTTATCATTTCTTGCGACATCATCGGAGCCTTCCCCAGTAACATCAACATCGACGCCTGGTTCATCTTGAACTTGAGCGATGTATCGATCAAACATTGTTAGAGCTAAACCAAGGCAATCAAAGCCAGGTCCTAAGTTTGCACTCGTTGCAGGAACTTGCACCTGCATCGGTTGGGCTTTAAAAGTTGGTTTCATAGTGAACTCTTAAGAAAGACCTAGTGCTTTTGCCGCAGCTTTAAGGTTGACTGGAACTACCACTGGCTTTTTCGCCGATTCAAGGGCGTAAGGAATATCTTTCAAGCCATGGCCAGTGACAGTAATAACGATTGTCTTACCTTGAGGCAGCTTTCCAGCCTTTTTATACTTAATAAGTCCAGCTAATCCCGCAGCAGATGAAGGTTCAACAAAGATTCCCTCTCTAGCTGCAATTAAACGATAGGCAGACAAAATCTCTCTATCTGTGACTGAATCAATCACACCACCTGAAAGATCACGGGCTTCAACGGCTTGTGCCCAGGAAGCAGGGTTTCCAATGCGAATAGCAGTTGCAATGGTGTCTGGGTTTTTAATGATCTTGCCCTTAACAATTGGGGCAGCACCGGCAGCTTGAAAACCATACATCTGTGGCAATTGTGATGACATGCCATCCTTGTAATACTCCTTATAGCCCTTCCAATAAGCAGTGATGTTTCCTGCATTACCGACAGGCATGGCATGAATATCTGGAGCATTACCCAACATGTCCACAACTTCAAAGGCTGCAGTCTTTTGTCCCTCAATGCGATAAGGATTAACTGAGTTAACAAGTGCAACTGGATAGTTCTCTGAAAGTTCGCGGGCAAGTGTTAAGCAATCATCAAAGTTGCCATTAACTTGCAAAATAGTTGAGTCATGAATAACTGCTTGAGCTAACTTGCCCATCGCAATCTTTCCCTTAGGGATTAAAACTGCTGGTGTCATGCCAGCTTTGACGGCATAGGCCGCAGCTGATGCTGAAGTATTTCCAGTTGACGCACAGATGACTGCCTTAGCTCCATCTTCTGCCGCCTTTGAAATCGCCATTGTCATTCCGCGATCTTTAAAAGAGCCTGTGGGATTTAAACCTTCGTATTTAATCCACACATTATTGCCCAGTATTTCTGAGAGGTTGCATGCATAGATAAGTGGTGTGCCACCTTCACGCAAAGAGATGATCGGGGTATTTGCATTAACGGGTAAGCGGTGACGATATTCTTCAATGACTCCGCGCCATTGGTGGGCTCCGCTTTTCTTGTTCCCAAAAATCCCCATTTAGGCAACTACCCCCTCAACGCGAATTACTGATTCAACTTTGCTGACAATATCCATGTCAGTCAATTTCTTAATACAACCCTTAAGGGATGATTCAGTTGCAGAATGTGTGACAACAATGAGTTCGGCATCACTACCGAGTCCTGCTTGGCGTACAGTTTGAATAGAGATGCTTTCACTGGCAAATACTTGGGCAATTGCCGCCAAAACACCTGACTTATCAGCCACATGCAAGCGAATAAAGAACTGTGATTTCACATCGCCCACAGGTGCGATATCAAGGTCGGCATAGTCAGATTCGCCGTAGCCGACAGTTGAGTAAGCACGGTGGCGAGTAACGGCAACTAAGTCACCCAAGATTGCAGATGCAGTTGGTGCACCGCCTGCTCCGCGACCATAGAACATGAGCTGTCCTGCAGCCTCTGATTCAACATAGACGGCGTTAAAGGCGTTGCGCACAGATGCCAGCGGGTGAGAACTTGGAAGTATCACTGGATGCACGCGCACAGAGATCTCATCTTTAACTGTTAGCTCTGCAATAGCAAGCAACTTGATAACTGAACCCATTGCTTTGGCTGCATTCACGTCATCAAGTGAAATGGAAGAAATACCTTCGCAATACACCTCATCAATTGTCACAGTGCTATGGAAAGCAAGGCTTGCAAGAAGAGCAGCTTTTGCTGCAGCATCATGTCCTTCAATATCTGCAGTGGGATCAGCTTCGGCATAGCCAAGTGATTGCGCTTCTTTTAATACATCATTGAAGGCACGGCCTTCTTCATGCATTTTTGTAAGAATATAGTTAGTTGTGCCATTCACAATTCCCATAACGCGAGTGATTTGATCACCAGCAAGTGATTCACGCATTGAACGGATAATTGGAATCGCACCAGCCACTGCTGCCTCGTAATACAAATCTACTTTTGCCGCATCTGCTGCATTGAAGAGCTCATGCCCATGTGTTGCAAGCAAAGCCTTATTAGCAGTAATAACAGATTTCTTATTCTTAATCGCTTCTAGAATCAATGTGCGGGCTGGCTCAATACCACCCATGACTTCAATAACAATATTGATCTCTGGGTCATTAACAATTGAGTTTAAATCTGTTGTAATCATTGAAGGATTAATACCTTCACGGGCGGCGTTACTGCGTACGCCAATCTTTTTAAGAACTAGGAGAGCACCCGAGCGCTCAGATAGCTCTTGCTCATCAGATTGGAGCAGGCGGGCGACTTGGCTGCCGACCACACCGCAGCCGAGCATGCCAATAGATATTGTCTTTAGCTCTGCGCTCATGCGGTCTATTCTTTCACAGATGCCTGTAACGGCGTTAAATATCTAGCCCTAACAGATCAGCTTCAGTCTCACGGCGCAGAATCACGCGGGCTTTTCCATCTTTTACTGCAATTACTGGTGGTCGTGGCACGTGGTTGTAATTAGTTGCCATGCTTCGTCCATATGCACCTGTTGCTGGGGTGGCCAATAAATCACCAGGAACAATGTCGCGCTCTAATTCAATCTCACGAATGACAATATCGCCGGTCTCACAGTGCTTTCCGACAATACGTGAAGAAATCTTTGGCGCACTGCTAGCACGATTTACTAGCGCTGCGAAGTATTGAGCATCATATAAAGCAGGGCGCAGGTTATCGCTCATGCCACCATCAACAGATACGTAGCGGCGATTAGCCCCGTTTTCTAAAGTGACATCTTTAACTGTTCCAACTTCATAGAGCGTGAACATTGTTGGTCCAACGATTGCTCGCCCTGGCTCAATTGAAATACGAGGAATGGAAAGCTTATGAGCTGCGCATTGGCTACTAACAACTTCTGCCAAAGCTTTCATCGTTAATGCTGGATCTAAATTAGTTTCTCCCGGTAAATAGGCAATGCCATATCCCCCACCTAAATCAAGTTCAGGTAGCTCTGCTGAATATTCATCACGATACTTAGCAAGAAGTTCAATAAGGCGCTGGGCACTTATTTCAAATGACTCAGTTTCTAAAATCTGTGAACCGATGTGGGCATGGAAGCCGCGCAGTTCTAGAGATGAGTGGGTGCGCACGTGGGTAATTGCATTCCACGCAGCACCACTTGCAATTGAAAAGCCAAACTTCACATCTTCATGGGCGGTGGCAATAGATTCATGTGTGTGGGCTTCAATGCCTGGTGTTAGACGTAACAAGACTTTTTGAACTACTCCATGCTTAGTTGCAGCTGCGCTAACCCGCTCTATTTCATAGAGTGAATCAATAACGATTGTGCCAACTCCGGCTGCCACAGCCTTTTCTATTTCAGCCACAGATTTATTGTTTCCATGCACCTCAATCTTGGCAGGATCAATGCCGCCCTTAAGGGCAACGGCTAACTCACCGCCTGTGCAGACATCAATACCGATACCAATATCTTTAATCCAGCGTGCAACTTCAACGCATATAAAGGCTTTAGCTGCGTAATAAACAGTGCCAGCGTTACTTCCAAAAGCGTTTTTTAAAGCTGTGTTCCAGGCTGCCGCACGATCTCTAAAATCTGCTTCATCCATAATGAAAGATGGTGTGCCAAACTCTTTAGCTAACGCTGAAACCGGGATTGAAGAGATTGTTAATTCTGCGCCAGTCTTAACATGAGAGGACCACATATCTACATCCTCTCCGGTGCACTAACGCCTAACAAATCCAAACCATTTTTAATTACTTGCTTCGTAGAAGCACAGAGTAATAGACGGGCAGTGTGTAATGGAGATGGGTTTTCCTCGCCCATTGGTAACACACGACAATCGGCATAGAAGCCGTGATAAGTACCGGCTAACTCTTCAAGGTAGCGAGCAACGCGGTGAGGTTGGCGAAGTTCAGCCGCGCTTTGCACCACACGTGGGAACTCAGCTAAAGCCCCCAGTAGTTCGTTTTCACGATCATGAACAAGCTGTGATGAATCAAAGGCGCTCAAATCAACTGAAATATTTAAATCAGCGGCATTTCGCAAAACGGCGGTAATACGAGCATGAGCGTATTGAACGTAGTAGACCGGGTTCTCATTGGTATTGCGCTTTAAGATATCGATATCCATCACCATAGGTGTGTCTACTGGGTATCGAATCAAGGTGTAGCGGGCAGCATCAACGCCTACTTTTTCAACTAACTCTTCCAAAGTAATAATCGTGCCGGCGCGCTTAGAGAGTTTGACCTCTTCCCCGCCCTCCATAATCTTTACTAGCTGACCAATAAGAACATCAATGTTGTACTCAGGATCATCACCGGCACATGCAGCAATGGCCTTTAAGCGATTCACATATCCATGATGATCTGCGCCCAGCATGTAGATGCAGATATCAAAGCCCCGTTCGCGCTTATTGATGTAATAAGCAGTGTCTGATGAAAAGTAAGTAAGTGAGCCATCAGATTTAGTTAATACGCGATCTTTATCATCGCCAAAGTCAGTTGTGCGCAGCCAGATAGCACCTTCTTCTTCAAAGACATGACCTTCCTTGCGTAGCTTTTCTAAGCCATGTTCAACTGCGCCTTGATCATGTAGTGAACGCTCTGAAAACCAGACATCAAAATGTGTACCAAAAGTATCTAACACTCTCTGCTGATCTTTTAACTGAAGGGCATAAGCAGCTTCACGAAAAGCTGGATGGCGCGCGCCTTCTGGCAAAAAAGTTATAGATGCATCACTTGCCACAACTTCTTTAGCTAAATCTGCAATGTATGCACCCAGATAACCATCTTCAGGAATCGGATTACCTAAAGCTGCAGCTTCAACCGATGCTCCAAATAAATCCATCTGATTACCGCGATCATTAATATAAAACTCGCGTTTAACATCTGCCCCTGCAGCGCTAAGGACTCGGCCTAGAGAATCCCCCACTGCTGCCCAACGTGTGTGTCCTAAGTGCAGTGGGCCAGTTGGATTAGCACTAATAAATTCAAGATTGACGCGCACCCCTGCGAGCGCACTGCCTTTTCCATAATCTTTAGTTGCTTTAAGAATCGTTACAACTAACTCGGCTTGATTAGCGCGATTAAGAGTGATGTTAATAAATCCAGGGCCAGCAATATTTACTTGAGAAATGCCATCTGTGCCGGCTAGTAAGTCGCAAATAATTTGTGCGACATCTCGGGGATTTTTGCCGGCAGGCTTTGCAAGTTGGAGTGCAATAGAGGTTGCATAGTCGCCATGGTCTCGATCTTTGGGGCGCTCTAATTTGATAGTGGCCGGAATTTGTCCAGATAGTGAGCCAGCAATGAAGGCTTGCTCAAGGGCGGCTTTGATCGCCGCTTCTAGCTGCTCTATCTGTGTGGACACCGCCTAAGGCTATCGTGCGCTCAGTTGAGCGTTATCAAATCGTTAGGTGATGGGGTGAGATTTCACCAAAAATAGAGTGACGAATTCGGACATGCCCACTAGCGTTTACCCCACTATCGCTCCCTTCTCATCCGGGTAGAAAAAGATTTGCCTGGGGGTGCGATCCTTTCGAAAGGTGTTCCATATATGAAAAAGCGCCGCCTCGCGATTACTGCAGTTCTTGCTGCAGTAGCTATCGCACTCACAGGTTGCTCAAGTGCTGACGAATCCGCCGAGGGTTTTGTTGGTGTAATCCTTCCTGATGCAGCATCATCAAACCGCTGGGAAACTGCTGACCGCGGATTCCTACAAGCAGCATTTGATGCAGCAGGAGTAAAAGTTGACATTCAGAACGCAAACGGCGACAAGGCACAGTTTGCAACTATTGCAGACCAGATGCTTACAGCTGGTGCAAAGGTTCTTATCCTTGTAAACCTAGATTCAGATTCAGCTAAGGCTGTTCAGGACAAGGCTGCAGCACAGGGTGTTAAGACAATCGACTACGACCGTCTAACACTTAATGGTTCAGCTTCATTCTACGTTTCATTTGATAACGAGGCAGTTGGTCGTCTACAAGGTGAAGGCATCAAGGCATGTCTAGATGCAGCAGGAAAGTCATCTGCTCGTATCGTTTACCTCAACGGTTCACCAACAGATAACAACGCAACACTATTCAAGGCTGGATACGATTCAGTTCTTCGTCCATTGATCGATTCAAAGGCATACACACTTGTTGATGACCAGGCTGTTCCAGACTGGGATAACGCAAAGGGTGGAGTAATTTTCGAACAGCAGCTATCAAAGGCTGGCGGAAAGCTTGATGCAGTTGTTTCAGCTAACGAAGGTCTTGGACTTGCAGCTATTGCTGTTCTTAAGAAGAACAAGCTCAACGGCAAGGTCTGCGTATCTGGACAAGATGCAACTGTTGACGGATTGCGTGCAGTCCTCACAGGAGATATGTCAAACACTGTATACAAGGCCATCAAGGCTGAAGCTGAAGGTGCAGCTGCACTAGCAATCGCATTGCTACGTGGAGAAGAAGCAACAACAGCAACAGGTTCTGTAAACAACGGAACAATTGATGTCCCATCAGTGCTATTGGTACCAGTTGGAATCACAAAGGCAAACGTCAAGGACGTTATTGCTGATGGCTTCCAGAAGAAGGAAGATGTCTGTAAGGGCATCGAAGACCTCTGCACAGCTAACGGACTCTAATATCCGATCAAGCTAGGCAATAGAAAGTAGGTTGCGGCTCGGGGTTTATTCCCTGAGCCGCAACTTCTTTTATAGGATATTTTCATCGCACGTAAGCAGAATCTAAAGAAAAGTGGTTAGAGACATGAGCTCACCGATACTTTCACTCCGAGGTGTCAACAAATCTTTTGGACCGGTACACGTCCTCAAAGATGTTAACTTCGATGTCGCTCTTGGCAAAGTAACTGCCCTCGTTGGAGATAATGGTGCCGGTAAGAGCACACTCATTAAATGCATCGCCGGTATTTACACACCTGAGACTGGCGATTTTCTCTTTGAAGGTAACAAGGTTGATATTCACGGTCCACGCGATGCAACAGCTCTTGGAATTGAAATTGTGTATCAAGATCTAGCGCTGTGCGATAACTTAGACATTGTTCACAATATGTTTTTAGGTCGCGAGCAAAAGCGTGGAGCAGTATTAAATGAAACTTCTATGGAGTCACTCGCCCGTAAGACCCTAGATGGCTTAAGTGTAAGAACCGTTAAATCTATTCGCCAAACAGTTTCTTCACTTTCAGGCGGACAACGCCAGACGGTTGCAATCGCTCGCGCTGTTCTTTGGAATAGCAAAGTAGTTATTTTGGATGAGCCAACTGCAGCCCTTGGTGTTGCACAGACCGAACAGGTTCTTAACTTAGTTCGTCGCCTTGCCGATAATGGTTTAGCTGTTGTATTGATCAGTCACAACCTCAACGATGTCTTTGAAGTGGCCGATAACATCGCCGCTTTGTATCTCGGAAATATGGCTGCACAGGTTGATAAGAATGAAGTTATTCCGCGCCAAGTGATTGAACTAATCACGACAGGAAAATCTGCCGGAGTCCAAGCACCTGTAGCAAATAAGGGAGCAAAATAATGAGCGTTGTTATTGAGCATGAAGATGCCACTATCAAAAGCGCCATGGAAGATTACTGGGCCCGCGTTAAAGCAGGTGACATCGGCTCACTTCCTGCAGTTCTTGGCCTAATTGCTCTCTGTATTGTCTTTGGCTCAATGTCCAGCGTTTTCTTAACGCCAGGCAACTTTGCAAATCTACTCACACAAGCAGCTGCGGTGATTGTTATTGCCATGGGCTTGGTTTTTGTTTTACTCCTTGGAGAAATTGATCTCTCTGCAGGCTTTACAGCAGGTGTGACTGGCGCAGTTCTAGTTATCTTGATTACCAACCACGATGTGCCTTGGTATGCCGCTCTGTTTGCATCAATAGTCGTTGGGGTCATCCTTGGTTTTGGGCTTGGAACCTTGGTAGCACGACTTGGAATTCCATCCTTCGTTGTTACCTTGGCAGCTTTCCTTGCCTTCCAGGGAATTCTTCTCTTGCTAGCAGGAGAGGGTGGAACTATCCGTGTTGAAGATAAGACTATTTTGGCAGTTGAAAACTCAAATCTTTCTCCTCTTTACAGTTGGGTCTTTTTTATAGTTGCCTCTGTTGTCTATGTGCTGATGGGCTTGAGCAGCATTTATGCCCGCCGTAAAGCAGGATTAAAATCTGAACTTATTAAACTGTGGGTAATAAAGACTGTAGGTCTTCTTGGAATCACTGGTGTTGCAGTATTTGCTTTGAACTTAGAGCGAAGCAATAACCCAGATCTTGTAAGCCTCAAGGGAATCCCTTACGTCGTGCCGGTCATCCTCTTGCTTTTAGTCATTGGAACTTTTGTTCTTGGCCGAACAGCTTTTGGACGTCATGTCTATGCAGTGGGTGGAAATGCAGAAGCTGCGCGTCGAGCTGGTATTAATGTTAAGCAAATCCGTATCGTGGCATTTATGATTTGTTCTGGTTTAGCAGCCATTGCTGGAATGATCTTTGCTTCTCGTCAAAACTCTGTTTCTCCTACAACAGGTGGTAGTTCAACACTTCTCTACGCTGTAGGTGCTGCTGTTATCGGTGGAACATCACTCTTTGGCGGTAAGGGCAAGATGCGTGATGCAATTCTTGGCGGCCTTGTAGTTGCTGTTATCGATAACGGCATGGGTCTTTTGGGATATGCAGCCGGAATCAAGTTCATCGTCACAGGACTTGTCTTGCTGATCTCAGCTGGTGTTGATGCGATTTCTCGCCGCGGCTCAGCAGTTAGTTGACGCCCTTTTTTAAGCTTTAACACCCATCAAGTGCTCTAGAGCTAGTTGATCAACTAGTTCATAGCCATATCCACGTGCACCTGCTGCTTCAACATCGAAGGAATCTTTAGCAAGATCTCTCCATGTTTCGCCAGCGCCAAGCGTTGATTCATTCAACCCTGGGATATTAGAAACCTTCATCGCTTCAATAACGCGAGGATCTGCGCGGAAGGCTGCTGCACGCTCTTTGAGTGCTAAGTAGGTGCGCATGTTTGCAGATGCTGATTCCCACACGCCCTTGTCATCTTCTGTGCGAGCTGGCTTGTAATCAAAGTGCTTTGGTCCCTCGTACTTATAGCGCTCAAGCAAATCAACTAAGAAGAATGCAGATTTTAAATCTCCATGACCAAAAACTAAGTCCTGATCAAACTTTGGACCATGCTGGCCGTTGAGATCGATGTGATACAACTTCTTCTGCCATAGCGCTTGAGCAATGCCGTGGACAAAGTTAAGTCCAGCCATTTGTTCGTGACCAACTTCAGGGTTAAGTCCAACTAACTCTGGGCGATCTAACGTGTAAATGAAAGCAAGAGCGTGACCAATAGTTGGCAAGAAGATATCGCCTCGTGGCTCATTTGGTTTTGGTTCAATTGCAAATTTAATGTCATATCTGTTATCGGTAACGAACTCGCCTAAAGTATTAAAAGCTTCACGGAAGCGATCAAGTGCAACATAGCCATCCTTTGCACCATCAGATTCAGCGCCTTCACGTCCACCCCAACACACATAGGTCTTTGCACCCAGTTCAACTGCAAGTTCAATATTCTTCATCACCTTGCGAATTGCATATCGGCGGATATCTTTATCATTTGAAGTAAACGCACCATCTTTAAAGACAGGATGTGAGAAGAGATTTGTAGTAGCCATTGGAACTTTCATTCCAGTATCAGCCAAGGCTTTCTTAAAGCGGTCGATGTGGGTGCGTCGTGCACCTTCATCACTTCCAAATGGAATTAAGTCATCATCATGAAAAGTAACGCCATAGGCACCGCGAGCAGCTAACTCATTGACCGTGCGGACTGGATCTAGCGCGCCTCGAGTTGCATCTCCGAATGGGTCACGTGCCTGCCAGCCAACGGTCCAGAGACCAAAAGTGAACTTATCTGCAGGGGTAGGTGTTAGTGACATAGAGAAAAGCCTTTCTTATGCGCTCGTTTTGGAACATCCCTAACTTACCTCTAATCTTGACCCCTAACCATATAAAGCCGCAAGGTTTTTCATCTGGGTTAGCGGGAGTGGTGAAATGGCAGACACGCAGGTCTTAGGAACCTGTGTCTTCGGACGTGAGGGTTCAAGTCCCTTCTCCCGCACACGTGCTTGATAAATCTTTAGAATCGGTAGCATGAAAAGCATTGAAGTATCTGAAACTGGCGGACCAGAGAAATTGAAATACGTTGACCGTCCAATTCCAGTCATAGGCCAGAATGAATCTCTCATTGATGTCCTAGTAGCAGGAGTCAACTTCATCGACACCTACCACCGCAGCGGTTTATACCCGCGTCCACTTCCATTCACTCCCGGAGTAGAAGGCGTGGGAATTATTCGCGAAATAAATGGTACTGCACCATCAGATTTGTTAGTTGGTATGCGAGTCGGTTGGGTTGTCTCTACTGGAGGATACTCCGAGGTTGTAACACTTCCACATCAAGAACTAATTCCAATCCCAGAAGCTATCGATGATGCGCAAGCAACAGCGCTTCTTCTTCAGGGAATGACCGCGCATTATCTTGCCGTTGATTCCTACAACATAAAGCCAGTAGACTTAGCCCTCGTACACGCTGGGGCTGGTGGAGTTGGACTCTTGCTCACCCAATATATTAAATCACTCGGTGGCCTCGTAATCGCAACGGCGTCAACAGATGCAAAAAGAAATCTCTGCTTGGAAAATGGTGCTGATCTGGCTATTGGGTACTCAGAGTTTCATGAACGTGTTATGGAATTTAGTAATGGTGGTGGCGCACATGTTGTCTATGACGGCATTGGCAGAGCTACCTTCGATGAAAGCCTGCTCTCGGTTCGTCCACGGGGATCTCTCGTAATCTACGGATACGCCAGCGGACCCGTCCCGCCAATTGATTTGGGCAAACTAACGAATAATTCGATATTTCTCACCCGCCCAACATTGAAACATTTTATTTCGAATCGAGAAGAACTGCTTTGGCGTGCCAATGAGGTATTCAGGGCTAATTCAAATGGCCATATGAATGTTCGAATTGGTGGACGATATGCACTAAAGAGCGCTTCACAGGCTCATCAAGATCTAGAGGCTCGAAGAACGACTGGGAAACTTATTCTTGAGCTATAAAAATAATCGCCTTAGTTCGGTTGCTAGAAAGAGACTTCCTATTAGAGGACTCCGTATTTAGCAAATGCTGCGCTTGGGCTCATCCCCTCTTTAACTGCTTTACGGAATTGATTTTCACCCGCATCCTTTTCTTCAACTCTTCGAACAACCTCTTCGATCACATCCTTGGGAACAACAACAACTCCATCAAGATCGCCAACAATTAGATCTCCAGGATTTATTGTGACTCCATCAATAACACCTGAAACATCGTATGCAGTCACTTCGTATCGACTATTAATATCGAGCGGACTTGTATTGACTCCAAAAACTTTAAATCCCAATGCCCTTGTGCGGACAACATCGCGCACTGGTCCGTCGGTTAGCGTCCCTGCAACGCCTTTAAAGGCGCAAGCGGTGGAGAGAAGTTCGCCCCATAAAGAGCCGTGACCGTGACGATTGGTTGGAGACACATACACCTGATCCTTCCCAAGGGCATCAAGTGCTTTGAGTAACCCAACGTATGGAACTTCAGGTGCTGCTTCAACGACCTCTAATTTCACCGGAAATGCATATCCCATCATGACGCCTTCACCTGAAATCATCGTGATGTCGGAGCCAAGCACTTGATTGCGATAGTTCAAATGATCAAGGCAATCAGAGGCTAAAGAGGCAGAGAAGATTGTGCGTAACTTATTCAGGTCAAGGCTCATGACCTAATAATACGATAAACATAAAACTATGTAGCC
>OFRL01000537.1_pt1 | contig 16742 bp, 13 predicted proteins | sample 1543121 | NCBI WGS metagenome assembly OFRL01 (sample SAMN07774228, study PRJEB24372) | wastewater metagenome | isolation source: Lake Maggiore Cannobio | place: Italy: Cannobio | collected 2016-01
CGTTGATGGCGGAACGCACGTCACCGGATTTCGCGCCGCACTCACCAGCTCGCTGAACGACTGGGGCCGCAAGAATGGCGCGATCAAGGACAACGATCCGAACCTCACCGGTGAAGATGTGCGTGAAGGTCTCACCGCTGTTATCTCCGTCAAACTTGTTGACCCACAGTTTGAAGGACAGACCAAGGCGAAGCTCGGCACTGCCGAAGTGAAGGGGATCGTGCAGACCGCGGTGAACGCTGGTGTACTGCAGTTCCTTGAAGAGAACCCGGGCGACGGTAAAGAGGTGATTCGCCAAGCGCTGAACGCGGCGCGCGGTCGCGAAGCGGCGCGCAAGGCACGCGACTTGGTGTTGCGCAAGGGCGCACTTGAGGGAAGCGCACTTCCAGGAAAGCTCGCCGACTGCCAAGAGCGCGATCCGGCGAAGTCAGAGCTCTACATTGTGGAGGGCGAGTCGGCCGGTGGATCTGCAAAGCAGGGACGCGATCGCCGCTTCCAGGCAATCTTCCCGCTGCGCGGCAAGTTGCTCAACGTAGAGAAGGCGCGCATCGACAAGATCTTGGGGAGCGACAACATCCGCACGCTGATTGTTGCGCTCGGCGCAGGGATTCAAGACAGCAGCAGCTCCTTTGACCTTGCCAAGCTGCGCTACCACCGCGTCATCATCATGACCGACGCAGACGTAGACGGCGCGCATATTCGCACGCTGCTGCTCACCTTCTTCTACCGCTACATGCCAGCGATCATTGAAGCGGGTTACCTCTACATTGCGCAGCCACCGCTGTATCGCATCAGCACCGGCAAGGAGACGAAATATGCATCGTCAGAGAAGGAGCGCGACGCCGCTGTTGCTTCATTCAAGGCGAAGAACGTCAACGTGCAGCGCTTCAAGGGGCTCGGCGAGATGAACGCCGAACAACTCTGGGAGACGGCAATGAATCCAGAGAACCGCGTCTTCCTGCAGGCACGCATTGAAGATGCGGCCGCGGCGAACGAGATCTTCGAGATGTTGATGGGCGAGCGTGTTGAGCCGCGCCGCGACTTCATCAAGGCCGAGGCGCGCAAGGTCCAGAACCTCGACATTTAATACGCGATATAGAGCAGAAAGAAAGGGGGTGACGAGATGGCAGATAAGACCGTAGATAACGGCGCTGACGGGATTAGCCCGAACGGCGTTAGCGTCACCACCGTCAAGTCGATTCGCATTGAAGACGAGATGCGCACGAGCTACCTCGATTACGCCATGAGCGTGATCGTGGCGCGTGCCCTTCCAGACGTGCGTGACGGCCTCAAGCCGGTCCACCGCCGCATCCTCTACACGATGGGTGAGATGGGCCTCTCCGGCAGCTCCGCCTACCGCAAGTGCGCCGCGATCGTGGGCGAGGTGATGGGTAAATACCACCCGCACGGCGACGGCGCCCTCTATGACGCACTCGTCCGACTGGCGCAAGACTTCTCCATGCGTCACCCGCTCGTTGATGGACAGGGAAACTTCGGTTCCGTTGACGGCGACTCCGCCGCCGCAATGCGCTATACCGAGGCGCGACTCACCGCAATCGCCGGCGAGATGCTCGCCGACATTGACAACGAGACGGTTGACTTCACACCGAACTACGACGGCACGCAGAAGGAGCCGAGCGTCCTTCCATCGCGCATGCCGAACCTGCTCATCAACGGTTCATCCGGAATTGCCGTTGGTATGGCCACCAACATTCCGCCGCACAACCTTGGCGAGATTGCGGACGCGGCGATCGCACTTGTAGAGAACCCACACCTCACCGCTGAGGAGTTGAGCGCCTTCGTCCTTGCACCCGACTTCCCAACGGGCGGCGTCCTCTACCGTTATGACAACGTCAAGAACCCGCTCACCGGAAAGCTGGAGCGCGTTGACGCGATCCGCCAGATGTATGCGCACGGCCGCGGTCGCGTAGTTGTTGAAGGGAAGACCACCTTTGAAGAGGCGCGCGGCGACCGCACCGCCATCATCATCCATGAGCTTCCGTATCAAGTGAACAAGGCGTCACTCGTTGAGAAGATCGCCGACCTCGTCAAGGAGGGACGTATCGACGGCATCGCTGATCTACGCGACGAGTCCGACCGCGACGGAATGCGCATCTACGTTGAGGTGAAGCGCGACGGGAATCCGCACAAGGTTCTCAACAAACTGTTGAAGCTCACCCCGCTCCGCGCCGCATTCAGCATGAACATGCTCGCACTCGTTGACGGCCAGCCGCAGACGCTTTCACTGAAATCCGTCTTGCAGCACCACATTGAGCACCGCCGCATTATCGTCCGGCGCCGCACCGAGTTTGATCTCAAGAAGGCGCGCGAGCGCGCGCACATTTTGGAGGGCTTGAAGATTGCGCTGGACAACCTTGATGCCGTGATCAAGACGATCCGCGCCGCAGCAGATGTTGACGTTGCGCGCGAACAGTTGATGGCGAAGTTCAAGCTCAGCGAACTGCAGGCGCAGGCAATCTTGGACATGCGCCTCGCCCGGCTTGCCGCACTTGAGCGCAAGAAGATTGAAGACGAGTATCTGGAAGTCCTTGGGTTGATCAAGGAGCTCGAAGATATCCTTGCTAATCCGAAGCGCGTCTCCAAGATCATCGCCGCGGAGTACGCCAAGTTGAAGGAGAAGTTCGGCGATAAGCGCCGCACCCGCATTGCGCAAGACGCCACGCGCGAGATGTCTGATGAAGACCTCATTGCCGACGAAGATGTGGTGATCACGATCAGTGGTCGCGGTTACATCAAGCGTCAGCCACTCACCGCCTACCGCCAGCAGCATCGCGGCGGGAAGGGCGTGCGCGGCATGACCACGCGTGAAGAGGATGCGGTGAAGTCGCTCCAGGTTGCGAACACGCACGACTGGGCATTCTTCTTCACCAACAAGGGCCGCTGCTTCAGCACCAAGGTGCACGAGATCCCAGACGCGTCGCGCCAGAACAAGGGGATTCCAATCGTCAACCTGCCAGGTGTGCAGGTGGAGTCCGGCGAAGTTCCAGTTGCTACTGTCATCCTGCAGAACTTCACCGCAGGTGGTTACCTCGCCTTCTCCACCAAGAAGGGTGTGGTCAAGAAGACCGCGCTTGAACAGTTTGAGAAGGTGCGTTCGTCAGGAATTATTGCGATCACGCTGGATAAGGGTGATGAGCTTGCGCAGGTGATCCCAACGTCTGGTGAAGATGACATCGTGCTCGCCACGCGACAGGGTCGCATCTGCCGCTTCCATGAGAAGGAGGCGCGACCGATGGGCCGCTCCGCCGGCGGCGTCATCGGCATCCGCATCGCCCGACAGGGTGACCTTGTGGTTGCCGCTGCCATCGTTGAGCCGGGCGCCGACCTCCTCGTCCTTACAGAGACGGGCTTCGGGAAGCGCGTTCCAGTCCAAGCCTTCAGCCGCAAACATCGCGGCACCCAGGGTGTCCGCCTCATTCCGCTCGAAGGGCGCAAGACGGGGCCAGTGGTCGCCGTTCGCCAGGTGAGCGAGGCGGATGAAGAGGTGATCCTGATCAGTGCCGAAGGACAGGTGGTGCGCACGAAGCTTGAGAGCATCGCCACCCGTAATGACGGCAGCTCCCAGGGCGTCCGCGTGATGACCCTCCGCGAGGGGGATAAGGTCGCCGGGATCGCCGCCTTCCGCACGGGGCTCGCACAGCGCGACGCCGGCGGCGAGAGCGACGAGGCACCCGCACGGGTAGCCCCTACGGTAAAGGGGGCGACAAAGGCGGCACCGAAGGGGACTCCGAAACCGCCCAAGACCACCGTCCCGAAGGGGAAGGGCAAGCCAGCGTCTAAGGTGAAGGCGAAAACGAAACCTACAAAGCGGCGATAGGGATCGGAGGGCGGCGATGAGGGCAGATTCAGTCGACGTCTACACGGGGAATGCGAACCGGGAGTTAGCCGGCAAGATCGCGCGCTACCTCGGACGCGAGCTCGGCAAGGCGGACGTGTTCGCCTTCGCCAACGAGAATATCTTCGTCAAGATCCTTGATAACGCACGAGAGAAGGACGTCTTTATCGTGCAGCCAACTTCGCGACCGGTGAGCAGCTCCATCATGGAGCTGCTGATCATGATTGACGCGTTCAAGCGCGCATCAGCAGGACGCATCACCGCCGTCATCCCGTACTACGGCTACGGCCGATCAGACAAGAAAGACCAGCCGCGCGTCCCAATTACCGCACGCCTCGTTGCGGACATGCTGCAGGTTGCTGGCGCGAATCGCATTCTCACCATGGACCTCCATCAGGGGCAGCTACAGGGATTCTTTAACGTCCCAGTAGATGAACTCACGGCGGTGCACATGCTCTCCAACTACATCCGACAGAACGGCACCGAGAACCTTGCAGTGGTGACCGACCTTGGCTTTGCAAAACGCGCGCGGGCATTTGCAGAACTGCTCGACGCGCCACTCGCGATCGTTGAGAAGCGACGCGAAGGGAATGATGATCACGCTGAAGTTCTCAACGTCATCGGTGACGTGAAGGGGAAGCGCGTCGTCATCGTTGACGATGAGATTGACACGGGCGGAACGCTCATTGAGACCGTCCGCGCAATTGAGAAGGCTGGCGCAATCGAAGTGACCGCCTGCGCAACACACGGCGTCTTCTCAGGCCCCGCCATCGAACGCATCAGCGCATCGTCGGTGCGCGAGGTGGTCGTCACCGACTCCATCCCGATGCCAGTTGGCGTGAGTAGCCCAAAGATCAAGCGCCTCTCTTGCGCGCCACTATTTGGTGAAGCGATCAAGCGCATTCACCTTGGTGAATCGGTCGGCGCACTTTTCGGCAAAGAAGCCTCCATGGCTGAGGAGATGGTCTTCTGGGATGGCGAACATGCCGGACTCCCGTCACCAGGTAGCAACGGCGGCGGACAGAACTCAAAGCGCCGAGCGAAGTAGTCGTGACGCTGAAGTTGCACCGACCAGACGAGCGCGGTGTGGTGAGTGCGCATCCAGAAGAGAAGAGCAGCGACTGGCGCAGCTCACTGCGCAGCCCGCGATGGAACGCCGCTCCACTGAAGAATCCTGAGATGAACCCGACGAGTCGTCCGGCGAGCGTGCTCTATTGGCTCGTCCTCGGCGCGCTCACATTTGGCATCTTGATGCTGGGGTACGGCTCCGGCTTCTGGCGCTAGGGGCCACGCGTGGTCTTCGGCTTCCTCTCCCGTCTTATTGACTCCAACGACCGCGAGATCGGTCGCCTCTCGCCCATCCTCACCGCCGTCAACGCGCGCGCAGATGAGATGGAGGCGGCGAGCGCCGAAGATATCCGCGCACGAATGGATGCGATCGCTGCGCAGCTTCGCGCGCTGAGCGGCGACGCGCAACGCGCCGCACTTGAGGAGGCACTCCCAGAAGTTCTCGCTGCGGCGCGCGAAGCGGCGCGCCGAACGATCAAGCTACGTCCGTATGACGTGCAGATCTTGGGTGCGATCGTTCTCCATCAAGGGAAGATTCCAGAGATGCGCACTGGCGAAGGGAAGACGCTTGTAGGCCCACTCGCCGCCGCCGTGAATGCGCTTTCCGGCGCTGGAGTCCACGTGATCACCGTCAACGACTACCTAGCACGACGCGACGCACAGTGGATGGGACCGCTCTTCGCCTTCCTCGGCCTCTCGCTCGGCGTTATCACCCATGACACTTCGTACATCTATGACGCAGACTTCCATAGCGGCGAGGAGCGCACCGCCCGCCTCCGCCCCGTCACCCGTCGTGAGGCGTACGCCGCAGACGTCACCTACGGCACCAATAACGAGTTCGGCTTCGATTACCTGCGCGACAACATGGTCACCGAGCTCGAAGCGCGCGTACAACGCGGCCACGCCTTTGCGATCGTGGACGAGGTGGACAACATCCTCATTGACGAGGCACGAACACCGCTAATCATCAGCGGTCAGGCGGGTGAGTCGCAGGACCTCTATCAAGTGTTCGCCAAGCTCGTCCCTCGCCTTCGCGAGCGACCAGAAGGGGCCACAGATGGTGGCGACTACTTCGTTGACGTTAAGGACAAGGCGGTCTCGCCGACTGAAGAGGGCGTCGCCAAGGTTGAGAAGATGATCGGCGTAGAGAACCTCTACGGTGGTGATCCACTGATGGCGCGCCACTTTGAATCGGCACTTCGGGCGCATGCACTCTTCAAGCGTGATCGCGATTACATCGTTGAGGGTGGCGAGATCGTCATCGTTGATGAGTTCACTGGCCGAAAGATGCCGGGGCGCCGCTGGTCGGAGGGACTCCATCAGGCGATTGAGGCGAAAGAGGGGCTCCGCGTCCAACGTGAATCAGTAACGATGGCGACGATCACCTTCCAAAACTACTTCCGTCTCTACGGCAAACTCGCTGGCATGACCGGTACCGCCATGACCGAGGCGGAAGAGTTCAGTAAGATTTACAAGCTTGACGTCACGTCAATTCCAACACATCGGCCAATGATTCGCGTTGACGAACCTGATCTTGTGTATCGGACGGAGCGGGCAAAGGATACGGCGATCATTGAACACATCAAGGAGCGCATCGCCGCAGGTCAACCGGTGCTTGTTGGCACAACGTCGGTTGAACGCTCTGAGCACCTTGCAGGACTGCTGAAGCGCGAAGGGGTGAAACACAACGTCTTGAACGCGAAGCAGCACGAACGTGAAGCGCCGATTGTTGCGCAGGCGGGACGCTCTGGCGCAGTGACGATTGCAACCAACATGGCCGGCCGCGGAACGGACATTGTGCTTGGCGGAAATCCCGCTGGCCTCGCCTCTGAAGCGCTGCGCATTAAGGGTCTCAACCCTGCCGAAGTTGATGCGGAGACCTACGCCGCGGCGCTCGCAGAGGCGGAGCGCTCCTGCACAGCCGATCGTGAAGTTGTCCTTGCCGCCGGCGGGCTCCGTATCATCGGCACGGAGCGACACGAATCACGACGTATTGATAATCAGCTGCGTGGTCGCGCCGGTCGCCAAGGTGACCCAGGATCATCGCGCTTCTACCTCTCGCTTGAAGACGACCTGATGAAGCGCTTCGCTGGTGAGCGCGTAGTTGGACTCATGGATCGCCTCGGCTTTGATGAGAGCCAGGCGCTGGAATCCGCAATGGTGAGCCGCACCATTGAGGGTGCGCAGACACGCGTTGAAGGCTACAACTTTGATGTGCGCAAGCGCGTCGTGGAGTTTGACGACGTGATCAACATGCAACGCGCCACCGTATACGGCGAGCGTGATCGTGTGTTGCGCGGCGAAGATCTTGCTCTCACTATTCAAGATGCGCTGCACGCCGAGGTGCGCGCACTCGCTGCTACACACTGCCCGCCAGGACTTCCAGGCGATTGGAACCGCGCCACACTTGCAACAGAACTGCAGCGACTTGGTGTGCAGCCTCCAGCATCGCTGGAAACGATCGTTGAAGATTCGCTCCTCTATGAAGCGGTTGCAGCTGTTGCAGATGAAGCGCTCGAACGCAAGGCGCAGGAGATCGGCGAGGAGATGTGGCCAAAAGTTGAGCGCGCCGTCATCTTGCGCAGCATTGACCAACTGTGGGTAGAGCATCTCACTGAGGTTGATGATCTTCGCCGCGGCATTGGCTTGCGCGGGCATGCACAGATCGATCCGCTTAACGCATTCAAGATTGAGGCGTTCAAGCTGTACGAAGAGTTCCAGTCGCTCATTCGCGTCAGCATCGGTCGCGCGGTCTTGCGCGTCAGCCTGGTGCAAGAGCAACGCGCCCCACGCCCAGTGGCGGTGGCAACATCTGGCGGCAGCGAAGGGCCAGCTAGCGGCGCAGCGCCGATGACACCAGCGAGGGCCCCTGCTGGCGAGATGAAGGCGGGGCGTAACGACGCCTGCCCATGCGGCTCGGGTAAGAAGTTCAAGAAGTGTCACGGGGCATAGCCCCTGCTACGATCGCGAGCGTGAAGCAGCAAGACCCCGTCGTCGCCTTCGGGCGACCGAGTGAGCGTTCCCAGTGAGCGTCGACGCCGCTGGCCTGCGCGACCTACTCGGTCGGATCGAAGCCACGTCGGGGGGGCTTTGACCCTGTAACAAAGACGGCGCGACTCGCCACAATTGAGTCACAGATGCTCGCCCCCGGCTTCTGGGATGACCAGCGGGTCGCTCGGCGCCTTGCACGTGAGGCGGAGGGCCTTCGTGAAGAGCTCACCCTCTGGCAGGAACTCACCAAATCGGCGCGCGATCTTGGTGAACTCTTCGAGCTCGCAAGCTCCGAGAGCGACGAGGCGCTCCTCACCGAAGTTGAGGTGCGCACGGCAGCCCTTGAAATCAGCTTCCAAAAGGCGCGCACCTCGCTCCTCTTTGCTGGCGAATACGCCGATGCGGATGCGGTCGTCACCATCCAGGCCGGCGCTGGTGGAACTGAGGCGTGTGACTGGACTGCAATGTTGCTGCGCGCCTACATGCGCTGGGCGGAGCGACACGGATTTGCAAGTGAGATCGTTGACTTCACTGAGGGTGAAGGCGCTGGCTACCGTAGTGTGGCGCTAGAGATTCGCGGAAGAAATGTCTTTGGTTGGTTGCGTGCGGAGCGCGGCGTCCACCGCATGGTGCGCATCTCTCCCTTTGATGGACAGAAGCGCCGCCAAACAACCTTTGCAATGTTTGAGGTGGTTCCTGAAGTTGAAGACGACCAAGAAGTGACGCTCAACTGGGATGAGATTCGTGTTGACACGTATCGCGCCAGCGGTGCTGGCGGTCAGCACGTCAATAAGACAGAGTCTGCTGTTCGACTTACGCACATCCCAACGAATAGCGTTGTCTCAAGCCAGAATCAGCGCTCACAGATGCAGAACCGAGAAACGGCAGAAAAGATGTTGCGCGGAAAGTTGATTGAACTAAAGATTCGTGCGCGCGAAGATGAGTTGGCGCGGATACGCGGGGAGACAGTGGTTGCTGGCTGGGGGAACCAGATTCGGAGCTACGTCTTCCATCCATATCAGATGGTGAAGGACCATCGAACCGGTGTGCAGACGTCAGACACCACAGGGGTGATGGATGGCGACTTTGACCCGTTCGTCTTGGCCGAACTTGAGCGCCTCGCGATCGGCGCGCCGATCACAGCGAGCGGGCTTGATGATGAGTAACCTTGCCGATATGACAAGCGTAGGAGAAGGCGAAACACCAGTCGTCTCGCTGAACGACGTGAGCGTCCGTTATCCGAGCGGGCATGTCGCGCTTGCTGGCGTTAGCCTGACGCTCAACCGCGGCGAGTTCGCCTTCCTTGTTGGACCTTCAGGTGCGGGGAAATCGTCGCTTGTTGGACTCCTCGTGCGCGACGTGCTCCCCTTCGCTGGAGAGGTGCACGTAGCCGGCTACTCAGTTCACGATCTTCCAACGAGTGAAGTGCCGTACCTGCGTCGACGCGTTGGTGTGGTCTTCCAAGACTTTCGTCTCTTGCAGCGACGCACCGTGCGTGAGAACACCGCCTTCGCACTGGAGGTCACCGGCGCTCCAGCAGAAGAGATTGAGGTGGCGGTGGAGCGCGCGCTGCGTATCGTCGGCCTTGGCAAGCTCGCCGACCGCTACCCAGACGCACTCTCTGGCGGTGAGCAGCAGCGCGCGGCGATCGCTCGCGCCATCGTTGGCAACCCTGAACTCCTCATCGCCGACGAGCCAACGGGAAACCTTGACCCCCTCATCAGCTGGGAGATCATGGAGCTGCTCGGGCAGATCAATCAGCTCGGCGTTACCGTTCTTGTTGCAACACACGACTCCGACATTGTCACCACGCTGCGCAGGCGTGTGCTTGCCCTTGAGGGCGGCCGCCTGATTCGCGATGAACAGCGTGGCACGTATCATCGAGTCGGCTAGGGCGAAGAGAAGATGAAGGTTGTGAGGGAGAGATGAGTCGAGCACAGAACACTCGCCTGCTGAAGTTGAGCGCCTCCGCCGCGATGAACGGCCTTGTGCGCAACCGTCTTGCAACGATTGCCGCCACCATGACGATGACACTGATGCTCCTTGTGCTCGCCTCAGTCCTTGTTATTCGTGCGGGTCTTGACGCCGCGCTGAGCTATGCCGACTCCAAGGTTGAGGTGATCGCCTACTTAAAGGTGGGTGCTTCGGACGCTCGTGCGGCCGGGCTTCGTGCGGAGATCCTGAAGGTTGAGGGGGTGCGTGACGCAACCTACGTGAGCGCCGATGAGGCGCTCGCCGCCTTCCGTGAACGCCTTAAGGAGCGGGGTGAGCCTGATCTCACCGGAGAGCTTGATGAGAACCCGCTCCCGCCAAGCTTTGAGATCGCGCTTGATAACCCCGGCCAAACTGCGAGCGTTGCGGACAGCCTGTCGAAGCTTCCCTCCGCAGCACTCTTTGCGAGAATCGTTGATGGTCGCGCACTCGCTGAATCGCTCGCGAGCGTCACCTCTGCGCTCCGCATAGTTGGCCTGATCGTGGTGATCGGTTTCTCGCTCGCGGTGCTCGCCGTTGTTGTCAACGCTATTCGGTTGGCGGTGATGGCGCGCAGTGATGAGATTGCCATCATGCAACTTGTTGGCGCCACCTCAGCGTGGGTGCGCCTCCCCTTCATCCTTGAAGGACTCGTCATCGGCGGGGTTGGCGCGCTGATCACCCTCTTCATCTTTGGCATCCTCGGCGCTGGTGTCAGCGCACTCATGCTGAACCTCTTCCGCGTCCTCCCTGTTGAAACGTCGGCGATCCTCGCCAGTCAAGTTGCGATCTCCGTCCTGATTGCAGGTTTCGGACTCGGCGCCCTCGGCGCGCTACTCTCTCTACGAGGTCGACTTAACTAAGGTCGTAGTCATCGATGTACGTGTAGGTGACAGAGCTGGCGAGAGAGCCTAAAGAGGGGGATTGATGCAGCAGCGATTCGTTGGCACGAACAGCAAGCGCCCACCGCTCGTCACGCGCGCCGGCGCACTCCTCCTCGCCATCGCGCTTGCGGTTGGCGTCTACACGCTCGGCTACAACAACGGCTCAACTGCTAGCACGCCAGCTGGAGCGAGCGGCGCGATCGATCTCTCTCGATTTAACGAGGTTCTGGACCTCGTTGAGCAGCGCCATGTTGGCGACGAGACAGAGCAGCAGCTCGTTGATGGCGCCATCAGGGGGCTCGTTGAATCACTGAACGATCCGTACTCGCAGTACCTCACCAGTGAAGAGATGGAGGTGATGCTCGGAGATCTCTCTGGAACCTTTGAGGGGATCGGCGCCGTCATTGAAAGTCGCAGCCCTACTGGTGATTCCTGTACGACGATTGGGCCAGACTGCTATCTCCTTGTTGTCTCGCCAATTGACGGTTCGCCGGCAAAGGCGGCAGGGATCATCAGTGGTGATCGCGTAACCGCGGTTGACGGCGTAAGCGTTGACGGTGAGACGCTTGACTCCGCAGTACGAAAGGTGCGAGGCGCAAAGGGGACGACAGTGGTTATTACAGTGGTGCGCGGCGAAGATGCGCCGAAAGATATCTCCATTGTTCGTGATGTCATTGTTGTCCCAGCCGTTGAGCCGAAGCAGCTCTCCACGGCTGCTGGTGACCCCGTTGGCTACATCCGCCTTGCAGAATTCAGTGAGGTTGCGTCCGAGCAGTTCCGCACCGCGCTCCAGACGGTTATTGATGCAGGCACCACGCGCATCATCCTTGACCTCCGCGATAACCCTGGTGGTTATCTCTCCGCTGCGCTCTCTATTGCGAGTGAGTTCATTGGTGATGGTGTTGTTTATATGGAAGAGACGAGCAACGGAAAGCGCACAGAGACGCGCGCGGATGGCGGAGGCCTTGCAACAGACCCTTCAATCAAACTCATTGTTTTGATTAATAAGGGGAGTGCCTCTGCAAGCGAAATTCTTGCTGGCGCACTTCAGGATCGTGGGCGGGCGAAGCTCGTTGGCGAGACGACCTTCGGCAAGGGCGTTGTACAAACCTTCATCGACCTCTCAGATGGTTCAGGGTTGAAGCTCACCATTGCGAAGTGGCTCACGCCGAACGGCACCTGGGTCCACAAGGTTGGCATCGCCCCGGACTATCCAGTTACCCCTGTCACAACCCAGGGGGCCGACGATCTGGTGCTCACCAAGGCGCTCGACCTCCTAAAGTAGCGGGCCTATCCGCCTCGCGACACACTCCCCTTGCGCCGCGCGCCGCTGCGCCGTATCGTTTACGGCAGACGGAAGGAGGTGGTGTGCAGTGTCAATAGACAGTTGTACGACCGCCTCTCGTGAGGTCGGCGCTTAACCGGCCCGCGAGAGCGGTGACGTTCTGAGAGGGCGCTGGCCGCACGGCCGGCGCCCTTTCTCATCTCATAGCGTCAAGGAGGTCTCATGGCCACGAAGAAGCCGGTTGCCGTAGCAGACGGTACGACGCTGTCTTCGAACCGGAAGGCCTCCCACGAGTACGAGATTCTTGACCGCTTTGAGGCGGGTGTGGTGCTGACGGGGACGGAGATCAAGTCAATCCGCGCCGGAAAGGCAGATATCGGCGACGCCTACATTCGGCTTGAACATGGTGAGGCGCGCATGATCGGCATGCACATTGCCGAGTGGCCCGGTGCCGCCAGCCAGCAGCACGAGCCGAAGCGAACGCGACGCCTCCTCCTACATAAGGAAGAGATCATCTCGATTGGAACCAAGGTGAAGGTGAAGGGTCTCACGTTGATCCCGCTCCGCCTTTATTTGAGCCGTGGTCGCTGCAAGGTGGAGATCGGTCTCGGGCGTGGAAAGAAGGAGTTTGACAAGCGAAAATCAATCGCTGACCGTGAGGGAAAGCGCGAAGCGGAGCGTGAGCTCTCCGACTGGAAACGCGGGGGCTAGTCGCCACACGCGCCAGCGTGTAGGATTCCCCCCTTGGGGATGCGTGGTTTCGACGGGAAGCCGTACCTTGAGAACGCGAGTCGAGGTTGCTATCAGGCCTCGTTAAACCGGTAGCAAAAAGAAGTACCTGGCAATCGCCAGCCTGCTCTCGCCCTCGCTGCCTAAGGCAGTAAGGTGAGCGTGGAAGCGGCCCCCGCTTCGCGGGTCGTGGAAGCGTCATTAAGCGAAGCTGCAACAGTGGTGAGTGACACATAGCCACTGATTAAGCCCGATTTAGGGGCATGTGACTCGGTTGAGGGTCGATCCGGCCTGTGGGAGCGCCTCAACTCAGACTAAACCGCAGGACACGCTCGTAGTGGTCTCTTGGCAGGCTTTTCGGACGAGGAGTTCGACTCTCCTCCATCTCCACCAATCGCACACGCCGCGCCGATGGCGCGCGCCGCGCTCTACTTCGCCGCCTTCTTGAGCTCCGCGATCCGCGCCTTTGCTATCGCTTGGATCAGCTTGACGTCAACATCCCAGTCGCTCGGCAGTGCGATCGTGTGCTTCAGCACCCGGTGCTCGCGCAGCTTTGGTCGAAACTCGTCGATCACGTTCTTGCTAAACGGGTTGATCATGATGTAGCCCTTCGTCGCTGATGCGCCGAGAATGTAATCGGTCCCCTTCCGAAGCATCGGTTGATTCCACGCAGTTACGAGCTCAAGGCTGGGGTGCTTCGCCTTCACCGCCTTGAAGATCGCTCGAATCGTGCGCGCCTGCTCCTTGGTGACACTCTTGTACCAATCGGTCGGCGTGGCGTGTCGACGAGCACTTGGCGAACCGCGCGTGTACATCACCAGCGCGTTGGCGTGCGCCTTTGAGAATCCGTGGTTCTCCTGCAGATGCGCCATCTGCTCCGGATACTTCTTCCCGTCAAGGCGCGCCATCACCTTGTGCCAGTGCGACATCGGTTCGCCGTAGCGCTTCTCAATCGCCGGAAAGTGTGATTCGCGAGTTGCGCCGGCCTTTGGCATTGCGTAACCCTCTTTTCGCGCGCCTTAGGCTGGAATCACAACCACACGGCGCTCTGGCTCTTCGCCCGCCGACTCCGTTGCGAGCCCTGGCGCGCCCTGCAACTCCATATGGACCCAGCGGCGCTCAAGTGCCGTCATCGGTTCAAGTTGAACTGCACGACCAGTTTCCTGGACACGCTCGCCCGCCTTGCGCGCAAGTGCGCGAAGTTGCGCCTCACGTCGGCCGCGGTACTCTTCAATATCAACGGTGACGCGCGCCCACTCGCCGAGCTTGCGGCTCAACATCAGGTTGACCAGGTGCTGGATCGCCTGCAGTCGCTCGCCACGGCGGCCAATCAGGTTGCCGAGCTCTTCTACCGCCTCTGGCGATGTGCCAGCAACGTTCAGCACCGTTTCGGAGCCTTCGCCGCTGAGTCGAATCTCTGCCTCAAAGTCGAGGTGTTTGATCAGCGTCTCAAGGATCTCCTTGCCACCCGCGATCATCTCTGGTGTCGTCTCGCTTCGCTCGCGTCGCTCTCGTGGCTCACGCTCTTCGCGTGGGGCACGCTCTGGTCGAGGCGCTCGTGCCGGTCGCTCGGCTCGTGGCGCGGCGCTGCGCTCTGGGCGTGCTGCGCGCGGTGCGGCCTCGCGTGGCGCAGCTTCTCGTGGTTCAGCATCTCGTGGTGCTGCGGCGCGTGGTGCCGCTGCACGAGGAGCAGGTTCAGTGGATCGCTTCGGTGCGCTGCCAGCAATCGCACTCGCAGGTGCGGCAACAATGCGCGCAGGTTCCGCGCCCATGCCGAGCACGCCCTTTGAACCTGGGGCGATGATCTCAAAGTCGAGATCGGCGAGTCCGACCTTGAAGGTCTCGCAGGCGATCTTCAGCGCCTCTTCAACGCTCTTCCCGGTGAACTCCTGGTATGCGCTCTCGCTCGCCATTACTTACCCCCTCGACGACCGTGACGGTCGTGCTTCTTGGCCGAACGAATCGTTGCGGCTGCTGATGCAGCGCGGTCAAGATCCGTGCGGGTTTGTGGTGCACCATCAACCGCATCACCAGCCGGAGCGACCTCCGGCATGGCAACAGGGAAGCGTGGCGCATGGTTCGCGGCAAAGGCGGGATTCCAGCCAAAGAGCGGGAAGAGCCCACCGAAACCGAGGATCAAATACTGCTGCGCCAACGAGAAGATCGTGGACGCAATCCAGTAGACAAAGAGTCCCGCCGGCAGGATGCCGCCGTACAGGACGGAGATGAGCGGCAGGATCACCAACATCTGGCTCTGTGCCGCCGCAGACGGATCGCCCTTCGCCGCCTTCCCTTGCGGGAGTGTCATGCGTGTCTGCAGCACCTGCAGCAGCGCGCTGACGAGAGCGAGTGGTGAGATGCCAATGCCGACAAGGCTGATCGGCGCCCACGGGATTGACGCCTGCAGGTTGCCGAGCCACGGGATGACTGACTCAATGCACGGCTTCATGTTGTCGTATGCGGCGGTGCCGAGGCCGTTTGCGCAAACCAGTCCGATCTGCTCGCCAATGTTGACGCCGAAGACATTTAGCATTGCCGTTGGGTCTGGGTTGGTTAGGCCGTTTGAGATCACCGTGTACATCGGAATGAGGACAACAAACTGAAGCAGCGTTGGGAGGCAGCCGCTCAGCGGGTTAATGCCGCGCGTCTTATAGAGCTCCGCCTGCGCCTGCTGAATCTTCATGCGATCGCCTTTGTAGCGGCGCTGAATCTCTGCAACCTCTGGCTGCAGCATCTGCGTGCGTCGCTGCGAAACAAGCTGCTTCCTGTACGGCGAGATCAAGATGATGCGAATCACAACGGTAAGAAGCAAGATTGCAATGCCGATGTCGCCAGTGAAGCGGTCGAGCAGCACCAGCCCGATGAAGAGCGCCTGGAAGACTGGCGTGAAGAGCCAGGCGATCAGGCTAAGTGGGTCGGCGCCTGGCGACGACGGTACGAGTGGTGGGTACGGAGTTGGCGACGGACTTGCCGTTGCAGTCGCACCGTCTCCACCACAGGCGCCGGCGATCAGTGCGACGAGAGAAAGCAGCGTGATAAGGCCAGCGTTACGGCGAATAAGGTTCATTACAACACTCATCGAACTGGATCCCATCCGCCAGCGCTGAGTGGCGAGCAGCGCGCAATGCGGCGTGCCCCCATCCAGCTCCCTTTAAAGATGCCGTACTTCATGATCGCCGCTTCGGTGTAGCGCGAGCAGCTCGGCTCAAAGCGACAGCTTGATGGCAACCAAGCGAAGAGGAAGCGGTAAAGGTGAATGAGTGCAGCGGCGGCGCGCTTGGTGAGATTCGTCATGATGCGTTCACCTTCAAAAGCTTTGCGCGACGGAAGCAGTCAGCAAGCGCGGCGCGAAGCTGTTCGCTTGACGCGGTTGCGGCGGCAACGCGCACGCCGATCAGTACGTCAGTGCCTGGTCGTACCTGCGGTGCAAGATCGCGCGCGATCACCTTGAGTCGACGGCGAATGCGGTTGCGCACCACGGCGCCGCCAATCTTCTTGCTTGCAGCGATGCCGATGCGGAACGCGGGGCTCTCTTCCGCGCGCACCAGATAGCGAACGCCGAGAAGTGGCGTGTTGACGCCGGGCGCGGCGGCAAGGGCCGTAAAGGCAGCTGCGGTTCGAATCATGTCGAAACCTGCGGGGCGCGTGTGCGCCGACCCGCTCAGACGGTGAGGCGCTTGCGGCCGCGTGCGCGGCGACGAGCCAAGACCTTGCGGCCTGCGGTCGTCGACATGCGCTTACGGAAGCCGTGTTCGCGGAATCGCTGTCGCTTCTTTGGCTGGTGCGTTCGCTTCATGTAGATCGCTCCCGTCAATGTGGCCTTGGCTTCGCTCCGCCGTGCGGACCGGGTACCAAGAGGGCTGCCTGGCCTAGCGCCGCGAGGTGGGCGGATCTAGGAAGGGAAGTATCGTCGGGGAGCCGCCAGGGTGTCAATTCAGGCACGGTAATCCTTGCGCCG
>OFRL01000538.1_pt1 | contig 16690 bp, 12 predicted proteins | sample 1543121 | NCBI WGS metagenome assembly OFRL01 (sample SAMN07774228, study PRJEB24372) | wastewater metagenome | isolation source: Lake Maggiore Cannobio | place: Italy: Cannobio | collected 2016-01
GGTGGTATCATATGCCGTGGAGATGCGAACGCGCAGGTCGCCGCGATCCTCCACGGCTTCGACGGTGCCGATATCGGTGACGATTCCCGTGAACATACCGTTATTCTGAATCCCGTTTGCTGGCGCGCTCGTAGACCTCGAGCCGGTCGCTGCCAAGCATGCGCGTGTCCATGAGCTGCCAGCGGCCATGCGTGCCGCCAAGGTCGGTAAGGCCGAGATCGGCGATGCCCGGCTTGCCGCCGAGCAGCACCGGTGCGCGGTAGAGCAGCAGGCGATCGACCAGATCGGCGCGCAGGAAGGTGGCGGCGGTCATCGCCCCGCCCTCGACCAGCAGGTGATCCACGCCGACCAGCGTCGCAATCGCGGAAGGCTGGGAGATCATGTGCCATCCGTCCGCGGTGCGCGCGGACAGGAGGATGCGGCGCGGGCTGCGTTCCTCCAGCCCGGGCAAGCGCACGTCCAGCTTAGGCGTATCGCGTTCCAGCGTGCCGCGGCCGACCAGGATCGCTTCGTGCCGGGCGCGTTCGAGATGGGCATGCGCGCGCGCCTCCGCTCCGGTGATCCAGCGGCTTTCGCCATTGGCGAGCGCGATGCAGCCGTCGAGCGAGGTCGCGAGCTTGAGCGTGACATAGGGCCGGCCCTTGAACCGGCGGGTGAGAAAGCCGGCGATGGTCCGGCGCGCCTCGGCCTCGCCGATGCCGGTGGTCACCGCGATGCCGGCCGCTTCCAGCCGGGCGATCCCCTTGCCATCGGTGCGCGGATCGGGATCGCGCATCGCGACGACGACCCGCGCGACGCCTGCCGCGATCAGCAGATCGGCGCAGGCGGGGCCCCGTGCCGATTCGTGCGCGCATGGTTCGAGCGTGACATAGGCGGTGGCGCCGCGCGCGGCTTCACCGTGGCACTGATCGACCTTCCGCTGGAATCGCCCGGCCGCCACGGAGAGATACCTGGCCCCTATCGCCCCGCCCACGGGCAAGACCTCGATGAAGCAGCCGCGGCATGCAATGGTCGCGGTCACGCCCACGCCGCAGGACTGGTTGGAGCATCCGTTTCCGCCAGGCCTGCATTGGGCGCATTACCTCCTGCGCCCGTGGCGGCTGGCGTGCAAATACGCGCGCGTAGGACAAGGCTCTTGACGGCATCTCCCCCGTCAAAGCCGCACATCCGCCGCCGCCATGCGCGCCAGCAGGCCGCCTTCCCGTTTCATCAGCGCGTCCCATGTGCCGGCCTCCGCCACCCCGCCAGCGGCCAGCACGACGACTTGATCCGCCTCACGCACGGTGGAGAGCCGGTGTGCGATGACGACGATGGTGAGTTCGCCGTGGAGCTTCGCGATGGCCTCCTGCACGAAGCGCTCGTTCTCGCTGTCGAGCGCGCTGGTCGCTTCGTCCAGCAGCAGGATCGGCGCATCCTTCAGCAGCGCACGGGCAATCGCCACACGCTGCTGCTGGCCACCGGACAGGCGGGCACCGCGCTCGCCCAGCTCACTGTCATAGCCCTGCGGCAACGCGCGCAGGAAGCCATCGGCCTCGGCAGCACGCGCGGCAGCCTCGACTTCGGCGTCGCTGGCCTGCAGGCGGCCATAGCGGATGTTGTCGCGCGCACTGGCAGCGAACAGCGTCGGCTGCTGCGGCACCAGCGCCAGCTGCGCACGCAGCTCGGCCGGGTCGACCTGGCGCACGTCGATGCCGTCCACGTCGATGCGGCCGCTGGCTGGATCATGGAAGCGCAGCAGCATCGAAAGCACCGTGCTCTTGCCCGCCCCCGACGGACCCACCAGCGCCACGGTCTCGCCGGGGTGCACGTGCAGGTTGAAGTGGTCCAGTGCGGCCTGGTCCGGTCGCTGCGGGTAGTGGAACACCACGTCGTCGAACCGGATCTCGCCACGCAGCGGCTGCGGCAGCGCGTGCGGCTGTGCCGGCGCGCGGATCTCGATGTCTTCCTGCAGCAGTTCGCCGATACGGCCCATGCCGCCGGCCGCGCGCTGCAGTTCGTTCCACACTTCGGCCAGCGCGCCCACCGAGCCGCCACCGATCAATGCATACAGCACGAACTGGCCCAGCGTACCGGCGCTGAGGCGGCCGTCGATGACGTCGTGCGCGCCCAGCCACAACACACCGACGATGGCGCCGAACACCAGCAGGATGGCGCTGGCGGTGACCAGCGACTGTGCGCCGATGCGGCGACGGGCGGCGCCGATGGCATCACCGAGTGCCTTGTCGAAGCGCCCGCGCTCGTACGGCTCGCGTGCATGTGCCTGCACCGTGCGTACCGCACCCAGGGTTTCACTGGCCAGGCTGTTGGCATCGGCGATGCGGTCCTGGCTGTTGCGTGCGACCGTGCGCAGCTTGCGCGCGCCGATGATGATCGGCAGCACCGCCAGCGGAATGCCTAGCAGCGACCATGCGGCCAGCCGCGGGCTGGTGACGAACAGCATTGCCAGGCTGCCGATGACGGTGACCGTGCTGCGCAATGCTACGGACATGGTCGAGCCGACCACGCTGCGCAGCAGTTCGGTGTCCGCGGTCAGGCGCGAGACCAGCTCTCCGCTGCGGCTGCGGTCGTGGAAGCCGGCGCCCAGCTGGATCAGGTGGGCATACAGCTGGCTGCGCAGGTCGGCCACGACCTTTTCACCCAGCAACGATACGAAGTAGAAGCGCGCGGCCGTGCCCAACGCCATGACGACCGCCACCAGCATCAGCAGGGCGAAGGCGCGGTTGATCTGGCCGCCGCTGCTGAAACCGTGATCGATCATCTGCTTCACCGCCGGAGGCAGGCTCAGCGTGGCTGCAGAAGACACCGCCAGGGCCAGCAGCCAGGCGGTGAACAGGCCGCTGTGGCGGCGCACGAACGGCCACAGCGTGCGCAGGCTGCCGAGGCGCCGCAGCGGCGGGGTCGAAGCGGGGGCGTCGTCCTTGTCAGTCATCCTGGTCGTCGTCTTCTATGCGGATACGGTCACGGGTGGCGTCGCGCAGGCGGATTTTCAATGCGTCGACCTGATCGGCAGGCAATTCGATCCGCAGGCACACACCATTGGCATCGAACTGTTCATCGCGCTTTTCGGCACCGAAGGCGGGCAGGGTGGCATGCAGGGTACCCAGGTCCTCGAAGCCGGCCAGCAGCTGCAGCCGGGCCATCGCCACCAGCGGCAGGCGCGGGGCGGTGCGCAGGCACTCGGCGGCGGCGCCGCCGTAGGCGCGCACAAGGCCACCGGCACCGAGCTTGATACCGCCGAACCAGCGCGTCACTACCACCATCACCCGGTCGAAACCCTGGCCGTCGATCGCCGCCAGAATCGGACGTCCAGCCGTGCCGGCCGGCTCACCATCGTCGCTGGAGCGATAGTCCTGCCCATGCCGGTAGGCCCAGCAGTTGTGGGTGGCATCGGCCACCGCAACCTGCTGCAGGAACGCCATGGCCGCTGCGGCGCCATCGATCGGCGCGGCATGGGCGATGAAACGGCTGTGTTTGACTTCCAGCGTGTGGCTGACCGGCTGGGCGAGAGTATCGAGCATTCCCGTCATTCTACGGGGTTGCCGGGTATTCCCGTCCGCTTCAGTCGTCCAGCAGCGGGCGCAGGTCGCGCGGCAGGCGTGCTTCCGGGTACTGCTGCATGTAGCGCTCCAGGCTGGCACGGGCCAGATCGCGCTGGCCGTCGTCGCGTCGTGTACGGATCTTCTGCAGCCACTGCCGGCGCGGCAGTCGTGCGTCAGCGTCCACCTCGGCCTGCACGGCATCCGCGCTCAGGCCCGCATCGCTGCCGCGGCGCATGATGCCAGGTGCGGAACGGCTGGGAGCCTCGCGCTTCATCGAGGTGATTTCTACCCGGTCCAATGCCGGGGCCTGTTCGGCCTGCACGCTGTTGGACTCTGGCGTGCCTGCCGAGCGCGCCTTCAGCGAACCACTGGCGACAACCGGCGCCATCAGCGGCGCGGGTGCCGAGTAGGCGGTGGGAGCCGGAGGCGCAGGGGGGGCTGCTGCCGGCGCTGCGGCCGGAGCGGGCGGCAGGGCCGCAAAGGAGGTATCGGCGGCCGCATCCGCAGCCATCGATCGTGCAGCCTGGGCCGGCGCTTCAGCGGTCTCGGCCGGCGCAGGCTTGCTTGCGCGCGCGATGGCCGGTGCCGGGGCAGCGGCAACCGGGGCTGCCTCGGGTGCTGCGGGCGCAGCGGCCGGTTCCGCAGTCGCCACCGCGCTGTCGGCTGCACTGCGCTCAGCGGCCTGATCGGCAGCCGCGACGTCTTCTGCCGCAGCCGGTGCCGCCGCAACAGCGGCCTCACCCGCCGGAATCGGTGGCGGTTCCGGACGCAGCTGCCAGGCGATGCCGATGGCGAGCACCATCGAGGCGGCGATGCCGAACACCGCCGGCCAACGCGGGCGTGTGCGCTGCGTACGTGGTGCTTCGGGAGAGGCGACCGCATCGGCAGCCGGAGCGTCCACGGCAGCGCGGGCCGCGGCCAGGATGGCGGCGTCCAGTGCGGCGGGCGGTGCCTGTTCGGCGCGACGGCCGAGCAGCCGGGCCAGCTCGCGTTCTTCCGGCGTCAGCGGTTCGTCTCGGTTCATGCGTTCAATCCCGCACGCAGCTTGTCCATCGCATAGCGCAGCCGCGATTTCACGGTTTCCCGGCCTACGCCGGTGATCTGGCCGATCTCCTCCAGGCTCAGTTCCTGATCCAGCCGCAGTTGCAGCACTTCGCGCTGCTCGGGCGGCAGTTGTTCCATCGCCAGCTGGATGCGGCGACGTTGTTCGAATTCGGAAAGCTCGCCTTCCGGGGTCTGTCCATCCTCGATCGCGGCCAGGCGCAGATCGGCATCGGCCGGGGCAGCCGGCCGGTGGCGGGCGGCGCGCCAATGGTCGTTCAGGCGGTTGTGGGCGATGCGGAACAGCCAGGTGCTGAACGCCGCGTCCGGTTGCCACCCCGCACGGGCGCTGATCACCCGCTGCCAGACGTCCTGGAAGATCTCCTCGGCCAGCGCGTTGTCGCGCAGTTGCCGCAGCAGGAAGCCGAACAGGCGCTTGCGATGGCGCGCATACAGGCTTTCAAACGCGCGCAGGTCGCCACCGGCCCAGGCCAGCATCAAGGCTTCATCGGTTGGCAGTGCGCTGGCTTCCACGGCGTACAGGGTAAGGCCTGCAGGCGATGGCGCATAGCCGGTGGCGAGGGCGGGCAGGGCGAGGGTCATGGCTCGGAAGGGGCTACGGTCAGCAGGAAAAACGTACGGGCGCACGATTCGGGGTTCACGGGCTTCCATTGCCCCCCGGGTGGCGCGCTATGCTCGGCGGCTCAGGGGAGGCGACGCACTGACGGCGCCAAGAGATTGTCATTTGTCCACGCATGCTGAACCGGCGGAAGAGCCACCACACGAGGCCGTGCTGAGCGCGGCGCTGGTGCGCGCGTTGCATGCGCTTCTGCCGGAAGCGGCCGTGGTCCGCGTCGGCTGGGACGACCCGCAGCTTGGCCGTGGCCAGGGTGGCTGGCCGCCGCCAGTGGGTGCCGGCCAGGTGGCCGTGGAGCCGGGAATCGGCGAGGGTCAGCATGGCTGGGAATACGACGGAGCGCGGTTGCTGTTGTCGGTAGCCGGGGCGGCGCCTTCGTCGGCCTGGTGGGGGCTGGCCCGGCAGGCGATGGAGCTGGCGCTGCAGCGCGGCCGCCAGGCCGGCCAGATCAAGGCGCTGGAAGAGGCCGAGCGGTTGCAGCAGGCCTTGTTCCAGATTGCAGATCTGGCCGGTGCCGACCTGGAAATGCCCGAGATGCTGCGCCACGTGCATGGTGTGCTGGGCACGCTGATGTATGCCGAGAACTGCTACATCGTGGAATACGACGATGTGCGCGACCAGATCCGTTTCCTGTACTTCGCCGATCAGGTCGATGATTTCGTCGCCGATCCCACGCAGAGCCATGACGCCAGCGAGATGCCGCGCAGCCTGACCGTGGCGTTGCTGCGTCATGGCAAGCCGCTCAGTGGTCCCTCGCGCGAACTGCTGGCGCAGGTGATGGAGCAGGAGCACGACCCGCAACGCGGGCCCGAAAGCCTGGATTGGCTGGGGGTGCCGATGCTGCGCGATGGCCGCGTATGCGGTGCCATCGTGGTCCAGAGCTATGAGCAGGCGGCCCGCTATGGCGAGGCCGAGCGCGCATTGCTGGGCTTCGTTGCGCAGCACGTGCAGACCGCGATGGACCGGCGCCAGGCGCAGGTGCGGCTGGAGCAGCAGGTGGCGCGGCGCACCCAGGAACTGCAGCGCGCCAATCACAGCCTGCAGGACGAGGTGGCCGAGCGTCGACGCGCCGAACAGCTGCAGACCGCCCTGTACAACATCGCCGAGATGGCGATGTCGGCCGACAGCCTGGCCCAGTTCTATGGGCAGGTGCATGGCGTGGTTGGACGTCTGCTCGACGCGCGCAACTTCTACATCGCGCTGGTCAACGCGGCCGGCAACGGCCTGGATTTCGTCTACTCGGTGGACGAGCACAACGCCAGTCGTGCGCCGCGACCGTTCAGCCGGGGCCTGACCGAATATGTGGTTCGCAACCGGCGCCCGCTGCTGGCCTCGCGCGGGCAGATCGACGCGCTGCTGGCCAGCGGCGAAGTGCGTGAATCCGGTGCGCGCTCGCATTGCTGGCTGGGCGTACCGCTGCTGCGCGACGACGAAGTGGTCGGCGCGATCGTGGTGCAGAGCTACAGCGAGAACAGCATTTTCAGCGTGCATGACCAGCGCCTGCTGACCTTCGTCGCGCAGAACATCGGTACCGGCCTGGCCCGTCAGCGCGACCAGCAACGGCTGCGCTCGGCGCATGCCGAGCTGGAAAAGCGCGTGGAAGAACGTACCCGCGAGCTGGCCGAGGTCAACGAGAAGTTGCTCGGCCAGATCGGCGAGCGCCTGCGTGCCGAACAGCGCCTGACCCACCAGGCCATGCACGATGCGTTGACCGGGCTGCCCAACCGCCTGCATCTGCTGGACCGCCTGCAGGATGCGCTGGCACTGGCCAAGCGTGAGGGCGGCCCGGTGTTCGCCGTGCTGTTCCTCGATCTCGACCGCTTCAAACTGGTCAACGACAGCATCGGCCATGCCGCCGGCGATCGCATGCTGGTGGAAGTGGCCAAACGCATCGTCTCGATGGCCGGCACCGAGGACGTGGTGGCACGCTTGGGCGGCGATGAGTTCGCCGTGTTGCTGCAGTGCCCGCAGGGCTTGGCGCAGGCGTTGGACTTCGGCCAGCGGCTGCTGCTGGCCCTGCAGGAATCGATGTGGATCGCCGGGCGTGAGCTGTTTCCGTCCGGCAGCCTTGGCATCGCCTTGTGGAACCCGCGCTACCGGACCGGTGAGGAGCTGCTGCGCGACGCCGATGCGGCGATGTATCGTGCCAAGGCACAGGGTCATGATCGTTGCGCGATCTTTGACGAGGACATGCGCGAGCAGGCCATGCGCAGCCTTGATCTGGAAGCCGACCTGCGGCGTGCAATCAACAACCACGACTTCGTGCCGTTCTACCAGCCGATCGTGCGTCTGTCCGATGGCGAGGTAGTGGGGCACGAGGCGTTGCTGCGCTGGCAGCACGAGCGCCGTGGCCTGCTGCTGCCGGGGGCGTTCCTGGAGCTGGGTGAGGAAAGCGGCCTGATCGAGCAGGTCGACTGGCTGATCTACGAACAGGTGATTGCCGGCCTGGCCGAGGGCGGGCAGAGTTACGTCTCGGTGAACGTATCACCGCGCCATTTCCGCTCCGCCGGGTTCAGCGGCCGCCTGTTCGGCCTGCTGGATGCATGTGGTGCCGATCCGCACCGGCTGCGCCTGGAGATCACCGAGGTGGCGCTGCTGGACGATGGCCCGCACACGCTGCGCATCCTGCAGGGCCTGCGCGAGCGCGGCATCCAGGTGCAGCTGGACGATTTCGGTACCGGCTTCTCGGCGCTGTCCTACCTGCACCGTTTCCCGATCAGTACGCTGAAGATCGACCAGAGCTTCATCGCCGGCCTGCATGGGCCGGAAGTGCAGAGCACGCGGGCGCTGGTCGAGGGCGTGCTGTCGTTGGCGCGTACGCTGGGCATCGAGACCATCGGTGAGGGCATCGAAACCGAGGCGCAGCGGCAGACCCTGCGCGAACTGGGTTGCGACTACGGCCAGGGCTATCTGCTGGGGCGGCCCGCACCGTGGAGCTGCGCGGCGGTCTGAGCCGCCGCGCAGGAAAGCATCAGCGCAGGGCGGCGCGACGCTTTTCGTCGATCCACTTCGAGGCCTGCGCTGGCTTGTAGTTCTTCATCCACTCCAGCATCTCTTCGATATCCGAGCCGTACCACAGGTCCTGGCGCTGGTCCGGGTGCAGGAAGCGCTCTTCCACCATGCGGTCGATCATGCCGATCAGCGGGGCGTAGAAACCTTCCACGTCGAGGAAGGCGCACGGCTTGTTGCCGATGCCAAGCTGGCGCCAGGTCAGCATCTCGAAGATCTCTTCCATGGTGCCGAAGCCGCCGGGCAGCGTGACGAAGCCATCGGCGAGGTCGAACATGCGCGACTTGCGCTCATGCATCGAACCGACAATTTCCAGTTCGGTCAGGCCGCGGTGGGCCACTTCCCAGTCGGCCAGCTGGCGCGGGATCACGCCGGTCACTTCGCCGCCGGCGGCGAGCACGGCATTGGCCACGGTTCCCATCAGGCCGACATTGCCGCCGCCGTACACCAGGCGCATCCCCTCGCGGGCGATGCGATCACCCAGGGCAAGGGCGCGTTCGGTGTAGGCCGGCTTGCTGCCAGCGTTGGAACCACAGTACACACAGATCGATTTCATGGATCTTCCTGTCTCTTGGCCGGAAACGAAAACGCCCCGTCGCCGACCGCAGGGCGGTCAGGGACGGGGTGCCCAAGGATTATGAGGCCTTCAGGGGCCTTCTGTAGAGCCGCGCCGCGCTCGGCTGCTCTTCGTTCAGACCGCGGTGGGCCCCTGTAGAGCCGAGCCATGCTCGGCTGCTCTTCGTTCAGATCGCGGCTACGGCTGAGTCGAGCAAGCTCGACTCTACAAAGAACGAGACTTACGCCGCCGCTGCCTGCTCGCGGCGCGGGCCTTCACGCAGCGCGCGGCCGACCATCCCCACCAGCAGGTCCAGCTCTTCGCTGTCCATGCCGAAGTGCGGAGTGAAGCGCAGCGAGTTCTCGCCACCGTGGATCACGTTGATGCCGTGCTGTCGCAGCCATTCCTCGGTGGAGTTGGCGCCGTAGCACTTGAACTGCGGCGCCAGTTCGCAGGAGAACAGCAGGCCGGTGCCCTGCACCTTGGTGATCAGTCCGCCCAGCTCGTTCTTCAGCTGTTCAAGCTTGCGCACGGCCTCGGCACCACGCCCGGCGATGTTGGCGCGCACCTGCGGGGTCAGCTGGGCCAGGGTGGCGCAGGCCACGTCCAGTGCACGCGGGTTGCTGGTCATCGTGTTGCCATAGATGCCCTTGCGGTACAGCTGCGCGGCATGCTCGGTCACCGCCAGCACCGACAGCGGGTACTGCGCGGCGTTGAGTGCCTTGGAGTAGGTCTCCATGTCCGGCGGGTCCAGGCCTTCGAAGCCCGGGTAATCGACCACCGAAAGCACGCCATGCGCACGCAGGCCGGCCTGGATCGAGTCGAGCAGCAGCAGGCTGCCATGGGCACGGGTCAGTTCGCGGGCAACGGCATAGAACGACGGCGGCACCGAGCGGCCCGGGTCGCCTTCGCCCATCACCGGTTCCAGGAACACCGCCTCGATGAACCACTGGTTGCGCGTGGCATCCTCGAACACCTTGCGCAGGCCGGCTTCGTCGTAAGGCGCCACGGTGATCACCGAATCCTCGCCACGGTAGCTGGCCAGGTGCTGCATGTAGCTCTTGCGGCTGGAATCCGAATAGAGGGCAGGGCGGTCGGTGCGGCCATGGAAGCTGCCCTTGACCACCACGCGCTTGATCGCAGCACCGGCGTGGCGTGCGCCCGGGTCGGTCTGCAGCTTGGCGTTGACGTCGGCGATGCGCGCGGCCAGGCCGACCGCCTCGGAACCGGAATTCAGGCACATGAAACGGGCAAACGGGCAGCCGCCACGGCGGTGGCCGATCTCGGCACGCAGGGCGGTGATGAAGCGCTGCTGCGACAGGCTGGGGGTCATGATGTTGGCCATCACCTGCGGGCGGGCCATCGCCTCCAGCACAGCATCCGGGGTGTGTCCGAAGCCGAGCATGCCGTAGCCGCCGGCGTCGTACAGCACGGCGCCCTTCAGGGTGACCACCCACGGGCCGCGCGCAGCCAGTGCCACGTATGGGGTCACCGCGTCATCGGCGTAGAAATTGACGAAACCGTCCTGCATCGCGTCGATCTGCGCCTGTTCGTCCTGCGCCAGCAGCGGCCCCAGGTCGGCCTGCACGCGCGCGAATTCCTCGGCGGCGGCGTCCACCGCGGCGATCAGCTGCGGGTGGTTGGCGGACAGGGCGGTCAGGGTGGCGTCGTCCAGGCCGGAGGTGAGGCGGGTGCCGGGCTGGTTGCGCAGGGGGGCGAGGCGTTCGATGAAGCTCATTGCAGATCTCCTGAAACAATGGGTCGCACGGGTCTTCAAAAGCAAAACGCGCGTCATCACGCGCGCTTGGGGCAGGCTCGTGCAGCGGACTTCCGACTCGATGCTAGCACTTGTTTTTTTGCGCGATAACCCCGCAGAAACCTGCTGCATAGCAGCATTTTGCGCGACGTTCGCCGCGAAGCACGCCGGCTCGCAGACGCTGGACGTACAATGCGCGCCATTGTCGACCTGTTGCCGCCCACTGCCTTGAAGAAGTCCGATTTCAACTACGACCTGCCGGCTGAACTGATCGCGCAGGCGCCCCTGGCCGAACGTTCCGCAAGCCGCCTGCTGCTGGTGCCTCCGGCGCCCGATGCCTTCACCGACCTGCAGGTGCGCGACCTGCCGTCGCTGCTGCAGCCCGGCGACCTGCTGGTGTTCAACGACACCCGGGTGATCCCGGCGCGCTTGTTCGGGCAGAAGGCCAGTGGCGGCCGCGTGGAGATTCTGATCGAGCGCCTGCTGGGCGGCCAGCAGGCCCGCGCGCAGGTGGGCGCCAGCAAGTCGCCCAAGGCCGGCAGCCGCATCGCGCTGGATGCCGGTGGCGAGGCCGAGGTGCTGGGCCGCGATGGCGAGTTCTACGTGCTGCAGTTCCATGTGCCGGAATCGCTGGAACAGTGGCTGCTGCATGCCGGCCGTCTGCCGCTGCCGCCCTATATCCAGCGCGAGCCGGGTGTGGATGACCGCGAGCGCTACCAGACCGTGTTCGCGCGTGAAGTGGGCGCGGTGGCCGCGCCGACCGCCGGCCTGCATTTCGACGAACCGCTGCTGGCCGCATTGAAGGACAAGGGCGTGGACTTCGGCCACGTCACCCTGCACGTGGGTGCGGGCACCTTCCAGCCGGTGCGTGCCGATGACCTGAAGGACCACGTGATGCACCGCGAGTGGCTGAATGTCGGTGCCGAGCTGGTGCAGCAGGTGCGGCGCACGCGTGCCGCCGGCGGCCGGGTGATCGGCGTCGGCACCACCGTGGTGCGCGCGCTGGAAAGCGCGATGCGCGATGGTGAGCTGCTGCCGTTCGCCGGCGAGACGCAGATCTTCATCACCCCGGGCTACCGCATCCGCAGCGTCGACGCGATGGTGACCAATTTCCACCTGCCGGAAAGCACGTTGCTGATGATGATTTCCGCGTTTGCCGGCAAGCAGCGCGTATTCGAGGCCTACCAGCACGCGATCGAGCAGCGCTACCGCTTCTTCAGCTACGGCGACGCGATGCTGCTGTTCCCGCAGGCGGGGTAGGGCGCTGACCTCTGCCTGCTTGTGGTGGGTGCGCACCGTTGGTGCGCACTTGCCGGTGCCTGGAGGCCAGGAAAGCCACGCATGGCGTGGCTCTACTGCCGTGCCGTTCAGGCCTGAATGGGCGGCTGCCCCGATTTTGGGAGACAATAGACAACTATTTGCCCGAATGACCGCTCCATGTCCCGATTGCAGTTCCAGCTCCAGACCCGCGACGGCCGTGCCCGCCGTGGCCGCCTGACCTTCCCGCGTGGCACGGTGGAAACGCCGGCCTTCATGCCGGTGGGGACCTATGGCTCGGTCAAGGGCATCCTGCCGGACCAGGTGCGTGCGCTGGGCGCCGAGATCATCCTCGGCAACACGTTCCACCTGTACCTGCGCCCGGGCCTGGACATCATCGCCGACCACGGCGGCCTGCACGGCTTCTGCCGCTGGGATGGCCCGATCCTGACCGACTCCGGTGGCTTCCAGGTGTTCTCGCTGGCCCACCGCCGCAAGATCACCGAGCAGGGCGTGACCTTCGCCTCGCCCACCGACGGTGCCCGCGTGTTCCTGGGCCCGGAAGAGAGCATGAAGATCCAGAAAGTGCTCGATTCGGACGTGGTGATGATCTTCGACGAGTGCACCCCGTACCCGGCTACCGAGGATGTGGCGCGCCGCTCGATGGAGCTGAGCCTGCGCTGGGCCCAGCGCAGCCGCAACGCGCATGACGAGCTGGGCAACGACGCGGCCCTGTTCGGCATCGTCCAGGGTGGCGTGCACACCGACCTGCGCAGCCGCTCGGCCGAGGCCCTGCAGGCGATCGGCTTCGACGGTTACGCCATCGGCGGCCTGGCCGTGGGCGAGCCGGAGCACGAGCGCAACGCCATGCTCGACCACCTGGACCCGGAACTGCCGGGCGACCGCCCGCGCTACCTGATGGGCGTGGGCCGGCCGGAGGACCTGGTCGAGGGTGTCGCACGTGGCGTGGACATGTTCGACTGCGTGATGCCCACCCGCAACGCGCGCAACGGCCACTATTTCACCTCGTTCGGCACCGTCCGCATCCGTAATTCCCAGTACGCGCGCGACATGGACCCGATCGAGCCGGGCTGCGGCTGCGTGGCCTGCACCGGCGGTTACACGCGTTCGTACCTGCGCCACCTGGACCGTTGCAACGAGATGCTGGCGCCGATGCTGGGCACCCTGCACAACCTGTTCTATTACGAAAAGCTCATGGCCGACATCCGTGCGGCCATCGAGGCGGGAACCTTCCTGGCCTTCCGTGAGTCTTTCTACGCGGCACGCGGGGCGGTAGCACCGCCCTTGTAACCCGAACACCCCCTGCCAAACGGCCCAAGGACGAACGCCCGGGGCCGTGGCATACTTCAAGGCTGACCCAGATCCGCGGTCGACACCTCGTGCCCGTGAAAGGGCCGAAGCGCCGCCCAACCAAAGGACCAACAATGAACCTGCTTGCCTTCCTGATTCCCGCCGCCCACGCCCAGGCCGCCGGCGGCCAACCGCAGGGCATGGGCCTGACCACGCTGCTGTTCCCGGTCATCCTGATCGCCATCATGTACTTCCTGATGATCCGCCCGCAGATGAAGCGGCAGAAGGAGCACAAGGCCATGCTGGAGAAGATCAAGCGTGGCGACGAAGTGCTGACCAACGGCGGCATCGCCGGCATCGTCACCGACATCGGCGACAACTTCATCACCATTGAAGTGGCGGACAACGTGCGCATCCGCGTGCAGAAGGGCGCTGTCGGCAACGTGCTGCCGGCCGGTACCCTGAAGTCGGCCCAGTAAGCCACTCCCTTTCCGATGCACAACCGCGGCGCCGGGGATGGCGCCGCGCGGGACCCAAGCAATGCTCGAATTTCCACGCTGGAAGTACGTCGTCATCCTGATCGTACTGGCGCTCAGCGCGCTGTACGCGCTGCCCAACATCTACCAGAAGGACCCGGCCCTCCAGATCACCGCCAACCGTGGCGGCCAGATCGACGATGCGCTGCGTGACCGTGTGCTGGCCGACCTGAAGAAGGCCGGTGTCGCCACCGTCGGTGCCGAGAAGGAAGGGGAAAGCCTGATCGTCCGCCTGCCGGACCTGAAGGCGCAGTCCGCTGCCAGCGACGCCCTGCGTGACACGGTCGGCGAAAAGTACACCGTGGCCCTGAACCTGGCCTCGACCGTGCCGGACTGGCTGGCCAACCTGGGCGGTCGCCCGATGGTGCTGGGCCTGGACCTGCAGGGCGGCGTGCACTTCGTGCTGCAGGTCGACCAGAAGGCCGCCCTGGACAAGCGCCTGGACGCCTACACCGAAGACGTGCGCAGCACGCTGCGCGACGCCCGCATCGCTTACCAGTCGGTGGAACGCCGGGCTGACAACAGCATCGTGGCGAACCTGAGCCCGTCCGCCGGTGACGACGCCGCGCAGCGTGCCCGCACCGCCCTGGTGAAGGCGCAGCCGACCCTCGGCTACGACGTCAGCGGCAATCGCATCACGGTGACCGTGCCGGAAACCGAGATCACCCAGATCGCCAACGGCGCCATCGAGCAGAACATCAACACCCTGCGCAACCGCGTGAACCAGCTCGGCGTGGCTGAGCCGATCATCCAGCGCCAGGGTGCCGACCGCGTGGTGGTGCAGCTGCCGGGCGTGCAGGACACCGCCGAAGCCAAGCGCATGATCGGCGCCACCGCTACCCTGGAATACCGGGCCGTGGTGGACGGTAATGCACAGGACGCCATCAACTCCGGGCGCATTCCGCCGGAAGCGAAGGTCTACCAGCGTCGTGATGGCGGTGGTCCGGTCCTGCTGAACAAGCGCGTGATCGTCACCGGTGACCAGATGGTCGGCGCGCAGGCGGTGACCGATTCGAACAGCGGCTCTCCGGCGGTCAGCGTGACGCTGAACAATGTCGGCGGCCAGCGCATGTTCGACTTCACCAGCGCCAACGTGAACAAGCCGATGGCGGTGGTCTACACCGAGCGCGTGCCGACCGTGACCGTCGTCGACGGCCAGGAAGTGCGTGGCTTCAAGGTCAACGAGGAAGTGATCTCGGTGGCCAACATCAACGGCGTGTTCGGCAAGAACTTCCAGACCACCGGCCTGCAGAAGAAGGAAGCCGAGGACCTGGCCAAGCTGCTGAAGTCCGGCTCGCTGGCCGCGCCGATGGACTTCGTCGAAGAGCGCGTGGTGGGCCCGAGCCTGGGTGCCGAGAACGTCAAGAATGGTATGCGCGCGGTGGTGTTCGCATTCCTGTTCACCCTGGTGTTCTTCAGCGTCTACTACCGCATGTTCGGCGTGATCACCTCGATCGCGATGCTGTTCAACCTGCTGATCGTGGTGGCGGTGATGTCGCTGTTCGGCGCGACCATGACCCTGCCGGGCTTCGCCGGTCTGGCGTTGTCGGTCGGCCTGTCGGTGGACGCCAACGTGCTGATCAACGAGCGTATCCGTGAAGAGCTGCGTGCCGGCGTGCCGGGCAAGACCGCGATCGTGACCGGTTACGAGCGTGCTTCCGGCACCATCCTCGACGCCAACCTGACCGGCCTGATCGTCGGTGTGGCGCTGTTCGCATTCGGTACCGGTCCGCTGAAGGGCTTCGCGCTGACCATGATCATCGGTATTTTCGCCTCCATGTTCACCGCGATCACCGTGTCGCGTGCGCTGGCGACGCTGATCTACGGCCGCCGCAAGAAGCTCCAGAACGTGGCCATCTGACGGGACGACACGCACATGAAACTGTTTCCGCTGCACATCCTCCCGAACGACACCAAGATCGACTTCATGCGCTGGCGCCATGTCGCGATGGTCGTCACGGTCATCGTGTTCCTGGCCTCGGTTGCCATCATCGGCTTCAAGGGCTTCAACTACGCCCTGGACTTCACCGGCGGCACCCTGATCGAAGCCCGCTTCGACAAGGCGGTGGACGTCGAGCAGGTCCGTACCAAGCTCGAGGAAAGTGGCTTCGACGGTGCCCAGGTGCAGAGCGTCGGTGGCAACACCGATCTGCTGATCCGCCTGGCCCCGCACGGTGAGCACGCTGCCGGTACCGGCGACGCCGCGCACGAGGACAAGGCCACCGCCGCCGCCGTGGTGAAGGCACTGTCCACCGCCGACAACCAGGCCACCGTGCTCCGCAACGAGTTCGTGGGCCCGCAGATCGGCAAGGACCTGGCGATGAATGGCCTGTACGCCACCATCTTCATGCTGGCCGGCTTCCTGATCTACATCGCGGTGCGCTTCGAATGGAAGTTCGCGGTCACCGCCAGCATCGTGGCGATGTTCGATCTGATCGTGACGGTTGCTTACGTGTCCCTGCTGGGCCGTGAGTTCGACCTGACCGTGCTGGCCGGCCTGCTGTCGGTAATGGGCTTTGCGATCAACGATCTGATCGTGGTCTTCGACCGCGTCCGCGAGAACTTCCGCAGCCTGCGCGTGGACTCGATGGAAGTGCTGAACCGTTCGATCAACCAGACGCTGTCGCGTACGGTGATCACCGCGGTGATGTTCTTCCTGTCGGCGCTGGCCCTGTACATGTACGGCGGCAGCTCGATGGAAGGCCTGGCCGAGACGCACATGATCGGTGCGGTGATCGTGGTGTTGTCCTCGATCCTGGTGGCGGTGCCGATGCTGACGATCGGTTTCCTGCGCGTCAGCAAGCAGGACCTGCTGCCGAAGGCGAAGGACATCGAGGCCCTGGCCCGTCGCCCGTAAGCACCTGCTGCACGCAGCACACAGAGAACCCCGCGCAAGCGGGGTTTTTTGTGTGCAGGGCTTGCAGCCCTGCACCCGCGGTAGTGCCGGCCGCTGGTCGGCAACAGCAATAGCAACAGCGGGCATTCCGTGGAATGGTGGGCCCATGTGGGTTGGCAGGACACGCCGTAAACCCGTCCTTGGGGGCTCGA
>OFRL01000540.1_pt1 | contig 16623 bp, 12 predicted proteins | sample 1543121 | NCBI WGS metagenome assembly OFRL01 (sample SAMN07774228, study PRJEB24372) | wastewater metagenome | isolation source: Lake Maggiore Cannobio | place: Italy: Cannobio | collected 2016-01
CCTTTTGGGCTTTTAATTTATCTACGCGCCCGACCATCTCATTGATAGTCCGAAAGCCAAGCTTCGCCATGATCTCGCGCAATTCTTCCGCGACGAAGAAAAAGAAATTAACAAGATGCTCCGGCTCCCCGGAAAATTTTTTGCGCAACGCTGGGTCCTGGGTCGCAATGCCAACCGGACAGGTATTGAGGTGGCACTTCCGCATCATGATGCAACCCTCGACGATCAAGGGTGCGGTCGCAAACCCGTATTCCTCGGCGCCCAAGAGGGTGGCGATCGCCACGTCGCGGCCGGTCTTCAGCTGTCCGTCCGTCTCCACCCGGATACGGCCACGCAAATCGTTGAGCACGAGAGTCTGGTGCGTTTCAGCTAGGCCCAATTCCCACGGCCCGCCTGCATACTTGATGGAGGAGAGCGGAGAGGCACCGGTCCCGCCAGAGTCGCCGCTGATGAGCACCTTATCCGCATGGGCCTTAGCCACTCCTGCCGCAATCGTACCGACGCCCACTTCCGAGACGAGCTTGACGGAGACCGCCGCGTCCGGATTGGAATTCTTCAAATCAAAAATTAACTGCGCCAGATCTTCGATCGAATAGATGTCGTGGTGCGGTGGTGGTGAAATGAGCTGCACGCCCGGTGTGGCATACCGAAACCGCGCAATCTGCTCATCGACTTTATGCCCCGGCAACTGCCCGCCCTCGCCAGGCTTTGCGCCCTGCGCCATCTTGATCTGGAGTTCTTTGGCATTGACCAGATAGTGACTCGTGACGCCGAACCGCGCGGAAGCCACCTGCTTGATGTAACTATTCTTGGAATCGCCGTTGGCCAGCGGCGTAAATCGCTCAGGATCTTCCCCGCCCTCGCCGGTATTGCTCTTGGCACCCAATCGATTCATGGCGATGGCCAGAGTCTCGTGCGCTTCCTTACTGATCGAGCCGAAGGACATGGCACCGGTCGTGAACCGCTTGACGATCTCCTTCACCGGCTCCACTTCTTCGAGCGGAATAGGCTCCGGCAGGAACTTGAACTCAAGCAGCCCTCGCAAATTCCCACGCCGCTTGCTCTCGTCGTTCACGAGCTGCGAAAACTCGGCGAAAGTCTTCGGATCGTTATTTCGCGTCGCATGCTGTAGCTTATAAATCGTGTCAGGATTCCAATTGTGGCGTTCGCCTTGGATGCGATAGTGGATCTCCCCGCCGAAATCAAGCTGCCGGATCGGCGCTGGCTCATAGGCCGTGCGATGCCGTCGCAACGTCTCGTCGCCGACCTCGCGAATGCCGATTCCCTCTAGACGCGAAGGAGTGCCCGTAAAGTACTGGTCGATGAGTTCGTGATTCAACCCGATGGCTTCAAAAATCTGCGCGCCGCAGTAAGATTGCACCGTCGAGATCCCCATCTTTGAAAAGATCTTGAGCAGACCCTTATTGATCGCCTTAATGAACTTGCCTTCCGCGGTCTGCGCGTCCAGGCCCTCGGGGAAGTAGCCGTCCCGCTCCATATCCACGATCGACTCGAATACGAGGTACGGATTCACCGTCCCGGCCCCATAGCCGATCAACGCCGCGAAGTGATGCACGTCCCGCGGCTCCCCAGTTTCCACGATGAGGCCGACTTCAGTCCTCGTGCAATCGCGTACCAAGTGGTTATGGACGGAGGCGATACCGAGGAGGCTTGGAATCGGTGCCCATTCTGCGTTGACACCGCGGTCGCTCAGGATCAGAAACTTGTAGCCTTCTTTAATGGCTTGAGACGCCTCCCGGCGGAGCCCCTCGACAGCCGCTCCAAGCCCCTCCGGCCCCTCGGCCACCCGGAATAACATCTTGAGTGTCTTGCTCTTGAAATGCGGGTCGGCGATCTCGCGAATCTTCTGGAGATCGGCATTCGTCAAAATCGGCTGTTTCACTCGAATCCGGCGGCAGGACTCCGGATGCTCGTCCATCAGATTGGGCTTGGGTCCGATGCTGGTCGTGAGCGACATAACCAGTTCTTCGCGGATCGAATCGATCGGCGGATTAGTCACCTGAGCGAAGAGCTGCCGGAAATATTTGAAGAGCAGTTGCGGCTGATTGGAGAGTACCGCTAGGGGCGTATCCGTGCCCATCGACGAAGTGGCTTCCTGCCCCTCCACCAACATAGGCATGATGACCATCTTCAACTCTTCGACGGTGTAGCCGAAGGCCTGTTGCCGCTGGCGAATCGTCGGGTGGTCCGGCTGTGGCACATTGCTGGGATCGGGCAATTCATCGAGCGAAATTCTGTATTGAGTGACCCAGGACCGGTACGGCTTGCGACTCGTGATTTCGGCCTTCACTGCCTCATCATCGATGATGCGCCCTTGCACGGTATCGACCATGAACATCCGGCCTGGCATGAGGCGACCTTTCTGCCGGATCTTCTGGACGTCCATCGGTAAGACACCGGCCTCCGAGGCCAGGATCACTAGACCGTCTGTCGTCACTTGATAGCGGCAGGGCCGCAACCCGTTGCGGTCAAGCGTTGCGCCGATAAATTTGCCATCGGTGAAACAGACCGCCGCCGGGCCGTCCCAGGGCTCCTGCATCGCCGCGTGGTACTCGTAGAACCCCCGCCGGTCGAGATCCATGTGCGGATTCGCGACCCAGGGCTCTGGAATCAACATCATCATTACGTGCGGCAAGGAGCGCCCGCCCATGGTCAGGAACTCCACGGCATTGTCCAGGCAGGCCGAGTCGCTCTGCTGCTCGGACACGATCGGATAAAGCTTAGCCAGATCCTCGCCGAACAGTTCGGAATTAAGCCGGCCCTGTCTGGCGCGCATCCAATTCACGTTGCCCTTCAGCGTGTTGATCTCACCGTTATGGCAAATGTAGCGATAGGGATGGGCCAAAGGCCACGTCGGGAAGGTGTTTGTGCTGAAACGGGAATGCACGAGGGCCAACGCGCTCGTCAAGCTCGCATCGCCCAAGTCCTGGTAATAGGCCGCCATCTGATGCGGGAGCAACAGCCCTTTGTACACAATGGTGTTCGCCGACAAGCTCGAAACATAGAAGTACTCGCGCCCCTGAATGGCCGACTGGGAAATGGCGTTTTCCACCCGCTTACGAATGACGTAAAGCTTTCGTTCAAACTGTCCTTCATTGAGGACGTCGCGGGCGAGAAAGAGCTGCCGCATGAAGGGCTCGGTGCTGCGCGCCACGGGACCGATCGCATCGCTCTTGACCGGCACATCGCGCCAGCCCAGAAGCCGTACGCCTTCTTCTCCAACAATTCTGCTAACCAGCGCTTCGCACTGTTGCCGCGCATCAGCCTGGGGCGGGAGAAATAACATCCCGACGCCGTACTCTCCGGCCGCAGGCAACGCCACCCCGATATCGCCAGCGGCGCGCTTGAAAAATTCATGCGGCACTTGCAGCAGAATCCCCGCGCCGTCTCCCGTACAGGGGTCACAGCCCTGCGCTCCTCGGTGACTGAGGCTTTCAAGGATCTGCAGCCCCTGCTGCACAATCGTATGGGATTTTTGCCCCTTGATATTGACGACAAACCCGACACCACAGGAGTCCTTCTCCTGTTCAGGGTCGTAGAGGCCTTGCTTCGGTGGAAGCCCGGGGGTGCGCATCGTTCGTATCTCGTTAAAAAGAAAGGCGTTTAGTCTACTAGACGGAGGCTACACCAGAGAGGCGATCGGGAGGGATAACCCCGTCACTCACAAGGCTTATTCCGTTCGTATCAGCTCCACTCACCTTAATAGAAGCACGATTCCTCTGTCAAGATTTCACTCGCGCAGAGGCCTCATATCCACAGATCCCCAAGGGGTCATTGGCTTGACTTTGTTTCTTCCTCTACCCTACCATCCGCCGCATGTCCCAAGGCCCAATCACCTCTACTATCAACAATATGGCGGACGTCTGGGAGGCGTACCGCGATGAATTGGACGGGGTGGAGTGTCAGGTCCGGGCGAACCTCGATTCCAGCGTTGCACTCGTCAATACCGTCGCTGGCCATATCCTGAACAGCGGCGGAAAACGAATCAGACCGTTACTCCTATTGCTTTCCGCCCGTCTCTGCGGCTATGCCGGCCGCGACCATCACCGACTCGGGAGTCTGGTGGAGTTCATCCATACCGCCACCCTGCTTCATGACGATGTGGTCGACGATGCTGATATCCGCCGAGGCCTGCGCACCGCGCGAAAAATCTGGGGCAACCAAATCAGCATCCTCGTCGGCGACTACCTCTACTCCAAAGCCATCTGCGAGATCGTCGACTTCCAAAACCAGGGCATCAACGAAGTGCTCGCTGAAGCCTGCAAGAAGATGGCGGAAGGCGAAGTCCTCCAGCTCCAATACAACGGCAACCCGTCCATGCCGGAAGCAGACTATTTCAAAATCGTCGAACACAAAACCGCCAGCTTGATTGCCGCCGCCTGCCGCATGGGTGCCATTCTCGCGGACGCCTCGGACACACAACAGGATGCGCTTTTCCAATTCGGCCAGCATCTGGGAGTCGCCTTTCAAGTGACCGACGACACGCTCGACTACACGGCCAACGACGAGCGGTTAGGTAAAGCCCTCGGACAGGATCTCCGCCAAGGCAAAGCCTCGCTGCCGCTGCTCCATCTACTCCACCATTGTTCCGAGCAGGACAGGCTAATGATCATCGACCGCATGGATACCAGAACCCTGACGACAGAGGACCTCGACCGGCTCATTGGCCTGATGAACGACGCGGGCTCGATCGCCTATGCCACAGACCTCGCACGCGCCTACATCGGCAAAGCCCAACACAATCTCAGCTTATTCGAAGACTGTACAGCTAAACGCGCCCTCTTGGTGGTTGCCGATTATATGGTGACCCGCGACCGATAGATTTTCTCCCGCGTATTGCCGCAAGACGGTACGAGAAAGACAGATCACTCTCTTTCGGTAGTTGCGCCCCAACTCCCGCCATCACTTACACAGCAGAGGATAACGCGATGTCGACGATTATTCCGTTTCACGGTACGGTGTATGACGCGAAGGTAGTGGGAGACGTTAAACAGGTCGTGGCGCCGCCCTACGACATCATCGATGCAGCAGGACAAAAGGCGCTCTACGAACGTCATCTACAGAACATCATCAGACTAGAGCTCGGCCTCGATCAGCCCGACGACAGCCCCACGGACAACCGCTACACACGAGCCGCAGCCACTTTACAAAACTGGCTTAAGAGCGGGGCCTTGAAACGCGACGCACAGCCGACGATCTACTACCATACAATCGAATATGCACCGCCCTATGCGCCAGCCAGCGCGCCGACAAAGACCCTCAAGGGCTTTATTGCCAATGTCAAATTGGAAGCGCTCGACTCCGGACATATCTATCCACACGAAAACACCCGCTCGGCCGCTAAGACCGACCGGCTGAATTTGCTCGGAGCCTGCAAAACCAATTTCAGCCCCATCTGGTCCCTCTACTCGGACCCCCACAATACGGTCATAGGGCTGCTCGAAACGTCGATCAAAGGCAAACCAGCTCCTATCGATTTTCGCGATGACGAGGGATTCCGGCAACAGCTCTGGGCCGTGACCGATCCGACCATCGTGAAGCAGGTAGTCGACGCACTCCGTCTGAAGCCGTTGTTTATCGCCGACGGCCACCACCGTTACGAGACCGCCTTGAACTATCAGAAGCTTCGCCGCCAACAGGTAAGCGCGCCAGCCAGCCACCAACCCTACGATGGTGTGATGATGCTGCTCGCCGCCCTTGAAGATCCGGGGCTCACCGTGCTGCCGACCCACCGGGTCATCACCACGCCACTCCCCTCCTCCGACAAGGTGCGAGCCCTCCTAGCGGACCAGTTCAAACTACAAGAATTCCCCTTTACCGCAGGAACCCAAGCGGTGGTGCGCGCGCAATTCATCGAATCCTTACGCACTAACGGCCGAACCGTGCCGATGTTTGGCCTGAGGCTGAAAGGGAAAGAGGCCTACCTCACGTTGACCCTCAAGCCGGCCTATCGTCCGCCGGCATCCGCATCGCCCCGCACCAAACTGGATGTCTCACTCCTCCAGCACCTGGTCGTCACAAAGCTCTGCCAGACGCAGCAGGAACAAGAAGCGATCCTCTATACCAAAGACGATCATGAAGCGCTGGATTGGGTAGCAAAGGGGATGGGAACGGGAGCCCTACTCCTCAATCCCACCAAGGTCAGCGAAGTGCAATCTGTCGCGACAGCCGGCGAACGCATGCCCCATAAGTCAACCTACTTCTTCCCGAAGCCGCTCACCGGGTTGGTGATCAACGTCATGGAGTAGCAGGGCAATACGGTAGCACCGCGTACGGTTCATATAGGCCTGCAGTGCACGAGGCCCTACACAACTTCTCTGACAGCTTTTTAGCCTTCTGCTAGGGGGCTCACTGCCGTGCCGTTAGGGTGATACGTCCGGTTAATGCATCCTGTTGGGCTTGCGCGTAATGCTCGGGAGTCCCAACGTCGGACCAGTACCCCTGATGATCGTAGCCTAACACAGCCTCGTCCCGCTGAATCGCCCCGACGTAGGCATCAATGATCGAAGACTCCTTCCCGTGCGGTACCTCGCGCAGCAGGCGCGGATCGAAGATATGAATCCCAGCGAACATGCGAGGCTGAATCGGGCCGGACTCCGACTTTCCGCGGCCGGTAATGCGAACGATGCGGCTATCCGAATTCATTTCCACGAGCCCCCATCGCACCGCCTCAGGATCTTTGCGTAGGACCAACGTGGCGGCGGCTTTTCGCTGCAGGTGAAAGGCCCACAAGGCCCCCAGATCGATCTCCACCAGCGTATCTCCGTTCAGCACCAGCACCGGCTCCCCTGAGAAATGTGGCTCCGCCTGCTTGAGCCCGCCTCCCGTGCCGAGAATCATCGGCTCATCGGAGTAAACAATCCGTAGCCCATAGCGCGAACCGTCGCCGAGCGCCTGCTCGATCATCGCTCCGAGGTGATGCAGATTGATGACGACCTCCTGGAACCCGTGCCGCTTCAGGAGCAAGAGGTTCCAGACAATCAACGGCGTCCCGGCCACAGGGAGGAGCGGTTTTGGAGTCGTGTTGGTCAACGGTCTCAGGCGAGTGCCCAAGCCCGCTGCGAGGATCATCGCTTTCATAACAACCGTGAGTAGTGACTGGTGAGACGTGATGGATCAGCGTCGATAGGAATCACGTTGGCCCTCCGTATGCCACTCATCATCGATGATCACCCACCACGCCTCACTCCAATTCAGGCACATAGCGGGCGAGATGCTTCCGAAGCGGCTCCAGCTCGGGATACTTCAGGAGATTGCGCTGGACGTAACCCAGCGTACGCGGGATATCGGCGAGGAACTTTGGATTGCCTTTGACGCGGTCAATATAGACGAATCGCCCGGCCGCCTTCAGGTTCCGCTGAATACTCGTGAAGTCGAACAGACGGCGGAAGGCCTCCCGGTTGGTCCAGCCCTGCCGATGCGCCGCCATCTGATCGAGGTAGCGATTGATCAGACGGTCGATCAGCGCCTCGTCCAGTTTGATATACGCGTCGCGCAGCAGCGACGCCAGATCGTAGGTCGCAGGCCCCATCAGCGCATCCTGAAAATCAATCACCCCCAACCTCGCGCCATCCACCATCAAATTGCGTGAATGATAGTCCCGGTGGACAAAGACATGCGGCTCCCCCACCAGCAATTCAGCAATTTTCTCAAAAGCTCCACGGATTTGACGGCGATCCTCGTCATCCATCAGCACGCCCTGCCGGACATCAATCCCATATTCCAGAAAATGCTCGAACTCCCACATGAGGAGCGGTACATCGAAGCTACGATGGAACGCGAGACAGTTGGGATCGACTGGCGAGGTGGCCTTTACTTGCATCTTCACAAGCGCATCGACCGCCTGCGCATAGCGCGCTTCCAACGCTTCTTCACTCGCCTCACGACAAGCGTCCGACAAAGTGAGGTCCCCGAAATCTTCAAGATAAAGCAGGCCCGTCACCTGATCGTAGTGATAGAGGCGCGGGACGGACAGGCCGGCTTTCGATAAATGGGAGAGGATATTCAGAAACGGCAGCTCCGTGATGTGATGAGTTGCCCCGCTCACAGCCTCTTCCGATTGCTTAAACGCCTCGGCTTCGGCCAGCTGCATGAGAATCACCGAGCGAACGGATGGCCCAGTCAATTCGATACGGAAATAGCGACGATTAGACGCATCGCCGGCCAATGGCGTGAGGGATTTCACTTGTCCTTGAAAAGGAAGCCGTGCTTCGACCGTGGCAGCGATAAGCGAATGGTCCGGTAACGTCAGTGGTTGTTTCGGCGTGGCAGGACCCGTGGTAGCCATAGGCCGCTGACTATACTGGCGAAATCGAAGATTGTCACGCAATGGCCCTAGCGCCTTGGCGTGAGACAGTGGCGCTCGAGGGCCCTCGCTAATCCGTCTTGCACCTTCATCCTGCACAGCTCCCCCTCCACGAAAAAATGAGAGACGGCTACCCCTGACACATGGGGCTGGAGACGAAAGGAGTCTCGTCTTCTCCGGACGCCGCGTGTCCTTTGTCTCTTGCCCCCTCCCTATACGGCAGCTTATGATCGCCCCATGCAAGTTCGACTGAGCCACCCATCCAGAACCGTCGAAGTCAAAGGTCCAAAAAAGGCCAAGGATCTCCTGCGCGAGCTCAATCTCGTCGTCGAAGCACATCTGGTGATCAAAGGCGACGATCTGGTCACAGAAGACGAGATGCTCTACGAAGGCGATCAAATTGAAATCCGGCCTGTCATCTCTGGCGGCTCGCCACGTTTTACCTCTCACGTTCCACCCTTCACGAGCCCCCAATGACTTGCACCAAATGTAAAACCAAAGCAGTCATCGGTCTCCCCCGCCACAATGCGGCCTTCTGCAAAGGTTGTTTCAACGGCTTCATCCACGATCAGGTGGCGCGGGCGATCAAGTCTGAATGGATGTTCGGAAAAGAAGCAAAGATTCTCGTGGCGGTGTCCGGAGGGAAAGATAGCCTGGCACTCTGGGACATTCTACTTAAACTCGGCTACAAGGCCGACGCGCTCTATGTGAATCTCGGCATTGGGACCTACTCCGAAGAATCGCATGCCAAGGTCACACAGTTTGCTGAAACAGTCGCAGCCCCTCATGGCGCCACGCTGCACATCCATACGGTCGAACAGGAGGCCGGCGCTGGAATCAAGGAACTGGCCCAACTCATCCATCGCCCAACCTGCTCGACGTGCGGGACCATTAAGCGGTACCAATTCAATCGCGTCGCAATCGAGCAGCAGTATGACGTCATGGCCACAGGCCACAACCTTGACGACGAAGCGGCCAGACTCCTAGGCAACGTGCTCCATTGGCAAGAAGAATATCTCGAGAAACAGGGGCCCTCGTTACCGGCCTCGGTGGCCGGATTCTCCAAGAAAGTGAAGCCTCTCTTCCGGCTCGCGGAGCGGGAACTCGCAGCCTACGCGGTCTTAAACCGGATTGATTACATCGTCGAGGAATGCCCCATGGCCAAGGGGTCCAAGATGATCCAGTACAAGGAAGTCTTAAACCGCCTGGAGACCGAGTCGCCCGGTACCAAACAGACGTTCTATTGGGGGTTCCTCGAAAAGCAAAGCAGGAAACAACCGACGGCAACGACCATGTCGGAGAAAGACCGTGCCGTCCTCCACCCCTGCACCTCATGCAGCCAACCTACCACTGCCGAGGTCTGCTCCTACTGCAAGATGATGGCACGGGCCAAGACCGTCGCCCCGCACTAGCCAGATACCGAAAAAGGCTGTCCGCGTCATGCGCACCGCCCACACTTGCAAAGACCTAATCGACTCCGTAAGCTGCGTCAGCAACTATTGATTCTTTCTTGCGCGATATTATTTTCCACTTATGGGAACTATGCCCCGCGACTACTATCAGGTTCTCGGCCTCGACAGGTCTGCCTCGGCGGAGGACATTAAGAAAACCTATCGCCGCCTCGCCCGCCAAGTTCATCCTGATCTCCATAGCGGTGCCAAGAAGTCGGAAATGGAAAAGAAGTTTAAGGAATTGAACGAAGCGCACGAAGTCCTGAGCGATTCAGCCAAACGCAAAAAATACGATCAGCATGGAGCCAACTGGGAGCAGGCTGCGGCCTACGAGCAAGCGCGCCGACAGGCCGCGGCCCGCGGCGAGAGCGGTCCGGAGTTTTCATCCGACGGAGAAGGCTTTTCCGACATCTTCGAAAATCTGTTCAAAGGACGAGGACGAAGCGGCAATAGTCGAGGATTTGCCATTCAGGGCGAGGACCTTGAAACCGAAGTGCACCTGACTCTGGCCGAGGTCTTCACTGGCATCACCAAGCGCCTGATCTTGCAAGAGCCCGTGCCCTGTTCCACCTGCCACGGGAGCGGAGCCCTACGAGGGCGAACCTGCCCAACCTGCCAAGGACACGGGGCGACATTACGGCCCAATACAATCGAAGTCCGAATCCCCGCTGGGGTTCAAGATGGCACGCGAGTGCGTGTAGCCGGTAAAGGCCAAGCTGGGGCTAATGGCGGCAAACCCGGCGACCTCTATCTGCGCGTGATGATTACCCACGATAAAGTCTTTCGCCGACAGGGTAGCGACATTCACGTCTCCCTCCCCGTTTTTCCCTGGGAGGCGTCCCTGGGGGCCGATGTGATGGCCCCTACATTAATAGAACCCGTTCGCGTGAAAGTTCCCCCTGGGAGCAAGGCCGACGGCAAGCTTCGGCTGAAGGGCAAAGGCCTCCCTGCTGCAACAGGCGGCCACGGTGATCTCTTTCTGACGATTCAGATCGTCATGCCTTCCTCCCTGACCGATGAGGAACGCACACTCTACGATCAACTCCGGGCCATCGAGCATCCGGATCCACGCGCCGAGCTGCTGGCCCAGGCCAAACACCGATCACAGCCATGACACTTACGGAATACACCATCCTGGCATTCAGCTCCCTCTTTGTCGTCGTCGACCCGATCGCCACAGTGCCGGCGTTTCTGGCCATGACGGCTCGCGACTCGATCAGCCAACGGCTACGAATGGCTCGCACCGCCTGCCTAGTCGCAGCAGGAGTTTTGACGGCCTTTACCCTCACCGGCCAATGGCTTTTTACCCTCTTAGGCATCACGCTTCCTGCCCTCCAGGTTGCCGGTGCGCTTGTCCTTCTCTTGGTCGCCCTTGATATGTTACGGGCGCAACGGTCTCCGGTCTATGAAACTGCGGCAGAAACTGCCGAGGGCACAACCAAAGACGACATCGCCATCACACCCCTGGCCATCCCGATGTTGGCAGGGCCCGCCGCCATTTCCACCGTCATTTTATTGGAAGCGCAGGCCATCTCTTGGGCACAGCGAGGCATGTTGCTGGCTTGCGTTGCGTTGGTCGGTCTGGCAAGCTATGTCACATTGGCGCTCGGGGCCACCGGGGCTAAGTGGATCAGCCCCATTGCGGAAAAAATCATCACCCGGCTGATGGGGCTCTTACTGGCCGCGCTCGCCGTGCAATTCTTGTTCAATGGGCTAAAGGGCGAGTATGGATTACTGAGACCATGAGCATTGTAAATTGCACGCGTTTTCATCTTAGTTCAACCTAGGGAGGTCGTCATGAAGCAGGGAACACACACCATCGTAACGCTGGGTGTCGCAGCCGTATTTGCGCTGGGCCTTGGAGTTTCGGGGGCTTGGGCCAACGAGTCTGGCTACGGTAAGGACGGACATGGAGCGCGCGGGCATGGTTCGATGAGTGGACATGGCGCTGGCATGATGCACAACAGCACCAGCCACCTGATCCGGCATCTGCTGAAGCACGAAAAAGACATCGGGCTCACAACGGAGCAAGTGGCGCATCTCAAAGAGATGCAGCTCAACATGGACAAACTCCGTATCAAGATCGAAGCGGATATCCAGGTTGCAGAGCGCGAATTCAAAGCCTTAAACGAGGATGAAAAGTCCGACCTGGGCGCAATCGAAACCAAGTTGAAACAAAGCGGGGATCTCCAAGCCAGCTTACGCCTGACCTCCGTCAAGACCCGCCGCGAGGTCCTGGCCCTCTTAACTCCAGAACAGCGCGCCAAGGAAGAAGCCGAACACGAGAAGATGATGCAGCAACACAAGGAGACCGAGAAGGGTTACGGCAACCCCCATAGCGGGGGCATGAAGAGCAACCCGCACAAGTAGCGTAACGAACCTGCAGGAGCGCAGACCGCGAAGAACGAACATGGATAGCGCATATCGGCTATCCAAAAAAATCCGAGCCGATGGCAGCGCCGGAGGCGTCACCTCTGGGCTGCCCTGCAGCTGCGTTCGAGGCAAGAACGAAGCTGATGAAATTTCTCAACAGACGCCAAGCGAAATAGACAACCCAGCTAACCATCCAGCCAGGAGATCCACCATGAAAGGCATCGTAACCATCACAGCGGGAATCGTCGTATTCCTCCTTGCACTGGGTTCCAGCGCCTGGGCCGACGATAAAGAAGGCAAGATCACGGACCTCGTTAAAGACGCCAAGGTCACCATCGATCAGGCCATCAAGACTGCGTCTGAGAAAGTGCCTGGAACGGTCGTCGAAGCAGAGCTGGAAAAGAAACATGGCAAGGCAGTCTGGGAAGTCGAGGTCCTCGGCGCGGACGGAAACGTTACGGAAGTCCACATCGACGCAGCCACCGGTTCCATAATCGATATGGAAGCGAAGAAAGACGAAAAGAAAAAAGAAGGCAAAAAAGCAAAGTAGTTCGTAGCCTCAGATTGTTTCACGCATACGTCACTACCTCCCCAGGCTGCTCCAAATGCCATCCAGCAAGGCCGCAAGGAGAAAGAGCCCCGAGGCGTATCCGCCAGGGTACGTTGAGGAGTTCAAACGACTGAGAATGAAGCTGGGGATATTGTGATCAGCCTGTAAAGGGAAGCTATGTCGAAAGAGTTGAAACTTATAAGCCGAGAATTGCTGGCCGGTCCAAATCGGGCACCGGCCCGCGCGATGTTGAAAGCCGTGGGATTCACCGATGAGGATCTGTCTCGTCCCATCATCGGCGTCGCCAATACCTGGATCGAGGTCATGCCCTGCAACTTCCACCTGCGCCGCTTGTCGGAACGGGTGAAAGCCGGCATCAGAGCCGCAGGCGGCACGCCCATCGAATACAACACCATCGCGGTGTCGGACGGCATTTCGATGGGGACTGAAGGAATGAAGGCCTCACTGATCAGCCGAGAAGTGATTGCCGATTCCATCGAACTCGTGGCTCGCGGGCACCTATTCGACGGAGTCGTGGCCCTCTCAGGCTGCGACAAGACCATTCCGGGCACCGTGATGGCTCTCGCACGATTGAACCTACCGTCGGTCATGCTCTACGGCGGATCGATCATGCCTGGCCATTTCCAGGGGCACGACGTGACCATTCAAGACGTGTTCGAAGCGGTCGGGAAACATGCGGCTGGCACCATGAGCGATGCCGACCTCAAGAATCTCGAAGACCATGCCTGCCCCGGCCCCGGCGCCTGCGGCGGTCAATTCACGGCCAACACGATGGCCATCGCCTTCGAATTTCTCGGTATCTCGATGATGGGACGGAACGGCGTCCCGGCAATGGATCAGAAAAAAGACGACGTGGCCTTCGAATGCGGCGTAATGGTCATGGATCTGCTCAAACGAGACCTGCGCCCCAAGCAGATCATTACACGGAAATCTCTGGAGAACGCGATCGCTGCAGTAGCGACCACCGGCGGCTCCACGAATGCCGTACTGCATCTACTCGCCATCGCACGCGAAACCGGCATCAAGCTGAGTATCGACGATTTCGACACGATCAACCGGAAGGTGCCGTTACTTGCCGACCTCAAGCCAGGTGGCAGATTTACCGCGGTGGATCTCTATGCGGCAGGTGGCACTACCTTGGTCGCCAAGCGACTGCTCGATGCCGGACTCTTGCACGCCAACCAACCAACCGTAACGGGCCGGACGATCGGTGAAGAGGCTAAGGACGCCAAGGAAACCCCGCGACAACAAGTCCTTCGGCCCCTGTCGAATCCAATCAAGAAAACCGGCGGGCTGGTCATCTTAAAGGGGAACCTGGCCCCAGAAGGCTCCGTCGTGAAGGTAGCAGGCCACTCGATTATGACATTCCGTGGCCCAGCGAAGGTCTACAACCGAGAAGAGGATGCCTTTGCGGCAGTCCAGTCCCGAAAAATCAAAGCGGGCGACGTGGTGGTGATTCGCTATGAAGGTCCTTCCGGAGGACCAGGGATGAGAGAGATGCTAGGCGTGACGGCTGCCATCGTCGGGGCCGGTCTGGGAGACTCCGTCGCGCTCCTCACAGATGGCCGCTTCTCCGGCGCCACCCATGGGCTGATGGCAGGCCATGTCGCGCCAGAAGCCATTAAAGGCGGTCCAATCGGCGCCGTGAAGAACGGCGATATGATCGTCTTCGATATCGCCAAACGAACATTGACCGTCGAGCTCTCGCAGAAAGAAATCGCCTCTAGGCTCAGGCAGGTCAAACAACCGAAGCCGCGCTACACCTCCGGCGTGATGGGCAAGTATGCCCGGCATGTCTCATCTGCCTCGGAAGGTGCAATTACGACGTAGACGTAATCCGGCACGCGGCGGGAGTATGCAACTCGGACTACGCGATCATCACGTTACCATCTGCGCGGCCGGCCCACTTTCAGGGGTGCGTTAAGGATTCTTACAAACCGAACAAGCCGCTGGGAGATTTCCCCAGCATTCCGCTAAGCACGTTTGTAGAACTCCGCGATCATCTCCACCACGTAGGCCTGTTGGGCTTCCGTCAATTCGGCATAAATCGGAAGCGACATCACCTCATCAGCCGCCTGCTCCGACAGCGGAAAGGACCTCTTCTGATGGCCTAACTCGCGATAACAGTTTTGGAGATGCATCGGGAGCGGATAATAGACTTCCGTACCGATCCCCTTCTCTTTGAGAAAGGCGCGCAACGCGTCTCGTTTCGGCGCCCGAACCGTGAACTGGTTGTAGACATGGAAATTTCCTGGCGTGGTATGCGGTAGGGTCACACAATCCACATGTTTCGTCTTGGCAAATAAGTACTGATACCGTTCGGCGTTCTTGCGACGCCCCTCGGTCCACTGGTCAAGATACTTCAACTTGATCCTGAGCACCGCAGCTTGAAGCGCATCCAAGCGGCTATTGATCCCTACCGCTTCATGAAGGTAGCGGACCTGACTCCCGTGAACACGAAGCATCGCCATGGAGTCAGCAAGGACCTTGTCGTTGGTGGTGATGAGTCCCCCGTCTCCAAAGCCGCCTAAATTCTTAGTGGGAAAAAAGCTAAAGCAGCCTGTATCTCCAAGGACTCCGGCGCGTTTCCCTTGCTGGCCGGCCCCAATAGCCTGGGCGGCATCCTCGATGACATAGACATTATTCCGCTTGGCAATCTCGTTGATCGCCGCCATGTCCGCACATTGCCCGAAGAGGTGCACCGGCATAATGGCTTTCGTGCGGGACGTAATCGCTCGCTCGATCAGCTGCGGATCGATATTAAACGTGTCCGGGTGAATATCCACGAACACCGGCTTTGCACCCAACCGTGAAATTGCACCGGCTGTGGCAAAAAACGTAAAGGGAACTGTGACGACCTCATCCCCAGCCTTCACCCCCATGGCCATAAGAGACAGCAACAGCGCATCGCTCCCAGAGGCGCAACCGATCGCATAGCGCGCCCCCGTATACGTAGCAACCGACTCCTCGAAAGCCATGACGCGTGATCCCATGATGAAGCTCTGCTCATCACAGATAGCTTGCACCTCTGCCATGATCTCCGTGCGGATGGGCAGGAACTGTGCTTTTAGGTCAAGTAACGGCACATTCATCGGAACGGCTCCTCTCGGATACTAAAAATTCTACCAGCGCAAAAACCCCGGTGCGGCCTTACACCCAAGCCAAACTAAGGATTAGGAGAAGGGCTTTGGACTTTCCCAGATGCACGCTGCTTGGCCTGCTGGATACGTTCCTCTGTCGCTGGGTCGCCCATCCCCAAGTCACGGAACCGGTCCATCAACTTATAATTGAAAGGGTCGAGTTCCAACGCACGGAGCCACGCCTCGCGGGATTCTGAGAGGTTGCGTTGTGTGGCGTAAATATCACCTAGATGCTCGTAGAGCACTGCATCCTCGCCAACGAGGGCCAGTGCGCGCTTCATCTCGGTCAAGGCCTGTGGCAATAGGCCCGATTTAAACAAGGCCCAGGCGAGACTATCGACATAGTAGCCATTACCCGGTTTGAGCGCGACAGCCTGCTTCGTCAAAGAGAGTGCCTGCTGGACCTTGATTCCCCGCTCCGCAAAACTATACCCCAAATAGTTGAGCGCATCGGCATGATGGGGGTCCAACGTGATCGCGGCCTCCATGACTCGCACCACATCATCGAATCGATTGAGCTTGTCGTAGACTGTGCCAAGATTGAAGTGCAAATCCGCGTTCTTGGGATTCTGGCCGATGCCTTCCTCCAAGACCGTGGCCGCATTGTCGAACTGGTCCTTCTGGAAATAGGTCAAGCCCAACACGATGTGGGCTTCTGGCTGTTTTGGATTGATCGTGATGGCCTTGGTCAAATGAGTAATGGCCTCAGGCAATTGCTTCAACCGGTAGTACAACACGCCAAGATGCAGATGCCCTTCGAAA
>OFRL01000544.1_pt1 | contig 16575 bp, 14 predicted proteins | sample 1543121 | NCBI WGS metagenome assembly OFRL01 (sample SAMN07774228, study PRJEB24372) | wastewater metagenome | isolation source: Lake Maggiore Cannobio | place: Italy: Cannobio | collected 2016-01
TCTTGCCGTGATCCACATGGCCCATTGTGCCCACGTTTACGTGCGGCTTGCTCCGATCAAACATCACTTTGCCCATAAGCTTTTCAATCCTCCCTTCAACATTTTTCAGAAGCCCTCGATGGGGCTCGAACCCATGACCTCACCCTTACCAAGGGTGTGCTCTGCCAACTGAGCTACGAGGGCGCAAGGTGGGCAGGGTGGGATTTGAACCCACTAAGGCGTACGCCACCGATTTTACAGACCGGCCCGGCTCACCATCTCCGGCGCCTGCCCATTCAACAAACTGAGCCCGCTTCCATAAATAACTGGCAGAGCCGACGATGGGACTTGAACCCATAACCTAGCGCTTACAAGGCGCTTGCTCTGCCAATTGAGCTACGTCGGCATGGAAGCCGTGCACGATAAAAATAGCGCCGAACTCTAGGCGCCGGACCGCAGTATACCGCCTAATATATGGGCTGGTCAAGCGGGCTAAAAGCATGCCGGGTTTGCAATTGCGTCCGGCAGCGCGCCGGGCCACGCCCATTAAATTTCGGGGGAGCAGGCATGCGCGCAGCTGCCGCCACGCCGGCAGCTGCCCGAAACTGCGCTCCGGCCCGCATCCCGCGCCAAGCGCAGCGCCGCAATGGTTGATCCCGGCGTTGCCAATTCCATTCCACAGGACAAGGTTGGGGCTGCGTAATATTTTCTGCAGCGCAGTCCCCGTGTTTGCGCGCAAACAATTGCGGCAATGTAGCAGCACTTAAATACAAACAGCCCAACCACTTCGTGGCCGGGCTGCTTGAGCAATCAGTTTTTTGTGGCGCGTCTAAGCTGTTTGGTTGAAAAGGAAGCCCGAAGACTGCTCATTCTGAGCACGCAGATTTTTAACAAAGCTGGCAAGGTCATTTTCGGTGACATTGCCTTCCTGCAGCTTGCTCATGAAATCTAGAATGAATTGCGGAGGCTGGACGAGGACGCCACTGGCTCCACTCATTGGGCCTTGGGGTCCGCCCTGCGGTGGCTGGGTGTTAGCGCCCTGAGCTTCGCTGACACCCTTTGGGGCTCGTAAACTGCGCGCGCCTTGCGGCCCGGCGGGCCCGGCGCCTGCCGCTCCCCGATCATGATCGGCATCACCGTCGTTCCCAGCACGCTCGGGGCCTTCTGGCCCGCCTCCGCCGCTTGCACCGCGCTCCGGTGGCGGACCTACCTTGAAACCCGCGGCATGGAGCGCCGTTCCCAAGTCCCCGCCTGGCCGGATGCCCGCAGCCTGAATTTCATTCTTCATGGCCTGCATGCCTTCTTCAGAAGTATCCTTGGAAGAATACTTCGCCAGAATTTCCTTGAGCTTGGACTTTTGCTCGGTGGACATTTTATAGTCCACACCCATTGGCGGGCGCTGAATTGCACGGCCCCCGTTTGAATAACTGCCAACGCTCCCGATCATTGTGTTAGAAACTCCCCGCGTTACGTAATTGAAGTCAGCTCTGATGCCCGGCTGCGCCCGGACTCACTTTTTCCGTAAACAGTATCGGATGGTCTGATGAAAACTTTAGTCGGCGGAGCAAACAAACCCGGAAATTTTCTTTAGTAGCCAATCGCCGGGAAACATGCGCGGTCTACACATCCCCTGCGACTTCGGGCGGCACCCCGTTGACCGGCACCAAATGCGCATGGTAAACTGTTGCGCTTGCGATGATGCGGAACCGTGGAGGGATGGCCGAGTGGACGATGGCGGTTGTCTTGAAAACAACTGTGGGGTCAAACCTCACCGGGGGTTCGAATCCCTCTCCCTCCGCCAGTATTGTGGGGAGGTGCCGGAGTGGACGATCGGGGCCGCCTGCTAAGCGGTTGTCGGGGTAAAACTCGACCGAGGGTTCGAATCCCTCCCTTCCCGCCATTTTTATCTGGGAGCGGTTGACACAGCATGCCCTCGTAGCTCAGTGGATAGAGCACTTGGTTGCGGACCAAGGGGTCGGGAGTTCAAGTCTCTCCGAGGGCACCAAAGATTAATGCGCAGCCGGAATCAGGCTGCGCGTTTGCTGCTTGCCAGCAGCGCGGTGTTACGCAGCCAGCGTGCCAGCGGCTGCAACAATCCGGCTGCTGCCAGCCAGCCGGCGTCCCCCCGCAACGAAACCAAAGAGTTGTGTGATGCGCTGTTGCGCTTGGTTCAGCGGAACACCGTTTGGCCCGCGTCACTGCGCAGCGGCCACGCTAGCTCGCGCTGCTTACCAGTTTTCGTCGCGCGGGTAACTGCCGAGCACGCGCAGGTCGGGGGTCAGTTCGCGCAAGTGCGCCAGCGCCCGTGCGCACGGCTCCGACTCAGAGCTGCCGTCAAAGTCCAGATAAAAGACATATTGAAAAGTTTGCCCGGCAATCGGCCGCGACTCAATTTTGTTCAAGTTGATATCGCGCAGCGCAAACACCGCCAGCGCGCGGAATAATGCGCCCGGTGTGGTGCCGCCGCGCGGCAGTGAAAACACAATCGATGTTTTTACGGCCGCACCATCCGGGCGCTGCCCGGCACGCGCCAGCACCAGAAAGCGCGTGTAATTTGCATCATCGTCCTCAATGTCCGCGGCGAGGATGTGCATTTGGTACACCTCCGCGGCGCGCCGCGAGGCAATCGCAGCGTGGTCGCGCTGCCCGCCTTCGCTTAAAGATTTGACCGCGCCAGCCGTGTCATACCATGGCTCGTGCGCCACGCCGAGGCGGGTAATGTAGCCCTCGCACTGTGCCAGCGCCTGCGGGTGCGAAATAATTTTGCGGATGTCCGCCAGCACAACGCCGGGATGCGCCACAAGGCAGTGGCGCACGCGAAAGATTTTTTCGCCAATGATGGCAAGTGGATGGCGCTGCAGCAAATCGTAGTTGCGGTGAATGCTGCCGGCCAGCGTATTCTCAATTGGCACAATGCCATTCTCGCAATCGCCGGACAGTACGCGGTTGAAGACATCATCAAATGTGGTGCACGCCACCGGCTCCAGCTGTGCGCCAAAGTATGCAATCGCCGCAGCTTCGGAGTACGCGCCGCGCTCGCCCTGGAAAGCAACCTTGATCATGGCCGGCTAGCGCTTGGGCAGGCGCTGCACGATGGCAGCCGCCATCTGCATTGTGGAAAGCGCCTGCACCGGCTGCAGGTCTGCCGTGCGGCAGCCGGCGCGCAACGCACTGTCAACAGCCTTCTCAACCGCCACTGCCTCACGCTCCAGCTGCAGCGAGTGGCGCAGCAGCAGTGCCGCAGAAAGAATTGCGCCAATGGGATTTGCAATGCCCTTGCCGGCAATATCCGGCGCCGAGCCGTGGATGGGCTCGTAGAGGCCGGGGCCGTTGCCGCTGAGCGATGCGGACGGCAGGTTGCCCATCGAACCGGTGAGCACGGCCGCTTCGTCGGTCAGGATGTCGCCAAACATGTTCTCTGTAACCACCACATCAAATGCGGCGGGCTGCGCCACAAGGCGCATGGCGGCGGTGTCCACCAGCTGGTGGTCCAGCGCAATGTGCGGATGCTGTGCGCCGACTTTGGTGGCAACCGCGCGCCACATGCGCGAGGTATCCAAGATGTTGGCCTTGTCCACCGAGGTAACTTTGCTGCGCCGGCCGGCTGCCAGCTTGAACGCCAGCTGCACAATGCGCTCCACCTCGTAGTCCCAGTACACCATCGTGTCAAAGGCGCGCTCGCGCCCATCCGGCTGCAGTCCACGGCCGCGCTCGCCAAAATAAATGCCGCCGGTCAGCTCGCGCACCACCAGCAGATCCACGCCACGCAGCAGTTCGCGCTTCAGCGGCGACGCTTTGAGCAGCCGCGGATGCGGCCGCACGGGGCGCAGGTTTGCAAACACGCCGAGGCCCTTGCGCAGCGCCAGCAAGCCCTGCTCCGGGCGCACTTGTGCGCGCGGGTCATCCCACTTGGGGCCGCCCACCGCGCCCAGCAGCACCGCATCTGCAGCCACGCAGTCCGCCAAAGTTTCGTCTGTAATCGGCCGGCCGCTGCGGTCGATGGCACAGCCGCCCATCAAGCGCTCGCTCAGCTGCAGGTTATGCCCGAAGCGCGTGCTCACTTCTTGCAGCACCAGCTGCGCCGCAGCCGTCACTTCCGGCCCAATGCCGTCACCCGGCAGCACAATGATCTTCGCGTCCATTTAATTATTCAGCTCGGAGTGATGCACGGGCCCGATTCCTTTTCTACGATTTTAGATTGGCGCACAAGCCGCCGGTTGCGCGCTGCAGCGCAGCGAACTCGATTTCAAAAACGGCATGCGGCGTGCCGGCGGCTGCCCACACGGTGGGGTATTGCCCGAGGTCTTCATCAATGAAGACGCGCAGCACGCCAACGTGCCCGAAGGGCGGCACGCCACCCACCGCAAAGCCAGTTGCGGCGCGCACCGCATCGGCATCAGCGCGCTGCACCTGCTTGCCGGATGTGCCGCACAGCGCTGCCAGCTTGGATGTGGCCAGCTGGTTGCTGCCAGACACCAGCGCCAGCACGGGCTGCCCCGCTGCGAGGAACACCAGGCTCTTCACAATCTGCCCCAGCGCACAGCCCACGGCCGCGGCGGCTTCGGCGGCAGTGCGCGTGCTCTCATCAAACTCACGCACTGCAATTGTGAGCCCCAGCGCAGCAGCCGCGTCCGCAACTTTTTGCGCGGCTGGCTGCAGGCGCGCCTCAGCTGCCATTGGCGGGCAGCAGCTTGTAGCGCTTGAGTGCCGCACGCAAAATCAAGTCCAGCAGATCCGCGTAAAAGATGCCGTCCCATTCGGCCATCTCGGCCATAAAGGTGTTCCAGCACCAGCTGCTGTTGGGATTTACGTCCAGCATGCGCGGCTGGCCGTCCACATCCAGGCGCCAGTCCACGCGCAGGTAGTCGTGAATGCCCAGGTGGCGCGCCATGCGCACGCAATCATCCGTCATTTGTTGCATCATTGCCGGCTCAAGGTGCGCCTGCTTGGCACAGCCAAACAAGTTTGCATACTCAGAGTTGTAATCCCATTTTGATTCCCAGCCGCACAGCGGCTGCGTGCCTTCCGGCAGCACACTAAAGTCCACCTCCAGCAATGGCAGCACAGTGTAGCCGTCGTCCGGGTTGCCCAGCATGCCCATGCTGAACTCACGGCCGGTGAGGAACTCTTCCACGGGCACCGGCACAGCGGCGCCAAAGCGCTCACGCGTGATTGCCACCGCATGCTGCAGTTGTTGCGCATTGTGCGCCACGCAGTCCGCCGTGATTCCGACGCTGCCACCAATGCTGTTTGGCTTCACCAGCGCCGGAAATGGGAAAGGCAGCGCAAGTGTGTCGTCGCCCGGCTGCACATAATGGAAGCGCGGTATGGAAACGTTCAGCGCCTGCAGCATGCCGCGCACGCCGTTCTTGTCCCCGGTGCGCGAGATAGTGTGCGAGCCAGAGCCGGTGAAGGGCAGCTGCAGAATTTCCAGCAGCGCTGGAATGCACACATCGGTGGAGTTGCGGTTGCCAAATCCCTCATCGCAAAAGTTGACCACAAGATCAATGCTGTGCGCAGCCTTCAACTGCTGCAGGTCGTTCAGCAACGTATCGTGGTTGTCCAGATAGCGCACCTTGTAGCCGCGCCGGGCTTCCAGCTCCGCCAGTGCTAAATGCAGATGGCGCAGGTCCTCATGGTCGTCCGAGTTGTATTTGCCTTCGATGCGGCGCGGGTCTGGTTTGCGCGGGTCGCCGGTGATGACTGCGATATTCATGCGAGGGTTAATCCGTATTCGATGCCATCGGCGAGTGCCTGCCAGCTGGCTTCGATGATGTTGGTGCTGGCGCCAACTGTGCTCCAGCGCCGCGTGCCATTGTACAGGTCAATCAGCACGCGCGTGGTGGCAGCGGTGCCGCTGGCTTCATCCAAAATGCGCACCTTGTAATCAGAGAGGTGAATTTCTTCGACCTGCGGATACATTGGCGCAAGTGCCTTGCGCAGCGCGCGGTTGAGCGCGTTCACCGGGCCGTTGCCATCGGCCACAGTGTGATACTCGCGGCCGGCCACGCTCACTTTTACGCTGGCCTCGGCCACCAAGCCGCGTCCCTGGCGGTGCTCCACCGTGCACACAAAATCCACCAGCTCAAACGGCGCGCTATAGCTGCTGTCACGGCGGCGCAGGCGCAGCGCCACGGAGGCCTCAGCCGCCTCAAAAGAGAAGCCTTGCGCCTCCAGCTGCTTGATCTCCGCCAGCACCGCGCTCACATCCGCGCTGCTGGCCGCCAAGCCGTGCTCCTCAATCATGGCCAGCAGGTTGGCGCGGCCGGAAAGCTCGGACACAACCGTGCGCGTTGCATTGCCAACCAGCGCCGGGTCAATGTGCTGGTAGCTTTCCGTGTTGCGGCGCATGGCGGCCACATGAATGCCGCCCTTGTGCGCAAATGCGGACTTGCCCACAAATGCCTGATGTTCATCCGGTGCCAGGTTTGCCAGCTCTGCCACGAAGGCGGCAGTGTCCGCGAGGCGCGCCAGTTGTGGCGCGGGCAGGCACTCATAGCCCAGCTTGAGCTGCAAATCCGGAATGATGCTGCACAGGTTGGCGTTGCCGCAGCGCTCGCCATAGCCGTTGATGGTGCCCTGTACATGCTGACAGCCGGCCCGCACCGCTGCCAGTGTGTTGGCCACCGCGCACTCGCTGTCATTGTGTGTGTGAATGCCCAGCGGCACATCCAGCTGCGCGCGCACTGCCCGCACCACGGCGTCCACCTCGTGCGGCAGCGTGCCGCCATTGGTGTCGCACAGCACAATGACTGTGGCGCCGCCCTGCTGCGCAGCACGCAGAGTCTGCAGCGCGTAGTGCGCATCAGCGCGGTAGCCATCAAACCAGTGCTCGGCATCGTAGATCACTTCGCGCCCCTGGCCCGCCAGAAAAGCCAGGCTTTCGCTGATCATGCGCAGGTTCTCGGCGGCGGTGGTCTGCAGCACTTCGGTGACATGCAGCAGCCAGGACTTGCCCACCACGGTACATACCGGTGTATGCGCATCAAGCAATGCGCGCAAGTTGGCATCCGCGTCGGGCCGGCTGCCGGCGTGGCAGGTGGCGCCAAACGCCGCAATGCGCGCCTGGCGCAGCTGCAGCTGGCCAGCCCGCTGAAAGAACTCCACATCCTTGGGGTTGGAGCCCGGCCAGCCGCCTTCAATGTACGCTACTCCCAGCTCGTCAAGGCGCTGCGCAATACGCAGTTTGTCGGCGCATGAAAGTGAAACACCCTCGCGCTGCGTGCCGTCGCGCAGCGTGGTGTCATAAATTTGGATGGCAGTCATCAGGGTTGGGTTGGTGGCACTCTGGCCGCGCAGCCCGCAGCGGCGTACTCAGCCGGCAAGCGTGGCTTCGTAGGCGGTGATGCGCTCGCTGTAGTTAAGGATGTAGCCCAGCTGGTCCACGCCCTGCAGCAGGCAGGTCTTGGAGAAATCATCAATTGGAAACGGCACGAGGCTGCCGTCTGGCAGCGTCATCTGTTGCGTGGCAAGGTCAATCTGCAGCTCGCATTGTGGCAGCTCTTCCACAAACTCCAGCAGCTTGGCATGCGCTGCGCCGGACACCACAATCGGCAGCAGTCCGTTCTTGAGCGCATTGCTGCGGAAGATGTCGGCCACATCGGTGGTGATGACTGCGCGAATGCCCCACGCGGTTAGCGCCCACGGCGCGTGTTCACGCGAAGAGCCGCAGCCGAAGTTGTCTCCGGCCAGCAGGATTTGCGCGCCGCGATGCTGCGGCTGGTTGAGCACGAAATCCGGATTAGGGCTGCCGTCCGCGTTGTAACGCCAGTCCGCAAACAGCGCATCGCCCAGGCCGGCCTTGTCGGTCACCTTCAAGTAGCGCGCCGGAATAATCTGGTCCGTGTCGATGTTGGTGCGCAGCAGCGGAATGACGCGCGATGTTAGTGTGGTGAATTGGGCCATGCGCAGTGCTCGGTGGTTTTAGAGCAGCGTGCGCACATCTGCAATGTGGCCGCTGACGGCGGATGCAGCCGCGGTCAACGGTGAAGCCAGGAATGTGCGGCCACCCTTGCCCTGCCGGCCTTCAAAGTTGCGGTTGCTGGTGCTGACGGCGCGCTGCCCGGGGCGCAGCTGGTCGCCATTCATTGCAATGCACATGGAGCAGCCGGCTTCACGCCACTCGGCGCCGCTCTCGCGGAAGATGCGGTCGAGGCCTTCCTGCTCTGCCTGGCGCTTTACCTCCTGCGAGCCCGGCACCACCAGCATGCGCACGCCGCCAGCAACGCGCCGGCCACGCATCACTTGGGCAGCCAGCCGCAGGTCAGAGATGCGCCCGTTGGTGCAGCTGCCCACAAAGACAACATCAATTGGCTGGCCCAGCAGTGCCTGCCCGGGCTGCAGTCCCATATATTCCAAAGCCTGCTCCATGCTGGCGCGTGCAGCGGCATTGCTGATTTGCGCCGGGTCCGGGATGCGGCTGGTGACGGGCACGCCCATGCCGGGGTTGGTGCCATAGGTAACCATCGGCTCCAGTTCATCCGCCGCAATCGTGATGGATTTGTCGAACTGCGCTGCGGCGTCACTGGGCAAGGCGCGCCAGCGCTGCAGCGCCCGCTCCCAGGCTGCGCCTTGGGGCGCATGCTGCCGGCCCGCAAGATATTCAAAGGTGACATCGTCCGGCGCAATCATGCCCGCGCGCGCGCCGCCTTCAATGGACATATTGCAAATGGTCATGCGCTCTTCCATTGTGAGGCTGCGAATGGCGGAGCCGCTGTACTCAAACACATGGCCGCCGCCGCCGCCGATGCCAATGCGCGCAATCAAGGCGAGGATGATGTCTTTGGCGGAGACCCCCGCGCCCAGCCGCCCTTCAACCCGCACCGCAAAAGTTTTTGGGCGCGTTTGCAGCAGGCACTGGCTGGCGAGCACATGCTCCACCTCACTGGTGCCAATGCCAAAGGCCAGCGCACCAAACGCACCGTGCGTGGAGGTGTGGCTGTCGCCGCACACGATCGTCATGCCCGGCTGCGTGAGCCCCAGCTCCGGCCCGATCACATGCACAATGCCGCGCATCGGCGAGTCCATTCCATACAGCGCTATGCCAAACTCTTTGGTGTTGTCGGCCAGCATTTGCAGCTGGGCGGCAGCTTGCGCATCCGCAATCGGCACAGAGAGCGGCGTGGTCGGAATGGAGTGGTCCATGGTTGCCACGGTCTTGTCCGGGCGGCGCACGCGCAGCCCGCGCTGGCGCAGGCCGGTGAAGGCTTGCGGCGAAGTGACTTCATGCACCAGGTGCAGGTCGATATACAGCACCGCCGGCGAGTTGGGTTGCTGCGCCACGATGTGCCGCTCCCAGATTTTTTCGAAAAGTGTCTGTGGTGGGTTGGTCATTGGTTGTAAGTTGGCGGGCTGGTTTCAGGCTGCTGGCCCGGCTGCCGGCGAAAGCGCTGCAGTCGGCGCTTGCTGGTCACTGTGCATGCCCAGCGCAGCCATGGCCTTGTTGATTGCGTTTACATAGGCACGCGCGCCGGCCACAATTGTGTCCGTGCTGGCGCCATGCCCGCCAAAGACGCGATGCCCAAGCTGCTCGTGCTGCGGCGAGAGACGCTGCGGCGCAGCCACTTCGCGCGCGTCCACCTGAATGCGCACGGAAACCTCGCCGAGGGCATCAATGCCCTCCGTGACAGCGTGCAGGTTGTACTCCAGCAGCTTGTTGGGCAGGCACATGATTTCATCTATTGCCTTGTAGCAGGCGTCCACCGGGCCGGTGCCCATTGCAGCGCGCACCACGCTGGCGCCGTCCGGGCCGCGCATGCGCACCGTTGCAGTTGGCATGCCCAGTGTGCCGCACACCACCTGCATATCTTCCAAATGAAAAATTTCGCGCGGCTGGTACAGCTCATCTTTCACCAGTGCCTGCAGGTCCGCCTCGGTGACATTTTTCTTTTTGTCAGCCACGCGCTTGAAGCGGTTGAAAACCTCGCCAAGGTTTTCGTCCGTCAGCTCGTAGCCCATCTCCAGCAGGCGTGCGCGCAGTGCAGCGCGCCCGGAATGCTTGCCCAGCACCAGCCGGGACTGTGTGAGCCCCACCGTCTCGGGCTGCATGATCTCATATGTGAGGTTGTGCTTGAGCATTCCGTCCTGATGAATGCCGGCTTCATGCGCAAACGCATTGGCGCCCACAATTGCCTTGTTGGGCTGCACTACGATGCCGGTGTACTGGCTCACCATGCGGCTGCTGCTGGTGATCTGCTCGGTGCGCACGCCGCAATCCAGCTTGAAAATCGGCCGGCGTGTGTGCAGCGCCATCACCACCTCTTCGAGTGAGGTGTTGCCGGCGCGCTCGCCAATGCCGTTGAGCGTAACTTCCGCCTGGCGCGCACCGGCAGCAATGCCCGCCAGCGTGTTGGCTGTTGCCAGCCCGAGGTCGTCATGGCAGTGCACGGACACTGTGACGCCCGCAATGCCGGGTGTGTTTTGGATGATGCCCGCAATCAGCGCGCCAAACTCAGTGGGTAGCGTGTAGCCCACGGTGTCGGGAATGTTCAGTGTGGTCGCGCCCGCCTTAATCGCCTCGGCCAGCACAACGTACAAAAAGTCCGGGTTGCTGCGCCCCGCATCTTCGGGGCTGAACTCCACGTCGGCGCACAGCGAACGCGCGTATGCCACCATGTCGCGGGTGCGCTCCACCACTTCCTCCGGATCGAGGCGCAGCTTGTGCTTCATATGAATCTCGGAGGTGGCAAGGAAGGTGTGGATGCGCGGCCGGTCAGCCGTGCGCACCGCTTCCCACGCTTTGTCGATGTCTGCGGTCGATGCACGCGCCAGCCCGCAAATGATGGGCGCGCGCACGCCCTCCGGCGCCCACTTGCGCACATTCTCTTCGCGGCCCACTTCCTCGGCCACCAGCCGCACGCCAGCCAAATCATCCGGAGACGCAGCCGGGAAGCCGGCTTCGATTATGTCGACGCCCAGCCGTGCCAGCTGGCGCGCAATTTCCACTTTTTCGCTGCTGGTGAGCGTGGCACCCGGCGACTGCTCGCCGTCGCGCAGCGTGGTGTCAAAGATGCGGACGTAATTGCTCATGGCGTGGTTGATGTCCGCGGGGCCTGCGCCAGCCGGGCGCCCGCGGGCTGGCAGCTCACTCGCCGGGCTTGATGGTTACCGGGTTTAGGAACGGCATCATCTCGCGCAAGCGCGCACCCACTTCTTCAATCATGTGCGTCTGCTCGCGTTTGCGCGTATCAGTGAATGTGGGCCGGCCGTTTTTGTTCTCGTCAATCCAGTTGCGGGCATACGTGCCATCCTGAATATCCTTGAGGATCCCGGCCATCGCGCCATAAGTCTCCTCCGTTACGATGCGCGGGCCGGCAACATAGTCGCCGTGCTCGGCAGTGTCGGACACGGAGTAGCGCATGTAGTTGAGGCCGCCGCGGTACATCAAGTCCACAATCAGCTTCAGCTCGTGCATGCACTCAAAATACGCAACCTCGGGCTGGTAGCCGGCTTTCACCAGCGTCTCAAACCCGGCTTTTACCAGCGCGCTCACGCCGCCGCACAAAATGCTCTGCTCGCCAAACAAGTCGGTCTCGGTCTCCTCCGTGAACGTAGTCTGCAGCAGGCCCGCGCGCGTTACGCCCAGCCCCCACGCATAGGACACGGCGTTGTCGTGCGCCTTGCCGGATGCATCCTGATGCACGGCGAGCAGGGCCGGCGTGCAGCCACCCTCCTGAAACGTTTCGCGCACGCGGTGCCCCGGCGCCTTGGGCGCCACCATGCTTACATCAATATCCTTGGGCGGCACAATCGTGCCGTAACGAATGTTGAAGCCGTGCCCAAACATGAGCGTCTTGCCCGGCTTGAGGTGCGGTGCAATGTGGTCGCTGTAGATGGCAGGCTGCGTGGTGTCAGGTGCCAGCAGCATGATGACATCTGCCCACTTGACGGCATCCGCCACCGGCAAGACCGTGAAGCCGTCAGCTTCGGCCTTGGCGCGGCTCTTGCTGCCGGCGTGCAGGCCCACCTTCACCGCCACGCCGTTGTCGCGCAAATTTTGCGCGTGTGCATGCCCCTGCGAACCATAGCCCACCACCGCCACCTTGGCGGCCTTGATCAGCGCGGGCTTCGCATCCTTGTCGTAGAAAATTACTGCCATGATTACTCCGTTTATTTTTGCGTCACTTGTACGCCCTGAATTTTTGCGCTTGCTTGTTGCTATGCACAAGCGCCCGCGAATTATACAGACATTGACAGTCCGGCGGTGTCTTCTGCCGCACCATTCTCCGGCAGCTGCGCCGCCACCAGCGGCGGATTGGCACTGATCTTGCCGCCGCCGCGCACCATTGCAATCAAGCCCGTGCGCGCCACAGAAATAATATGGAAGGCGCGCATGGTTTCAATGAAACTCTCCACCTTGTCTTGTGAGCCGGTGATTTCGGTAATCATGGCTTCAGCCGAAATGTCGACCACGCGCGCGCGAAACACATTCACCAGCTGCAGTACGGCGGTGCGCTGCTCCGCGGTGACGCCCACCTTCACCAGCACAAGCTCACGCACCACAGCAGGCTTGTTGGTCACATCATCAACGCGCAACACGTTCACCAGCTTGTACAGGTTGGCCTCTGCGCGGCGCGCGCCCAGCTCGTCCGTGTCCACCACAATTGTCATGCGCGAGACGCCCGCTTGTTCGGTGCGCCCCACAGTGAGCGACACAATATTAAACGCACGCCGCCGAAACAGTGAAGCCACGCGGTTGAGCACCCCCGGCTTGTCTTCCACGTAGGCAATTAAAGTGTGTGCCATGTTTCCTCCATTGGGCCGCCAGCCGGCCGCTTACGCACCAAGTTCCCACTCATCGGCGTCCGCTCCAGTTTCAATCAGCACATCCCGCGTCGGGCGGCGGATCATCTTGTCCAGGTCGGCGCCGGCCGGCACCATTGGGAAGACGCTGTCCTCCTGCTCCACTTGAAAGTCAATTACCACAGTGCCGGAGTCAGCGCGCGCCTCTTCCACCAGCCCCTGCAGCTCAGCGCGCTGTTTGATGCGCATGCCGCGCAACCCAAATGCCTCGGCCAGCTTCACAAAGTCCGGGCCCAGCAGCGGCGTGGCTGCATAGCGCTTCTCATAAAAGAACTCCTGCCATTGGCGCACCATGCCCAAATAGAAGTTGTTGATGATGGCGATGTTGAGTTTGATCTTTTCCTGTTTGATGGTGGCCAGCTCGGCCATCGTCATCTGGAAACCGCCGTCCCCCGCCACCACCCAAACCTCGCGGTCCGGGCAGGCAAACTTTGCACCGATGGCAGCCGGCAGCGCAAAGCCCATGGTTCCCAGCCCGCCTGAGGTAATCAGCGTGCGCTCGTGATCGTGCTTGTAATACTGCGCCTCCCACATCTGATGCTGACCCACATCTGTCACCACAATCGCGTTGCCCTTGGTCAGGCGCCAGATGTCGTTTATGACGTGTGCCGCATACAGGTGGCCGGTGTCTGGCAGCGACTGGATGTCGCGTACTGCCAAATCGCCCTTCATTGAATCAATATGGTCAAGCCATGCGCTGTGGTCGGCACTTTGCACACCCGGCAGCAGCTCCTGCAGCACATCGCGCAGGTCACCCACCAGCCCCACATCCACGCGCACATTTTTGTTCAGCTCAGAGGAGTCAATGTCAATATGGATCTTGCGCGCATTGACGGCGTATGTTTTCAGGTTGCCGGTGACGCGGTCATCAAAGCGCATGCCAAAAGCAAGCAGCAAATCTGCCTGCTGGATGGCGCTGTTGACGTAAGCCTCGCCGTGCATGCCCATCATGCCAAGGTTGAGGCCATGGCTGGCGGGAATGCCGCCCAAGCCCAGCAGCGTCATGGCAATCGGCACTTGCGCGCGCTCTGCAAACTCCAGCACTTGCGCGCGGGCGCCGGCAGAGATGATGCCATGGCCCGCAAGAATCAGCGGCCGCTCGGCATTGTTGATCAAATGCAGCGCGCGCTCCAGCTCGCTCGGCAGTGTGCGCAAGTCCGGCCGGTAGCCGGGCAGGCGCAGGGGACCGACCTCCCAAACAAATTCGGCGCTGCCTTGCTGTGCATCCTTGGTAATGTCCACCAACACCGGCCCCTGGCGTCCGCTGCGCGCAATGAAGAAAGCCTCTTTGATGGCGCGCGGAATGTCTTCCGTGCGTGTGACAAGATAGTTGTGCTTGGTAATGGGCAGTGTCACGCCGGTCACATCCGTTTCTTGAAACGCATCCGAGCCGATGGCCTTGCTGCCCACCTGGCCAGTGATGCAAACAATCGGCACCGAGTCCATCATGGCCGTGGCAATGCCCGTAACCATGTTTGTGGCGCCCGGCCCGGAGGTGGCAATCGCCACGCCCACTTTGCCGGAAGCGCGCGCGTAGCCGTCAGCCATGTGCGTAGCACCCTGTTCATGGCGCACCAGCACATGGTGGATCTTGTAGCCCAGCATGGCATCGTATGTGGGCAGGATGGCGCCGCCGGGATACCCGAATACAACTTCGACGCCCTCTAGCGTCAAGCATTCCCAGATCATTTGCGCACCAGTAAGTTTTGTCATTGCAATCGTCCTTTTGGATAATAGATTGGGCTAGGCCGGGTTGCCCCAGCCGCTTTCTTCCACCGCAGCAAAGATATCCGTATCACTCACAATTCCAACCGGCGTACTGCCCACAAACACGGGCAGGCGCCGGATGTTTTTCTCGCTCATAATGCGCGAACATTCCACAAGCGTACAATCCGGCGCCACTGTGGCAATCGGCGCACTCATTACGTCCGCCACGGCCACGCTATGCAGGTCCGTGTTATGCGCCACAAGCTTCGTCACCACATCGCGCTTGGTGATAATGCCGTAGTGCTTGGCACTGCCCGTGGGCCGCACCAGCAGGCTGGATACATGGTGCCGGCGCATGACGCCCACAGCCTCGGCCACTGTGGCCTGCGCGTCGGTCATAATCAACGGGCTGCTCATTACATCTTGAGCTGTATGCATTTCGATTTCCCCCTTGCGGCCGCACGCTGGCTGCCACAGTTGCAATAAACAAAGAAGCCGCCCCTTGTTCAGGGCGGCTTCTGCAATTTTCCTGCAGGTTAGTGGCTGGTCGTTATCTGCGCGTCGACCGAACCGCTGCCGTCCCAAACAGCAAAGGCTTCTCAATTACGAGAAGCAAAATTACGGGGACGAGTACCAACAAATTGAACAGCATGGCTAACTACCGTAATTTTACAAGATAACTAGCGAGATTGTCAAGACAGGGCTTCCACAGTTACAGCCCAAAGTAAACCACCCTAAGAGCACAAAAAGGGAAATTGGCCCGAAATAGGCGGCTAAGTTGGCCATTTACGCGGAGCAGTACCGGAAGTAATCTGCCGGCCATCATTTGAGGTGCTCCTCAAAAAACCGTAGCGTGCGCTGCATTGCCTCGTCAAAACCAACGCGAATATTGTGGTCACCCTGCGGGTACAGATACAACTCTGCCGGCTGGCCCGCAGCGCGCAGCTGTTGATAGAGTGTCTCGGAAAAAAGTGCCGGCACAACATTATCAATACTGCCGTGATGCAGTTGCAGCGCACCGGAGAGGTCAGTTAGAAAACTATTGGCGGAGATATCGGCCCAGAACTGCGGGTTGAATGTCGGGCTGCCAAAGGTGTTGGAGAGCGACCGACGCCAGCTGGTGCCCCAGCCAGCCACAGGAGTGGCCGGCCCCGCGCTACCCGTAAGCGTGCGCCATTTGGTTAGCAGATCCGGGTAGGATGCCACCACGCCAGCCCAGATCACGCCGGCTTTGATGTCGCGCGTGGTCACCATCGCACGCAATGTGATGTAGCCACCCATCGAGTGGCCCCACATTCCAATGCGGGCCGGGTCAGCATCGGCATATTGTTTGATGGCACCGACGGCATTCAACACATCCACGACATAGTCCGGTGTGCCATACGCGCCACGCGCCACGCCCTCAGAGCTGCCGTGCCCGCGGTAATCCGGCCGCAGCACAATGTAGCCACTCCGTGACAAGGCCCCCATGTAATTTACATAGCGTTCAGTGGTGCGGTACTCAGCCGGCGCAATGTAGCCGTGATTAAAAATGATCACCGGCCATCCCGCCGCGGGTCGCACCCCCAATGGAACAGTAAGCAGGGCGTAGATTTTTAACCCCTCGGATTGATAAGAGACGATGGAGCGCGCATAGCTAATGCCGGCTTCCAGCGGTTGCTCCACAGCCAGCTTGCTGCCCGGGTACTCGCCTTGGCGCAGTGCGGCAATTGAAAGCGGGTGAGGGGTTGCGGTCGGTACCGGAGTTGCGGAGGGTGTGACGGTTTGCGTGGCCGTCGCCGTGCTAGAGGGAATTGCAGTTGGAATGCTGCGCACCACCGCCACAGGGCGCGCCACAGCGCCGCACGCCACAAGCAATCCCGCCAGTGTCGCTATAATGCAGGTGCGTCGAATTAGCATTGTGGCGATTATATTGCCGCCGCTCGCATGCACACTGAGGCGTACGCAAAGCCGGAAGCACAGCCTGTTTTCCCTCTAACTGCCGGATTAGTCTTTCGCCCTCTGCCTAACACCAGAGCGCGTATCCAAACCCAATGACAAGCAACTTACTAACCTGCTTTCAGACCTGCGCCACAACTTTTGTACGCG
>OFRL01000549.1_pt1 | contig 16408 bp, 19 predicted proteins | sample 1543121 | NCBI WGS metagenome assembly OFRL01 (sample SAMN07774228, study PRJEB24372) | wastewater metagenome | isolation source: Lake Maggiore Cannobio | place: Italy: Cannobio | collected 2016-01
CAAAGGAACCAAACGATTCGATCCCGCTCGTCGACGGAACGGCGCTCGGCGCGAAGGCGGGGCTGCTCTGGAACGGTGGCAGCAGCGTTTCACTCTTCGCGAAGATCGACCAGGTAAAAGATCCGCTTGACGTCTACCGAATCCGAATTCCGGCTCGCAGCGCTGCGAAGATCAGTCTGACTCCGAAGTTCGGCAGCGTAGACCTAGCCGTTTACTCCAGCAGCACTAAGTCGGCCAGCGGATCTCGCTACCGCGTTGCTTACTCAAAGAAGAGCGGAACCGCGGTTGAGCGGGTAACTGTTAGGAACTCGGCAGCCACGGCGAAGAGCTTCTATCTAGTCGTCAGCGACAACGACACGAAGCTACTCAACGCCGAGTACACGCTGCGCGTCGGGCGGTAGAGATTCAGTCGGCGACGTTGATCGCGATGTACTTCGTTGAGAGGTACTCGTCGATCCCTTCGTGACCGCCTTCGCGACCATAGCCGGACTGCTTGACGCCACCGAACGGCGCGCCAGCATTGCTGACCATCCCCTGGTTGAGGCCGATCATTCCCGTCTCGAGACCCTCAATTACGCGCAGCCCGCGCGCGATGTCGCGCGTGAAGAGATAGGCGACGAGCCCGTACTCGGTTGCGTTGGCGGCGGCGATCGCCTCCGCCTCGGTGGCAAAAGTACGGATCGGAGCGACCGGGCCGAAGATCTCCTCGCGGAGAATCCTCGAGTCATCGGCGACGTCGGTCAGAACGGTCGGCTCGAAGAAATGCCCCTCGCCCTCGATCGGCGCGCCGCCGCAGAGCACCTTCGCTCCGCCGGAAACTGCGTCGTCAACGAGCTCTTTGACCGAAGCGACCGCCACCTCGTCGATTAGCGGGCCGGCCTGGGAATCCGGCTCGGTCCCACGCGCGACGACCATCGACCCCATCCGCTCTGCGAGCCGCTGCGCAAACTCGTCGGCGATCGAGTCCTGGACGAGAATCCGATTGGCGCTGGTGCAGGCCTCGCCGCCGTTGCGCATCTTCGCCATCATCGCTCCATCTAGCGCGACTTCAAGATCGGCGTCGTCGAAGACGATTAGTGGAGCGTTACCGCCGAGCTCCATCGAGACGCGCAGGATCTGCTCGGCCGACTGAGCGATCAGCTGCTTGCCGACCGCTGTTGAGCCTGTGAAGGAGAGCTTGCGCAGTCGCGGGTCGGCGATCAGCGGCGCCATCAGTGAGCCGGAGCTAGAGCCGCAGACGACGTTGAGCACGCCGGCCGGAAGGCCCGCATCTTCAAAGATCTGCGCCATAGCGAGCATCGAGAGCGGCGTCTGCTTGGCAGGCTTTACGACGACCGTGCAGCCGGCCGCAATCGCCGGGCCAACCTTGCGCGTGCCCATCGCGAGCGGGAAGTTCCAAGGCGTGATGAAGAGGCAAGGGCCAACCGCTTGGCGCATCGTCAGCACGCGGCTGCCGCCATTCTCGGCCGTCTGGAAGCGGCCGTTTATCCGCACAGCCTCCTCGGCGTACCAGCGCAGGTAGGAGGCCGCGTAGGCAACCTCGCCGCGGGCCTCGGCCAGCGGCTTGCCCATCTCCAAGGTCATGATCAGCGCGAGGTGCTCGGTGCGCTCGGTCATCAGCTCGTAGGCACGGCGTAGAATCTCGCCGCGCTCGCGTGGAGCCGTCAAGCGGAAACTGGCGAAAGCCTCGTCGGCGGCGGCCAACGCTGCCTCGGCGTCCTCGGGCGTTGCGTCAGCTACTTCAACCAGAGTCTCCCCTGTCGCCGGGTCCTCAACGGCCATCGTCGCGCCGCCGCTGGCGTCGCGCCACTGACCACCAATAAAGAGGCGCCGCTCGACAGTTTCGAGGGCTGAACTTTCGTCTTGCGCGCTCAACGTTGTCATCGATCGAGATTAGCGAGCCGCGAGCGGCGGCGCGAGTTTCGTGGCTCCTGCCTAAGTGAACATCCGAGCCAGCGACTCGGCTACGCAGACAGGCTTCTCGCCGCCTTCGGTCTCAAAGGTCTGCGTGACCATCATCTGCACGCCGCCGGGAACGTCCTCAACTGAGCTGAGTGTTGCGCGCATCCGAACCTTGGCGCCAACCATCAGCGGGGCCGGGAAGCGAACCTTCTGGTAGCCGTAGTTGACGGCGAAGACGAAGCCTTCGACAGCCATCACCTCATAGGTGAACTTTGGCCCAAGCGAGAGTGTGAAGAGGCCGTGGGCGATCGTGCCGCCGAAGGGAGTCTCTTTCGCTTTTTCCGGATCAACGTGAATCCACTGGTGGTCGCCGGTTACCTCGGCGAACTCGTTGATCGCCTCCTGCGTCACCTCGTACCACTCGCTAACGCCAAGCTCTGTGCCGACTGCGGCCTTCATTTCATCTACACCTTTGAGTGTGGCCATCTGCGCTCCTCTTGGTTCCGAATGAATAGTTGGTCTAAAGCCTACGCACGCGCAGCAAAAAAGTCGGCGTCCTGCTCGCCTAGTGAAGTTGAGGGCGGCTCAGCGGCGATGTACTCGAGCGCCAAACGGCCCCAATCACCGCCGGCGCGCAGCTCGCCGAGAACGCTAAAAAGCAGCCCTTCCATGCGGCGCATCAGTAGCGCCTCGGGCGGCAGCGTCTGTTTGCGCATGTAGTCGTAGTGCGGTGAGCGGGGTGAGCTTCCAACCTCGATTGCGTTTCGTACGTACTCCGGGCTGAGCCTGCGATAGCCGGTCGTGAAGTACCACTCGCCAGCGTTCTGCAGCTGCTCGAGCACGCGCTCGGGATGAAACTCGTCGGGCTGGGGTAGATAACCGAGCTCAGAGAGCCAGCGGTGCGTCTGCTCGGCGTCGCCTTCGATCACGGAGCGCGCCAAAGCACGCTCGCCGTCGAGGTACTGCTCGGGCACGCGGCGGATCAAACCGAAGTCGAGGAAGCAGACGCGGCCGTCGTCACAGAAGATGTAGTTGCCGGGGTGCGGGTCGCCGAGCGCTAGCCGTTCGCGCATCAGCAGACCGAAGAAGAAGCGGAAGGCGATCTCTCCAGCGCGGTCGCGTTCCTCATCGCTGCGCTCCTTCAGCTGCGCGAAGCTCTGCCCTTCGACGTACTCGCTGACGAGCACGCGGCGGGTTGAGAGCGAGCCGAAGATCGATGGAATGCGCACGAACGGGTGGCCGCGGTAAGCGCGCGCGATCTGGCGCTGATTGGCGGCCTCGAGCTCGTAGTCGAGCTCTTCGATGATCCGCTCGCGCAGCTCGGCCAGCAAAGCCTTAGCGTCGATCCCGGGAGCGAGGCGCTTGAGCAGCGGCACCAGCATCTGCACGTTGCGCATGTCGGTCTCGACCGCCTCGGCAACGCCGGGGTACTGAACCTTGACCGCCACCTCGTCGCCGTCGTGGGTTGTGGCGCGGTAGACCTGCCCGATCGAGGCGGCGGCGATCGGTTCCTCGTCAAAGCTGGCGAAGACTGCGCTGATCGGCTCGCCAAAGTCGGCTTCGACGACCTTCTTCATATCTTTGAAGGCGACCTGCGGCGCGCTGTCGCGAAGCTGAGCGAGGCGCTCCTTGAACTCTTCGCGGTCGCCCTCGGGGATCAGCTCAAAGTCAACGGTTGAGAGGACTTGGCCGATCTTCATCGCCGCGCCCTTCATCTGGCCGAGCTGCTTGACGAGCTGGTCGGCGAGGTCGAAGGCGCGCGCCTGGGTGGCCTCGTCGGCGCGTTCCTCGGTGCGGAGGCGGTTGATCGCGCTGGTCGCGGCCCACTTTGCGCTCTGGCCACCGACGAGCGAGCCAAACTTGGCTGTGCGCGCCAGCCTTGAGCTGGGCAGCTTGCTGGTTTCGTTGATGTCGTCTTGCTCTTCTTCAGCCATTGGCATTGCGACCGGGATACGGGCAGCCGGCGCGCCGGTATCACGGTAGCCTGCCGCCCGTGGCCGCTCCACTGCTTGCTGTTGACACGCCGTCGCTGCTCTACCGCGCCTTCTTCGCGCTGCCGAAATCGATCAAGGGTGCCGACGGCAAGCCGGTAAACGCACTGCTGGGGACGGCGAACATGCTGCTGCAAGCGGTCGCTGATTACAGCCCGCGCGCGGTCGTCTGCTGTTTCGGCGCCGAGGCCGGTGCCTACCGCGTGAAGGCCTTCGCCGCCTACCACGCTAACCGCCCGCCGATGCCGCCCGAGCTTGAGCACCAGTGGGAGCTGGCGCCCGCCTTCCTCGCCGCCTGCGGCTGGAGTTCGCTCGACGCGGCAGAACTTGAGGCCGACGACCTGCTCGGCTCGCTGGCCGCGCTGGAGAGCAAGGCTGGCGGTAAGACGCTGATCTTCAGCGGCGACCGCGACATGTTCCAATGCGCCTCAGAGCAGGTCACGGTGCTCTACCCGTCGCGCGGCGGGCCGCAGCTGATCGGCCCGGCCGGCGTCCGCGAGCGCAGCGGTGTAGACCCAGCGCAGATCCCCGACCTGATCGCGCTGCGCGGCGACCCGTCAGATGGAATCCCGGGAGCGAAGGGGATCGGTGAGAAAGGCGCGGCGCTACTGCTTGAGCAGTACCGCTCGCTCGAAGCGGTGCTGGCAGCGGCTGAGGATTCAGCCAGCGAGATGACGGCGCGCACGCGCGCCGCCCTGACCGATGACCCCGACTTGCTTCGCTCCTTCAAAGCGATGGCGACGCTACAGACGATCAAATTGAAGCGGCCGAAGGACGCGCCGCTCTCGGCCGATCGCGGCGCCGGGGCAGCGCGCGAGCTTGGAATGAACCGGCTCGCCGAGCGGCTCGAGAAGGCCTCCGCGACTACGGCGTGAAGTTGACCGTGATTACGTCGCCGTCGGCCACTTGGTAGTCGCGGCCTTCGGTTCGAAGCGTGCCGCGGTCGCGCGCTGGAGCGTAGCCACCGGCCTCAACCAGCGCCTCCCAGCCGATGATCTCAGCGCGAACAAAGCCTTTCTGAATGTCGCTGTGGATTGCACCGGCAGCGTCCCAAGCAGTTGAGCTGCGGCGCAGGTGCCAGGACTGCGCTGGTTTCGCCTCGCCGGCGGTGAAGAAGGCGATCAGTTCGAGCAGTTCGAAAGCGCCGCGGACGACCATCTCCAGCCCCGACTCGTCGAGCTCAAGCTCGGCGCGCATCGCGGCGGCGTCCTCGTCGCTCAGCTCAGAAAGCTCAGCCTCAAGCCGTGAGGAGATCGCAACGGCGCCGGCGCCCTCCTTAGCGGCGTGCGCGCTGACGACTTCCGGCACGGCGAGATCGCCCTCATCGACATTGGCGATGAAGAGCACCGGCTTGCCTGTCAGCGGCTGGAGTAAGCGCATCGCGTCCGGCGCGTCGCCGGGAACGGGAACGGTGCGGGCCGGGCGGCCGGCGCTGAGCGCCTCGATTACAGCCGCGAGCCACGCTTCTTCGGCGATCGCGTGGGCGTCGCCGCTGCGAGCCTCGCGGGCGATTCGTTGGTGGCGGCGTTCAGCCTGCTCAAGGTCGGCGAAGATCAGTTCGGTTTCGATGATCTCGATGTCGCGCTGCGGGTCGACGCTGCCTTCGGAGTGGATCACGTTCGAATCGCCGTGCGCGCGGACTACGTGGAGCAACGCGTCGGTTTCGCGGATGTTGGCGAGGAACTGATTGCCGAGACCCTCCCCCTTGTGCGCCCCGGCGACGAGGCCGGCGATGTCGTGGAAGGCGATCGTGTCCCAAACGATCTCCGAGGCGCCGACAGTTTCGGCGACCTTGACCATCCGCTCGTCCTCAACCGGGACGACGGCGACGTTCGGCTCGATCGTCGTGAAGGGATAGTTGGCGGCCTGAGCACCGGCCTGAGTGAGCGCGTTGAAGAGCGACGACTTGCCGGCGTTGGGCATGCCGATTATTCCGACCTTCATCGCCTAAGCCACTAATCCGTTCGAGCTGCGCGGCAGGCCGGGGCGGCTAGCCGAGGCCAAAGCCGACGCGGTGCTCTTCGCTCTCGCTGCGCACGTAAACAACCTGCGAGCAATCAACGCGAACCGGACCGTCCTCATCGTTGAGGTCGATCCAGCCGCCCTGCTCGAGCGAACTAAAAAGCTTCTCGCGGTCGCTGGCGCTGAGTTTCAAAGGCAACGAGCCTCCACCTTTAAATCCGAGCACTACGCGCTCGCCTTCTGCTGATTCCTTGGCCATCAGTGATCCTCCGCCGGCTGGACGATCTCGGTCAGAACGCCTCCGGTGTATTTGGGGTGGGCGAAAGCTACAAGCGAACCACGGATGCCGACCCGCGGCTGCTCGTCGATCAGCTCAATTCCTGCCGCGCGGAGCCGCTCAAGCTCGCTCTCAATGTCGCTGACCTGGTAGGCGATGTGATGCATCCCCGGGCCGCTGCGCTCAAGAAAGCGGCCGACGGGAGTGTCCGGGCTGAGCGGCTGGAGCAGCTCGATGTGGTTCTCACCGAGGTCGAGCAGGACGGCCTCAACGCCCTGCTCCTCAACGACTTCGCGGTGCACCAGCTTCATCTCGAGCGTTGTTTCGTAGAGCTCTAGCGCAGGGTCGATCGCCTCAACGGCGATGCCAACGTGGTCGATGCGATCAAACATTCTTCTGCGCAGTCTACGAAGCCGAGCCGAGCAGCTCCTGCGCGATCTCGCTGAAGCAGCGAGCAGCGAAGGCTAGGTCGCGGACGTCGATCCGCTCATCGGGGGCGTGGATCAGTGGCCACATCTGTGCCAACGAGGTGTGGCGCATCGGGAAGAAGCCGTAGGAGACGGAGTCCGGGAAGGTCGCGCGGATCGTGCGCGAGTCGGTGAAAGCTGGCAGCACGACCGGCACTGTGCGCGCGCCCGGGTCCTCGCGCGCGATCCAGCCACTGAGCAGATCCATCAGCGGGCTTTCGACCGGCGAACCGTTACCGATCGCCTGCTCGGTGAACTCCAGCCGGTAACCCTCGCTGCCGATAACTTCGGCAACGCGCTTGCGGACGAGTTCCTCGCCAAGGCCGGGCGGCGTGCGGCAATCGACCCGCAGCACGGCCTGCGAGGGAAGCACATTGATCTTCTCTGAAGCTGAGGTCATCGTCGGCGCGAAAGTCAGGCCGAGCATCGGCTCGACGAAGGCAGCCAGCATCGGCTCGCGCTCGCGCAGGAGATTAAGCGCGGCGCCGACGTCGCCACCTTCGACCGGCGCGCCAAGATCGGTCATCAGCGCGCGGGCGCCGTCGGTCAGGTCATAGACGGGATCCCACTCGCCCAGAGCGGTGATCAGCGGCGCCAGCTTCAGCAGCGCGTTGTCACCGAAGCGCGGATTACTGGCGTGGCCGGCAACGCCGTCGGTCGTGATCGTGAAGCGGCAGACGCCCTTCTCTGCGACACAGACGCCGTAGAGCCGTTCGTCTCCAAGTTCAAAAAAGGCGCCGGCGCCCTCATTGAGCGAGTAGTCGCAGCGGACCAGGTCAGGATGATTTTCGCAGAGCCAAGCGACGCCGTCGGCGCAGCCGGTCTCCTCGTCAACGAGGCAGACGATCAGCAGATCCCCGTTGGCCGGACGCCAACCGCTATTCGCCAGTTCAATCCCCGCCGCAACCTCGGCCGCCGTCTGCGACTTCATGTCGAGCGCGCCGCGGCCCCAAAGTTCTCCATCAATCACTTCGCCGCACCACGGATCATGCGTCCACTCATCAGGGTTGGCAAGCACCGTGTCGCAGTGTGAAAGCAGGCAGAGCGTTGGCCCATCGGCGGCGCCGCGCAGCCGCGCCACGAGGTTCGGCCGCTCCTCTGTTCGGCCGACGAGCGTCACTTCGAAGCCCGCATCCTTTAGATCGGCCGCAAGCTCCTCTTGCAAAGCGCGCTCGTTGCCGGGCGGATTAACCGTGTTGTGCGCGATCAAGCGGCTGAGCAGGCGCGTCGCGTGGTCGGCCAGTTGATCCATTCACCGATCCTAAACGAGCACGGGTGAACGCCGTGCGAACATCGCCTTAGATGGCGCACCAAACATCGATCGGAACGGTCGCGCGCGAGTGGGCGCGGCTCGGCTTCACCGGCTTCGGCGGGCCGCAGGCACACGTCGCGATGCTGCGCGAGCTATGCGTCGAACGTGAGCAGTGGATTGAGCCGGACGAGTTTGAGCACGCAAACGCAGCCTGCAACCTGCTGCCGGGGCCGGCCTCAACGCAGCTTGCGATCTACTGCGCGCTGCGCGTAGGCGGGCAGTGGGCGGCGCTGATCGGCGGGCTTCTTTTCATCATTCCCGGGCTGGTGATGATCATTGCGCTGGCGGCGATCTCGCTCAGCAGCGCGCCGGCCGACTGGCTGCGCGGTGTCGGTGCAGGCGCCGGCGCGGCCGTGATCGGCGTCGTGCTTCGCGTTGGCTGGGACCTAAGCCGCAGCAGCCTCGCGCCGCACGAGGGCCTGCGACGCTGGCGAGCCGTCGCCTACATCGCGGTCGGCGCGATCTCGGTCATCGCCGTCGGGCCATTCGTCGTGCTGGCGCTGATCGGCTGCGGCCTGGTCGAGCTGATCATCCGTCGCGCTCAGGCGCCGCCACTCTCGTCGTTTGGCGCGCCGGCCGCAGTCGCGCTGCTGCTGGCAGCCACAACGGCAGCTTCGACCCAAATACAGCTCGCTTGGACGGCGCTCAAAGTCGGAGCCCTCTCCTACGGCGGCGGCTTCGTGATCGTGCCGATCATGCAAGAGGACGCCGTCCGCATTTACGGCTGGATGACCGACGGGCAGTTCCTCAACGCCGTTGCGCTCGGGCAGATCACGCCAGGGCCGGTCGTGCAGACTGTCGCCGTCGTCGGCTACGCAGCGGCCGGGCTTGGCGGCGCGCTGCTGGCTTCGCTGGTTGCCTTCGCCCCCTCCTTCCTGTTCGTTATGGCCGGCGGCGGCCGCTTCCTCAGCTTGCGCAACAACACTGACGCGCGCGCCTTCCTCGACGGCGCCGGCCCAGCCGCCGTCGGGGCAATCTTCGGCGCCCTAATCCCACTCGCCTCAGGCCTCAGCTTCACTTGGCAGTGGGTGATCGCGGCGGCTGCAACGGCGCTGCTCTTCGGCGCCAAGCTCGGCATCGTGCCAACGCTGCTGTTGGCTGCGGCGGCTGGCGCGATCGCAGCGCTGCTCGGCGCGCCGCTACCAGCGCTCGGCTAAGCGGCGGCGGCCCGGGGCGGCGGGCCGGGCAGCAGCTTGCCACCGGCCACGGGCGTGTTACGGATTATCTGCGGCAACAGCGGCAGCAGAACCCGCTTCGTGTAGGCGGCGCCGCCAACACGCATCGTCTCGCGCAGCGGATCCCACGAGAGCCCGTAGCCGCGGCGGATCTTCGCGGGCAGTGAGCCGATGATGATGAAGTTGACGGCCTCAACGAGGCCGCGCATGTAGACCGGTGCCGGTGGGTTTAGGACGATTGCGAGGCTCTCATCACGAGCGCTCTCTGTGACGAACAGCTGATCGCCTTCGACCATCTCAGCCATGTAGGCGTCGAAGCCTTCGATTGTGGCCGGCATCTCGTCCTCCTGAAGCCCGAAGAGCTTGCCAACGAGGCGATAGTCGCCCCACAGCGCGTCACGCTCGTCACGCGTCAACTCGTCTACGTAGAGGCGGTAGAGCTTGTCGGCCGAGTCCACGAGCGCGGCCAGCGTCCAAAGCAGGAACTGCGGGTCATCGGCGGCGTAGGGAGTTCCGGCCGGGTACTTGCCGGCCGGCTCTTCGAGCACGCCGTTGATCTGCGCGTGCACCTCGCGGACACGCTCGGTCATCTGGTCGGCGTCGTCGCGGCGGCCAAAGTAGATCGTGTTCATGATCGTCGCCGTCCGCGCCAGCCGCGCGTGCGCAGCCTCCTTCGCTTCGGTCTTGATGAAGAAACCTTCGAACATCACCGGGTGAGATGCCTGCATCAGCAGCGCGCGGGCGCCGGAGAAGGCGACGACCAGCTCGCGGTTGACGCGGCGGATCAACGAATCGTCTTCGAAGTAGCCCTCGCCTGGGCCGGCCGGGCGGAAGGGAATCTCTCTGAACTGTGATGCGGTTGCCATACGTATAGACGATACGAACCTCTACGCTGGAGCGACCATGCCTGCTGCTGCCTACGCTGGAAAAGAGTGTGTCTGCCAATACAACAAAGGGATCTGTGACCAGACCTGCGTTAAAGACATGCTCGAAACGCCGTTCTACATCGCCTGCTTGAAGCTGAAGGGAAGGCGCTGCGTTGTTATCGGCGGCGGCGATATGGGGCTCGAAAAGAGCGAAGGGCTGCTGGCCTGTGGCGGTGACGTAACCGTGATCTCGCCCGACGCCGGCCCAGAGCTTGAAGCGCTCGCCGCCGAAGGCTCGATCACTTGGGAGCAGCGCGACTACGCCGGCCCCGAGGACCTTGAGGCCGTCTTCATCGTGATCGCTTGCACCGACTCAACCGAGACGAACATTCAGATCTACGAGGACGCTGAGAAGCGCGCGATGCTCGTCAACATCGTTGACGTTCCGCCGCTCTGCAACTTCATCCTGCCGGCGGTCGTCCGCACCGGCCCACTGGCAATCGCAATCTCGACCGCTGGCGCCTCACCGGCGCTGGCAAAGCGGATGAAGCGCGAGATCTCAGCACTTTTCGGCGAGGAGTACGCGCAGCTCGCAATCATGCTCAACGAAACGCGCGGCTGGGCAAAGGGAACGCTGCCGACCTATCAAGACCGCAAGGCCTTCTTTGAAGAGATCGTCAATGGCGAGCCTGACCCAATCGCGCTGCTGCGTGACGGCGACGCTGCCGCCGTTCAGGACGTAATCGCAGCCGCACAGCGCAGCCACGCGCCCGCCTGAAAGACCGGTCCCGCGCTACGCTCGCCGCGTGAGCGGGCTCACGCACCTAAACGAGGACGGCGAAGCGCGAATGGTCGACGTATCGGGCAAAGAGCCCAGCGACCGTAGGGCCGTCGCACGGGCAGTTGTGCGGATGGAGCCAGCTACAGCGGCAGCCGTAGCGGCCGGCGACGCGCCGAAGGGCGACGTGCTCGCCAGCGCGCGGATCGCAGGGATCATGGCCGCCAAACGGACGGCGGAGCTAATCCCACTCTGCCACCCGCTGGGGCTCGACCATCTCGAAGTAGATGGCGTGATCGACGCCGAGGCCGGAACCGTCACCCTGACTGCCAGCGCCACAGTCCATGGGCCTACCGGCGTCGAGATGGAAGCGATGACGGCAGTTTCGGTGGCAGCGCTGACCGTCTACGACATGGTCAAGGGCCTCGAACGCGGCGTCACGATCGAGCGCGTTGAGCTGCTCGAGAAGAGCGGCGGCCGCTCCGGCCACTGGACCCGGCCCTAAGGCCGAGGCCGCGAGATGCGAACAGCAATCCTGACGATCTCCAGCTCGCTGGCAAGCGGCGAAGGCGAAGATCTATCCGGCCCGGCGCTCGCCGACGCTGCCACCGACGCGGGCTGCGACGTTGAGCTGCGCGAAGTGCTGGCCGACGACCAAGCCGCGATCGAGAGCCGGCTGCGTGAGCTGGTCGCAGAAGGGTTCGACGTAATCCTCACCAGCGGCGGCACAGGCCTCACACCCGACGACGTAACGCCAGAGGCAAGCGAAGCGGTGATCGAGCGGGCCGTTCCCGGTATCGCCGAGGCGCTTCGCGCAGCCTCGATGCAGTTCACGCCGGCAGCCGCGATCTCGCGCGCAACCAGCGGCGTTGCCGGCGGCACACTGATCGTCAACATGCCAGGCAATCCGAAAGCAATCGGCGAGGCCTTCCCCGTGCTCGCCCCGATCCTTGGCCACGCGGTCCGGCACATCGGCCGCGAGGGTGGGCGGACCGATGGCGAGCACTGAGCCAGCCGTCGTCTGCTCCGGGTTGGTGCGCCGCTATGGCGAACGGCGCGCGCTGGACGGCATCGACCTAACGCTCGGTGAGGGCCAAACGCTCGTCGTCTTTGGCCCCAATGGCGCCGGTAAAACGACGCTGCTGCGCGTGCTCTCAACGCTGCTGCGGCCGAGCGAAGGCGACGCCAGCCTGCTTGGCAGCGACCTGCGCAAAGAAGGCTGGAAGGTCCGCTCAAAGATCGGCTTCCTTGGCCACCAGTCGCTCTGTTACGGCGACCTGACGGCGCGCGAGAACCTCCGCTATCACGCGAGACTGCACGGCATCAACGACGCAGCAGCGCGGATCGAAGCGCTGCTTGAGCAGACCGGGCTGAGCGGCCGCGGCGACGAACGCGTATTCGGCTACTCGCGCGGAATGCTGCAGCGGCTGGCAATCTGCCGCGCCGTTCTGCACGAGCCGCAGGTGCTGCTGCTCGATGAACCGCGCTCGAATCTTGACCCGGCGGCGATCGAGCAGGTTGAACCGCTGATCGGCGCAGCCGTGGGCCGCACGCGCGTGATCGCCAGCCACGACCCGGCCGGCGGCCTCGCCGAAGCCGACCTCGTCCTTGGCCTGCGCAACGGGGCAGCGACTCTGCTCGCGCCAGCGGCAGAAGTGACGACCGAACAGATTGGCGAGCTCTACCGATGAGCGCCGCGCGCCCACCGTCAGCGCTGAGCGCCGCGCGTGCGGTTCTCTACAAGGAGCTAACGCTCGAGCGGCGCGCGCCGCAGACGCTGACGGCGATGGCGCTCTTCTGCGCTAGCGCCTTTGTGATCTTCCACTTCGCGCTCGGGCGCGATGAGGTTGAAGGGGCGCTCGCTGCCGGCGTTCTGTGGGTAACGCTGGCGCTGGCTGCGCTGCTGGGAATCGGCCGCAGCTTCGTCGCCGACCGCGAAGAGGGAGGGCTCGACGGCTTCCTGCTGGCGCCGGCGCCGCGCACAGCGCTACTAGTCGCGAAGGCAACAACGCTGCTGATCTTCCTTCTGATCGTCGGCTTTTTCGCCTCCGTGATCTTCTCGGTATTGCTGCTCGGTCCGACCCCGAACGCCTCGCAGTGGGCCTCGCTTGCGCTCCTAATCGTGCTCGCCGACCTTGGCATCGCGCTGGTCGGAACGCTGATCGCAGGAATCGCAATCCAGACCCGCGCGCGTGATCTGATCACTTCGATCCTCGCGCTACCGCTACTGATTCCCTTGCTGATCGCAGTGACGAAAGCCAGCGAGCCGCTGCTAACTGTTGGCGGCGGGACGCTCGCTTGGCGCTGGCTGGCACTGCTTGGGTTGTACGATCTGATCTTCGGGCTACTCGCATACGCCCTATTCGATTATCTAGTGGAAGACTGAACAGTGCCAACGACAAAGAGCCTCTACGGACGACGCCTCCCCGGCTACGCGATTGCAACCGCGATCGTGCTGACGGCCTCAATCGGGCTGGCCTTCTTCTACGCGCCGATCGAAGCTGATCAAGGTTTCTCGCAGAAGATCTTCTACATCCATGTTCCGCTGGCGATCGTCACGCTCGGGGGCTTCGTCTTCGGTGGCATCTTTGCGATTCAGTACCTGCGCAGCGGCGAGAGCCGCCACGACCTGCGCTCCTACACGGCGATCCATCAAGCGTTGATCTTCTGCATCGGCGCGCTAATCACAGGCTCTATCTGGGGCAAGGCAGCCTGGGGCCAGTGGTGGGTTTGGGATGAGCCGACGCTGGTTTCGTTCCTGATCGTCTTCCTGCTCTATTGCACCTACCAGCCGCTGCGCTTCTCGATCGAGGACCCTGAGCGCCAAGCCCGCTACGCAGCCGTCTTTGCCGTCGTCGCGGGCGTCTTCGTGCCGCTCAACTTCATCGCCGTGCGGCTCGCCAGCCCGCTAATTCACCCGCGCGTGCTGAGCAGCTCTGGCGATTCGTTGCCGGGCGACATGCGGATCGCCTTCTACAGCGCGATTGTTGGAATCACGCTGCTGTTCATCACGATCTGCAAATACGAGATGTCAGCCAAGCACAGCCGCGCGCAGCTGGCCGCCCTGCGGCGCAGCCTCGGTGGCGAGGGCAACGAGCCCTCCCCTACGCGCAGCGCAGCGCCAAGGATTGCACTCAAATGAGCAACACACTGCCGCCCAACACCGGCTACGTCGCGGCCGCCTATCTCGTCTTTCTTTTCATCCTGCTGATCTACATCGCGATCGCGGCGACCCGCTCTGCCCGCGTTGAGCGTGAGCTGGCTGAACTGCTGGCGCAATCGGAGCAGCGAAACTCAACCGAGGCCTCTGCCGAAAAGAGCAGCCAGTGACTGAGCTGCTGGCAATCGGCATCTCGCACAAGACCGCCTCAGTCGCGCTGCGCGAGCGCCTAGCAATGAGCGATACCGAAGCCGAGCGCTTCGTCCGTGAGCTGGTCGCCAGTGAGGAGCTGCGTGAAGCGGTCGTGATCTCAACCTGCAACCGCACCGAGGTTTACATCGTCGCGCGCAACTCTGTTGACGCCGAGAGCGTGCTGCTGAGCAAACTTGCTGCGCGCGCCGACATCCGCCCAACCGAATTGGTCGACATCGTCTACTCGCCGCGCAACTGCGACGCGGCGCGCCACCTTTTCCGCGTCACTGCTGGACTCGATTCGATGATCGTCGGTGAGAACGAAGTTCAAGGCCAAGTTCGCCGCTCCTACGAGGCTGCACTGGCCGCCGGTACAACAGGGCCGTTCACCAACCGCCTCTTCCGCGCCGCGCTCCAAGCCGGCAAGCGGGTGCGCACCGAGACAGCGCTGGGGACAGCGCGCGTCAGCGTTCCGTCGGTTGCCGTCGCGCTTGCTGAGGAGACCGTCGGCGAGCTGAGCCAGAGCAGCGTAGTTGTGATCGGTGCCGGCGAGACCGCCGAGCTGACGGCCCGCGCGCTCAGCGAGCAGGGCGTGACGACAATGTTCGTCGCCAACCGCCGAATTGAGCGAGCACGCGAACTTGCTGAGCGTTACGGCGGCGGCGTTGGCTCTCTCGACGAGCTGCCCCAGCGGATGATCGACGCCGACATTGTCGTCGCTTCGACCTCTTCACCGCACCCAATTATTGGCGTTAGCGAGCTCGAGACGATGATGGAGTCGCGCGACGGCCGCGCACTGCTGCTGATCGACATCGCCGTGCCGCGCGATATTGAAGACGGCTGCAATGAGATCCCTGGGGTGCGCGTGCTGAACATGGATGACCTTCAGAACGCTGCCGCCCGCAACCTGCAGGTGCGTGAGGGAGAGCGCGAACAGGCCTCAGAGATCATCGAGGATGAGATCGAGCGCTTCTCCGGCTGGATGGCGCAGCAGGGAGCTACTCCAACGATTGCGGCGCTGCGCGAGCACGGCGCATCGATCGTTGAACAGGTCTTGGCCGAGAACGATGGCCGCTGGGAGAGCGCCTCCTCTCGCGACGTCGTGCGCGTTGAAGCGATCGCCCGCGCCGTGATGCAGCGCCTGCTGCACGAACCGACGATCCGCACGAAAGCTTTGGAGCAGGGCGGCGGCCACGGGCGAATCGCCGTGCTGCGCGAACTCTTTGGCCTCGACGAAGTCCCAGAAGAGGCTGCCGGAGCGAGCGCCGCTGCCGCTGAGGCCGACCTTGGCCAGGCCGCGGAGGTCCGCCCGCTGCGGCGTGAGTCGTGAAGCTCGGAACCCGCGGCAGCGCACTGGCGCTGGCGCAGGCAGTTGCGGTTGCGGCGGCCATTGAGGGCTGCGAGCTGGAGACGATCACAACCTCCGGTGACCGCGGCTTCGACCCCAGCGACGACAAAGAACGCTGGGTCCGCGAGCTCGACGAAGCGCTGCTCGATGGGCGCGTCGCGCTGGCAGTCCACTCGGCGAAGGATCTGCCGGCGAAGCTCGAGCAAGGGATTGTGATTGCCGCGACGCCGGTGCGAGCCAATCCGTTCGACGTGCTCTGCGGCGCTGAATCGTTGGCTGACTTGCCGCAGGGTGCGCGCGTGGGCACCAGTTCAGTTCGTCGCTCGGCGCAGCTACTTGCGCTCCGTGACGACCTCCAGATCAGCGAGCTGCATGGCAATGTTGATACCCGCCTAGCAGCGCTCGAAGGTGACGAGTACGAAGCGATTGTGATCGCGATGGCAGGCCTTGAAAGGCTTGGGCGCGCTGATCGGGCGGGCTCGCTACTCGATCAGATGATTCCAGCCGCCGGCCAAGGAACTCTGGCGATCACGGCGCGCGCAGGTGACGCTGAATCGATTGCGCTGGCCTTTGCGCTTGACGATGCAGCGACGCACCGCTGCCTAGCCGCCGAGCGTGCGCTGATCGACGTGCTCGAAGCCGACTGTCACACACCTGTTGGCGCCCACGCAACGACCGACGGCGAGGCGATGACGCTGGCTGCCTTCGTCGGGCGCACCGACGGTTCGGCTTGGCTGCGCGACGAGTTAACAATCAGCGGCGACGCGAGCACGCCGGAAGAGCTCGGGCGCGAAGTTGGCTCGCGAATGCTGGCATCAGGAGCCAACGAGGTGCTGGGCCGATGAGCGCGCTTCCCGGAACTGTTTACCTCGTCGGGGCAGGCCCTGGCGACGAAGGGCTGATCACTTTGCGCGGCGCAGAACTACTGGCCAGCGCCGACGTGATCCTCCACGACCAACTGATCGGTCCGCGCGCGCT
>OFRL01000550.1_pt1 | contig 16387 bp, 18 predicted proteins | sample 1543121 | NCBI WGS metagenome assembly OFRL01 (sample SAMN07774228, study PRJEB24372) | wastewater metagenome | isolation source: Lake Maggiore Cannobio | place: Italy: Cannobio | collected 2016-01
GGAACTCCAACTGCAAGACCAACCACCATGGCACCGAGAATCCACCCTAAATTATTAAGTGGAAGTGATGATCCAGGATTGGCGTAGAAGAAGACAACTAATGTTGCCAGCGTTGCACCGAAGGCACCGATTAAATTTCCACGGCGTGCTGTCTTTGGGTGCGATAAACCTTTAAGCGCCAGGATAAATGCAACACCGGCAGCCAAACCTATGAGGTCATATACCGTGCGGCTCATTTTTTCTTTCCTTTGAACATTTCAAGCATTCGATCGGTAACGACGAAACCACCCACCATATTAATAGTTGCCAAAATGATTGCAGCCACCGATAGACCTAGTTCCAGGTTGGTTGAACTGTGATCGGCAACAATGATTGCGCCCACCAAGATAACTCCGTGAATTGCGTTGGCTCCAGACATGAGGGGAGTGTGCAGGGTTGAAGAGACTTTAGAAACAACTTCAAAACCCACGAAGACAGCTAAAACGAAGATTGAAACAATTGCCATCGGTTCCATTTATTTGTCTCCTCTTCGTGATCCAGCATGTGTTAGCGCTGAGCCATTAATGATTTCATCTTCAAAATTAAGGTTAAAAGCAACTGGTTCGCCCTCTTTTGCTGCCGTAGTCATGAGAGTTAACAAATTAACTACGTTGCGTGAATAAAGGAATGAAGCGTGGAATGGAAGCTGGCTTGGAACATCTTTGCCGCCCCAGATTTTCACACCTCCAGAAGTTATGACAATTTCTCCAGGTTTTGATCCTTCAACGTTTCCGCCAGTTTCAGCGGCTAAGTCAACGATTACTGTTCCAGGTCCCATGGAGTCAACCATCGCTTGAGTCATTAAACGCGGTGCCTGGCGACCAGGTACTGCTGCAGTTGTAATAACGATGTGTGATTTGGCGATGTAAGGAGTTAGAAGGTCACGTTGCTTTGCTGCGCGATCTTCAGTCATCTCGCGCGCATAACCACCTGAACCTTCTAGTGACTCAAGTTCTAACTCAATAAATGTTGCACCCATTGATCGAACTTCATCAGCAGATGCTGGGCGAACATCGTAAGCAGAAACAACTGCGCCAAGTCGGCGGGCAGTTGCAATTGCTTGTAGTCCTGCAACACCTGCACCAAGGACAAGTACTTGTGCAGGTGTAACTGTTCCTGCTGCTGTCATAAGCAATGGGAAAAATCTTGGTGATAGTTCTGCGCCAACAAGAACTGCCCGATATCCGGCACATAATGCTTGAGAAGTAAGTGCGTCCATTGATTGTGCGCGTGAAATACGTGGAACTAGTTCAAGTGAAAACGCTGTAACCCCAGCAGATGCTGCAGCATCTATTGAATCAACTGCAGTTACTGGAGACAGGAATGAAATGGTGATTGCACCCTTTTTCAACTTACTCATCTGGGCTGGTGTTAGCGGTTGAACTGAAAGAACTGCATCAGCGGTGCTCAGCACTTCACCATCGGAAATCGTTGCACCGGCGGCTTTGAATTCAACATCTAGCGCCTGAGAATGGGTTCCAGCTCCGGATTCGATGACAACATCAAAACCAAGTCGAGTTAATTTGTTGACGACATCAGGGACAAGCGCCACGCGCTTCTCACCATCTTTGATCTCTTTCGGGACGACTACACGCATGGGCAGAATGCTAGTGCTAGTTGCCTTTCAAGTCACCCTGAGTGAGGTGGAAAAGCAGCGATTGAATCGTTGTGCGGCGATGATATGCCTCACGCCAAATTACAGAACGTGGACCATCGATTACAGATGCCTCAACCTCTTCACCTCGATGCGCAGGTAAACAATGCATGAATATTGAATCCTTTTTGGTGAGTGAGAATAAATTCTCTGTTACCGCAAAGGGTGCCAGTGCCAACGTTTTCTCCTTGCGTTCACTTTCAGAATCTCCCATCGACATCCACACATCGGCATATAACACCGATGCATCTTTAGATGCATCTTCTGGATCATGACTTACTTCAACTTTTCCACCATTTTTAGCTGCAATATTTTTTGCAATCTCAACAACTTTTGGATTAGGTGCCCATTTACCGCTTGGTGTGGCAGCAACAACATGCGCACCCATGATTGCACCCATAATCAACCAAGCATGTGACATGTTGTTTCCATCACCAAGATAAACAAATTTGCGACCCGCAATATCTTTTCCAAAGTTTTCGCGAATAGTTAGCCAATCGGCAAGTAACTGGGTTGGGTGATCATCGTCAGTTAAGGCGTTAATAACAGGGATGGATGCATGTGCTCCTAATTCATCAACATCTGCCTGAGCAAAGGTGCGAATGATGAGCGCACTGCAATAACCGCTAATAATTTTTGCTGTGTCCGCGATTGTTTCCCCTCGGCCCAATTGCAATTCATCGCCGCGAATAAAGATTGGAGTGCCACCTAAGTGGGCGACTGCTGTTTCAGAGGAAAGTCGAGTACGGGTTGAAGGCTTTGTCATATAGATAGCAACGCTCTTATTAGCTAAAGCGCTTTTAGAGCGAAGCGGATTCTCGGCAAATGCCGCAGCGGTTTCCAGCAAAAGCTCAACATCATCGCGGCTGAGATCTTGTGTGCGCAGTAAGTCCTTCATTTGTGAATTCTACTAGGTAGTTTTGCCATCGCCAAAGGTATTCTTATCAACCTCATGGGCCTCTTTGGAAAGCGTGGAATTGAGACGGATTCTGATACCGATCTCTTAACTAGACCCGACCTTGAAGAAGATGATGGTGGCCATGATCGATTTTCGCATTATGTGAAGAAGGAAAAGATCACAGAATCTGCCGTGACTGGAAAAGCTGTCAGAGCTCTGTGTGGCAAGAAGTGGATTCCTTCTCGCGATCCAGAGAAATATCCAATCTGCCCAACATGCAAAGAGATTTATGCAGGGTTAAAGCCCGAACCAGAAGATAAGTGAAGATGAGGCGTAGTTCATATATTGCTCTTGCTTTACTAATGATAATTTCATTAACTCCACATGCAATAGCAGCGGAAAATCAACCCCGCAAAATAGTTTCTGGCTGGATTCCTTATTACTCGGTAAAAACAGTAATACCATTTATTAAGAAACTACCGGCACTTCCAACACCAGCTACCAATTCACCCATTACTTGTGAAGCTAACGAATATTCGGCTGAAGACAATGCACTCCTTAATTCTTCATATTTGTTCACAAATAAAGATTTAATGAAAGAAGTAATGCCTTTCTGGTACACATTAAAAAGCCCTACCTTGATCAGAGATGACTATTCAACAGCCAATCCATCATGGCCAATCGCCGACACAATCTGTTTAATGCGCAAGAGTGGATTAAAATTAATTCCAACTATTACCGACGGCACCGATAAATTAGTCTTATCTGGCTATCTAGCTAAGCCTGAAGTTCGGACAACTATTGTCAAATCAATTGTGGATTTAGTGAACAAGTATTCATTTGATGGAATTGACTTAGATTTTGAAGGCTTTGCATTTGTGGATGGAAATATAACATGGCCAAAAACCGCCCCTAACTGGGTTTTATTTGTAAAAGAACTAAGCGTGGCTTTGCGTGCTCAGCAGAAACTACTTTCTATATCTGCACCATATGCTTTTAATCCAGCAGAAAAACAAAAGGGCTATTACGTTTATTCATGGGCAGAGATTGCTTCAAGTATTGATCGCTTACGAATCATGACCTACGACTATTCCGTTGCTAAAGCTGGTCCTATTGGCCCTATTAGTTGGACTGAAAAAACCCTTCAGTATGCAATTTCAATTATGCCTGCATCAAAAGTTTTCATTGGCCTTCCTGGTTATGGTCGAGATTGGATAACGAGTGTTGTTGGAACATGCCCAGCCACGGCTCCACCGGGGTTAAAAGTTGGAGCAAAAGCTGCAACATTTAGAATGAATTATGCAACTGCAAAAGCAGCGATTGATTTAGCAGTTCCAACTTTTGATGTGAAAAGCAGTGAGGCTACTTATTCTTACCAACAAACATTTAATGGATTAACGGCTAAAGGTGCAGCAACAGCCTGCACAGTCAATCGCACCGTTTGGTATCAAAATGATCGTAGTTATCTAGAGCGCATGAACCTTGTGGCTAAATATCGTTTAGGTGGTGCTGCACTATGGACACTTGGAATGGAAGATCTGGCAGCAACTACAGCTATGCGAAATGTTGCGCTAGCAATTGCCCCTGATACTGTTTTGAGCACACTCACTATTGAACAAGTAAACAGTAAGGGCACGTTTTATGGGGGAGTATTCACCTTGCGAGGAGCTCTTACACTTAAAGACAAATCACCTGTTGCAGGATTACCAGTGGGCCTTGAAATTAAACGAGTGAATGAAAATACATGGACTCCTATTGCCGAACTCACTAGCGCAATGGATGGAACAGTAAGTATCCCTATAACTATTGGAGCCAGTGCTTCATTCAGATTCACTACTCAAGGCACGTGGGAACGAGCAGAGTCATTGAGTAATGAAGGAAAAGTTGTCCTACTTTCTCGAATAATTCTAGATCGTCCAACCACAGTTAAGTCCGGCAGGGAGTTAACTATCAAGGGAACACTTTTGCCAGTTTTGGCGGGACAAGTAGTAGTGCTTCAGAAATATATTTCAGGTAAGTGGCAAAATATAGGCACTGCTACAACTACTGGAACTAGTGGAGAATTTCAAATTAGTATCATTGAGGTTAAGAGAGGAGTTACAAAATTGCGAGTCCAAATCACTACCAAAGATGAACAGGTTCTAACTCCAGAATTCACAGTGGTAGTTCGCTAGTCATGGCTAAGGTTGATGAAAAAATAGATGAAGCAATAAAAGAGATATTTAGTGGCGAAAAACCCTGGGTGACAATTGTTTGGGATGATCCAGTTAATCTCATGACTTATGTAACATATGTATTGATGCAACTCTTTGGCTATCCCCGTGAAAAAGCTCATGAGCTCATGATGAAAGTTCACACTGAGGGTAAAGCAGTTGTTTCAACTGGCAGTCGAGAAGAAATGGAACATGATGTTGCCCGGTTACATGAGTATGGACTGTGGGCGACATTGCAACGAGGTGATCAAGCCATATGACAGATCACGATTCAGATGAACAACATGGATTTCACCGCCATGGAGAGAATGCCTTTGTTGTCGAGTTTTCTGAATCTGAGCGTGAAGTTCTCATTAATTTAGTAGAACAAATTATTGAACTATTAGGTGAGCGAACAGATAGCCATGTGGATGACCCACTTGCTGCAATGGTTGGAATAACAACTCATGATTCACCGCCAGAGGATGAAGTATTGCTTCGATTATTACCCAATGCTTATGCAGATCAAGTCGAAGCTGCAGAGTTTCGCCGGTATACCGAATCCACGCTAAGAGCAAAAAAGTATGAGCACTCAATGTCCATGCGAATCACATTAAAGAGTGCCATAGATGGAATTATTGAAGTTGATCATGATGGTGCTAACGATTGGTTAGGTGCTATGAACGATATTCGTTTGGCACTTGGCGTTCGCTTAAAAGTTGAACAAAATAGCCATGAAGAATTAGAACTCTTGGCACCAGATGATCCAATGCGCGGGGTCTACGCTGTTTATAGTTGGTTAGGTTGGCTGCAAGAATCCTTAATTGTGGCGCTTATGGATGAAGCTATTTAGTTTTCACATCACGCTCAGGGTAGGCTTGGCCTGTGAGTAATGCACCCATTGGAATCTTTGATTCAGGAGTAGGTGGGCTTACCGTTGCCAGAGCAATTCTGGATCAACTTCCTAATGAATCAACAATCTATATCGGCGACACCGCACGAGGTCCTTATGGTCCCCGGCCATTAGCAGAGGTTCGTGAGTTTGCATTAGAAACTTTAGATTTTTTAGTTGAGCAAGGCGTCAAAGCGCTAGTGATTGCATGCAACACAGCAAGTGCTGCAATGCTTCGGGATGCTCGTGAGCGATACAAAGTTCCAGTGATTGAAGTGATTCAACCTGCAGTTAGACGCGCAGTTGCCGCATCAAGAAGCGGGCACATCGGAGTTATTGGAACTCGCGCAACCGTTGATTCCAAAGCTTACTTAGATGCTTTTGCTGCAGCGCCTCAATTGCAGATTACATCAATTGCTTGCCCACTTTTTGTTGAATATGTTGAGCGTGGTGAAACATCAGGTAATGAAATTACTACAATTGCTCGGGATTACTTAGCTCCTGTTATGGAGGCCAAAGTTGATACTTTAGTTTTGGGCTGTACTCACTATCCGCTATTAACTGGAGTAATTTCTTATGTGATGGGTGAAGGTGTGACGCTTGTTTCAAGTGCTGAAGAAACTGCAAAAGATCTCTATCGCACGTTAGTTGAGAACAACCTACTTCGCGAAGCACGCAGCGGTGCCCCAACACACAAATTCTTAGCAACTGGCGATGCCAAAGCTTTTGAAAGCTTAGCTCGACGTTTTCTAGGTCCAGAAGTAACCCGCGTCGAACACCAAGATCTATAAAACATAGGAGCAGCACATGGCACGCAATGATGGACGACAAGTTAATGATCTGCGAGAAATTAAGTTCACTCGCGGATGGCTTGACCATGCCGAAGGATCTGTTCTTGTGGAGTTCGGTAATACCCGTGTTTTGTGTGTTGCATCCTTTTCTCCAGGTGTCCCACGTTGGTTAAAAGATTCTGGAAATGGATGGGTTACATCTGAATATGCAATGTTGCCACGTGCTACTCATACACGCTCTGATCGCGAGAGTGTAAAAGGCAAGCTAGGTGGGCGTACGCAAGAAATTTCACGCCTAGTAGGTCGCTCACTCCGAGCAATTGTGAATATGAAAGAACTTGGTGAAAACACCATTGTTATCGATTGCGATGTATTACAGGCTGATGGTGGCACCCGTACAGCAGCAATTACAGGTGCATATGTTGCACTTGCAGATGCCATTTCGTGGGCTAAGGCACAAGGCCATATCAAGGCAACAGCTAATCCTCTCAGTGATTTCGTTGCAGCAGTAAGTGTTGGAATTATTGATGGAGTTCCAATGCTAGATCTTTGCTATGAAGAAGATGTGCGTGCCGAAACAGATATGAACGTTGTAGTTGCAGGAGATGGACGATTTATTGAGGTACAAGGAACTGCAGAAGGAGCCCCATTTGATCGCGCATTACTTAATCAACTTCTAGATTTAGCTGTTCAAGGTTGTGCAACATTAAACAAGCTACAAAAAGAAGTTCTTTCACAATAGTGCCACAAAAATTAGTTCTTGCCACGCGCAATAAAGGAAAGTTGGTTGAGTTCCGCAGAATTCTAGATGCTCTAGCACCTGGTGAAATTACCTTAGTAGGTGTTGATGAATTTTCTGACTTAGTTGATGTTGAAGAAACAGGATCAACTTTTGAAGAAAATGCTTTACTCAAAGCTAGATACACAGCTAGCGCAACAGGTTTACCAGCAATTTCAGATGATTCAGGATTATGTGTTGATTTCCTCAATGGAGATCCAGGTATCTACTCAGCTAGATGGGCCGGTATTCATGGAAATGATCAAGGGAATCTAGAGAAACTGCTCGAAGAATTAAGAGATGTTCCCGACGCAAAACGCACCGCACACTTCACTTGTGTTGCAGCATTGGCAATGCCGGATGGGCGCACTCATGTTGAAGAGGGTCTATTTCATGGCCACATCTTGCATGCACCAATTGGCCAGGAAGGCTTTGGGTATGACCCTATTTTCCAACCCCTTGGAATGGGTGTTTCTAGCGCACAGATGAGCCCCGAAGAGAAGGATGCCATCAGTCATCGCGGAAAAGCTTTGCGCCTAATTGCGCCCCATGTCATACAAATGCTGCGCAGCCTGGGGTAACCTTGACCTATAGCCGCGCGTTTTGGACGTGCGCACCACTATTCAAGGAGTACTCGTGGCCGTAAAGAAGAAGAGCGCAGCAAAGAAGAAGGTTGCTAAAAAGGCACCTGCTAGAAAAGCTGTTGCAAAGAAGTCAGCTGCAAGAAAATCTGTAGCTAAGAAAAAGACAACCGCAAAGCGCGCAGTAAAGAAGAGCGTTGCTAAGAAAACTGCGAAGAGAGCACCAGCTAAAAAAGCTGCTGCAAAGAAAGTTGCCAAGAAAAAGACAACGGCAAAGCGTCCAGTAAAGAAGAGTGCAAAGAAAGCTGCTGCACCAAGAGTCACTGTGACTTCTTCTCGTCCAGTGGTTGCTGCACCAGTAACTGCTAAGGCAGTAGCACCTGCAAAGCCAACTGCTGCACCTAAGCAAGGTGCTTCAGGACGTGTTGTATTTGCTGTAGTAGTAGGAATTGTTTTGTTAGCGATGATTGTTTGGTCTCAGTCAAGTACAGACAGTGATGATGGCGCAGCGCCTGCACCTTCCATGTCTCAATCTGCTGAGCCATCAGAGTCAGCTTCACCAGAAGAAACAATGGTTGCAGTTGAAACTATTGAAGCTCCATCAAAGTTTGTTGCACTCAAGAGCGCAGATGGCTTAAATCTTCGCTGGGTAGCACCTATGGCCACAGAAGGTTTGACTGGCTATAACGTTGAGATCCGCGCTAATGGAACTGGTGATTGGACAACAATTGCAACTGTTCCAGCAGATCAACTAACTCAAGCTGTAACAAAGAGCGGTGATGCTGGATGGACTCAGTTCCGTGTGTCGTCTGTTTATTCAGATGGACAGAGCGCACCTGCAACAGTCTTTGGAATTCCAGGTGAGTTTAAGTAAAAGTAATTAGTAAAAGACCCTCGCTCATCGGCGGGGGTTTTTTATTCCCTAAGTTAGTTATTTATAGCGTTGCAGTGATTGCATCAACATATGCTCGAACACCTGCTGGTACTAAGTGCACACCATCAGGTGCAAAGTATTCAGGATGACCGGCTGAGATAGCGGCCCAATCAACAACTGTTGCTCCATATAAAGCGGCGTATTGGGCAATCAGCGCATTGTTTTCATCACGCCAACCCCTAGGCACCGCGGTGTTTACGACGATAATTCGTGGCTGATTCTTCACTTCTTCAAAGACAGCTGACACTTGATCTGAAGTTAATTTGTTATTGTTTCCCAAATTAAAGATCACCGTTGAATCAGGGGCGTTGGCTTTATCAGCTCTCATCACTTCAATGAGTTCAGGTGCTTGACGACCAACACGTGCATTAATTATTGCAATGTTACTACGAGCATCTAACTCATAGTGAATTCCTAAAATTACAGAGTCTCCAGTAACCCATAAACCACCTGCTTGGGTTGCAGTGGGCTCACTTGGTTGAATTGGTTGTTCAAGTTGCTGCTTAATAATTACCATCTCTTTATCACTTTGTGAAATGGCATTAGCGCTGATGTATGAGGTGCCCAATATCAAGAGGAGAATTGACGCGACAACTGTGCTCTTTTGTCGTCGCTGCACATTCTTGGTGCGATATTTCATTCCTTTGAACCAATACTCAACAAGTCCGCTTCGAACAGGCAGTTCAACTAAGCGCAGTGAGATATCAGCTAGAGCAAACACAACCAAGATACGCAAGGCATATAGGGCCCATGTTGAACCTTCTAGATCTACTGTAGGGCGCGTTAGCTGAAATACAACCCAGTGCCATAAGTAAATTGCGTAAGAGCGCTCACCAATCCACACAGCAACTTTGCTACTGAGTATTGGTGCAAATCGTGAGGCCGGGTGAACGATGCTAGTCAGAATCGCGCAACCAAACAGACCTGCAAGTGGGAAAGCTAATTTGTAAAGAGTTGGATCATTTTCATTAACCAAGAGAAAGACTCCTAGTAATCCAACGAAGCCAATTACACCAATACCATCAATAAAATCTTGTGCTCGTCTATTTACTTGCTCTTGAAGATTCTGAGGAACCCAGCTGACAGCAAGTGCAGCACCTAGAAATAATCCAATACTGTGAGTATCTGTACCAAAGTAAACGTGGCTTACCTGTGAGGCATTTGCGGCATCTACCTCAAATGAGACTAGTAAAAGGGCAATACCTGAGATCGCCGCGATAAATAAGGCAGCACCTGGGATTTTGGCTTTACCAAACTGGCGTAGAACGAGAAGCAAAATGAGGGGCCAGATTAAATAGAACTGAGCTTCAACTCCCAGCGACCATGTGTGTTGTAGGAGCGGTGGGCGAGAAATGGTGTCGAAATAGTCTGTATGTCTAAAAACCAACCACCAGTTCATTCCACCGAGGAGTGCAAATGGACTATCGCTGACAAAGCGGCGCATGGTTTCTGGTGCCCAAATGCTGATGTAAATAATTGTCACAAAGATCATGAATACAAGAGGTGGGAACAATCTACGGATTCGTGCTTTATAAAATGCGCGTAAATCTAAACCACCACTGCGCTGGATTGAATCTAGAAGTAAGCGCGTAATTACATAGCCAGAGATTACAAAGAAGAGGTCTACGCCAAGAAAGCCGCCCGGTATCCATGAAAAACCTAAGTGATAGAGCATTACTGCAATAACTGCTACAGCACGCAATCCATCAATGGCAGGGATATAACGAATACCGCGGGGAGTGGACATAACTAGTTACTTACGCGGCGTAGATTTCTTTGCAGCTGCTTTCTTAGCGGTTTTCTTAACAGGCTTCTTTGTCTTTTTCTTAGGAGCAGCTAGCGCTGGTTTAGTGCGCTGACTAGCAACACGGATTGGGCCAGGATTAATGATGGTGTCATCAGAGTTAAGGTTTTCAAGAACATTGCGCTGTAGATCAGCAAGACGCGTAAATGCGCTTTCAAGACGTGAACGGGATTGGTGAATCGCAGATTCTGCAGCATCGAGGGACTGAGTCTGAATCTTGTATAGGCGCTCTGCTTCAGAAATAACACTTGAAAGCCACTGACGGTAGTTAGTAACGTCTCCAGTTGCTTCACTGATAATGCGCTCACCTTCACGGCGTGCTGCAGTTGTTAATGCAGAACCTTCACGTCTCTTACTTTCAATGAGTGACTCAGCTTCAACTTCTGCTTCAGCAATCTTGTCTGACGCTTCAGATTCAGCAGCTTGAATGTATTTACGCCCACGCGATTCCGCGCCACTTAATATAGTGCGAGCTTTCGCGTCCGCTGCTTCAATCTCTTCTTTAGTTGTGCGATTAGTTTCAGCGATTAATCGAGTGGCAATAGATTGCGCCTTGCTCTCGCGAGCTTGAGCCGACTTAATCATGGACATCGCAGTCTCTGTAGCAAGAATTTCAAACTCTTCTTTGCTCAAGCCGGTAATGTCACGACGTGATTTGAGATCAGCTAACTGTGATTCAAGTTCGCGAATGCGATCGACCGATGAAGGCGCTTGTTCTTCTTCACCTTTAAATCCGACCCAATTAAGGAAGGAGTTTTTCTCAGCCATTGTCGTACCTCGCAACTCGTTGATAAGAGAGCCTTAGGTTAGAGCAAGGCCTTACTTACTGTAAATCGCCACCGAAATCGCTACATACTGCGAGATCCAGGCTGCCAGCACGAATATATGGAAGAGCTCGTGGAAGCCGAAGTACTTAGCATCACGCCCAGGACGCTTGAGGGCGTAGAAGATTGCGCCAATGGAATAAAACAGGCCTCCAATTATGATTGGAAGCAATATCCAAAGACCACCTGCACGGTAGAGCTGTGGCATGTATGCAACGGCTACCCAGCCCAGAAGCAGGTAGTTAGCGACGTAGAGCCAGCGAGGTGCACCTAACCAAAAGACTCGCATCGCAACACCTGCGGCGGCACCAACCCATACAACGGATAAGAGAATCGTGCGATCGCGACCCTCTAATAGCGTGACTGCAAAGGGAGTATATGAACCGGCTATAAGTAAGTTGATATTTGCATGGTCAAATCTGCGCCAAATCTTTTTCTTCGCAGGCGACCATGGAACCCGGTGATAGACCGCAGAGACACTAAAGAGCAGGATTGCAGTGAGTGAATAAATTGCGACTGCAAATTTTAATGAGGATTTACTTAAAATAAATAGAATTAAGGATGCAATGATGACAATTGGCGTTGCACCGAGATGAAACCAACCACGTAGTTTTGGTGGAGCAATCGGCGCTTCTGTCATCTCCTAAGCCTAGGGCTATTAGAGCGATTCTGATCGCTCCACTACCAGAATTAATCTGCGCTAATCAACTTAAGATTTCGTACTGATCTAACGAGCAGTACTAAGAGTGCACACACCACAGTCACCCCTCCAGTAGCCCACAAGATGCTATGAACTCCGTAGTACATTGCTAGGGGCCCAGCAGCCACTACTCCTAGTGGGGCTAAGGCAAAAGACCCAAATGCGTCATAGGCACTTACTCGTGAGAATGACTCTTCCGGAATGTGTGTCTGCATCGCTGTATGCCAGTTGACCATAAGAACCTCCAGGGCAATTCCGGCAATGAAAGCACCACCCATTGTCAATAGAAGTGGTGCACTCATAGCTAGGGAGAAATTCCATAACGACGATAGTGCAATCACGACGATTGCAAAAAACATAGGTCTACTTACTACAAATTTAAGCGCAATCACTCCACCACAGATCATTCCTAGCGTGAGACCAGCTAAGTTGAAAGACCAGTTACGTGGCCCGTTAGAGTTTTCATTAAAGGCAAGCGGCCCTAACACTTGAGTCAATGCCTCAAAACAGGCATTGATTCCAATAAATGCAAGAACGATAGCTACCACCCATGAACGTGATTTGAATTCAAACCAACCATATTTGAGCTCTGTGAAGACCGAGGCTCGTTCACGCTTTTCCATAGGCGCCATATCTAAACGCCATACTAAAACACCGGCGATAAAAAATGAGAGTGCATCGACGAGCAAGGCCCATCCAGAGCCAAAGAGAGTTACCAAGGCGCCTCCACTGAGCGCTCCAACAACATAACCAAAGTTGCTGAGGAGTCCGAGTACTGCGTTGCCATCGTTGAGTTTTTCTTTTGGAACTATCGCTGGCAGCACACCCAACATAGCCGGCCACCACATTGCATTTAAGATTCCGAATAGAAAGCCCATCACAACTAAAAGTGGTACAGAGGCAAAAGCAAAGATGAATGATGCTGCACTTATGGCAACAAAAAGGCTACCGAGCATATCCGTACCGCCAACAATTCGATTTCGCTTGAATCTATCGCCAATCACACCACCAAAGAGCATCAATGCAATCATGGGAAACAGACGGGCAAACATCACAATGCTTAAGTCTTTTCCAGTAGCGCCATTGAGGCTAAGCACGCCATATGCAAGTGCGATATCGGATAACCCATTACCAAAGTTAGAGATAAAACGCGCAGAGATTAAAGAGACAAAGCCCTTATAAACGCCTAGTTCGCGTAGTTGAGTTGTAATCATGTCGTTAGCATACCTATCGACAAATACTCCCAGCGCTGATAAGAATCTCCTATGACATTTAGATCTCCTATATTCGAACTTAGCCACACATACATCGACGATGAAGCAGCCTTGAGCCCAATGGGTTGCACCTATCTGGGCAATGGACTCAACCAAGACAAACTTGATGATTTCTCGATTGCAGGTGCAGCAGTTTCAGCAGACTTAACTCGTCAGACCCTTAAGAAACTTCTGGCATTAAAGCCCATTGATGAGATTGATCGAATTGCTCAGACTGTTATGCAAGAGCGCTTGGAATCATCACTCGCTCTGCACGATAGCCAGGAGTCTTTTGTCTTGTGGAATGTTCTTACATCCCCACCTTCAAATGTCCGCTCAATTTTTGAACTCATGCCAAAGAGCACAGATAAAGATTTTGATAACATCGCTAAGCGCCTAGCTGCCGTTGATGGTGCATTTAAGTCATGGACTGGAGCGATCATGGAGGTTGCTAAGGGTGGAAAGACAACTGCCCAGCGCCAAGTTCGTGGAGTTATTGAGCAACTTAATAACTATGCAAATGGTGGATTTAGCGCAATGTCTAAAAACTTTGATGCTGCTGGCAAATATCCAGCAATCCATGAAAATGCAAAGTTAGCTGAAAAGGCAGCAGCAGAGACCGCTGAGTTTTTGAAGAATCAATATCTACCTATTGCAACTCCAGAGGATGCAGTTGGAGCAGATCGTTATGCCGTTTGGGCACGCTTCTTCACTGGTGCAAAGCTAGATCTTCGGGCAACCTACGAGTGGGGAATGGCTGATCTAAAAGCAATCAATGAGCGCATGTGGGAGATTGCCGAACAGATTAAGCCTGGTGCTAAAACTCTTCGCGAAGTGGCTGATCACCTTGATAAGGATCCAAAGTATGTAATCAAGGGTAAGGATAATGTTGTTAAGTTTTTGCAAGATTTCACTGATGCAGCAATTGCACGCATGGATGGCGAATACTTTGAAATCGATGATCGCATCAAGATTTGTGAAGCTCGTCTTGCACCAGAAGGAAGTGCATCTGCGCCTTATTACAATCCACCTTCTGAGGACTTGTCACGTCCTGGCACAACATGGATCCCAATGCTTGGAAAAGATGAAGCCAGTAGCTGGCACTTAGTTTCAACCTGGTATCACGAAGCTGTGCCTGGCCATCACTTGCAATGCGCAACAGTTGCGATTGAAAAAGAGCGCTTGTCTCGTTTTCAAATCAATGGTGCATGGATTAGCGGTTATGGTGAAGGCTGGGCGCTGTATGCAGAGCGCTTTATGAATGAGCTAGGCGCCTTTGATGAGCCTGGCATTGAAATGGGCTATCTATCTGCGCAAGCTTTGCGTGCTGCACGCATTGTTGTAGATATCGGAATGCACCTTGGATACACAGATTTTGATGGCAAGGTCTGGAACGCCGAGTCATCTCGCAAACTACTCAATGAGCAGGCACTTCTGGATGAGGATCATTCACGCAGTGAAACCGATCGTTACCTGGGTTGGCCTGGCCAAGCTATCTCCTACAAGGTGGGAGAGCGGGTTTGGATGAAGGCACGTGAAGATGCCAAGGCCCGCCTTGGTTCAGCCTTCTCCCTCAAGAAATTTCACACCTATGCCCTCAAAATCGGTCCAATGGGCCTTGACCCATTTGCCGTCGAGTTGGCTAGTTGGGATGGGAAATAGGGCTGATTTGAGGCCCTCACAGGCGTAAAGATCTGAAATTTCTTAGAAATTTTTAGGATTTGGCCTGTTTTTTCTTCTGGGTTAACGCATAATTGTTTCTACCAAGTGCAGTGAGGCGCCTCGAGGTCCTCAATGCTCTGGTGCTAGATGCCATCAGACATCTAGGAAACTTAAACCTCCCGGAGGCATAGTTAAATATGAAACTTGACAGCAATCAATGGAACCTGGTCTATAACGTATTTTCATTTGGACTAGTTTCAATGCTCGCATGCACCGTCTATACGCTCGTTTCACAACAGCGCGTATTAGCTAAGTACCGTAATGCACTAGTGATGTCATCAATGGTTACATTCATTGCTGGATACCACTACTTGCGTATTTTCGACTCATTCAAAGAATCATCTGCAGACATGACAGTTAACCTGTCAGGTGCTCAAGGTTCATTCAATGAGGCTTACCGTTATGTTGACTGGCTACTCACAGTGCCACTACTTCTAGTTGAAGTAGTTGCGGTGCTTGCACTAGCTAAGGAAGTTTCACGTTCCCTCATCACGCGCTTGGTCCCAGCATCTGCTGCGATGATCGCGCTTGGATACCCAGGTGAAATTTCAAGCGATCAGAACACACAGGTTATGTACGGTGTTCTATCAACACTTCCATTCATCTACATCCTTTACGTTCTATTCGTAGAACTAGGTAAGTCACTTGAGCGTCAACCAGCAGGGGTTGCAGAGACCGTTGGTCGCTTGCGTCTTCTTTTGATTGCCACATGGGGCGTTTACCCAATTGCCTACATCTTCAATATCGTTGGTGATGCTTCAGCATCATCATTCGTAACTGTTCAGGTGGGTTACACAGTCGCTGACATTCTTGCTAAGTGCGTATTCGGTCTTACAATTTTGAAGATCGCACGCATGAAGTCAATTGCTGAAGGAATGAAGGAAGATCACTAATTAAATAGATTGAAGATGGGGTGGCGAGAAATCGCCACCCCATTTCTATTATCGAGGGGGTATGGCAATGAAAAGTAGCCTTATTAACAACTACAGAATGGGTGGATATCTGCTCATCGCTATAGGGCTCATCAATTTGAGATACCAAACTGGGGACAATGGAGTATTGGGACGTAGTTTGACCATCGTGATTCCTGGAGCGATTTTGCTTGCAAGCACGTGGATCCCCGCACTAGCTAAAAAGTTGGAAACAAAAGTAGTCCAGGCTTTCTCGATAGTTATTGGGCTAGCCCTTATTGCCTACGCTGTAATTAACTAGTTAGGTGCTTGCAAAAGCCCAATAATGGGTGAAGAGTAATTCGTATGAGCGAAAATAGTGAATGGTCTTTTGAAACCCAACAAATCCATGCAGGCCAAAGCCCAGATTCAGAT
>OFRL01000552.1_pt1 | contig 16370 bp, 14 predicted proteins | sample 1543121 | NCBI WGS metagenome assembly OFRL01 (sample SAMN07774228, study PRJEB24372) | wastewater metagenome | isolation source: Lake Maggiore Cannobio | place: Italy: Cannobio | collected 2016-01
CACCATGCCCGTGGCGGCCAGCAGCATGGAGAGGGGGATGGCCAGTGCCGTGACGAAGGCCGCGCGGACGTGTCCCAGCAACGCGAAGAGCACCACCACGACCAGCACCGCCGCGACGAACAGCCCCTCTTCCACCATGATCCGCATCCCCACAGGTCCTGCGGGCATGAGGTTCCGCGGATCCTGAAGCCCCTCTATCCAATGGGCCACACACACGAGCAGTACCACGGTGGTCACAAACAGCGAGCCGGTCGTCATCCCCAATCCCACGCCCACAAAAGCGCGAGCCAACGCCCCCGACAGCCAGACCGGACGCCAAAATGCGTGCACCCGCCACACAACATGGCCGGCGAGTCCCGCTAGGAGAAGCGCCCCGCCCCCGCACACCAGCGCTTGCGGAATCCAGCCCGTCGCCGGAGGCGACGCAATCGTCCAGATGCAGGCCAGCGTCACCACCAGAAATGGTGCGAGCCGACACACAGCGATGCTGGCCGCTGTGCGCCATTCCCGCCAGGGACGCACGGCAATCAGGCCCATCACAACACCGAGAGCCGCTCCTCCGACCACATCGGTGGGATAGTGCGACCCGCGGATAACGCGGCTCACGGCAATCGCCACGGCCACCGCGAACAGGGGCCATCGCACCCGCGGAAACTTTACCGCAAGCACGGTCGCGACCGCGAAGGCGGCCGACGCATGGCCGGAGGGAAAGGAGTCCCACCCACTCCCCCCCGCTGACGAAAAGACAAAGTTGCTCGTATCGATGAACTTAGGCCGAGGCCGGCCAATCGCATGTTTCAAAAACGTCGCGACCACGGCCACGAGCCCATGCGCGAGGAGACTCTGTCGACCCGCGTCTTTCCACGGCTGGTGGGAGAATCCGTACCCCACCGCCAGCACCACAAGACTCAGGAGCACCAACGTCTTCCCGTTACCGAGGCGGTCGCCGAGATCGCCGAACAGGGCCAGCCAGAGATTAGGGACAGAAACCACCGGGGGATAGAGCGAGCGGACGACCCTCGCGAGAGGCACATCCCACGCCACTAGCCCTACGAGGACAAGGAGGAGGGTGACGCACGCCAGCACCTGAACGAGGCGCGCGGAAGGCGGAACGCGGAAGGCGGGCGCACTGCCGCGCGCCTCGGTCATCGTGCCCAAGCTAGGGGACTCATCTAGCATCCTGCTACGGCACCCAGTCGGCGAGGAACACGTTCAACTCACCAGGCGTCGTGGCGCCGCGATCTGAGACCCAAACCAGGCGGGTGCCGTTCGGGGAGAACATAGGTGCACTATTGAACTGTCCGTCGAACGTGAGTCGCTCAAGTGCGTGGCCGTCCTCCCCGATCGCGTAGAGATGCCGACTCGCCGTGCCGCCCTCGGCGGGTGTTGCAAGATTCGAGGAGAAGATGATCCGCTGGCCATCGTGGAAGTACGCGGGTGAGAAGTTCGCAGCTCCGTTCTGCGTGATCTGCCGCTGCCCGCTTCCATCCGCATTCATCACGAAGAGCTCAAGGTGGATAGGCTCCACCAGATTTTGCATGAGCAGCGCCTGATACTGCGCACGGTCCGACGGCTCGGTCGGATGCGACGCCCGGTAGACGATCCGTTTACTGTCGGGCGAAAAGACGGCGCCACCGTCATAGCCGACCTCGTTCGTCAGCCGCCGAGCCCTCGACCCGTCAAGATTCATTGCATAGAGCTCCAGATCCCCGTCCTTCACGGAGGTCCAGACGATCGTCTTGCCGTCCGGCGAGACCGTGGCTTCCGCATCGTAGCCGGACGACAACGTCAGCCGCTGGATGTCCTGCCCATCAAGGCGCACGGCATAGAGGTCATAATCGTCTACAGCCCAACGGGAGGCCGTCTTTGGCGGCAGCGGACAGTTCGGCCCCGTCGCGTAGGTCGACGAATAGAGCACCCGACGATCGCCAGGGAAAAAGAACCCGCCGGTCGTGGCCCCCGTCCCCGTGCTCACCAATCGCACGGTGCCGCTTTCCAAGTCCATGACATACATTTGCGAGCAGCGCAGCCCGGCATCGGCTGGTGTGAGCATGGCCGCATACGTATCGTTCATCCAATTATTCGTGGATTGAAAAATCAATTGGTGCCCGCTGAAAGAGAAGTGGGCGGCGGTATTCTGCCGGCCCACCGTCAGCTGGCGCACGTTCGTCAGATGTCGCTCAGCCTGGTGCACCGGAACCGGCCGCACCTTTTGGGCAAGGCCCTCTGCCTGCCCCTGCTGCGCACAGAGCAGTAGGCCGATCACCCCGATCAGGCCCCACCTACCGAATGGAATTACTGACATCAAGACGTACCTCCGTTCGATCGCTCGCGCGCGGCCACTCGTCACGAGTCGCCACCGCGCCATCGTGAAAAACGAACACACTCTGCCATCCGTAAAAAAAGAGGAGTGGGGCCACCTTCGCCACAGCCTCTGGCGTGGCACCATACAGCACCGTCACGACGCTGCCAGGACGGTCAGCCCGATGGCAACTGGCCAGTAGCGCTAGCCCAGGTCCTTCGTGCGCCTGGCCCATCACGGTGGCCCCCTTCTCAGTCAGGGCCATGTGCCCACCGCAATGTTTAGCGAGGATCCGTTGAATCTGTGCACGGAATTCTGGGCCGCCTAAAAGTAGCACCGAGCCGTCCTGAGGCAACAGCCCCCCGTGCGCCAGCGCAGCGATCGTGGCCCGCTCACCGAGCGGTTTCTGCGCGTCCTGCGCTGCGATACGCACCACCAAGTCCCTGAACGGCGAGGGATGGTCCGGCGGATCCGTAAAGGCCGTCAGCACCGCACGCCGCGGGTCCGTGACATAGTGATTGAGCCCTGGGGGTAACGATTGCCGCGCAATCCGGCGGAAGGCCGTGAAATCAGGATCGAGCTCCACGGCGACCGGTCGCGCCGGTACGGTCAGAGCGATCTGCTCGCGCAGTTCACGGACCGGCACCGTGATCAGCTGCTGCCGGTCTCCCTCCATGCGAATCAACAAGGGAAGAGCGAAGCGAAAGGGCTTGTCCAGCTGAACAATCATGGCCTCAAGCTGAAAGCTCTGGCCGCGTGGCCCAGCCACCGGACGGGCGACGGCGCCGGACACCGACACCTGCGGGGCCCCAGCCTGTTCCACCCACTGCGCGAAAAACCACCGGAGATCCTGCCCACTCGCTTCCGCAAAGACCAATTCGAGATCGCGCCACTCCGCATGGCGGCCGCGATACTGCGCCACCAACGTCTTCAGCCCCCGCCAGAAAGGCGCGTCCCCCACCTCCTGGCGTAACGCATGAAACAGCATGGCAGATTTTTGATAGCCGATCGCATTGTCCCGCTCATCCTGTTTCTGCCTGAACTGCTCGACAGGATAGTCCCGCTCAGGCGGCACATGGAGATTGTACCCCTGCGCCATGAGCCGGCGTTGCGCCCGCGCCTGCATCGGCTCGCCCGCTAGTTCGTGCCAGTAGTAATTGGCTAGGTAGGTCGTCAGGCCCTCCACCCAATTCCCGCGATCGATGCGATTGAACACTTCGTTGCCGATCCAGGAATGCACGATTTCATGGCCGAGCGCATACGGCTGCACATAGTGCCGCTTGATGACGCCGCTACCCAACAGGGTGAAGGACGGCATGCCGAGCCCGCTCGCAAAGAAATTCTCCACCACGGCGAACTTTGCGAAGGGGTAGGGGCCCAATAGCGGAATATAGGCCTCCAGATAGCGCGCCGTCGCATCAAGATATTCGTCTGCCAGATGTGCATCGTCGGGAAAGAGATAGGCCGCAAGCTGAATTCTCTGACCGGTCAAGGCCGTCCAGTCTCGCCCCTTGGTGACGAATCGATTTGCGACCAGCGTGATCGACTCGCTCGGCTCCGTCACGATCCATTCCGTCAGCACCATCTGATCGTTCACACAGAGTCCTGGGGGGCAGGGGCGCGACTCGCTGGCCTTCCCCTGCGTCACAGCGGTCCAGCCGGATGGCACCGCCACCAACAAAGTATAGGTGCTGAGCGATTCGGGAACATCCGGATACCACCGGCTCTCGCTGCTCACGTAGACGCCTTCCGGCCCGATATGTCCAGACGTCTCGCTAGGCGTCACAAAACGCAGATGACGCGGGTCGCGCGGCGGATCGTCGATGGGGCCATGGTACTGCACCTCCAGCGTGACCGGTCCGGCAGGCAGGACCCCGGCGGGCAGGGTGATCTGCTGCGCCGACTCAGGCGCCGGACCATGTTCACGCACAAATGGTAGGTCATAGATCGGCACGGCCGTCCCGGCGGATTTCTGCACGACCGTCATGTGATCGATCTGAAGCGTGGGGGCGAGGAACAAACGAATTGGCAGCGGCGGCCCCTCAAGGGTCAACCGGTCCTTGGCTATGAGCAGATGTTGTTCCGGGACGATCTGGACGAACAACTCATGATGTTTAATGACGACGTGTGAAGCGACCTGACCATCGGCACGGGCTAGCCCGAGGGGACTCTGGGTGATCAAGACGAGAAACAAGAACCCGACAACAACGACTGTCCTCCGTCTCGTTAGCATGAAAAGAGTTTTAGCACTCGCAACGGACGAGCACAAGCCAGAGGGATCTCTGACGTACACGAAGAGACCCCTGCGGGAGGCGTCAAACCCTAATCGCGCACGGCCGCAGCGCGTGAAGGCCGACGCGGCCCCAAAGGGTCCGGTGAGGATCTGAACGAGACGACACCCACGCTAGCGGACCTTTTCAGCATCCCGTTCAACGGACGATGTGGCCGCGGGACCGATGAGCGCATCCACAAAGGCTGCACTCTGAAAATCCTGGAGATCCTCGACGGACTCGCCTACTCCGATCAGCCGCACGGGTAACGTGAGTTCCTCGGCGATTGCAACAACGATCCCACCGCGAGCCGTGCCGTCGAGCTTCGTCAGAACCAAGCCAGTGACCCCGACCGTTTGATGAAATTGACGGGCTTGTGCGAGCGCATTCTGCCCGACCGTTGCATCCAACACGAGGAGGACTTCGTGCGGCGCACCCGGGCATGCCTGCGCCATAACGCGCGTGATCTTACGAAGCTCCTCCATGAGGTTTGATTTCGTATGGAGCCGACCCGCCGTATCAATGAGGACCACGTCCACCTGCCGAGCCTTGGCGGCGGCGATTCCGTCAAACACCACTGCCGCGGGATCGGAGCCATGGCGGTGACGAATCACGTCAACGCCGACCCGGTCGGCCCAGACTTGCAGTTGGTCGATAGCCGCGGCACGAAAGGTATCGGCGGCCACCAGTAACGGCACCTTCCCGCCTTGCACGAGCCGTTGCGCGATCTTGGCGATCGTCGTCGTCTTGCCCACCCCGTTCACCCCCACAACCAAGATGACGAAGGGTTTCGGGCCCTGCCCGAGCAGGGCTTCGAGCGGCAGGCCCTGCGCGGGTGTCAGCACGTCCAGTAGCGTGTCGCGCAACGTCTGGTGGACCAGACCGACCTGCGAGGCATCGGCCCCTTGTAACTGCTGCTGCAGACGGACCATCACGTGCTCAACAACGCGGGCGCCAAGATCGGAGGCGAGGAGGGCTTCTTCGAATGCTTCCAGGAGGGCAGGATCCGCCGCACGACCCAACAGACGATCCAAGGACCCGCGCACGACATCACGGGTTTTGCTCAGCCCCTCGCTCAGTCGCTGCAGCCATCCCATAGAGCTACTCGCGCGGCCTGCGCGTGACGCGTTTCGGGATCGACCCGATCGAACGCAGAACCATCCGTTCACGACGCTGCATCCGATGCGCGTCCGACTCGCTCCGTTCGTGATCATAGCCACAAAGATGCAGAATGCCATGGACTAACAACACGGTCAGCTCCTCACCGAGCGATCGCCCACCCTCTTTCGCCTGGCGGACTGCCGTTGGCACGGCAATCACCACATCACCCAACACTCTGGCGGCAGCATGGGGCGCCTCCCGCAGAGCAAAAGCCAGCACGTCGGTCGTACGATCCTGCCCCCGATACCGGCGATTGAGACTCTTCATGCGCTGATCGCCCACGAACAGGATGCCTACCTCAGCCGACGCCTCCCCGACGGAGGCAAGAATCGCCCGCGCCTGTCGAGCTAGGCGGGCCTGGTCGAACGTGACACGCCGAATCTGCACCTGCATATGGACCGGCATTAATGTGACTGGCCCCACGCATCCGTGCGTGGTGAAGCGGGCGTGGCAGGCTTCAGTGGTTTGTCGTGACCGGACAGGCGCCGTCCCGGCGCGCCAGAAGACTGCGGGAAATTCTGATGCTGATCGTAGGCTTTGATGATGTCCTGCACCAATTTATGACGGACGACGTCGCGCTCGTCAAAGTAGACGAACGCAATCCCCTCGACGTCGCGCAGAATCTCCCGCACCTCGATCAAGCCGGAGACCCGTTCAGGCGGCAAATCCACTTGCGTAATATCACCGGTGACGACGACCTTGGAATGGAACCCGAGCCGCGTCAGGAACATCTTCATTTGCTCGGCGGTCGCATTTTGCGCTTCGTCGAGGATGACGAACGAATCGTTCAACGTGCGGCCACGCATAAACCCGAGCGGCGCGATCTCAATGTCCCCCCGCTCGATCGCGCGCGTTGCCCGCTCCATATCCATCATGTCGAATAAGGCGTCGTACAGAGGGCGGAGATAGGGATTCACCTTGGCATACATATCGCCGGGGAGGAATCCAAGCTTCTCCCCCGCTTCAACCGCCGGCCGCGCGAGAATGATGCGGCTCACTTCCTTCTTCATCAAGGCGCTCACCGCCATTGCCATCGCCAGATAGGTCTTACCCGTGCCGGCCGGACCGATGCCGATCACGATGTCGTGCGTCTCAATCGCTTCAATGTAGGATTTCTGCGTTGGTGTTTTCGGTGCGACGAATCGTTTCTTCGTCACAATGGCAGCGGAGTGGGTCAGGAGCTCTTTAATGGGAGTATCAGGACTGTGCCGAAGTGCGCCCAGGGCATGGGTAATATCTTCCGGCTGGAGCACCATCCCGTCGTTGGCCAAAGAAGCTAGTTCTGTGAGGATACGCTCGGCATGGCGGGTGGCGTCTGGCGCCCCATCGAGGGTGAGTTCTTCGCCACGCGCCGAGAGGCGCACGCCAAGATCGTCTTCGATCAGCTTGAGGTGCCGATCGTGGTGCCCGAATAAAACGGCGGTGTTGGTGCCTTCTCGTAATTTAAGTTTGCGCACGCGTAGTGAGCGGGCCTCTCTTAATGAACAATGGGCCTATTCTAACAAACTCGGAAAAGCCGTGACAAGGGAAAGGAAACGCGGAGTACGACGGGCCAAAAGGGATATCGGCGTCATGCGTCAGGACGGAGCGCTCACGATTCGGGAGGCGTCGGCGCAGCGACTCTTCGACGCTGGCGGACCGCTTCGAACAGGGTCACGGCTGCGGCAGCCGAGACATTAAGCGACTGCACCTTCCCCAACATCGGAATTCTGATCCGGTCGTCGCAGGCCCCCAGCACACCGGGACGAATCCCTTCTCCCTCTCCTCCCAAGACCAGCGCAATCGGCCCGGTCATGTCGATGTCGGAGTGAAGCTTCTCCGCCTGCGGATCGACGCCATAGACCCAGAGTCCCTCCTCTTTCAGCTCCTCAATCAGACGAATCAGATTGGCCACGCAGCCGACATGGATGTGATCGATCGCCCCGGCGGAGACCTTTGCCACCACGGGTGTCAGCCCGACGGCGCGACGTTCCGGAATAAAGACTCCATGGACACCGGCGGCTTCAGCCGTGCGCAAGACTGCGCCCAAATTGTGCGGGTCTTCGACTCCGTCAAGAAGGACGAGGAACGGCTTCTCGCCCCGCGTCTTCGCCCGGCCGAGAATATCCTCCGTCGTGCTGAACGACTTGGCCGCGATGTAGGCGATGACCCCTTGATGATTCCCCGTTGGCACTAATCGTGCGAAGGCCGGAGGCGGCTCGATATGCACGGGGACTCGCTTGACCTTCGCGAGCTGCACGAGATCGGCAAATTGCCGATCGGTTCGCATGAGCAGCAGCCGCTGCAACGGACGTGTGCCCGCGCGCAAGGCCTCGCGCACCGCATGCAGCCCATAGATCAGATCCGGAGGACTATCGCTTCCAACGGCTGGTGCCGTCGGGCTTATCTTCGATGACGATGCCGTGGGAGGCGAGGAACTGACGAATCGTGTCGGCCTTCTTGAAATCTTTCTGTTTCCTGGCTTCATTGCGTTCAACCAACTGCCTGGCGATCTCATGGTCTGCCAGAGGGGTCTGCGACCCCTCCATCTCCGCTGACACACCGGCCCCAAGTGTAAACTGCCATGTCTCCAATTGAAACAGTCCGAGCACAGATCCCAACGACCGAAAAGCCGAGCGGGCCTGCTGGCGTTCCTCGGTCGAGAGGCCCTGCTCCAGAAATTTATTCACGTCGCTACGGAACTTCTGCATCGACGCCAGCGCCATGGGCGTATTGAGATCATCGTCCATCGCCTGCCGAAAGGCCGCCTGCGCCCGATCGATCGCGGGCGCCAGCGCTACCGGACTCGTGGCGTGCGCGCCCGCCTCACGCAACCGCTGAAAGAGATCGTAGAATCCGTCCAAGGCCTGCTTCGCTTCTTTTATTGCAAGGTCTGAAAAATCGAGTGGGCCTCGATATTGAGTCGCGAGGAGAAAATACCGCACCATCTCTCCGGTAATATCTTCGGGCCACTCCGACTGCTCAAAGATCTCGCGAATCGTGAAGAAGTTCCCTAGGGACTTGGACATCTTCTCCTGATTGATCTGCACAAACCCGTTATGGACCCAATACCGCGCAAACTCCTTCCCCGTGGCGCCGCAGGACTGGGCGATTTCGTTCTCGTGATGGGGGAAAATAAGGTCCATCCCCCCGCCGTGGATATCGAAGGTCTCACCCAAATGCCGCATGGCCATGGCAGAGCATTCGATATGCCACCCGGGGCGCCCTGGCCCCCAGGGGCTCTCCCATGACGGCTCACCAGGCTTGCTGCCCTTCCAGAGCGCGAAATCCATAGGATGACGCTTCCGCTGATCCACCTCTACTCGCGCCCCAGCCTGTAACTCGTCGAGCTTCCGTTTCGAGAGGCGCCCATAGTCCCGATACTTCTCGACCTGAAAATAGACATCGCCGGCGGCTGAATAGGCGAGACCCTTCTGGATCAGCGTCCCGACCAGCTCAATGATCTCGGCCATATGCTCAGTGGCTTTGGGCTCGTTCGTTGCCCGCCTGATCCTGAGCTTCCCCATGTCCTCATAATAGGCGTCGATAAACTCCGCCGTGATCACATCGCAGGAGACACCCCGTTCGTTTGCCCGCTTGATGATCTTGTCGTCCACATCGGTGAAGTTCTTGACGAACTCGACCTGGTAGCCGCTCAACTCCAAATACCGACGGATGACATCGAACACGAGCGCGCTCCGCGCATGGCCGATATGACAATAGTCATAGACGGTCACGCCACAGACATACATCCGAACGATCGTGGGCTCGAGCGGCTGGAACGGCTCTTTTTTTCCGGTTAGCGTATTGTAGAGCGAGAGCATAGGCGATTAGCGCTCTGGATTTACGCGGCGCTTTGGCCAATGGGACCAGAGAAAATAGCCCACGCCAAGCGCCACGCTCAAGCCGATGATGACGTCAAACTGATGAAAATAGTCGCGCAGGTGCGCCCACTCTTTTCCCATTTTCACCCCGATAGAGGCCAGGAGATAACACCAGGGGAGTGCGCCGAGAAAGGTAAAGAGGATGAACCGATAGATATTCATGCCGGCAATGCCGGCCGGTAACGAAATGAAGGTCCGGACCACCGGCAGCATCCGGCCAAAAAAGACTGCCGCCTCACCATACTTGGCGAACCAGCGATCCGCTATCACGATCTCGTTGCGCGACACCAGCAGATACGGCCCATATCGCTCCACGAAGGGCCGCCCGCCCCAGACACCAACGTAGTAGGCCACCATCGAACCCGCAACGTTTCCGATGGCACCGGCCAAAGTCACCCCGAGCATCGTGAACTGGCCCGATGACACGAGATACCCGGCAAAGGGCATGATGATCTCGCTAGGTAAGGGAATGCAGGCGCTTTCAATTGCCATGGTCACGAAAATTCCGGTGTAGCCGAACGTCGAAATCATCGACACGATAAATCGGCTCAGTTCCGTAATGATCGCTTCAATCAGATTCCCCATAGCCCCTAGCTTTTTTTCTTACTCTTTGGCTTCGGTGCGGCGGCGGGCCGACGTTCCATCTCCCATTTCCTGAATCGGGCCAACGCTCGGTGATTTGTGGTATCGAGATGCACGGGCGTAAGCGAGATTGCCCCCTGCGCCAACGCCTCATGGTCGGCATTTTTGCTCCGGCTCCAGGACACTCGGGTGCCGGCAATCCAATAGTACGTCCGGCCACGAGGGTCAACCTTTTCGATAATCGGATTGTCGAAGCGCCTACGGCTGAGCGAGGTCACGCGCACGCCCGTGATGGACTTGAAGGGACGATCTGGAATATTCAGGTTGACCAATGTTTCATCAGGTAAGCCATCTTGAAGAATCAATCGGGCAATCTGCACCACGTAGCGGGCACCCGCGTCGAAATGAAATCGATCCCGCCCCTCCTGCGAGACCGCCATGGAGGGAATCCCAAGGATCGTCCCTTCCATTGCGGCCGATACCGTTCCGGAATACAAGACATCGTCACCGAGATTCACGCCTCGATTGATTCCCGATACAAGCAAATCAGGTGGCGCAGGCAGAAGCTTCAGCACGGCCAAATTCACACAATCAACTGGGGTGCCGCTAACCGCATAGCGCCGCGGCCCGACCTCCTGCACGCGCAGCGGTTTATGGAGCGTCACCGCATGCCCGGCGGCGGTCCGTTCACGATCCGGCGCCACCACCCAGACCTCACCAATTTTGGTTAGCGCCTTGGCCAGCGCCGTCAACCCGGGCGAAAGAATCCCGTCATCATTCGTCACTAAAATGCGCATCGGTCTTTCAGAAACAAAAAGAGCTGCCGGTGGCAGCTCGCGGTGTCAGTGCTGAGAACCGAGTCCACGACTCTCCTGTTCGTCTCAGTCCTCAGCACTTGTTTTGGTCGGGGCGAGCCGATTTGAACGGCCGACCACTCGCACCCCAAGCGAGTACGCTACCGGGCTGCGCCACGCCCCGACACGCTCTATTCACGATCACCGTCTCCCGTATTGTCTCCCTGAAGGGGACTGGAATGCAACCGACCAGGAAAACGAATCGGGACCGTGGTTGGGCTCAATACGACTCCAGGATTTTGAGAATGGCCTGGAGATTCCCCCGCAGTTTTTGCGCCAGTTCTTTGGGGCGCACCCGCTGGTGCGCGACCCGCCCACGCCTGGCCCAATACCGCTTTACGCCTGCGAGTGTGTGCCCCTCTTCGTACAGCATCCGTTTGATTTCGAGCACTGTTTCGATTTCACGTCTGACATAGAGCCGCTGATTCCCTCGACTTTTCTTGGGCTTGAGAAACGGGAATTCGGACTCCCAAAATCGCAGCACATAGGCTGGCAACTTGGCGAGCTCGCTGACTTCGCCGATCTTATAAAAAACCTTACTGCCCAGCCGGGGCTCGTTCCCCATGACCGGTCCTCGCGGTGGGATGAGTGCGGGTGAGTACCCGTGCTATCAGTTGACGTATCGTTTAAAAACTTGGCTGGGGCGAAAGGTCACCACTCGGCGGGGCGTGATTCCGATTTCTTCGCCGGTCCTTGGGTTCCGGCCCTTCCGTGCCCCTTTACTTCGTACCACAAAATTGCCAAATCCGGCAATCTTAACCGACTCCCCCTTACGCAGCACTTGCTTGAGCAGATTCAGCACGAGCTCAACGATATCTGCGGCTTCGCTCTTCGAAATACCAACCTGCTTATAGATTTCGTTCGCGATATCCGCCTTCCTCATGCGTCCTCCTCCGATGCCACCGGACACTTTTCGAGCGAGTCGTCTCTCACGCTAACGTGCCTAATAAACAGTTTTCCCATAAGTTACATGAGGTTAGATGGGCTGTCAAGGTGTCACGGGCAAATATGTACGACTCGCTCACGCGCCGTGGTCCTTGGCGAGTAATTTGTATTCGATACTATCGGCCAACGCTTGCCAGCTCGCCTCCATGATGTTCTCGGAGACGCCGACCGTGCCCCATTTCTCCGTCTGGTCACCTGATGCAATCAACACCCTGACCTTCGATTCCGTCCCGCGATCGGCCGACAACACCCGCACTTTATAATCAAGCAATTTAACTTCTTTGAGCTGGGGATAGAATTTCTCCAAGGCTTTCCGCAAGGCATGGTCGAGCGCATTGACCGGGCCGGCTCCGGCCGCAGCCGCATGTTCCACCCTATCGCCAACTTGCACCATAACCGTGGCCTCCGACACCATGGCACCCTGATCCTGCTTTTTCTCAACGATCACCCGGAACCCTAGGAGGTGAAAGGAGGGCGTATGCGTTCCCATCGCCTTCCGCATGAGCAACTCGAAGGAGCCTTCTGCCGCCTCAAATTGGTAGCCTTGGCTTTCACGCTCCTTCAGCACCTCAATCAATTCTTGGAGCTTGGCGTGATCCTTGTCTAATTTGATCCCGTAGGCCTCGACCTTTTCCATCAACCCGCTTCGGCCGGCCGCGTCCGAGAGCAACATCCGCTGGCGGTTCCCGACTAGCGACGGACTCACATGCTCATAGGTCGCGGCATTCTTTAGCACCGCATGGATATGGACCCCGCCCTTATGGGCAAAGGCCGAGTCGCCGACATACGGCTGATGCGTGTTGGGCATGAGGTTGGCGATCTCGGTCACGAATCCGGACACCCGCTTGAGATGGCTCAACCGATCGCCCAGAACCGGCCGTTGCATCTTGAGCTCAAGATTGGGAATGATCGAACAGAGATTGGCGTTCCCGCACCGCTCGCCGATCCCATTGATCGTCCCTTGTACTTGCAGGATGCCGGTTTCGATCGCCATCAACGAATTGGCGACGGCCATTTCACAATCGTTGTGGGCATGAATCCCCAAGGGCACGGCACATTCACGCCGCACGACCTGGCAGATCGCTTTAATTTCCCACGGCATCGTCCCGCCATTGGTGTCGCAAAGAATCACCCGTTCGGCGCCGGCGGCCACGGCCTGACGAATGGTCTCTAAGGCATAGTCGGGATTCGTCTTGTAGCCATCGAAAAAATGCTCCGCATCGTAGAACAGTCTTCGGTCTTTGGAGCGGAGAAAGGCCACGGAGTCGCTGATCAATTCCAGATTTTTCGTAAGAGAAATGTTGAGCGCATCGGTGACGTGCAGCGACCAGCTCTTGCCAAAGAGGGTGATTACCTGGGTCTCGGCCTCCAACAGCGACTTGATATTCGGATCGTTCTGGACCGCGTTACTGGCTTTTCTCGTTGAGCCAAAGGCCACGACCGTCGCCGTCTGCAACGGAACCGTCTTGATCATCCGGAAAAACTCGATATCTTTGGGATTTGCCCCGGGCCACCCGCCCTCGATGAACTGGACGCCCAGCCCATCGAGCTGTTGCGCGACCCGCACCTTGTCCTCCACCGAGAAACTAACGTCCTCGGCCTGGGCTCCATCGCGCAGGGTCGTATCGTAGATTTCTAGTGCCGGCTTCACGGCAGGCGCAGGTACGCCTGGCGCTGACGCCGGGGCCTGCTTACCTTTTGAAGAGCCTGATGAAGGTGTCTTTCGAGCCATAGAACACGGTCCCGTGAGCGGCCCCTCCGGCCACAGCTCACATCATCACTACGCGTTACGGTCCCCGTCGACCCTCGACCGGCGCTTGATCCAACCCGAATGCGGTGTGGAGCGAACGCATCGCGAGCTCCACATACTTTTCATCGATGACGCAGGAGATTTTGATCTCCGACGTACTGATCATGAGAATATTGACGCCGCTCCTGGCGAGGACCTCGAACATCTTCGCTGCCACGCCCGAATGTGAACGCATCCCAACGCCGACCAGCGAGACCTTGGCGATCGCCTCGGTCACGGCCACCGATTTCGCCTCGACCCCCTTCGCGACCGCCTGGATGATCGGCAGGGCCTTCGCGAGGTCCACCCGTGGAATCGTAAAGGACATATCCGTCAGGCCGGACTGGCTCATATTCTGGATGATCATATCAACGTTGATATTGGCCTCGGCCACCGGCCCGAAAATTTTCGAGGCAATGCCCGGCTTGTCCGGCACACCCACGATCGTGATTTTGGCCTGATTCCGGTCCCCGGTGACACCCGACACGGCGACCGCTTCCATATCCTCATCTTCACGTGTCACGAGCGTCCCCTTTCCTTCTTTGAAACTGGAGTTCACCTCCACCGGCACATTGAACTTCGCGGCAAATTCGACGGAGCGGCTCTGCAGCACTTTCGCCCCCAAGCTGGCCATCTCCAACATTTCCTCGTAGGAAATCTTGTCGATGCGGCGCGCCGCCGGAACAATATTGGGGTCCGAGGTGTAGACGCCATCGACGTCCGTAAAGATGATGCAGCGATCGGCCTTCAAGGCCGCCGCGAGCGCCACCGCCGTCAGATCAGAACCACCCCGCCCCAGCGTCGTGACGTCCGACTGTTCGTTGATCCCTTGAAACCCGGCCACCACCGGGATCACCCCTTTCGACAGGGCCTCACGGATGCGCTCGGCCGCGACCTTGGTAATGCGCGCTTTCGTATGGGCGCTGTCGGTCATGATCCCGACTTGGCGTCCCGTAAACGATTTCGCATCGAGTCCACGGACTCGCAAGGCCATCGCCAACAAGGAGATGGTCACCCGCTCGCCCGTCGACAGGAGCATGTCCAGTTCGCGATCGTCCGGAAGTGCCGTCACCTCATACGCGAGCTTGAATAGCCGATCCGTTTCGCCACTCATCGCAGAGAGGACGACGACGACACGATGCCCCTCCTTGTGCGCCCGCTCCACGCGCTCCGCGACGCACTGGATCCGCTCGATCGTGCCCACGGATGTGCCGCCATATTTCTGAACAATCAGCGCCACAACCGTCAGGACCCTTTTGCAAATAATCGGACGACGAACTTCGTCGCATCACGGGGCGGCACGGTCGACGCCTGCGCATCGGCCTCGGTAAATTTTCGTTGGCTCGCGGCGGCGGAATCGACGGCGCTGTCTTGATAGGCAAAGAACCCCGGTCCCGCTGCCCCTTGGCCTTGCGGCACGGCACTCGCATCACAGAAGGCCGCAAGGCGGTAGGGACCGACGTGCGCCAGCCCTTCACGCAATGGCCCAACCAGTTCGCGATCGACCGCTTCGATCGCCTTCACCTTGGCGGCGACGTCCGATCCATAGACGACCTCATCTGGCAACTCCACATGCACGTAGGCAAAATCTTTTTTCTTAAGACTCTCCAGCGCGACCGCCGCGTGGGTCCGCAGATCCCCGCTGGCCAGCCGCGCACCATCCACCGCCTCGAGCCCAGCCATCAGGCCGAGCCCCCGATGGACATCACTCTGCGACACGACCGTACCGGTCATCTTAAACCGCTCCGCTAGGCTGGGCCAGAACAGGGCCCGGCCCTGACCCCAGAGCCACAGGCAATTAGCGGGCTTCTGCCCCGCCTTGCTCCGCTCCTCATTCAGGGGATGATCGCGCAAGATTTGAAATGACGCGTCCATGAGCTTCCATAAATGGTCCGCCCCCTCTCCCGTCGGTAACGCCTCAGCGATCGGCCGGCCGACCCACGATTGCGGATCCTGACAGACCGCGCGCACCTTCCCGTTGACCCATACCATGAGATGGCGGTGGCCTAAGCCCGGATAGAACTGAATCATCTCGGACCCGAGCTGTTCATTGATCGCTTCAATCAATTCACGTGCCTCTTCCGTGGCAATCAACCCGGCGGTCGCATCGTCCATGGTCACATGTGGCCCCAGCTTCTTGATCTTATCCAATCCCCCGTTTCCCGCGGACGCTGCGGCTCCCAACGTGACCATCGTGCAACGATAGACCACATCCTGCTCGCCAACCGCAACGCCGCGGCTGGCGGCTTCGAATGGACCGGGGCCCTGATAGTATTGCTTACGGTCGTAGCCGAGGATGGCCGTCCCCATCAACCCGCTCCCTCCCCGCGCGCCCTCAGGCGCCGCAGCGAGGAGCCCCAGCTCTCCCTCTTTCGCAAGACGATCGAGATGAGGCGTCGAGGCCGCCTGCAGAGGAGTCTGTCCGCCCAATTCCTGCCGAGGCAGGTCGGCCATCCCATCGGTATGGAGAATCACATATTTCATCGACGCCCTGCACGCATGATAGCTACACCCTTAAAAGACGAGCGCAGAAAAGCCACAGAAACCGCCAGAAAAATCGTCACCGGGCGGCCAGTGAACTTGCCTAGCGCGGCCAACAGCAGC